>Ga0256839_1004464_pt1 | contig 13656 bp, 8 predicted proteins | sample 354166metaG_FD_185968 | JGI IMG/M metagenome (GOLD analysis project Ga0256839, IMG submission 185968) | Hydrothermal vent microbial communities from Mid Atlantic Ridge, Atlantic Ocean - 354-166 | ecosystem: Environmental > Aquatic > Marine > Hydrothermal vents | place: Atlantic Ocean: Mid... | reverse complement strand
CGACCTCCTCTGCCGCCTCCGTGGTGCCGGCCGCCGGGATCGGGCGCTTGAGCCCCTTGGCGGCGTACACCCCCTCGGCGATGCGCTCCCGGATCTCCGGGTTCTCCTTCAGGAAGCGCCGCGCATTCTCGCGCCCCTGGCCCACGCGCTCGCCCTGGTAGGAGTACCAGGCCCCGCTCTTCTCCACGATGCCGCACTCGACCGCGAGATCGAGCAGGTCCCCCTCGAGGGAGATGCCTTCGTTGTAGAGGATGTCGAACTCAGCCTGGCGGAAGGGCGGAGCCACCTTGTTCTTCACCACCTTCACCCGGACCCGATTGCCCACCACTTCGTCGGCCTCCTTGAGGGCGCCGATGCGCCGCACGTCGAGACGGACCGACGAGTAGAACTTCAGTGCATTGCCCCCGGTGGTGGTCTCCGGATTCCCGAACATGACCCCGATCTTCATCCGGATCTGGTTGATGAAGATCACCGTGGCGTTGGACTTCGATACCGTCCCCGTGAGCTTCCGGAGCGCCTGGCTCATGAGGCGTGCCTGCAGACCCACGTGGGCATCCCCCATGTCGCCCTCGATCTCGGCCCGCGGTACCAGCGCCGCAACCGAGTCCACGACCACGAGGTCGATGGCTCCCGAGCGGAGCAGCACGTCGGCGATCTCCAGGGCCTGCTCGCCGGTGTCCGGCTGCGAGACGAGCAGCTCCTCCACCTTCACGCCGAGGCGCCGCGCGTAGGCCACATCGAGTGCGTGCTCGGCGTCGATGAAGGCACAGACCCCTCCCTGCTTCTGGCACTCGGCCACCGCGTGCAGGGTGAGCGTCGTCTTGCCGCTCGACTCGGGGCCGTAGATCTCGACCACCCGGCCGCGGGGGTATCCGCCGATTCCGAGGGCGAGGTCGAGGCTCGGGGAACCGCTGGGAATGCACTCGACCTCGCGGTCGATGGCATCCGGCGTCATGGCCAGGATGGCCCCCTTGCCGAACTGCTTCTCGATGGTGGACACCGCGAGCTCGATGGCCTTCCGCTTCGGATCTTCGGCCGGTGTGCGTCCCCTCGTGGTGCTGCGTCCCGTGTTGCGGGTGGTGGCTGCCATGGATTGTTTCCCTCCTGGTGGTCGATGCGACCCACGATTCGAATCCGCGAACCGGATCCCGTCGGCCGCATCCGGCCGTGGGCTCCCGGTTCTTGGCGTCCTGCCGGCTCTTCCGGCCCTTCCGGTCCTCGCGCTGCCGCCGGAAGTGTTCGCCCTCCTGCTTCTCTCCCTTCCTCCTGCTCCCGGTGTCTCCGCTACCCGCCCGTCGCCTCGATCGGCCCGGACGCCCGGCCTCCACCCTCCTCCGGACCGGAGATGCCGATGCCCTCCCGGCCGGGCTCCCCGGCGGCTGCGGCCCCGGCCCGCGCGCCCGCGAGCGGGACCCGGGCGAGGGGCTGGTACACCGCGCCTCCGGGACCGAGCCGGCTCTCGAAAAGCACCACCTCCTCCACCGGAAGCTCCACCTCCGGAACCGGGATCTCGGGGAGCGCCGCGTCGTCCTCCGCGCCCGGTCGGGGACGCAGCGCCGCCGGCAGCCCGTCCGGCAGCCGTGCCAGGGTGAGATGGGCCCGAAAGGGACGGTCCTCCGCGGGGAGTCCCACCGACTGCACCGCGCGTTCCACGTCCCCCGCGAGCTCCCCGAGCGGCTCCAGCGGTTTCAGGTCCACCGAAAGGACCCGGGGCCGTGCCGCCGACGGAAAGACGCGCAACCCGCCGACGACGAGCCGAAGGGGCGGCACACCGGCGAGCTCGCGCCGAAGGGCCTCCACCAGGCAGGGCACGAGGGAGCGGTCGATGCTGCCGAGAAAGCGAAGGGTCACGTGCAGTGAGGCCTCCTTCACGAAGCGCGGCCCCTTCTCCGCGCGACCGGATCGAGCCGACCTCCCACCCGTCGCCGGAGCGGACCGGGCCCGCTCGGCCCCCGTGCCGCCCCGCACGAGGCGCGCGCGGATCTCCTCCTGCACGCCGCCGAGCGCACGCCGCACCTCCTCCGGAAGTTCGATGGCGACGAAGCTACGCACCCGCGCCGTGCCCGCCTCCTTCCCGCTGCCCGCGCCCGGCCGCCGCCTGTGGCCCCGGCCGCTCACGCGGCCCCTCCGGTGGATCCCGCCGCCGGTGCCCGGGGCTGCGCGGTCCCTCCCCGCGCGTGGGGCGCCCATCGGGGAAGCGCGAGGTCCACGCCGAGGAGCGCACGCCGGATCCAGTCCAGCGCGACCTGCACCGTGAGCCGCCGGTGCCGGGCGCGATCGAAAGGGAATACGAAGGAAGCCGTGTCCACCGAGGTCCCCGTGGGCCCGCTGCGGGCCAGGGCGATGTGAACCAGGCCGACCGGCTTCTCCGGCGTCCCGCCGGTTGGCCCCGAGATCCCTGTGATGGCCACGGCGAGGTCTGCAGCGAAGCGCCCCAGGGCACCGGCGGCCATGGCCCGCACCACCGGGTCGGAGACCGCGCCGTGCCGTTCCAGCAGATCGGCGGGCACCCCGAGCAGGTCGCGCTTGGCCTCGTTCGAGTACGCCACCACGCCCCCCCGGAACACCGCCGACGCCCCCGGAACCGAGGTGATCCGCTCGGCGAGCAGGCCCCCGGTGCAGGATTCCGCGACGGCGAGCCACGCCGGCGGCCGGCCCGGCCGGGTGGGAGGTGCGGCCCGGGCCAGCTCGCGAACCACCACGGCCTCGAGCGTCTGTTCGCCTTCGCCGTAGACGAGGGCACCGAGCCGCGTCCGGAGCTCCCGGCACAGACGCTCGAGCGCGGCCTCGGCCTCACCGGCCGAAGGCGCCCGCACCACGGGCCGGAGCAGGTTGTCGGGAAAGGAGGTGCGGAAGCCAAGCTCGACCTCGACGCCGCCGGCCGGCGGCCGCCGCGCGATGTCGGAGACGAGGGCCTCGAGATCCGACTCGCCGATTCCGAAGGTGCGCAGCAGGCGTGCCCGGACCACCCGACCGCTCCCCTGCCCGGCCGCCGCGGCCCGATCCGCCTCGATCCGGGGAAGCACCTGCTCCTCGAGCATCCGGTCGAGCTCCCGAGGAACCCCGGGAAGGCAGAAGAATCGCGCCCGCCCCGCCCGCAGGGTGAAGCCCGGCGCGGTTCCGACGGGGTTCGGGAGCACCTCCGCTCCCTCCGGGATCATCGCCTGCTTCAGATTGGTGTCGGCCATGGGCCGCCCGGCGCGCTCGAAAAAGCGGCGGATCGCCGCCACCGAGGGCCCGTGCACGATGAGCTTCCGGCCGAAGGTCGCGGCGATCACCTCGGCGGTGCGGTCGTCCCGGGTCGGCCCGAGGCCGCCGGAGACGACCACCACATCGGCGCGGTCGGCGGCCGTCCGGAAGGCGTGGCGCATGTCCTCCGGGTGGTCGCGGACGGAGACCTGGAAGTGCGTCTCCACATCGAGCAGGAGAAGCCGCTCGGCGATGCGCGCCTTGTTGGAGTCCACGATCTCGCCGCGGAGGATCTCATCCCCGATGGTGATGATCTCCGCCTTCATCCCGCGACCCCCGCACGCGCGGCTGCATCGGCCACCGCCAGGGCTGCCGCCGAGACCGGCAGGGAGAGAAGGCCGGCCGCCACGTCGTCGAGCATCACCCCGAGCCCTCCCGAAAAACGCGTCTCCAGCCGACCCACGAAGCTCGGCTTGGCGATATCCAACACCCGGAACGTGACGAATGCGGTCACGATCACGCCGGCCCGGGCTCCAGCCCCGAGATCGAGGCCGGGCCAGGCCAGCGGCAGGAGGGCGATTCCCTGACCGAGCACCTCGTCGACGACGATCCGCCCGTCATCGGCCCGGCCCCACACGCGCTCGGCCACCTCCGAAGCCCAGACGCCGGCGGCGAACAGGGCCAGGAGGCTCAGCAGGAGAAGGGCCGGGCCGGGCCGCGCCAGCAGCAGGAAGACCGGAATCCCCACCAGGGAGCCCGCGGTCCCCGGCGCCACGGGAGCCAGCCCCGCCCCGCCGGCGGTGGCCACTGCGAGCGCCACCCGCTCCCACGGAGCACGGGACGAGACCGGGGTTCCGGACTGGCCGGTGGATTCCTTCGTGGTGACTGACCCGACCCGCCTGCCCGAACTCGGGCCCGGAGGTACGAGGTGGCCCGGAGCACGCTGGATCACGATGCTCCTCGCCCGGGACTGCGAGAGGAGCGGGGTGAGCGGCACGGCGATGGGGGGTTCACCGGTTGCCGCAAGCGAGGGTAGCCCCGAGAGGGAGAGGCCGTCAACGACGCAACCCGACCGCAGGCTCCCGTTCAAGCCCCGCGTGGCTCCGGTCGATGGGAGGCTGTCGGGGGAGCGAGGGCAGCCCGCTGGCGCAGGAGGCTTCCGGATGGCGATCCGCGCGCGAGCGCCGAGTGACGTATCCACGCTCCTGCTCGAGCTCCTGCGGCTGGTCAAGGCCCTGCGCACCCTGCCCGCGACCGACTCCGGACTCCGGGACCTCGGCGACCGCGTCGACCGCGCCTTCGTGACCGAGCTCTCGGGTGCGGGGCCACTCGACGTGGAGATCCGCGACGGGCGGTTCCGGCTGCCCGGCAGCGAGGAGGTGCTCGGTACCCGCGACCTCGACGACCTCGCCCGTGCGCTCGAAGCGCGCGGCGTCACCACCCTCCACTTCGCCACGCCGCTCCGCCCCGGAGCAGTCGGGGCCCTCGCAAGGGCCCTGGCCGAAGGGGATGGCCCCTTTCCGCGGGAGCCCGGCGGGCCCGGATCCGGGATCCGCGCCGAGGTGCCCGCCGGCGCGGAAGGATCTGGCGCAGGCGCGGCAGGTGGGCTCCCGCTCGCCGACCTCGTCGCCGAGACCCTGTCCGAACCGCGCGGGGCGGAGGCGGAGCTGAAGCCCGACCCGCCCCCGCGGGAAGGCTTCCCTGGAGAGCCCTCCGACGGCATTCACACCGCCGGCCCCGCCGGGCACCGGGACGCAGCGCCGGAGGACCTGCCCACGGCCCTGGCGCGCTTCCGCTCCCTCGAGGCCCCGGAGGCCTATGCGCGCGGGGTGGAGGAGATCGTGCGCCGGGCCCGGGAGCTCGCAGAGGCGGGAGATCCGGAGGCCGCGCACCCGGCGCTGCTCCTCTTTGCGGAGCACGCACGGCTCCGGACCCCCGCCGGGGAACCCGATCGCCGTGCCGAGCTCGCCGAGCTCGCCCTCCGCGCGCTCGCCCGCGGACGCCAGCTCGAGCACCTGATCGACCGGGCGCTCGCCCCCGGCCCGGAGGGCATCGCGGCGGGACGCATCCTGGTGCAGCTCGGAGAGGTGGCCGGGGGCGCGATCTTCGACCGGCTCGAGGCGGAAAGCCGCCCGCGGCTGCGCGAGGAGCTCGAGGGGGTCCTCCTTGCCCTCGGACGCGCGGCCGAGCCCGCGGTGCTCGCGCGGCTACGGGGGCCGGGACACCACCGGATCGAGCTGGCCGCCCGACTCGCCGGGGCGCTGCGCTGCGCCCGCGCGGTGCCGGCGCTCGTGGAGCTGCTCGGTGCCGACGAGCCGTCGCTGCGCAGCGAAGCCGCCCGGGCCCTCCTCGAGCTCGGGGACGGGGCGGCGCGGGGCGCGCTCGAGCAGGCCGCGGAGGGCTCGCGCCCGGAGCCGGCGGTGGCCGCCGCGTCGGTGCTCGCGGCAGCGGGAAGCCCGCGCGGCCTCGAGGTCCTGGCGCGGGTTCTGCGGCGCGCGGTCCGGGACCACCACCTGCCCCTGGCCCTCGACGCCGTGGCGGCGCTCGGCCGGGCGCGGAGGCCGGAGGGAATCCCGGAGCTCGAGCGCGTCCTCGACCGGCGAAGCCTCCTCCGCCGCGGATCCCTGCGCGCGATCAAGCTCGCCGTGGTGGAGGCCCTCGCGGAGATTCCGGGCCAGGCCGCCACCGAGGCGCTCGGCAGGGCGGCGGAGAACCGCGAGCGACCGATCCGCGAGGCGGCGCGGCGAGCGCTCCACGACCGCCTCGTGCAGCGGGCCCCGGATCCGGCCTGACGGTGCCGCGGCGGACGGGTGCCCGTCCGTTCCCTAGGGTACGCCTGCCATGCGGGTCCTCGCCCTCGACCTCGGCAGTCGCCGCATCGGCCTCGCCATTTCCGACGAGGCCGGTGCCTTCGCCTTCCCGGCCGGCGTGGTGGAGCGCCGGGGTCGCCGGCACGACCTCGCGGCGGTCGCCGAGGTGGCCCGGAAGCGCGGAGCGGACCGGATCCTGGTGGGGCTGCCCCTGCACCTCGACGGGCGCGAGGGACGCGGAGCGGCGGAGGCGCGCCGCATCGCGCGCGAGCTCGGGGCCCTCACGGGGCTCCCGGTGGATCTCTTCGACGAGCGCCTCACCACCCGTCAGGCCGCGACCGGACTCCGCGAGCTCGGCGTCCGCCCCTCCCGGCGACGCGGTGATCTCGACGCCGCCGCCGCCGCGATCCTGCTGCGCACCTGGCTCGAGGCCGGCGGCCCGGAGCGCGACCGGTGAGGCGGGCCGTCGCGCTCGCCACCGCGCTCGCGATCGCCGGGGCCGCGGGCGCCGGGATCCTGGCCTACCGGGAGGGCCGGGCACGGCTCGAGCCCGTCGATCCCGCCGGCGAGCCGGTGGTGTTCATGGTCCCCCGGGGCGCCCCGGTCCGCCGGATCGGGCGGGACCTCGAGGCCGCCGGGCTCGTTCGCGACGGCCGCCTCTTCGCCTGGCTGGCCCGCTGGCACGGGCTGGCCGGACGGATCCAGGCGGGTGAATACGAGCTCTCACCGGCCCGCTCCGCGGCGGAGATCCTGGCGCTGCTCGTCGAGGGCCGTGTCCGCACCTTCGAGGTGGTGGTCCCGGAGGGCTTCACGGCCGCGCAGATCGCCGAGCGCCTCGAGGCGACCGGCGTCTTCGACGGCCGTCGATTCCTCGAGGTCGCCCGGAGCGACGAGCTGGCCCGGGAGCTCGGCCTCCCCGGCCCGGGGCTCGAGGGCTACCTCTTCCCGGACACCTACCGCTGGCCCCGCGACACCTCCCCCGAGCGGATCGCGCGCTCCATGGTGGAACGCTTCCGGGCGGTCTGGGCCGGGATCGAGCCCCTCGCCGCCCGCCGCGGCCTCGACATGCGCGAGGTCGTGACCCTCGCCTCGATCGTGGAGAAGGAGACGGGTGCCCCGGAGGAGCGCCCGCGCATCGCAGGGGTCTTCCTGAATCGGCTCGCCCGGGGGATGCGCCTCGAGTCGGACCCCACCACGATCTACGGGATCGCCGACTTCGACGGCAACCTCCGCCGGGCGCACCTCGAAGACGCGACCAATCCGTACAACACGTACCGCATCGAGGGCCTCCCGCCCGGGCCCATCTGCAATCCCGGTCGGGAGGCCCTGCGCGCCGTGGTCGAGCCGGAGGAGCACGACTACCTCTTCTTCGTGTCGCGGAACGACGGGACCCACGTCTTCTCGCGGAGCTTCGCCGAGCACAGCCGGGCCGTGGACCGCTTCCAGCGCCGGCGATCGGCCCGCTGAACCCCGCAGCCCCCTGCCGGGCCTTCCCCCGGGCGGGTGCTCCGGCGTTTCCGGGCGGAGGTCGGGCCGGGATCGGGACGCCCGCCGGAGCCCGGCCCCGAAGCGGTGCCGTCTCAAGGCCCCCCCTCGACGCGTCGATCCCCGGGGCGATGGGGCCTGGACAGACGTTCGGGGCGCGAGAGCCCGCCAGCGCCGCGGCCCGCCGGGAGCGATGCCCCGCGATCCCCCTCGACTCCGGCCAGGCGCACCGGATCGAGCAGGTGCTTCGCATCATCGCGGCCCTCGCCGCGGTCTATGTGTTCGTGAATGCCGCCGGAACCGGGCGCCCTGCGGTGGCCACGGCGGGGGTCGGTGTGCTGCTCGGGGCGGCGGCCAACTGGCTTCTCGCACGTACCGGCCGCGACCGCGCTGCGCGGCTCGCCCTGGTGGGGACCATCGCCGGCGTGGTCACGGGGCTCGCAACCCAGGGACAGGGCGTCCACGACGTCTCGCTGTACTTCTACCCGGTCGCGGTGGTCTACGCCGGGGCCCTTCTCGGGCCGGCGGCAGCCTTCGTCACCGCGGCGCTGGCTTCGGCCTCCGTCACGGGGCTCGTGGTGCTCGAGATCCACGGCTATTTCGGCGACGCGACCCGGCACTCCACCGACCTCTTCGACGCCGGAACCGTCTCCGTGATGCTCTTCACCACGGCCAGCATCGTGGCGCTGATCGTGCGGAGCCTGGGCGAGAGTTTCGAGGACCTGAGGCGCAGCCGGCAGGCGCTCCTCGATCGGGCCGAGGCGCTTCAGGCCTCCGAGGCCCGCTGGCGATCGGTGGTGGAGAACGCGCCGGGCCGCATCCTCAGCCTCGACGCCGAGGGGCGCATCCTCGACGCGTCCGGCTCGGCCAGCCGCGAAACCCTCTTCGACCTCTTTCTCGAGGCCGACACCCGCCCGCTCGAGGCGGCGCTCGAGGGCGCAGCCCGGGGGGCGGACTCGGCCGCCTGCGACCTGCACAGCGCAGGCCGCTGGTTCGAGGTCCGCCTCGCACCCATTGCGTCTCCCTCCGGCGCGGCCGGCATCACGGCCATCGTGGCCGACGTGACCGAGTCCAGGCAGGCCGAGATCGAGCGACGCCGGCTGGAGCGACAGCTCCAGGAGGCCCAGAAGATGGAGGCGCTCGGGCAGCTCGCCGGTGGGGTTGCCCACGACTTCAACAACCTGCTCACGGTAATCGGCGGCAACGCGGCGCTCCTCCAGGAGAGGACCTCGGATCCGGACGATGCCGACTGCCTCGGAGCCATCATCCGGGCGCAGGAGCGCGCGGCGACGCTGGTTCGTCAGCTTCTGGCCTTCGGCCGTCGGCAGATCCTGCAGCCCCGCCCGGTGGAGCTGGGAGAGACCGCCGACCAGCTCTCCGGCATGCTCCAGCGCCTGGTGGGATCCCAGCACCACTTCCGCCTCGTCCGCTCGGAGGAGCCCGCCTGGGCCCTCGCCGATCCCGGGCAGATCGAGCAGATCCTGATCAACCTGGTGCTCAATGCCCGGGATGCGGTGGGGGACGAGGGGCACATCGAGGTGCGCGTCACCCGCGAGGCGTTCCGGGTGGGTCGGACCGTGGGCGAGGTGCACCTGCCCCCGGGCGCGTATGCCGTGCTGAGCGTGGCCGACGATGGCTGCGGAATGGACGAGTCGGTGCGCGGCCAGATCTTCGAGCCCTTCTTCACCACGAAGCCCAAGGGAAAGGGGACGGGGCTCGGCCTCGCCTCCGTGTACGGAATCGTGCAGCAGAGCGGCGGGGCCATCGCGGTGGAAACCGCGCCGGACCTCGGCTCGGTCTTCTCGATCTACCTCCCGGAGGTGGACCCGCCCGAGGCCCGGCGCGACACGCCGACGGAAGCCCGCGCCGCTCGCGGGGGCTCGTCGGAGACCATCCTGGTGGTCGACGACGACGCCCCGCTCCGGAAGCTGGTCGAGCGGGCGCTCCTGCGCGCCGGGTACCGCGTGCACTGCGCCGGAAATGGACGCGAGGCCCTCGATCTCGCGGAGGCCTGCGGCGGGCGCTTCGACCTCGTGATCACGGATGTCGTCATGCCCGAGCTCGGGGGCAAGAGCTTCGCGGACCGCTACCGGGCGCGCTTCGGGCCGACGCCGATCCTCTTCGTGTCGGGGTACGCGCACGAGGTTCTCGGCGAGGCACCGGCTCTCGGCGCCCGGGCCGCCTTCCTGGCCAAGCCCTTCACGATGGAGGAGCTCGGCCGTGCGGTCCGGGAGATCCTCGCCACCGCGGCGGCCGGCGAGGGCATCTGAGCGCCGGCGGCGGCCGCGGTCCCATTGCCGCCGCCCGGGGAGGCCAACCTAGAGCGCCGGGCAGAGCGCGGGGGCCGGGGCCCGGCGGGCCCGGAACAGCCCGGGGCGATCCCGGAGCACCTCCCCTCCGAAGGTCACGCAGAGGGGCCCGAGGGCGCCGAAGTCGAGCTCGGCGGAGAGCATCCCCTGGGCCGACTCGTCGAGGCTCGGCGCGAGCGCCGCGCCGGAGCAGCGGATCCGGAGCGAGCGGTTCTCGATCAGCGTCACGTGGGTGCAGGGTCCGAAGCTCCCGTCGCGATCCAGATACCGCCAGCCGCGGCTCCCCGCCGGGTTCCCGAGCCCGCGCCAACCGGCCGCGGGAAGCGCGAGCACGACCTGCTCGCCGGTGGACGGATTGCCGAGACGGAGCTCGGCGCCGTGGAGGCTCGGATCCCCCGCCGAGCCGGGAGCCGGCACCGGAAGCGCAGAGGCCCGGGCACCGAGCGTGATGCGGCGGCTGCCCGGGTCGCCGGGCCGCTCCCGTGCCGCGACGGAGGAGCCGGGCAGCCCCGTTCCCGCAGCGCAGGCGCGGCTTCCACGTGCACAGAAGGCGCGGAGGGGCTCCGGAATCCGGGAGGTCTGCTCGCTCGGGTCCGCCGGGTTGCCCGTGCGCCGGCCGATGCCCGAGCCCACGAGGACCAGCCCGTCCACGACCACCGCCGGTGAGGCCACGGCCGAACCGGCGGGAACCCGCACGAGGCGGTCGCCCGTCGCGCTGTGGTAGCCGCGCAGGAAGCCGCCGAGCACGCTCCCGGTGAAGGCCACTCCGGGAATCGCGCTCGTGGGCGAGAAGCTCGCGTCGGCCTGTGGCTCCCCCGTGTTTTGCCACAGGACCGCTCCCGTCCGCGCGTCGAGGGCGTGCATGGTCGGGCGCTGGGGATCGAGCACCGAGGAGAAGGAGCCGGGGGCCGTCGAGAAGTAGATGCGCCCTGCCGCCTCGTCCACGGCCGCGGTGGCGATCACACCACCGGCCGCTCCGCCTGGCACCACCTGGGTGCGCCAGTAGGGCAGGCCCGAGGGATCCGGATCGTCCCAGGCGACACCCGAGAGCGCGTTTACGCCATCCCGGTCGAGAAGGGTGTAGGTCCCATCCTTGTTCCCGATCCCGACCACGTCGCGGAGCACGCCGCCGATGCGCACCCGAAAGAGATTCGGCGCCGCGCCGAAGGCGAGGTCGTCGTTGTCCACTTCCCGGGGGCGCCATCGCCACACGGGAGTGCCGTCGAAGCCGAGGGCGAAGATCGCCTCGTCGAAGGGCGGCATGGGCGGCGGAGGCTCGGGCGTCGACGGATCGGAGTCGGTGTCGCAGTTGCTCGACGCCACGAAGAGGACCCGGCGCTCGAAGTCCGGCGCCGGAGTGGACCAGACGTTCCCACAGCCGTTTCCGGTGCGGTCGTGGTCGCAGCCGGGCCGGGTCGCGGTGAAGCCAGGAGGGAGCCCGAGCTCCGCCTCGCTGTGATAGCCGTCGTAGCGGCGGATCCGGTCCGTTTCGAAGGGGCGGCAGGTGCTGCCGGTGGTCACGTCGAAGTACCACACCAGGTGGCCACCCCGGGCGTCGAGGGCGAAGAGGCCGCCCTTCTGCCCTGCCCGGTCGTCCACGTCCATCCCGAAGACGACGAGCCCCTCCACGAGCGTGGCCGAGGACTCGATCTGGTTCCGTTCGAGCCCCGCGGCGCAGTCGCCCGGCGGATCCGCGCAACCGGTCCCGGCGTCGAAGCGCCATCGCGGCTCGCCGGTGACGGCGTCGAGGGCGTAGAAGGTCTCCCCCGACCCGATGAAGACGGTCTCGCGGCCGTCCACCGCCTCCACGTGCGGGGAGGCGGCGTGGGGGAAGCTCTTTCCGGGCTGGACCTCCGTCTGGAAGCGCCAGACAAGGCTTCCGTCGCCGAGGCGCACGGCGTAGACGCCCCCATCCCAGGAGAGGAAGTACACCACCGGCACCACGCCCTCTCCCGGAAGCGGCACGCGCGCCACCGCGGCCGAGCCGGTGATGATGGCCCCGGTGGGCGCCTGCCACTTGAGCTCCAGGTCGGATGCGTTCCACGCCCCGATCTCGAGCTCGGCGGGCTGGAAGCCCTGCCGCTCCGGGCCGCCGAAGTAGGTGCGCCACTCGAGCGGCTCGAGATCTCCGGGAAGCACCGCGACGCCGTCGGGGAAGGCGAGGCCCTCCCGTACGATCTCCGGCGGAAGCGGATCGCCGCCGGCGTCGAAGCGGATCCGGCGCACCTTGCCGTTCGGCCCGGGGCCGAGGTTCGGAAAGGTCCCCACGAGATCGAGGTCGGCGTAGTAGATGGAACCGTCGGGGCCCACGGCGAGGCTCTGGGGGTTGCCCGTCGAGATCGGCGGGAGGGCCTCGGGCGGGTCGAGGAGCACGCGAAGCAGGTTTCCGTCGAGGTCGTACTCGAGGATCTCGCCGCTCAGCACGCTCGAGGCGTAGAGGGTTCCGGCGGGCGAGAGCGCGAGGCCGCTGAAGACGAAACCGGTGGCGAAGACCTCGCGGTTCACGGTGGTGGCCAGCGGCGCGCCGGTGGCGTCCGAGGCCCCGCAGCCGCCGGCGGCGTCGGAGCGGGTGGGAAAGGGCGGGAGAAAGCGGTGGATGGCGAGGCCACTGGCCGAGGCCACGTAGACCCGACCGAGGTGGTCGACGGCGACGCCTCCGGCGGTGCCGATGTCGGTCGCGAGCTTGCAGTAGTTGGTGCTCGTGGCGTCGGTGTCCGGGTAGGCCCCCGGCGGGCCGGGAAAGACGTCGAAGGGAGGAAACCAGACGATCAGCTGGCCGGTGGGGGGAACGAATCCCTGGTCCCCCACGTCGGTGGTGAAGAGCCGGCCGCTCGGGTCGAAGGCACAGCCGAAGGGCTCCGGGTTGGAGCTCACGGTGTTGTAGGTGGGTGTCAGCTTGCCCACCTGCCTGCCGTCCTTCTCGAAGACACCGAAGCCGGGCGGGGGGTTCGGCTGCCCGGTGTCCTCACCGAGGACGAAGCGCCCCGTGCCGTCCGGGAAGAGGCAGATCATTCCGTTGACGTCGCGAAAGCTCCCGGCCGGCGAGGCACCGCCGGATTCGCCCACGCTGGCCCGCTCCACGAGCACATCCTCGCGGAGGGGGCCGGTGCCGACCGTGTCGAGGTCGATGCGGCGCAACCGGTTTCCCTCGGTGTTGTAGAGCAGCCGGGGAGCTGCGAGGGCCTGCGCGGCGAGGAGCAGACCTGCGAGGGCAAGCCCGATTGCGGGGTTGGCGGAGGTTCTGCTTCGGCGGCACATGGGCATCGATCTCCATCGGCAGCGCCGCCGCGTCCCGAGCCGGCCCCCGGGGCCCGGCCCACGGCTGCACACGGATCGTTTCTACCACGAAGCCCGCGATCGGGCTCCCCCGATCCGGTCCTCGGGGGCCCTCCGGGAGGGCGCACCCCCCGGCGTTGCCCTTGACGGAGGCAGGCAGACCCGCAGACTCCGACGGCGATGAAAGCCCCTCCTCCTCCTGCCCGCCCCGCCTCCACCGGAGCCGCCTCCACCTCGCCGCATCGCGCCTCTCGGGCGGGTTGTGCCGATGCCTTTCCCATCGCCCTCCTCGGCGCCGGCCTGGCCGGGATCGGTGCGGCGATCCGGCTCCTTCGAGCCGGCATCGGATCGCTCGTGATCTTCGAGCGCGCCCGGGAGGTGGGGGAGAGCCGGCGGGACAGCATCGACCCGGGTGCCGCCTGCGACGGCCGCTTCGTCGATGTCCGAGGGGATGTGCAGGACCGCTACAACGAGGGCATCCGGCGCCGCATGCGGTACACGGTCTGGAGCTCCGGCGGCAACTCCCGGTACCTCTCGCCGGACGGATCCAGCCATTCCCCCTACCGCGGCTTCGCCTTCGAGTACGT
>Ga0256839_1004463_pt1 | contig 13657 bp, 8 predicted proteins | sample 354166metaG_FD_185968 | JGI IMG/M metagenome (GOLD analysis project Ga0256839, IMG submission 185968) | Hydrothermal vent microbial communities from Mid Atlantic Ridge, Atlantic Ocean - 354-166 | ecosystem: Environmental > Aquatic > Marine > Hydrothermal vents | place: Atlantic Ocean: Mid... | reverse complement strand
CCTGGCCCGCTTTTGCGCCCGAAGCACATTTTCCATCTTCATGGCCTCGACAATGGCCAGCGCCTGGCCATCCTCGACAATTTCCCCGCTGGCCACATCCAGCCGCACCACCTGCCCCGGCATCGGACACAACAGGAACCGGCTCATGTCGGGAGCCACTTTTTCCGGCATCAGAGCTGCCAGATCGGCAACCCGCAAACTCAACACCCTGAACACCAGATCCGCCCCCCGGTAACGCAGGCGAAACCCCGAGGTCAGCCGGTCGATTTTCACCAGTCGCTCGTTCCCCTCAATCACCACCCGCGCCAGCGTGTCGCCGGGCTGCCAGTCAGTCTCAACTCTGCTTTGCGCCCCCAACAGGGCAACGCTGAAAAATCCCTCCCGCGCTTCCACGTCGAAATCCCATCGTTGCTCCCCCAGCAAAACGCTGAGCGCCCGGTTCCCCGCCTGTTCCCTGCCGCGTGTTTCAACCCGAAACGCCGCACAGGCGGCAAAAGCGGCCAGCTCATTCAGCACTTGCTCCTCAAGCGTAACCCCTTCAAAGCCATCCGGGAATTCCTCGGCAATATATCCCGTGGTCAGGCGGCCCTGCCTGAACCGTTCCTGCCCCATCACCGCCTGCAGAAAGGGGATGTTATGCCCCACCCCCTCAATTTCAAACGCATCAAGCGCTTCTTGCATGGCGCCAAGCGCCGCCGCCCTGTCCGGCCCCCAGGTGCACAGTTTGGCAATCATGGGGTCATAGAAAGTGGAAATCTCTCCCCCCTCATAAACCCCGGTATCGTTGCGCACCACTTTGCTCTCACCGGCGAACTCCTCCGGCGGGCGATAGCGCGTCAGCCGCCCCACCGAGGGCAGGAAATTGCGTTTCGGGTCTTCAGCATAGATACGGCTTTCCAGCGCCCAGCCGCCAAGCCTTATATCGCTTTGCTCCAGCGCCAGCTTTTCCCCCGCTGCCACCCGCAACATCTGCTCCACCAGATCAACACCGGTAATCATTTCGGTTATCGGATGCTCCACCTGAAGGCGCGTGTTCATCTCCAGAAAATAAAAGTTGCGGTCCTTGTCGACAATGAATTCCACCGTGCCCGCACTGGCATAATCAACAGCCCTTGCCAGCGCTACCGCCTGCTCACCCATGGCGCGCCGGGTCTTTTCATCAAGAAAGACGCTTGGCGCCTCTTCAATGATTTTCTGATGCCGCCGCTGTATCGAGCATTCCCGCTCCCCCAGATAGATGGCCTTGCCGTGCGCATCCGCCAGCACCTGAATTTCAATATGGCGCGGCTCCTCGATGAATTTTTCAATGAATATCCGGTCGTCCCCGAACGACGCCGCAGCCTCCGACTTGGAGCGGGCAAAACCCTCCCGCGCTTCGGCGTCATCGTGAGCGATGCGCATGCCCTTGCCCCCGCCTCCCGCCGAGGCCTTGATCATCACCGGATAGGTGATGTCGCGGGCAATTTTCACCGCCTCCTCTTCGTCTGTGATAATCCCCATATGGCCGGGCACCGTGGCCACCCCTGCTTCAGCGGCGATTTTTTTGGAGGTGATCTTGTCGCCCATCGCCTCAATGGCTTTGGGGGGCGGACCGATAAAGACGATGCCCGCCTGCTTGAGCGCTTCACAGAACGCAGCGTTTTCACTCAAAAACCCATAACCGGGATGCACCGCCTCAGCCCCGGTCGCCTTGCACGCCGCAATAATTTTTTCCCCCGACAGATAGCTCTCACCAGCGGGCGAAGCCCCGATATGCACCGCCTCGTCGGCTATACTGACATGCAGGGCATTTTTGTCGGCGTCCGAAAAAACGGCCACGGTTTTGATGCCCATTTCTTGCGCGCTTTTTATCACCCGACAGGCAATTTCCCCGCGATTGGCAATCAGTATTTTCTTGAACATGTTCTTTCCACTCATACTATCTGTCATTGCGAGAAGGCAAAGCCGACGAAGCAATCTAGAATCTTGGTCCCAGTACCCAAATATTCTGGATTGCCGCGCTCACTAAGGTTCGCTCGCAATGACGTTTGTGCAATCATTTTTGCGGCCTTTTGACCACCAGATCAATCTCCACCAGCGCCCGGAGCGCCAGCCCGGTCACCCCGATAGTGGTGCGCGCCGGTCGCCTCTCGACAGGAAAATAGCTCTGCCAGACCTCGTTCATTGCTTCATAGTCCCTATAAAACTCGGTCAGATATATCCGCGCCATCACGATGTGGGAAAGGTCCAGATCAATTCCCGCCAGCACGATTTTCAGATTCTCCACCACCCGCTTCGTCTGCGCTTCAATTCCAATTGGTAGCGGCGCATCGGGCGCGTTCGGGTCGGTAGGCATCTGACCGGTGACGAACACAAAGCCGTCCGCCTCAACCGCGTGGGAAAACGGCGCCACCGGGCGCGGCCCGTCTGAAATCATATGGAATAATGGGTCGGTCATTTTTTCTTACTTTCTTCTCTTTTGTCACTGCGAGCGAACCTTAGTGAGCGCGGCAATCCAGAATATTTGGGTACTGGGACCAAGATTCTAGATTGCTTCGTCGGCTTTGCCTTCTCGCAATGACGCTTCTCCCATGAACCCTCGGGCCAAGCCCACTACTGTCCGGTTTAATATTTCCCCACCCCCTCACAACGGAATATTGTCATGCTTTTTCGGCGGCATTTCCGCCCGCTTGTTCTGAAGCGTTGAGAACGCCCGTATCAGCCGCCGCCGCGTATTGTGCGGCAAAATCACATCATCGATAAAGCCCCGTTCGGCGGCGACAAACGGGTTGGCGAACCGCGCTTCATAATCCGCCGTGCGCTGGGCGATTTTTTCCTTGTCCCCCAACTCGCTGCGATAAAGAATTTCGGTCGCGCCTTTTGCGCCCATCACCGCGATTTCAGCGCTCGGCCAGGCATAATTGACGTCCGCGCGGATATGTTTTGAGGCCATCACGTCATAGGCCCCCCCATAGGCCTTGCGGGTGATAAGCGTCACTTTGGGCACTGTCGCCTCGGCATAGGCGAACAGCAGCTTGGCCCCGTTTTTGATGATGCCGCCATATTCCTGGGCCGTGCCGGGCAGAAAGCCGGGCACATCGACCAGCGTCAGAATGGGAATATTGAAACAATCACAAAAGCGCACGAATCGCGCACCCTTTTTGCTTGAATTGATATCAAGACACCCCGCCAGCACCATGGGCTGGTTGGCCACCACGCCAACAACTTCCCCATTGAGCCGCATGAAGCCGGTGATGATATTGCCCGCATGCTCGCGCTGAAGTTCCAAAAACTCGCCCTCATCGGCAATCTTGAGGATGACTTCGCCCATGTCGTAAGGGGCGTTGGCATTGTCGGGGATGATGGTATCCAGCGACATTTCGGCCCGCTCCGGCGTGTCATTCACTTGCACCCGTGGCGCTTTTTCTTCCGAATTGAGCGGCAGATAGGCAAACAGCCGCCTGATTTCGAGCAGCGTTTCAATGTCATTGTCAAACGCGGCATCGGCCACCGAGCTTTTTATCGTATGCGTGGCGGCCCCGCCCAGTTCCTCGGCGCTGACAATTTCGTTGGTCACGGTCTTGACCACATCAGGCCCTGTGACGAACATGTAAGAAGTGTCGCGCACCATATAGATGAAGTCGGTCATTGCCGGAGAATAGACCGCCCCCCCCGCGCACGGCCCCATGATGACCGAGATTTGCGGCACCGAGCCCGAGGCCTGCACGTTGCGCCAGAACACTTCGGCATAACCCCCGAGCGAGGCCACCCCCTCCTGAATGCGCGCGCCGCCACTGTCATTAAGCCCGATGACCGGCGCGCGGTTCTGCACCGCCAGGTCAAGGATTTTGCAGATTTTCTGCGCGTGGGTCTCAGAAAGAGAGCCGCCGAACACGGTGAAATCCTGAGAGAACACATAGACCATGCGTCCGTTGATAGTGCCCCAGCCGGTGACCACCCCGTCCCCGGCAATGGACTTGTCCGCCATGCCAAAATCGGTGCAGCGCTGGGTGACAAACATGTCATATTCTTCAAAGCTGCCGGGGTCGAGCAGCACGTCGAGCCGCTCGCGCGCCGTGAGCTTGCCTTTTTCATGCTGAATATCAATGCGGGCCTGCCCGCCCCCCAGCCGCGCTTCCTGGCGTCTCTTTTCCAGTGCTTCAATTATTTCCTGCATGGCTTTTCATGTCCCCAATTCTATCTGGAGAACACTTTAGCCGCAGATCAAAACCGAAGCGAGAGACAAAAGACAGAACTCCCTAAACCGCCACCGAATGCCGGGCCTTGCCCTGTTTGAGATAGGTATCAAAATGGGCTGCCAGCACCCGCACAAACGGGCGGCCCGCCTCGGTGACGAGAAAAACATCGCCATCGGCCACAAACAACCCGTCCTCGTCATTGCGGGCCAGTTCCGCCGCCTCAAGCAATATCGCCTCGGCCAGCTTGCCGAACTTTTCTGTTGCGGCGGTTTTGGACAAGGCCATATCGCACATCAGCCGTTCGATCACCCAGCGCCGGGCAATGTCCTCAGGCCCGAGCGCGAACCCTTTGGCAATCGGCAAACGCCCCTCTTTTATCGCCGCCATATAAAGGCCGGTGGGCACGATGTTCTGCACATAACCCTGTGCTGTTTCCCCGATTGCCGAGGCTCCCATCCCGATAAGAGCAGAGGCCGGATCGTCCGTATAACCCTGAAAATTCCGCCGCAACCGGCCATTTTTTGCAGCAATCGCCATCGTATCGTTCGGGCGTGCAAAATGGTCAAACCCGATACGCTCAAACCCCGCCTCGACCAGAAGTGCCGCCGCCAGTTGTGCCTGGGCAAAGCGTCCCTCAATGTCGGCCAGCGCGCTTTCGTCAATCATTTTCATGTGGGTTTTCATCCACGGCACATGGGCATAACCAAACAGCGCCACCCGGTCGGGGGCAAGGGAAACCACCTGTTCAATGGTCGCCCCAAGCGTTGCCTCCGTCTGGTGCGGCAACCCGTAAAGCACGTCCAGATTGACCGAGTGCACCCCCGCTTCGCGCATGGATTCAATCACATCGCGGGTCAATTCAAAGCTCTGGGGCCGGTTGATGGCCTCCTGCACCTTTTCATCAAAATCCTGTACGCCGATTGAGGCCCGGCTCAGCCCCGCTTCGGCCATGGCGGCAACCCGGTCCGGGGTAATGTCGCCGGGGTCGATTTCGATAGAGATTTCCGGCTTTTCACAGAAGGTAAAACTTTTGCGCAACCGGGCGACAATGCGCTTGAGATCGTCCGGTTCAAGCATTGAGGGCGAACCGCCGCCAAAATGCACACCGCTGACTTTGGGCTTGCCCCCCACTGCTTCCGCAACCAGATCAATTTCCTCAAGCAGATGCTCAACATAAGTTGCAATGGGGTCATAGCGCAGGGTCTGTTTGGTGTGGCAACCGCAAAACCAGCACAGACGATCGCAAAACGGCACATGCAGATAGAGCGAAAGCGTGTCCGCGTCATCCAGCGCACCCAGCCAGCTCCTATAGTTTGCCCCCTCAATGGTCTTGCTGAAATGGGGCGCGGTGGGATAGCTGGTATAGCGGGGCACGGGAGCCCCGTATTTCTGCGCCAGACTGGTGGTTGCCAGACTGTTGCTCATGAACTGTCCATCTCTTCTTTTGGGGAACCGTTGGAATTTGCAATTGGATGTTTCAGGTCACGCAACATAGGAGCGCGGCTGCGCGCCGCCTTGACCCGGATCAATCAGAGCACGAAAGAGGATAAAGAGCCGCAGACTTTAGATCTACTGAGCGATTGATACTTTGCAGCACCCGCTCTGCCCCACTGTACCCTCGGGGGAAGAAAGCAGGATTTCGATCCGGCGCAGATAGTCACGATCGCTCATCCCGTCCGAGCACAACTGGTTGGAAACAATACCGGTAAATTGGGCGCCGCTGGCCTGGGCCAGCACAAAATTGACAGACCTCCCAACGTTCTGGAATTGCCCGGCCTCAAAGATTGTAAAACTTGTATCATCTTCACCCAGAGCCGAATATTCCACCCGTCCATCGGCCATCACAAGGTTCCAGAACGGCTCGGTCCCCCCACACGAAATGCCTTCCGGCAGCGCCGTCTTTTCAATGTTTGACAACTCGATTTTGTCAAGAAAATGCATCGAGACCCAGCCCATGCCCTCGCCCAGCGCCACTTGCGCCCAGCCGTCACGAACCTCAAACACCTCAACCGGGCTGGCGTCATAAGCCAGACCTGTCAGAATATCAGAACCGGCACTCGGCCCTGCACGCACGTTGAGCACATCACTGTCAGCTACCCCCACGACTTTGAAATAGATCGGCCGGGTGATGCTTTCCTGCGCAAGGGCAGGGAATATCAGCAGAAAAAAAGCTGCGATGGCGGCTGCCATTGCCCAAAAGGTATTTTTGTTTGTCATCATATTCCCCTTGCTGCACCGGCTTGCACAATTGTCGGCAAGCGCGCATGCTGGATGGCTATACCTGAAATACCAAACTATAGAGCCAGCCCATGACAGACAAGGCCGCCCTGACAAGAATGATCCGCGCCGGCAAAGGCATCGAACCCGCCGATCTGGTGATAAAAAATGTAAACCACCTTGATGTCATCACCGGCGAAATCACCACAACCGACATCGCCATTGTTGCCGATCGTATCGTGGGCACCCATGCCGCATATGAAGGCCGGCAGGAAATAGATGGCACCGGCAGATGGGCAGTTCCCGGTTTCATCGACACTCACCTGCATATTGAAAGCTCGCTGGTTACCCCCTTTGAGTTTGACCGCTGCGTGCTGCCCTACGGGGTGACCACTGTTATTTGCGACCCCCACGAAATCGCCAATGTTACCGGAATTGAGGGGCTGGCCTATTTCCTTGAGTGCGCCATGCGCACCATCATGGATATGCGCATCAACCTTTCCTCCTGTGTGCCCGCCACCGCTTTTGAAACCTCCGGCGCACAATTGGAAATCGCCGACCTGCTGCCCTTTGCCGACCACCCCAAAGTCATAGGGCTGGCCGAAATGATGAATTTTCCCGGCGTCATCAACGCCGATCCCGCCATCATCAACAAACTGGTTGCCTTTCAGGACCGCCACATGGATGGCCACGCCCCCCTGCTTTCAGGCAAAGACCTCAACGCCTATCTGGCCACGGGCATCAGCACCGATCACGAAGCCACCAGCGCCGCCGAGGCCCGCGAAAAGCTCGCCAAAGGCATGGCCATTCTGATCCGCGAAGGCTCGGTCTCAAAAGACCTCGACGCCTTGGCTGAAATCATCAACCGCGACACCGCCAGCTTCGTTGCTCTTTGCACCGACGACCGCAATCCGCTCGACATTTCCGAAGAGGGCCACATGGATGCCCTCATTCGCCGCCTGATAAAAAAAGGCATCGCCCCGTATCTGGCCTATCGAACCGCCTCCATCTCCGCCGCCCGGATTTTCCGGCTGAGGGACCGGGGAATCCTCGGCCCCGGCTGGCGCGCTGACATCGCCCTGCTTGATGATCTTGAAGAGTGCCGGGTCGCAGAAGTCATCAGCGCCGGACGCCTGGTGAGGGACGAACTTTTTGCAACCCGCGAACTGGTCGAACCCGTGGGTCTCAACTCCATGAAAGCAAAACCGGTGCCCCCTCAGGCGTTTGAAATGAAACCCCTGCACGGCAAAAACCAGATGCCGGTCATTGGCGTAAAACCCGGCCTGATTATCACCTTCAGGGAAGAAGCGACACTTGCCGTCACCGAACGGGGCGTGCAACCCGACCTTGCTCAGGACGTTATCAAGGTCGCGGTGGTCGAGCGTCACGGTATCAACGGCAATATCGGGCACGGATTTGTCACCGGTTTTGGCCTTAAAACCGGCGCCATTGCTTCATCTGTGGGCCATGACAGCCACAATATAACGGTCATCGGAGCCAGTGACGCCGACATGGCGCTGGCCGTCAACCGCCTGATTGAGCTGAGGGGCGGGTTTGCCGTAACCAATCAGGGTAAAGTCCTTGCCGAATTGGCCCTGCCCATTGCCGGCCTGATGAGCCCGGAACCCTTTGAAAGCATCACGCAGACCCTTGAGGAATTGCGCACCGCCGCCCATTCCCTGGGCTGCATCCTGCCCGAGCCGTTTTTACAGGTAGCATTTCTGGCCCTCCCCGTCATTCCGCATCTGAAAATGACCGACAAGGGCCTGTTCGACGTCGATAAGTTCGATTTTGTGAAATAGTCACCAACCTGCTATTCATGCGCATAACCTGCCCTGATTGTTCCGCTAGCGAGTAATACTTCCATGAGTCTTTCCACCCGTTTTTTTGCTTGGCGTAACAAGCTGCAACCCGCAACTCACAAGGTCAAAAAGAGTACTGACAATATTGTCACCTCTTTTGACGGGGTGCGCCTGCTCACCGACATCTACTTCCCTGAAGGTAAAGGTCCATTCCCCGCCATTCTCATCCGCACCGCCTACAGGCGCGCCGGATTTGCCACCTACGCCCGCCTCTATGCCGAGCGTGGATTTATCACCGTTTTGCAGGCCTGCCGGGGCACCGATGGCTCTGACGGCAAAACCGGACCCTTGCTGCTGGAGCGCGAGGACGGGCTGGCAACCCTTGACTGGCTCAAGGAGCAGGACTGGTTCGACGGCCGCCTTGGCATGACCGGCCCCTCCTATCTGGGCTATGTGCAATGGGCCATCTGCGACGCATTGCCACAAAAAAGCGCCATCTCCACCCAGATTGCCACCACCGAATATCAAAATGTGCTGTTCCCGCAAGGAGCAATCAATCTGCAATTCTGGCTCTCATGGATGCAACTGGCCGAAGGTCTGCGCCTCTCCCCGCTCAAATTCATGTTTCGCGTCATCACCGGAAAGGCGGAGCGCGCCACAAAAAGCGCTTCCCTGAGCCTGCCCGTCATCGATGCCGATATCGCCGCTACCGGGCACAGGGTCGAATTCTGGCGGCGCTGGATGCTCGATGCGGCTAAAAAGGACGAGCATTGGGAGACCCTGTCCCAGTCGGGGCGTCTTGGGCCGGACACACCACCAAATTTCTTCGTTTCCGGCTGGTATGATTTCATCCTCGACGAGTTGATCACGGACTATCAACGCCTGCGCAAGAACGGACACACGCCATATCTGACCATTGGCCCATGGACCCATGTGGAACCCAAACTGATTGTCGAGAGCGTGCGCGCAACTCTGGCCTGGATGGCTGCCAAGCTGAACGACGACCCCTCGGGCCTGCGCACAAAACCTGTGCGGCTGTTCATTTCCGGCCTTGAGCAATGGCGCGAATATGACAGCTTTCCACCTCCCGGCACCGAACAGGTCAGCCAGTTTCTGGGCCCCCGGGGCACGCTTGTTCCTGAGCCGCTGGAGGCTGCAGAACCCGCTCTTTATCGCTACGACCCCAGCAACCCGACCCCCAATCTGGGTGGGGCGATTTTTGCCTTCACCGGCGCGGGACCCTTTGACAATTCAAAACTCGAAGCCCGCCCCGACGTACTCACCTTCACCGCTGCCCCTCTTAAGCAGCCCCTTACCCTTGTCGGTCAGCCGGAAGTCACCCTGTTTGCCGGTTCCAGCCTTGAGCGTACCGACTTTTTCGCCCGCCTCTGTGATGTGGACGAAAGCGGAAAATCCATCAATATCTGCGATGGTTTTGTCCGCGTCACCCCCCAAAGCCCCGGAAGACAGGCCGATGGCACCTATAAGCTCAACATCGTTCTGCACAACGCAGCCCACCAGTTCAAACCGGGCCATTGCCTGCGCCTGCAAATCTCCAGCGGCGCCCATCCCAGGATTTCACGCAATCCGGGAACAATTGAAGAAGTGGACAAGGCTCCTCGGATGCTTGCTGCCGACCAGAGCGTTTATTTTGACTCCAAACGCCCCAGCGAGTTGACTTTGCCGACCCTTCGGATTGAATAAAACAGGGCTCAGCCCCGGAGAAAGCCGGAGATGGAATGAAAAAACCGCTTGAGCATCTGACCAACGAACTGTTTCCCCTGGGCGCTGGTATTGCCAGCCAGTTTGTCCATCAGATGTACTCTCTTCCCCCGGCGCGCTTTGGCGTGCGCACTGAACGGAATATCAAGGTTCCGGCCTCGGACGGCATCATGCTGAAAACCGACATCTACACACCAAAGGACGAAGGGCCCCACCCCACCCTCCTCATGCGCACACCCTATGGAAGATTTGGCTTTGGCGTTGTCGCCCAGATTTACGCCGAACACGGGTTCCGCACGGTACTACAGGCCTGCCGGGGCACTGATGGCTCGGGTGGCGAGTTCAACCCGCTGGTCAACGAGCGCAAAGATGGCCTTGCCACTCTTGAATGGATAAAACGCCAACACTGGTTCGACGGCCGCCTCGGCCTCACCGGTCCCTCCTATCTGGGCTATGCCCAATGGGCGGTGTGCGATGCCCTGCCCAAGAGCGCAGCCATATCGGCAAAATCCACCTCTTCGGACTTCCAGAGCATTGTCTTTCCCAACGACGCTTTTTCCCTGCAACTCTGGCTGAGTTGGCTGCAAACCGTTGACGGGCTGGACAACGAACTGTTCGGCATGACCCTGCGCATGGCCACCGGCGATGTGGAACGGCGCACCAAATCCATCGCCATGGAGCTGCCCCTGGCTGAAGCCGATGTCGCCGCCATCGGCAAGGTTTCTCCCTTCTGGCGCCAGTGGTTTGATGAGGCCATCGACAACCCCCCCTTCTGGGAGGCACGCCGGCACACGGAGCGCCTGGATAAAAACACACCCCCCAACTGCTTTGTGACCGGCTGGTATGACCTGATGCTTGACGAACATCTGGCCGACTATCAGCGGCTGGTTGTTGCCGGACACACCCCCCACCTGACCGTGGGCCGCTGGACCCACACCGACAATGATTTGCAGGGGGAATGTCTCTCCCAGACCATAAGCTGGATGAGCGCCCACTTGCTCGGAGAAAAAGACGCCCTGAGGAAAAAGCCCGTGCGTATCTATGTCTCGGGGGCTGAAAAATGGCTCGAAAGCGAAACTTTCCCCCCCGCCCCCACAAGCCCTGAAACATATTTTTTCAAGGCTGGTGGCGTTCTGGGCTCCGAGCCGGGCAACTCGAATGGCTCGGAAAACTTTCGCTATGACCCCGCCGACCCGACCCCCAATGTCGGGGGCGCAATATTTGCTTTTATGGGGGCCGGTGCCCGGGACAATGAAAAACTCGAAGCACGCGCCGATGTGCTCACATTCACCAGCCCACCCCTGCATGCAGACCTGACAATGATTGGCAACGCCAGGATAGTGCTCTTTGTACGTTCATCCCTTGAATATACGGATTTTTTCGTCCGCCTGTGTGATGTGGATTTGCATGGGGTATCCACCAACATTTCCGACGCCATCATGCGCATGAAGCCGGGCAAATTCAGCCCCGATGCCAACGGCATAAGCAAGCTGGAGTTTTCCCTGCACGCCTCCGCCCACAGCTTCCTCAAGGGCCATCGCATCCGCCTTCAGGTCTCAAGCGGCGCCCATCCCCGTTTTGCCCGCAATCTGGGCACCAACGAACCTATCGGTTCGGCCACAAAAATGGTCCCCGCCAATCAGGAGGTCTTTTTTGGCACGGACTATCCCGGCGCCATCACCCTGCCGGTCTGTGAGATTTAGAACGTTTCAGACAGCCCCTCAAAGGGCGTTCTGATTGATCCATTCAACACAGCGGTCAGCAATTTTCTCCCAGCCCTCTTCTCCCAGAACCCAATGGGCATTGTCGGGCAGAATTTCAAATGTTGCGGTATGGGAAAGCCGTTTGGCGGTTGCCCCGATCACCGAAGCGGGAGTGATCCTGTCCCTGGCCCCGGCGATAATCAGCAGGGGTGTGTTGATGCCGCTATAGGGGATGGCCGAGGCTTTCCGGCTATCGATGAACCAGTTGGCAATCTCGTGGGTGGCGCGTCCCGATTCCCAGACCATGTCGCCATAAAGTTCGCGTGCCTCTTTTTCGCTGACATTGTTGAGGATGCCCTGACGTACTTCGCCAAAGGTCGGAAAAGTACCCTTGCGCCAGAACCCCCATGTCATCACAATGCGCAAAAAAATTTTGATGGTGCTGGGTCGCATGGCAAACACCCCCGCACCCGGTGCCGGTGTCAGCAAAACGCCCGCCCGGGCCAGCCCCCGCGAGACCAGCATCAGCGCCAGCAGCCCCCCCATGGAGTGGCCCACAATAACCGGCTTCTTGCCCAGCCCCTCGATCAGCGTTTGCAAATCGTCCGCATAATCCAGAAGGCTGACTGTGCCGATACCCTCAGGCTCGGGGCCATGGGGCTCCACATCGTGATATCTGAGGGCCGGAGCATGGACCTCAAAACCGGCCCTTTCGAATACGGGGCGGAAGTTGTCCCACACTTTTGGTGTGCTCCACATGCCGTGAATTAGAACCAGCGGTGGCCGTTCCATGTTTTATCCCTCTTTGATTTCAGCCTTCTTTTCCAGCCGCGCCCGGTGCAAAATCGGCTCTGTATAGCCCGAGGGCTGGTTTGCGCCCTCAAGTGCCAGCTCCAGCGCCGCCTTGAACGCCACCGAAGTTTCAAAATTGCCCGCCATGGGTTGATAAAGCGCATCCCCCGCGTTCTGGGCGTCCACCACCTTTGCCATGCGTTTGAAACAGGCCTCAACCTCTTCCTTGCTGACCACGCCGTGCATCAGCCAGTTGGCAATATGCTGGGATGATATACGCAAGGTCGCCCGATCCTCCATCAACCCGACGTCCATGATGTCGGGCACCTTGGAGCAGCCCACCCCCTGGTCAATCCAGCGCACCACATAACCCAGAATGCCTTGCGCATTATTGTCCAGTTCGCGCCTGACCTGCTCTTGGCTCAACTTGGCCTTGTCAATCGCCGGCATTGAGAACAACACACCAAGCCCGGGTGTTTTTTCGTTATGGCGGCGGCGCTGGGCAGCAAACACATCCACCTCATGATAATGCAGCGCATGCAGGGTCGCAGCGGTTGGCGAGGGCACCCAGGCGCAGTTGGCGCCCTGATTGGGCTGGGCCCCTTTTTGCGCCAGCATGTTGGCCATTTCATCGGGCATTGCCCACATGCCCTTGCCGATTTGGGCTTTTCCCGACAGGCCGCACGTTAGCCCGATCAGCACATTGCGGTCCTCATAGGCCCCAAGCCACTTCTCGGCCTTGATTTCAGCTTTCGGCGGCACCGGTCCGGCTTTCAGGCTGGTGTGGATTTCATCCCCCGTCCGGTCCAGAAACCCCGTATTGATGAAAAACAGCCGCTTCCTCGCCACAAAAATTGACGCCTTCAGATTGGCCGAAGTGCGCCTCTCCTCGTCCATGATGCCGATTTTTATCGTATTGGCGGATAGGCCCAGCATTTTTTCAACACGTGCAAAAATATCGCACGCCAGCTGCACCTCGTCCGGTCCGTGCATCTTGGGTTTGACAATATAGATGGAGCCGGTTGTGCTGTTGCGCACCCCCCCGCTCTTTTTCAGGTCGTGCAGAGCACAAAGGCTGGTCAGCGCCGCGTCGATTATGCCCTCGCCCACTTCGTGCCCCTCAGCGTCAAGCACCATGTTGCTCGTCATCAGATGGCCCACATTGCGCACCAGCAGCAGCGCCCTTCCCTTCAGGGTGAGCACTGAGCCATCCGGGCGCATATAGGTGCGGTCCGGGTTCAGC
>Ga0256839_1004462_pt1 | contig 13660 bp, 15 predicted proteins | sample 354166metaG_FD_185968 | JGI IMG/M metagenome (GOLD analysis project Ga0256839, IMG submission 185968) | Hydrothermal vent microbial communities from Mid Atlantic Ridge, Atlantic Ocean - 354-166 | ecosystem: Environmental > Aquatic > Marine > Hydrothermal vents | place: Atlantic Ocean: Mid... | reverse complement strand
GATCGCCGGGCGAGGTACGCAGCGAAGATTGATCCAGTAGAGGGGATGGGACCATCTCGCAGGGGGGACATTGGGCAGCACTAGGAGACGGTCTTCGACACCTGTGCGTTCGAGGTCGTGCACTCGTCACCAGCAAGCTGGACCACCAGAGTCCCACCGAACCGCCGGGCACGGAGGGATCCGGGCAGATCGAACGATCCTTCCTGTGCGAACACGAGAGACTCCAGCCGCACCCATTCTTCCAGTCCCATTTGCTGTTGCGGCCAGTTGTTTTCCGCCCAGAGCTGACGGAACAGCTCCCGTACCAGCATTCCTGGAGCCCGCTGCAGTGCGGGGGCACTCAGGATCACTTTCTTTCCGTCGTTGTACAGGACTGCGCGCTGGCCAAGTTCTGCTGTAAGAGGGTCGAGAACCGCCATCACCTCAGCGGCCGCGCTGCTCAGCCGGCAGATCGCCTCCTCGACGCGAGGGTTGATTTCGTGAAGGAGGGGGAGAACTTCGTGACGAATCCTGTTTCTGGTGAAGGCCGGATCTTCGTTCATGCTGTCGATGCGGTAGCCCTGACCGATGGAATCGAGCCAGCTTATGATTGCACCACGTCTTAGCCGGAGGGCAGGGCGGATCAGATCGAGGTCGGTTGCCAGGCTTCGGCGGACTGGAATGCCCGTGAGCCCGGCGATCCCCGTACCGCGAATGATCCGCAACAGGACCGTCTCCGCCTGGTCGTCGGCCGTATGCCCGGTTGCCAGGAACCTCGCGGCGCATTCTCGCGCCATCTCGGTAAGAGCGGCATAGCGGCTGTCCCGCGCCCATTCCTCCACCGTTTTGCGCCGCTGGGTGAGTTGGCGATCAGAGGGGGCCAGTTTGCGGTACAGGAACGGGAGCCCAAGCTGGTAGGCCAGGTCGCGGACGAAATCCTCGTCTTCCTGTGCAGCCCCTGGACGAAGGCCATGGTTGACGTGCCCCAAGAAAAGATCTAGCGCGAAATCGCTGCGTAGATCGAACAGGATGCGACAAAGGCCGACGCTGTCAGGTCCGCCTGATACAGCCACGAGCAAACGGCTGTTCCTTACCCCCAGTGCGGTGAGCTCTTCCGCGACAGTGTCATGTAGCTGTGTCTGGTGCATCGATCACTTGTGCCGTTGGCCAGAACCTGGTCGGCAGGTGGTTCTTTGCATTCTACTGAGGGAGTGGACGGATGAGGCCACGAACGGCCGACGGGAGCGCTGCATAAGAAAAAAGGTTTCACGTGGGGAGGACCCACGTGAAACCTCGACTCGGTGGAGGATGCCAGCGCGATGCGAGATGATTCGATGCCCAAGCTTTTCCTGCTCTGCGGCAAGGCACCGCAGGCAGGGCCGCATTCACTGGCGAGTCGATTGCTCGACCTCCACACAAAACTAGGTCACGAATGACCAACGGTCAAAGAAGACACACCGGATCTCACGATAGCACGTGCGAGAGCCCCGCGCTTGCGGCCTGGGCTGGTGAGCTGTTTGCATGTCCGAATTGCGTGCAACGCCTTGAGGTCCGCACGCCGACGACCTCGCAACCCAGCGGATTCTACTGCAAGTCTTGCGGGGCGACGTACCCCGTGCAGCGGGGCATCCTTGCGTTCGAGACGGGCGAGGAATACGCGGCGAGCTTTGGGCGGCAGTGGACGCGGTACGAAGTCATTCGTCCGGAGGAAGACCTGGAGGTGTTCAAAACGAAGACGGGGGTTGATCCGGAGGAGCTGGGGGGGTTAACGGTCCTGGATGCCGGGTGCGGCAGCGGTCGCTACAGCCGCGTGGTCGCCGAGCACGGCGCCAGGGTAGTGGGGGTGGATAAGAGTCGGGCGGTCGAAAAGGCTGCGGCTGTTTGCCGCGCGTACCCGGACGTGGTTTTTGCCCGTGCCGATCTCCTTGCCCTGCCTTTTCTCGATGCCACGTTCGACTTCGTTTTTTCCATCGGGGTGATCCACCACACCTCAGCCCCTCGTCTGGCCTTCGGCCAGTTGGCTCGAGTCGTGAAACCAGGGGGACGGCTGGCAGTCTGGGTTTATCGTCGCAACACCTGGATGCAGGAGCGGATCAATCAGGCGCTACGCGGGGTAACCGTACGGATGGATCCTCAGCAGCTCGAACAGCTTTGTTGGGCGCTTGCGGTAGTGGGGGGCATTCCCGTGGTACGGAGAACGCTGAACAAGCTGGTGAACTTTTCCAGCCATCCCGACTTCGAACTTCGTGTCTGTGACAACTTCGATTGGTACGCCTGCCGCTACCAGTTCCATTACACCGAAGAGGACCTGCTCGGCTGGTTTCGCGAGGAGGGTTTCTCCGAGCTCCGCCTGCTCAAACCTCAGAAATCCGGTCCCTTCTACGACTGGGCCTATCGTCACAACCTGTTGATCGGTAGTGGGGTGAACGTGATCGGCAGGAAGGACTAATCTCGGCGGGCGTTGCTGACCTCGCCGATCCCACCGTCCGATCCCCGCTCAGTGTGGATCGCACCGGTTATTCGGATTTTGCCGAAGAATTCGCTTTTGCCTGCCGATAACGGCAAGGGAACGAGCATGGGTGCGCCTGATGGAGAGGGACGCCATGGAGTTGTTGCCGTCGCAAGGGAACCTGCTCCGAGCCCTACTGGATGTCGCATACGAGCGGCATGCCATCCTGGCGAGCAACCTTGCGAACGTGAACACACCTGGATTTCGCAGGCAGGACATCGACTTCCAGAAGTCGCTCCAGGCTGCTCTCCAGGTAGGCCCCGGCAAGGAACGTTTCCGCCCTGTGGTCGTGGATGCTCCCACGACCGTTAAACGCGACGGTAACACGGTCAGTCCGGATCTGGAGATCGCGCGGTTGCAGCAGAACGCTCTGCTGTACCAGGTCGCAGCAGAGGTGCTGAGCCGCAAGTTCACCATGATGCGGCGAGCGTTGACATCGGCTGCGTAGTGGCACGTTGGGGGTGCGGCATGTTGGAATCGTTGTTTCGTCCGGCTGAGGTGAGTGCCTCCGCGATGGCGGCGGAGAGCGCCCGAGTCGAAATCATCGCGGCCAACATCGCGAACGCCTACACGACCCGCACCGAAACCGGCTTGCCCTACCGCCGCAAGGATGTCGTTTTCGAAACGCTCCTGCTGGATGATGGCGCACCGCCCTATGCTCCTGGCGTTGTTGTGAGCGAGATCGTGGAGGATTCTACACCCTTTCAACGGGTCTACGACCCTGGCCATCCCGATGCAGACGCCGACGGCTACGTGCTGTTGCCGAACATCAGTATCCCCCTGGAAATGACGAACTTGCTAACAGCGAGTCGCGCGTACGAGGCGAACGCCCGCGTACTGCGCACATTTCGCCAGATGGTAGAGCAAGCACTTCAGATCGCGCGAGGTTAAGGCCATGACGGTTCGACCGGTAGGTGCTGAGCATGTTGCGCAGGTCGCTGCTCGCAGCGGAGCAGATGCAGTTAAGGAGGGTGGGTTCGAGCGGCTCGTCCGCCGGTTTCTGGCGGAGGCACGAGCGGCCGAGGCTGCGGCCGACAGGGCAGTTGCCGGCCTGGCCACGGGGGAAGCTAGCAGCGTGCACGGGGTGATGCTGGCGGTGGCTCAGGCCGAGCTGGCAGTCCGGCTGGTTATGGAAGTTCGCGACCGCCTGATCCAGACCTACACCGAGCTGCAACGGATCCAGGTCTGACGAGTCTGTGGGTGCCGTCTCTTCTGCGGTTTGCGGTTGGCAAGGGGTAAGGTGCGGTGCAACAGTTGGTGGAACAGGTTATCACTGCCTGGAGATCTTTGTCACGGTGGGGGCAAGTTCTCTTGGTTGCGGCGGCCGTCTTGGGGCTTGTCGTCACAGGCCTTGTGTTCTATTGGGCGGCGCAACCGGAATACCGCTTGCTCTTCGGCGGGCTGTCTCCGGAAGATGCAGCCACCGTCACGTCCGCGCTCGATCGCCAGGGGGTACCCTACAAGCTGAGTAGCGATGGAACCAGCGTGTACGTGCCCGCCGACCAGGTCACCCGTCTCCGCGTTTCCCTCGCTGCTGAGGGGGTGGGCGGCGGATCTGGCAAGGGGTTCGAGCTGTTCGATGAAGCGCCTTTCGGGCTTACCCCCTTTCTGGAACAGGTCAACTACCTGCGTGCCCTTCAGGCTGAGCTGGCCAGGACGATAACCGAGCTGGATCCGGTGGTGGCCGCGCGGGTGCACATCTCTCGGGGGGAATCTTCCCCATTTGCCCGCGAGCAGAAGCCTCCCACGGCAAGTGTCGTTGTCAAGCTTCGCCCAGGGATGTCGTTAGCTCCCTCAACCGTTCGGGGAATCGTTGCCCTTGTAGCCGGTAGCGTGGAGGGGCTGGAGCCGACGGGGGTGTCGGTGATCGATTCCTCGGGTCGGGTTCTGTTCGGAGGCCAGGATGCCGAAAGCCTGGTGCCCACGACGATCCTCGATTACAAGAAGAGCCTGGAAGAGTACCTCTCCAAGAAGGCTGAGGAGATGCTTAGCCACCTGCTCGGCCCGGGCCGAGCGGTAGTGCGCGTAAGTGCTGAGCTGGATTTGACCGAACAGGAGGAGGTGCGTGAGACTTACGATCCGGAAGGAAAGGTGGTGCGCACCCAGAGCATCACGACCAAAAAGGAGACGGGGGAATCCAAGAACGCTCGTGGCATTCCAGGAGTGGCTTCCAACGTTCCTGGGGTTTCCGGCGGAGCGGCCGGGAACCAGGGGAGGGGGCAGACATCGCAGGAGGAGACGATCACGAATGAGTACGAGGTGAGCCGGACCACGACAACGGTTCGCGACCATGTCGGCGAGATCAAGCGGTTGACGGTTGCCGTTCTGGTCGATCTACCCGACCAGGCGGACCAGGGCGGCGCCGGTTCGGCTTCAAGCGGTACCTCGACAGGGATCACGATCAAAGACGTCGAAGAGGTGGTGAAGAATGCGGTTGGCTTCGATGAGTCGCGCGATTCGATTACGGTGACGGCGACGAACCTCGCTTCTGCTCGGATGCAAGAGCAGCTTGCCAGGGAACTGGAAGCGGCACAAGCATGGCAGTGGTACATGTCTTTGGTGCGGTACGGGGCACTTGCCCTCGCCTGCCTAGCCGCCCTGGTGGCCGCCTGGGCGATCGGCCGGCGGGTTCCGGGCGGATCGAAGCCGGCCGAGGAGAACGTCGCGGGGGGTACTACCGAAGAGCCGGAAGGGGGCGCGGAGCAGGTCACAGTAGCGGACCTTTCGGAGCGAGTGCGGCGTGATCCGGAGGCGGTGGCACGTGTGATCGAACAATGGCTGCAGGAGGAGGCAGCGTGAGCTTGAAAGGCCGGGAAAAAGTCACGCTCCTTCTCGCGTCCCTTCCCCAGGAAGTGCGCGAGCAGATCCTGGAGCGCCTGGGCGACATTGGGGAAGAGCTGCGGCGGCGGTTGCAGAGCGTTGATCACATGCTCACGCGCCCCGAATTGCTCCGCCGAGTTGTCCGCGAGCTCGAACAGGCACTGACCGAGAAGGTGCATCCTCCTCAGCCTCCCTTATCCATGGCCCTTCGGGCCAGGCAGGCGTATGCCCTCCAAAGTCCAGCGATCACAGATACTCCCATCGATGCTGGGTACACCACTTCGGGCGATCCGAACGCTTCCCTGCTGGATCGGCTCCGCTCTCTGCCTGCGAGTGCCCTGGCCCGGGTGCTGGGAACGGAACAGCCTGCAATCGTTGCGATCGTGCTGCACGCGCTTGGCCCAGCGGTTGCTGCAAAAGTGTTGCCTCACCTACCCGCCCAGCTGTCCAGCTCCGTATCGAGCCGTTTGATGACCCTCAGGCCACCGGCGCGTCGGATTGTGGAACAGATCCTGAGGGGGTTGATCGCCAAGCTTGACGGCACGCACGCCGTATCGAGCACTCCTGATGGGGAGCGGCTTCGCTGGCTGGCGGAGACGATCCGTCAGCTCCCTTCGTCCGAACGAACCCGATTGCTTGAGCAGCTCGAACGGCAAGCTCCCGGTTCCGCCCAGGCCCTCCGTCGCCTTGTCTACCAGCTTGACGATCTCGTCGCCCTACCCGACCGGCTTGCTCAACGGGTGATCCGCAAGCTTGATGCGCGTTTGCTGGCGGCCGCGACCTGCGACGCCTCGCTGCCCGTACGGAACAAGGTGTTGCGCCTGGTGCCGGAGCGAGTGGCGCAACTGCTGAAGGACCTGTGGAGTTCCGAGGAGCTTACGGAGGAGGAAAAGGCGAAGGCACGCGATGCTCTGATTTTGCGTCTGGAGGAGCTTGAGCGGCAGGGTGAGGCGTTGCCGATAGGTATCGCAGCATGAGTGGACCACCAATGCGGGAACGCGACGCGAACGGTGAGCCCCCCGCTGTAGCCCTGATGATCGAGGTCCCGTTTGCCCCCGTAGCGGTCTCCGTGGAGTGGCACGGGCCGGCATCGGTTTTGGATCGTGTTCGGGGTCAGGTGGAGGCGGCGGTCCGCGCAGAGTATGAACCTCGTTTCAACGAGTACAAGCAGGCTGTGCTGGCCGAAATCGAACGGCTTCGCCGGGTGGTCCGCGGCTTCACAGCGGCGATCCACGAGCTCCGCAAGGAAGCGGGGCACACATTCGAGCAGTCGTTGCAACATGCTCTGCGGCTCGCCGTAGGGCTTGCCGAGAAGCTAGTTGGTGACACGTACCGGAACGACCCGAAGTTGCTCGCGGCCTTGGCCCGCCGCGTTGCGACGGAACTGGCAGAACAGACCGACTCCCCGGTGGTGGTAAAGCTCCATCCCGAAACGTTGGCGATCCTCGAATCGGAGGGAGGAGCCGAGGTCATGACCGAACTCGTCGACGCTGGCACAGCTTTTGCGCCCGATCCCCAGGTGCCGCCGGGGGCCATCATGGCCGAGGCCGGAGGGATCGCCGGCTGGTGGTATCCGGAACAGGAACTGGCTTGGCTCACCGAAGCGTTGTGGGCACGGTTACGCCACACGAGCGACCAGGCCGATGAGCAGATCGATCCAGCCTCTTGAGCAACTGATTCGCGAGTGGCCAGCGTTTCGTGCTGCCGGCCGAGTGGTTGCCGTGCGGGGCGCTCTGGTTGAAACCAGTCTGCCCGCCTCACCAGGTACGGTGTGCGTGGTCCGCACATCGACGGGCTGGGAAACAGGGGAAATCATCGGATTCAAAGAGCGGACCGGTTACTTGCTTACCTACGCGGAAAAACCGGACATTGCGTTAGGCAATCCGGTCGTGGATACGGGCAGATTCCTATCGGCCCCGGCGGGTAGTGGAGTGCTCGGGCGCATCCTGGACGGGGTGGGGCGACCACTGGATGGGGCAGGGCCGCTCCGCGACGTGGAGTATCGTCCACTGTTTCAGGAAGCGCCCAATCCCGTGCGGCGACGGCCCGTCGATACCGTGCTGGTGACCGGGGTGCGCGCGATCGATGCGCTCCTGCCGTTGGGGGTTGGCCAGCGGGTGGGGATCTTCGCCGGCAGCGGCGTGGGCAAGACGACCCTGCTGTCCATGATCGCACGCAACTGCACGGCGGACGTGGTGGTGTTGTGCCTGGTGGGCGAGCGGGGCCGCGAGCTCCGCGAGACCCTGGAAGCGTGCCGAGCTTCCAAGGTGGAGCGGATCGCTACTGTGGTTGCCACGGCCGATAAATCCCCCTTATTGCGCGTCCGGGCCGCCTTTACGGCCATCTCCATAGCGGAACATTTCCGCGACAAGGGGCAGAGTGTTGTTCTGCTGCTCGATAGTATCACCAGGCTCGCCATGGCCCAGCGTGAGATCGGACTCCTTCTCGGTGAGCCGCCCACAACGCGTGGCTACACGCCGTCGGTGTTCCAGTTGCTCACCTCGCTGCTCGAGCGGCTGGGCAACACGGACGGTGGTTCGATCACCGGCATCCTGACCGTGCTTGTGGAAGGGGACGATATTAACGATCCGATCGCCGACGCGACCCGCGCCATTCTGGATGGTCACATCCTGCTTGATCGGTCGCTTGCGGAGCGCGCCCAGTACCCGCCTGTGGATGTGCTGCGGAGCGTGAGCCGAACGGCGGACAAGGTGATGACCACTGAGCACAGAGCCGCCGCCCGCGCTGTGCGGGAGATCCTCTCGGTGTATCGCGACGCCGAGGACCTGCTCCAGATCGGGGCGTATCGCAAGGGGGCGAATCCCACGCTCGACCGGGCCCTGGAATTGATGCCCGCCGTTCGCGCGTTTCTCAGTCAGGCTCCGGACGAGCGTGCGGATTATTCTCGCACCATTGCTGCGCTCCAGGCGATCGCCGCGCGGTGGCGCGCTCCTGGCAGTTAAACCAGTTGGAGCTGTCCCGAACCCCCCGTTGCAAATGATGGGGGTAATAAAACTGGGCTTCGCTTTCTGGGGCCATGGCCTGTTTCCCCCTCCAGCTCGTGGTTGCACCCGCGTTCGCGGCGTCGCGGCAGTGCCTGTCCGACGTACGGCCAACAGACTCGGCAAAACCCTTCACGCGGGCTCACTCGATTGCCGAATGATCTAAAGGATTCTCGCAGGGCTGTGAGGCGAGGCACGTGGCTAGCGAAGAGTTGCGCACGAAAAGGCGACGCGTCCAACGCCTGCTGCGGTTGCGGCATGCGCTAGAACGCGAAGCGCGCCAGAACGTACTCGTCGCTGGCCAGCAAGAGTTGGAAGCGCGCCGTCGGGTGCTGGAATTCATCCAGGCAATTGCAGCCTCCGCCGCACGCTCCAGCGAGGACGCTCTGGCCGGTTTGCAGTGGATCGAGCTGCTGTACACCCAGCTACAGATTGCTCAAGACCAGCACGCTCAGGCCGCGCAGGCATACGCGGCCGCGATCGAGGCGCATCGCGAAGCGTGGCAAATGGTCCGTGCCCTTGAAATTCTCGAGCAGCAATGCGGCTCGGCCATCGAGGCCTGGGATCGAGTGCAGACAGAGCGGGAGGTTGCGGACTGGTTCCTGCAGCGGAAGATGCGGAACCGCTCTGGGCTTGATTAGCAGCATGTCGGTCATTTGCGACGCGTTTGAGGGGTGGACTCTGCATGAAAAAGTTGATCATGCTTGTCGGCGTCGGCGTTACCGCCTTTACCATCTCGGCGGCTTCGTCGATCTACCTGAGCCGGGGAAACGCGCCGGGCACTTCTGCGCCGACTGGCCAGGAGGTTGCGCAATCACGAGAGCCGGAGGTACCGGCCCCCATAGCGTCATCTTCCGGTGCTGACGAGGAAGCTGCGTCGGGCGAGGACCCGATTCTGCATCCTGCGACTCCCACGCCGATCCTGGCTGAGGAGGTGATTCAGTTGGCCGAGCGGTTGCGCCGCGAGCTGGCGCAGCTCAAGGAGCGGCGGAGGGAGCTGGAGATCCAGGAGACCCGGTTGCGGATCTTGTACGACGACGTTCGTGCCGAGCGGCAAGCGATCGACGCGCTCCGCAAACAGGTGGACCAGCGGATTGCCTTGCTACGTGAGCAGGTCGCGCAACTACGCGAGGAACAACGCCGCCTGGCCGAACAGCGCAAGGCGTTCCAGGAGCGGTTGATCGCGGCCACGGACACGGAAGCAGCCAATGTCCGAAAGATGGCGGAGATCTTCAACAGCATGCCCGCAGACGCAGCCGCTCTGGTGCTGGAGAAGATGGCCAATAACGGCAACCTGGACACGGCGGTCCAGGTGCTGGCCAAGATGGAGCCTCGGGTTTCCGCCAAGGTGCTTGCGGCGATGGCCGACCCTGGCCTTGCCGCTCAAATCAGCGAACGACTCAAGGACCTCCAGCCCGTGCAGACTGCAGAGAAGCCACGCCGGTAGCGGTGTCGGCACCAGCACGTTGGGTGATAGGGGGAAACAGAGGAACCGAAAGGTGGCTCAGACAAATAGCGAGCGGGGAAACGAGCCGTGGACGTTGCAACCCTAATTGGCATCATTGCCGGCCTTTCTCTGGTCTTTGGCTCCATTTTCATGGGCGGCGGTGCGGGGGCCTTCTTCAACGTTCCGTCGCTCCTAATCACGGTGGGGGGATCGTTCTCCGCGTTGCTAATCAGCTTTCCGCTTGAGAAAGTCATCGGTGCCGCCAGCGTGGCGAAGAACTGCTTCACGCACCGTTTGCCCTCGCCTACAGAGGTGATCAAGCAGATCGTCGAGTTGGCCACGATTTGCCGCCGCGACGGGCCTCTTGCGCTGGAGAGCAAGATCGAACAGATCGATGATAGTTTTTTGGCAAAGGGGGTTCAGCTCGTCGTGGACGGCACCCCACAGGAGACGCTGCGCGAGATTCTGGAGATCGAGATCAGTTGGTTGCAGGAACGGCACAGCACGGGGAAGAAAATCTTCGAATCGCTCGGGGCTTCGGCTCCTGCCTTCGGGCTCGTGGGCACCCTCATCGGACTGATCCAAATGTTACGCTCCCTGGACGATCCCTCGCAACTAGGTGGCTCGATGGCCGTTGCATTGCTGACCACTTTCTACGGCGCACTGCTGGCGAACCTGTTCTGCGTGCCGATTGCTGGAAAGCTCGAGGCGCGGAGCAAGGAGGAGTTGCTGGTACGTGAGCTGATGGTTGAGGGGTTGACGTCCATTGCCGCGGGCCAGCCCCCACGGCTGATCGAGGAGAAACTCAAGGCGTTCCTCGCGCCCAAGCTGCGGGAGGCCACTGGGTAGCGGCAGTGATGCAGGACTTGGCGGTGCGAGACGTAACCTGGGCGGCTTGGTTTGAGTTCCGCAAGAGAGGTTACGAATTGCGACAGTCGCGGGCACTGGATCGACCTGTAGGGGGCACAGCCTAGAGCAGAGCGTCGACGATGCCTCGGAAGGACGCAGAGCCTGAACCAAGGAAGCCGCCGGCATGGCTTCAATCCTACGGCGACATGATCACAAACCTGATGACGTTCTTCGTGCTTCTCTTGACGTTTTCCAGCAAGTCGGAGGGGGACTTTCGGCGATTTCAGGCCGGGCTCCTGTCCGGCCCCCTGGCGGGATTGGGGTTGTTTGCCCAGGCTGATTCACCCGACGCGAACTACCGAAGTGAATTGCTCGAGCGAGCGGGCACGAGGAGCGGGCGGATGCCGGAAAACTTTTCGCGCATGCCGCCCCGCTACCAGGAGGAGCTGGCCAGCTCGGCGCAGCAGATCTACGCCCTCCTCGAATCGGCTACCCCCGACTCCGTGCTCGGGACCGTCACCATTCGCCTTCCGACGGCCGCGCTCGTCCGCAGCGGTTCGCTCACGGCTGCGGGGCGAAATCTCGTCGACGCCATTGCCACCGTGTTCGCCCAATTCCCCTACGACATCCAGCTCCTGGGGACATCCCCTCACGATGCCCAAGCTGCCGTGCTCCTGGCCGAACAACTCCGCGTGCGACTCGGTCCCAAGGCACTGGTGGCCGCAGGCCTTTACCCTCGCAGTGCTGAGGCAGGCACCATCATCCTCGCGATCGACGCCCGTCTCGGGCGTTCCCTTGATCGCGTGTCGAACACGGCTCCGATGGACCAGTAGAGGGAGCAATGGCACGGAAGAAGAAAGCAGATGCCGGCGGTGCTTCGAGCGAGGAATCGTACCTCGTCGCGTTCGGCTCGACGATGACGATCCTGCTCGCACTGTTCATCACGCTCAGCGTGCTCGCGAACGATCAGGAAGGCGGTTTTAAGGCCGGCACGGGGGCGTTCGTCCGCGCCCTCGATACGTTCGGCTTCCCCGGGCTTTTTGCCGGGCGGGAATCGGTCGTGGAGTACGACGCTCTGGGGCCGCGCTACCAGGCAGGAACCGAGGAGGGAGAAGGAAAGAAAGGGGATGCCACCGAAGAGAGCGGGATGGTCAACGATTTGGAGCAGGAGCGTGTTGCGAAGTTGCTCCGGCAGCTCCGGCAGAGCTTTGAGAGTCAGAGCGAAGCCGGGCGTGAGATTCGGGTTGCCGTCGTCTGGATTGGTGGCTTTGTGCAACCAGTCAGAGCGGGCCGACCGGTTCTTAACCGGCAACAGCTCCAGCAGCTCGTGCCCTATCTCACCCCGCTTTTTTCGAGGGAGGTAAGTCGCGTTTATGTCGAGGTCTTTACGCCTGAACCCCGCGCAGAGCGACTGCGTGAGGGCCTGGAGATAGCAGAGGCTATTGCAGAGCGGCTCATGGCGATGGCCGGGCTGGCCAGGACGGAGAAGCTCATTCCGGTGGTTCGCCCAGGACAGGGCAGAGGCTTCCGTGCGCGGCTCGTACTGGTTCGGTAACGTCGAAACCACACGCGGATGGTCTTCTCGTCCATCACGCCTCCAAGCCAACAGTCGACGCCCCGCGGATGCCTTTGGGCGGCCGGAAATAAGGCTCCACCAGTGCGAGACCACGCCGCCGGAAGCGATGGCTATCGGTCGGGGCATCGGATCTTGTGGGGAGCATGGGTTGGGAGGTTGGCATTGTCGCGGAAGCCAAGAACGGCTAAAAGCAATGCGCTTTGCAGCCGATGGCTGTAAGGAAGAGGACGGGCAACCACATCGAGTGGAGCGTGCTCGGCGATGGCCGGCAACACAGAAGCCCAAACTCAAGCCGGAGCCGGTGCCGCCGGTGGCGGCGGAGGTAGTTCCCTTTTCGATTTCATCCTCATGGCGATCGTAGGGATCGCCTGCGGCGTTGCCGGCGTGTTCGTACCCAGGCTGGTTATGGGCACGGGAAAGGGGGACCAAGAACCGCAGGAAGCTCGCGTCGAGGAGAAACCGAAAGAAGAGACCAAGGTAGCATTCGTTCCCTTCGGCGATGTCGTGGTCAATCTCAACGAACCCCGCCTGAACCGCTACGTACGGGTGAACATCAGCCTGGAGGTGGCCGAGTCGGATCTGGCCGAGGTAACCGCCGCCGTCGAACAGAACAAACCGCTGCTCCGGAACTGGTTGATCGCCTACCTCTCCGACAAGCAGCTCGATGAGATCCGCGGCGCAGTCGGGTTGAATCGGCTGCGCAGGGAGATCCGCGACGCGTTCAACCGCTTGCTTTTTGACGGCGACGAAGAAAAGATCCGGGGCGTCTTGCTCGAAGAGTTCAACATCCAATGAACGTCCGCGCCTACGACTTCCTCAGGCCAAATCCGTTTCCCACCCGAACGCGGGAGAGGGCCGAGCAGTGGCTTCGACAGGTGTGCGAGGTGCTCGGACGCAGGTGGGGGGATCAGGTTCCTTTCGAGATCGAAGTTTCGGCCGAGCCGTTTCGAACCGGCAGAGCGGACGAATGGCTGCAAGATCTACCCGAGAATCGTCTGTGCGTCACGACGCAGGCAGAAGGAGCGGCGGTGGCTTTGTTGCTCGTCGACACCGTGTGGGCGGTGGCGATGGTGATGGGGATGTTGGGCGAGTCGGTGGAGTCGCTACCGGAGCCGCGTCCGCTCACGACGTTGGAGACGGCCGTGCTCGAGGCGATCTGCGCCGAGTTCACGGATGTTGTTCGGGAAACCTGGCCAGGGGGTGACGCACCCCACTGGCAGGTTATCGACGTCGGTCCGGCGTTGCTGGGACGGCGCAGTTTCGCCCCCTACGACAACGTCTTCCATGTTCGGTTTTCGCTGAAGGCGCTGGGCGGCACCCTGGGCGTCGATTGGCTGGTTCCACTCCGCTTCCTTGTAGAACGTCTCATCCAATATAAGCCCGACCCATCTGGACTCCAGCGGCCCCTCGTCACGGCCTTGCCGCTCACGGTGGTTGGAGTGCTCGGACGAGCGGAACTCAGTGTGGCAGAGCTCCGC
>Ga0256839_1004461_pt1 | contig 13660 bp, 12 predicted proteins | sample 354166metaG_FD_185968 | JGI IMG/M metagenome (GOLD analysis project Ga0256839, IMG submission 185968) | Hydrothermal vent microbial communities from Mid Atlantic Ridge, Atlantic Ocean - 354-166 | ecosystem: Environmental > Aquatic > Marine > Hydrothermal vents | place: Atlantic Ocean: Mid... | reverse complement strand
CGGGGTCGATAATCTCAATTCTTATATCACCAATTTGATTAGCGCCAATTTTGCTTAAATCAATATCTTTTGCCTCAACTATGAAATATTGTTCAATAGTTTTTGTGCGGACAAAAACCCTATCAGTTAGTTTTTCAGGAGCTGGACCTCCATTTGAGATGTTATATTTAATTCCAAAATCGCCATTTTTCCCACCCGGATTATGAGAGGCTGAAAGGATTATCCCACCAAAGGCGTTATAGTGACGAATTAGGTGCGAAGCGGCAGGGGTAGAAAGCAGACCGTTCTGAGCGATGATTAGTTTTCCAAAGCCGTTTGCGCTCGCCATTTTTATGATGGTTTGAATTGCTTCAATATTATAAAACCTGCCATCGCCACCAATTATCAGTGTTTTACCAGCTTTGTTTTCAAGGCAATCAAAAATAGATTGAATGTAATTTTCAAGATAATTTTTTTGTACAAAAACGTTCACACGTTTACGCAATCCCGATGTTCCAGGTTTTTGATCATCAAAAGCTTGTGTATTTATTTTTTTAATTTTCATATCGTTTTCAAATCTATCTATCGTTTTAATTTAATATATGAGTATATTGCATGAAATTATTACTTGAAAAGACTTAACAATGACTTCTGGCACAGATTTAACAAAAAGATATTGGAGGCAAACGCTTTTAAATATTATAGTTGCTTTGGTTGTTGGTGTGCTTGCAATAATATTTTCATCTCGTTTTGCTGGTGATATTACTGAGGCTGATCTAAGAGCAAAAGCCAATGAAACCTTATCCGTTCAGGCCGAAACATTAACTGGATTGCTTGATAAATATCGCCTTTTATCTGCCGTGTTGGCAAATAGAGATGATGTAGAAAAATTATTGGCTAGCTCAAATGATAAAGATAGCTTGCTTGCTAGTCAAAAATTAACATCACGTGCTGCAGCAGCATCTGGGGCGCTTGATGTTGTGTTGGTAAAAGCTAATGGAGAGAATATTGCTTCGGGGTTGAATATGGTAACAGGCGAGCTTGATATGAGCTCATCTGTTATGGTTGCTGCTTTGCAGGGCAGGCTGGGGCGTGGATTGCAGGTGCTTGATGGGAATAATCGTGCTTATGTTTTTGCATCTGGAATACGTTTATCTGAGAGATATGTTGGCGCGATTGCGGTTTATGTCGGATTAGAAGAGTTGGAGGATAATTGGTCTTTAAGTTCGATGCCAATTTTTGCTACTGATGAGCGCTCCATGATTGTAATGTCCAACCATGAAAAATGGCGATTAAAAGATTTTTCATTGATTAAGCCTAATAGCAGTGAAGGAGAGTTTCTTGATATTTCAAGAAGTCTGCCGTTGCTTAATTGGCAATTGCACGTGTTGGCAGATGTTGTTCCTATTAAAAATGCAAAGTTACTTTGGGGAGGTTTGGCGGGTTTTTTAGTTCTGCTGGCGGCAATAGGAACTCAGATGCTTATAAATAGAATGCATGAGACTTCACGGCGTTTGAGAGGTGATAAAGCGACTTCACTTAGGTTAGAGCGCATAGTGCGTGATAGAACTCATGAGCTGGTAAAGTCAAATGCCTCGCTTGCTCTTGAGGTGGAGGAGCGCAGGCAAGCAGAAAAACAATTGCGTAATACTCAAAATGAATTGATACAAACAGGAAAGCTTGCTGCATTGGGGCAGATGTCCACAGCGCTATCGCATGAATATAATCAACCGCTTTCGGCAACTAAATCTTATGCTGACAATGCAATAAAATATCTTAAACTTCAGCGTTATAGTGAGGCGGCTGATAACATTACAAGAATTTCTGGTCTTGCAGATCGAATGGCCGATATTTCAAAGCATTTGAGGAATTTTGCTCGCAAGCCAAACACTTCTTTTGCCTCTGTTGCAATCACCCCAATAATAGAAGATGCATTGGAGGTTTTATCTGCTCGAGTTAAGTCTGATGGAGCAATTATTGATCTGAATATTGAAAAAGGTGAAATTTTTGTGCGGGCGGGGCATGTTAGATTGCAGCAAGTTATTGTAAATCTTGTGCTTAATGCGCTTGATGTGATGAGTGAGATGAGCGAGCCAAGATTATCTATTGAGCTTCTCCAAACAAGCAAACAGGTGATGATAAAAATTACTGATAATGGTTCAGGAATAAAAAGTGAAAACCTTAATAGAATTTTTGATCCATTTTTTACTACAAAGGAGGTTGGTAAGGGGCTTGGACTTGGTTTGTCAATTTCATACAATATTATAAAGGACTTTGGGGGGGAACTCTCTGCTAAAAACAATCAAAAAGGGGGGGCAGAATTTACTATTTTGCTGGAAAAGGGTAAAAAGCCAAAACAAGTTAAAGGTAGGGAAGCTTAGTGAGTTTAGAAATATTATTTATTGATGACGAAGAAGACTTGCGCCGTGCAGCAGGTCAGATGCTTGACCTTGAGGGCTTAAGTGTTCGAACTTTAAGTAGTGGGCAGAAAGCTTTGGATATAATATCTCATTCTTATGCTGGTATTGTTATTAGTGATATTCGCATGCCTAAGATGGACGGCATGCAATTGCTTAAAAAAATTATGGCAATTGATTCTGAATTACCAGTTATCATGGTTACGGGGCATGGAGATGTAAATCTTGCAGTTGATGCTATGCGTAATGGGGCATATGATTTCATTGAAAAACCCTTTTCTCAAGAGCGCTTTCTTGACGCTGTTGTGCGTGCTTTAGAAAAGAGGGAGCTAACGCTTGAAAATCGAGAGTTACGAAATAGTGTGGCTAAACAATCTGACGATCTTGAAATTCAAATAGTTGGACGTAGTATGCCAATGAATTTAATTCGTGAGCAGATTAGAGCAATTGCACCAACTCCCGCTGATGTTTTAATCGTTGGGGAAACAGGCACGGGTAAAGAGCTTGCGGCGCGTGCCATTCATGATTTCAGCCCAAATAAACAAAATCCATTCATTGCAATAAATTGCGCTGCGTTGCCGATTGATATGATTGAGGCTGAATTATTTGGATATGAGGCAGGGGCTTTTGCTGGGGCGATGCGGGCGAGATTTGGCAAGTTTGAACATGCTCGCAATGGCACAATTTTTTTAGACGAAATCATCTCAATGCCAATGGACGTGCAGGCAAAGCTTTTGCGGGTGATTGAGCAAAGAGTGGTAACTCGACTTGGGTCAAACGAAGAGATAAAGATAAATGCGCGATTTATTTCTGCCTCAAGTGAAAGTTTAGAACAGGCGGCAAAGCTAGGTAAATTTCGTAAGGATCTGCTTTATCGCCTAAATGTTGCAACTATTGAAATGCCTCCTTTGTCGAAAAGGAAAGAAGATATTCCTGAGTTATTTTTATATTTATTAAAGCAGGCAGAGTTGCGCTTAAGGATAACATCTAAAAAGCCAACAGATGCTTATTTATCAGCTCTTAGCTCAACTGATTGGTTAGGTAATGTAAGGGAGTTGCGCAATGCAGCACAGAGATTTGCCTTGGGGTTGGAGGTAGAAAATGCCAACTCAATCTCGTTACAAGATGGCGATTTGTCAAAACGAATATCTGCTTTTGAGAGGCAAGCAATTATTAGTGAATTGCAAGCTACCTCTGGTGCATTAAAACCTGCATATGAGGCCTTGGGGCTGTCACGGAAAACCCTTTATGAAAAAATGCAAAAATATGGGCTTACAAGAGCAGATTATAAAACACAAAACTCTAAAGAGGAAAAATGATTGCCTCCTCGTCCCTTTATATATCAGCCGCCGCTTGATCCGTTAAATATCATTTATAAAGATGATGATATTTTGATAATTGATAAGCCCTCAGGACTTTTAACTGTTGCAGGGAATAAAGAATATTTAAAAGATTGTCTTGAAAGTCGCATTAAAACGCAATTTCCAGATGCCTTAATTGTGCATAGGCTTGATAAAGATACTTCGGGTGTAATTATTTTAGCTCTGAATAAAAAGGCACATGCAAATATTGGTTTGCAGTTTGAAAAACGTCAAATCAACAAGATATATATTGCAAATGTCTGGGGTGAGTTGAGCGCTAAAACGGGGCAGGTAGATGAGCCTATTATAACTGATTGGCCAAATCGCCCTAAGCAAATGATTGATTATGAGAGGGGGCGAAATGCTATTACCAATTGGCAGGTCTTGCAAGTTGAGGCAGGTTTTACCCGCGTAAAATTATCGCCGCTAACAGGTCGCTCTCATCAATTAAGACTTCACCTGCAGCATCTAGGACACCCGATATTAGGCGATAATCTTTATGCTCATGATGAAGCTTTGGCTATGGCATCTAGGTTGCAATTGCATGCCTTAAGTCTTGGATTTACTCACCCGGTGACAGAGAAAAGGTGTTTATTTGAGATGAAGTGTCCGTTTTAGGCGTATAAGCAATAAGCAGATTTTATGTATAATTGCTATGAATCCACCGAAATCCACCCAATATTTTTCTAAAATGTAACCTTTTCCACCCATTTGTGTGCAATTTCTTAATTTTTCTTTTATTTTTACACTGCTTGTATTGAATAAGGGCTAGTTGCTCTGCTCTAAAGCTTTAATAAGCACGACGAAAGAGTTGCGCTATTATGGAGGAAATATTTATGAAATCAATTAAACTTGCTGCTGTTGCAGCAGTAGCTGCTGGTGCTATGGCGCTTGCAACCCCAGCCGCATTCGCAAGTTGCGAATCTGGCGAAATCGTAATCAAGTTTAGCCATGTGGTTAAAGCAACGGGTCACCCAAAAGGTGATGCTGCTACTATGCTAGCTGATCGTGTTAATAAAGACATGAATGGCACAGCTTGTATGGAAGTATTCCCGAACTCAACATTGTTTGACGATAATAAAGTTCTTGAAGCTTTGCTTTTGGGTGATGTTCAGCTTGCTGCTCCATCGCTTTCAAAATTTGAAGCTTATACTTTGAAGTATCGTTTGTTCGATCTTCCTTTTCTATTCTCATCTCTTGAAGCTGTTGATAAATTTACCAATGGCCCCGCTGGTAAAGAGCTTTTGAAAGCCACAAGCCATGTTGGTTATACCGGTCTTGGTTATTGGGCTTCTGGTCTTAAGCAATTCTCAGCTAATAAGCCTCTTATTTTACCAACAGATGCTGCGGGTCTAAAATTCCGCACACAAACATCTGATGTTGCTGTTGCGATGATTAACGCAATTGGTGGCTCTGCACAAAAACTTGCATTCTCTGAAGTTTATGGCGCGTTGCAAACTGGCGTTGTTGATGGACAAGAAAATACTTGGTCAAATATTTACACCAAAAAATTCTTTGAAGTTCAAGACGGCACAACTGAAACCAATCACCAGTTGTTGGCTTATCTTTTGGTTACTTCTTCGGAGTGGTTAAATGGTCTTGATGCTGATGTTCGCGAGCAATTCTTACAAATTGTTGATGATGTAACTAAAGAAGCAAACGGACTTGTTGCACAAAAAGAAGCTGGAAATCGTCAAAATATTCTTGATGCTGGTGGTGTTATACGTGAGTTGACCCCAGAGCAACGTCAAGCTTGGGTTGATGTTATGAAGCCTGTTTGGGCTAAGTTTGAAGCTGATATAGGTAAAGACTTGATTGATGCTGCAGTTGCATCAAACTAATTTTTAATAAAATTTGGCTCGGGGTTGTTTAAACTCCGAGCTAGTAATTTACTTATACTAACTTAACAATTTAGTATTTTTGGGGGAATTACCATTTTAATAATTTTTGTAATCATTGTAGTTATGCTATGCGCATTATTCATAGCCGAGCGTTATATTCCAAATATTGTCACTAGATTTGAAGAGGGAACGATTGCCTCAATCTTGGCGCTTATAACCCTGATTACTTTTGTTCAGGTTATTATGCGTTATGGATTTCACTCTCAAATTGAGGGTGCTTTGGAGATGACAACGGTGTTATTTGCATGGTTAATTCTTTTTGGAATGAGTTATGCGGTGAAGATAAATTCTCACCTTGGGGTAGATGCCTTTATCAATTTTTTGCCCCCCAAATTATTTAAAATTGTTGCAATTTTTGGCGCATTAACTGGTGTGCTTTATGCTGTTTTGCTCATTTATTCAGACTGGTTGCAAATTTTTGGAGTGAATACCAAAGGTGGCGCAATGCATTATTGGTCACTTATGTATAAAATTGGCATAGGTATGGAGGATATAAAATATCCACTTTGGGCGCAAGAAGCCTTTGGATTGCAAGAACGTATGCACCGTTTTGTTGCCTATTTTATTTTACCAACCGGACTTGCTTTATTTGCCTATAGATGTCTTGAGGCTGCAATTGATATTGCTAAAGGAAACCGCAGATTGATTATTGCCGGACACGAAGCTGAACAGCTTGTTGAAGACAATAAAGATGTTTTAAAAGATTAGGATTAGTTAATTGATTTCTCTCATTTTATTTGCGATGGTTCTTTCGCTGTTATTCCTTGGCGTGCCAATTGCAGTTTCGCTTGGACTATCAAGTGTTATTATAATTGCTTTCTTTTCTACTGATAGCCTTTCTAGCGTTGCGCAAACATTATTTTCGTCTGCTCAACACTCTACACTATTGGCTATTCCATTTTTTATATTAGCCTCTACCTTTATGGCTAATGGTGATGTTGCACGGCGGATTATTCGTGTAGCAATTGCTTCAGTCGGCCACTTTAGAGGTGGTTTAGCTATGGCCTCTGTTCTTGCTTGTATGATGTTTGCTGCTCTTTCTGGCTCCTCCCCTGCAACGGTTGTTGCAATTGGCACAATCGCCATTGCTGGCATGGTGCAGGTGGGCTATTCCAAGGATTTTGCTGCTGGCGTTATTGCTAATGCTGGCACGCTTGGAATTCTTATTCCTCCTTCAATTGTTATGGTTGTTTATGCTGCGGCAACTGATGTGTCGGTTGGTCGTATGTTTTTAGCTGGTGTTATTCCTGGGCTAATGGCTGGAGGAATGCTAATGGTGGCTATTTATGTTGTTGCACGTTGGAAAGGCCTACCTCGTGAGCCATGGAGAGGTTTTCATGAAATTGTTGATGCTGGCAAAGAAGCTGGCTGGGGTCTGTTTTTAATCTTTATTATTATGGGTGGCATTTATGGCGGGGCTTTTACCCCAACAGAAGCAGCGGCAGTTGCAGCTGTTTATGCTGGCCTAGTTTCGCTTTTTGTTTATCGTGATATGGGGCCATTAAAAGGGATAAGTTGGATTCCAGAGGGCGCATCAAGACATCAAATTATTGGCTTTAAGTCATCTGTTTATGCCTTAGCATTATTTCTTTTATGGTCAATTCTTTCATTCTTCTTTTTTGCAGATGCAAGCACTCTAGTTCGCTTTTGGGTGGGGCTTGGTATTGCTTTAGCAATGTTGATTAGCTATCCGATTATTAAGCGTGATGGAAACCCTTTCTCATTTTTTGCAGGCCTAACAATTTGGACTCGTAACCTAGGGTTGATTTTATTTAAATTCTTCCCGGCTGTTTTTCATAAAGATACAAAAACTGTATTATTTGAAAGTGCGCGCACTACTATTATGTTGATGTTTATCATTGTGAATGCATTTTTGTTTGCCCATGTTTTAACTTCTGAGCGTATTCCTCAGCTTATCACCAGCTGGATGTTAGACGCTGGATTTAATTGGTTTACCTTCCTTATTGCGGTGAATATTTTGCTATTGATTGGCGGGCAATTTATGGAACCATCAGGCTTGCTGTTAATTGTTGCACCTGTTGTTTTTCCAATTGCGATGGAGCTTGGTGTTGACCCAATTCACCTTGGAATTATCATGGTTGTAAATATGGAAATTGGTATGATTACTCCTCCGATAGGACTGAACTTATTTGTTACATCGGGCATAACTGGCATGAGTTTGATGCGGGTTGTTAAGGCGGCGCTTCCGTTTGTTGGAGTGTTGATGGTTTTCCTAGTAATCGTAACTTACGTGCCGCAAATTTCAATCTGGCTTCCATATCTAGTAATGGGGCCTGAGATAATAATTGCTAATTAGCTTTTCTTCCTGACTAAAATAACTGGGCAAGCTTTAATTAGCTTGCCCCTTTTTTATAGTTGTAAGAATCATTTAGCTATGAAAGTTTATATTTAGATTCAGTTAGTGCAAAAGTTGAGAGGTCAGTTTTGTGAAGAAAATAATAATTGATACTGACCCTGGTCAAGATGATGCGATTGCTATTTTGTTGGCTCTTGCCTCACCTAATGAGTTAGAAGTTATCGGAATAACTACAGTTGCTGGTAATGTTCCACTTAATCTAACAACTCTTAATGCCCTAAAAATATTAGAGGTTGCGGATAAAGTAAATGTGCCTGTATTTGCAGGTTGCGATAGGCCATTAAGGCGCAAATTAGTTACTGCTGAACATGTGCATGGTGCAACTGGTCTTAATGGCAAACAATTGCCAGCGCCAAAAATAGCAATTAAAGAGCAACATGGAGTTGATTTTATCATTAAGTCATTGCGTGAGAATGAGAGTGAAACAATTACTCTTTGCCCATTAGGTCCGCTTACAAATATTGCAAGCGCTATGATTAAAGCTCCTGATATTATTGATAAGATTGAGCAGATTGTTTTAATGGGTGGGGCTTATTTTGAGGTTGGCAATGTTACCCCTACGGCAGAGTTTAACATCTATGTTGATCCAGATGCGGCGGATATTGTGATGCGTTCGGGCGTGGCGATTACTATGTTGCCGCTTGATGTAACCCATCAGGTTTTAACCACTGAAAAACGCATGAAACGCTTTGCAAATCTTGGCAATGAGGCAGGAAAAATAATTGCCAGTTGGGTAAGTTTTTTTGAAATATTTGATGAAGAGAAATATGGCTCAGACGGAGCGCCATTGCATGATCCATGCGTGATTGCATATTTGCTTAAGCCTGAGTTATTTAAGGGTAGAAAAGTTAACCTGCAGATTGAAACACAAAGCAAATTGACTTTGGGCATGAGCGTTGCTGATTATTGGGGTGTAACGAGTGAAAAAACTCACCCACGTAATGTGATGTTTATTAGAGATGTTAATGCAAATGGTTTTTATGACCTGCTTACGAAACGGCTAGCATTATTGCCTTAGGTTTGCTATTGGGCAGGCATGAAAAGAAAATCTGAATTACTGATGCCTGCGGGCAACCTTCGTAAGTTAAAAATGGCGATACTTTATGGCGCTGATGCGGTATATCTAGGCACGCCAGATATGAGCCTGCGCACCAAGTCGCAATTCTCACTGCAAGATGTGATTGAGGGGGTGGAGTTTTGCCATAAGCATGGCAAACGCGCTTACCTAACGCTTAATTTATTCTCCCATAATAAAGACGTGCCAAAGCTTGAAGAATATATCGATACAGTTCGAAAAGTTAAACCCGATGGTTTAATCATTGCAGACCCAGGTGTATTTCAATTTGTTAAAGAGCGAGCGCCAGAATTATCTTTACATATCTCAACTCAAAGTAATGTTTCCTCTTGGCTTTCGGTGAAGTTTTGGCAAAGCATGGGGGCGGATTTATGTGTTTTGGCGCGTGAAGTTTCTTTTTCTGAGCTTAAGGAAATTCGCGAGAAATGCCCTGATATTATGCTAGAGGCATTTGTGCATGGGGCGATGTGTATGACATATTCGGGTCGGTGTTTATTGTCGAATTTCATGGCCGAGAGGGGAGCAAATCAAGGTAATTGTGCCAATTCATGTCGCTGGAATTACAAGTTAAAAATGCGAATGAAAGATGGCACAGTGCAAGCGCTTGAATTGGACGAAAATAATATCAATATGTTTGAGTTTTTGCTTGAGGAGGGGTGTCGCCCAGGTGAGTTGATGCCGATTGAAGAAGATGATCGTGGCTCATATATTCTCAACTCAAAAGATCTTTGCATCATGCCAAAGCTTGATGAATATCTAAAAATTGGGGTCGATAGTCTTAAGGTTGAGGGGCGAGGAAAGAGCGAATATTATGTTGCGATTGTTGCGCGTGCCTATCGTTTGGCGATTGATGATTATTATAAAGACCCTGATAGTTGGAATCCCAAGCCATATATGCGTGAGCTAGAGGCAGTAGGAAATCGTGGCTATACTCTGGCTTTTCATGATGGACGTTTGACAAATTATGCGCATGATTATGAGCATACGGCTTCACTTGCTCAATGGGAATATGCTGGCGTTGTCACCAAAGTGACAAAAGATGCTTTTGAGGTAGAGATAAAGAATAAGCTTGTTGCGGGTGAGGTGCTAGAATTTATCTCTCCAACAAATCGCAACACAGTTTTATTGCGTGCTTATGATTATGAAGACACAAAAAATGGCAAGAAATTAGAAATAGTGCAGGGGGGGACAAAAACAATAGTGCGTTTTCCTTTTGCTTTGTTTGAGCATGAAGATGTTAATGAGTTGCAAGAAAAATTCCCAATTTATAGCGTGGTGCGCAAAGAGAGACCGCTGACTGAGGAGCAGTGGAATCGTGTAAAATTTGACAAAATTGCACAAAATCTTGAAATTAAGAAAAAATATGATGATGCTAGTTATGATAAGCAACGTGACAAGCTTGCCAAATCAATAGCTGAGGATTTATCAGAGCGACGTTTTAAAACCAATCGAGTTGGCATACAGGGTTGTTGTGGCAAGGGGTGCAATGGCTGTATGATTTTTTGGCAGGACGAAACTTATGCAAGAGCGCGTGAGATTTTGTTAAAACGCAAACAAGGCGAGCAACTTAGCAAAGCCGAGGCGCAAGAATTACGCCTTGCAGTTATTGGCGAGCTTTAGAGAAATATTTCCTATAGATCCAAAGCGCAATAAGCATAACAAGAATTGCTAAAGAGATATTTAGGAAAAGATATTTCAGAGTTGAAAAATTTGAAGCGATTTGAACTAATTTTGGGCTTAACTCATCTGCCCCAGTTTTAAGCATTTTGATAACATAGGCATTTTCTAAAAAGTCAAAAATCATAGAAACGATGGCGAATGGAAAAAATGCCAAACGCCACTTGCCCCATTTTAAGGGTGATAAAATCCAAAATGCTAATATAAGAGATACAGCATAAAATATAGGAAAAACAGTATCAAGCGCTAATTGTGTAGTTTGGTAAAATGAAATGCCTTCACTTGAAAGCGCGTTTAATAAAGATTTAGCATCTGCAAAAGAATATCCATTTGGGCGAATGTCAAATATTAAAATCTCTGAATTATTGCCTGTAATGATTGGCAAGGAGTAAAAACTCATAATTGCATAGATTGTAATTGTTAGGGTAAGGAATAGCCAAAATATCAGTTTAAGTTTATTCACCGCCAGTTACCTTTTTAATAAGTGTAATTTTTTAACTTAGGTTATGCAAGCAACAAAAAACGCACACAAATTCTTTTGCGTGCGTTAAAATAGATGATTGTATAATTATATTTTTACAGATTTTCTAAAATATTTTGCGGTGAAGAATTACCATAAGGGTCATCTTGCGCATTATCGCAATATCCATCTTCTTCAAACCATTTTTCAATAACACCATCGTCTATTACAGCGCCATAGCGCCATGAGCGATAACCAAAGCCAAGATTGTCTTTGTCGACCAACATGCCCATTTTACGCGTGAATTCGCCTGAACCATCTGGGATAAGTTTTACATTTTTAAGATTTTGGGATTTGCCCCATGCGTTCATTACGAAAGCATCATTTACAGAAATGCAATAAATCTCATCAATGCCCTTTGCTTTAAAGTCTTCGTAAAGTTTTTCAAAGTCTGGTAGTTGAAAAGTTGAGCAAGTTGGTGTGAATGCTCCAGGAAGTGAAAAAAGCACAACTTTTTTGCCTTTGAAATAGTCATCTGTTGTTTTATCTTCCCAGCGAAATGGGTTTGCTCCCTCTAAGCTATCATCACGCACACGAGTGTGAAATGTAACGTTTGGAACTTTTTTTCCTATCATAATATTCTCCTGTTGTTGATTGTGCCGCTTTAGAACACTTCTAAAGAAAGATATCAAGAGTAATTAGTTGTTGTTATTGGACTTGATTTGTTTTGTCGAAAGGTAGGCGTGATTTATTAAAGTGTCTAAAAACTCTTTGCCTTTTTTAGTGTCGGGGTCTTGCATTGTGTTTGCAATTAGTGAAACCCCAATTGCTTGAATGGCATAGGCAGCTTTTACATTTCCCTTTTCTTGAAGCTCAAGACCTTGTTGTTGCATTTCGTCTATTAAGCCAAGAAAAGCTTTTTTGCTCAGTGAGGCCTTTAAATCTGTCCAATTATCTACTTTTGCCTTATTTATTAGGTTGCCAGCAAGCGAGCCAATAAGCAACATAGCTTGCTTGTCTTTTATGCCAGCGTCCTTGAGATTTCTTAGCACTGAGGCGAGTTGCGCTTTAAAATTTTTTTCAATTTCTTCGTTGTTCATATAGCCCTCGTTATATTTTGATATTTAGTCTTTTGCCATCGCAATTTCTGGCGGAGTATAATCTAGACTTTGAGCAATCGCCACTGGCTCACAAGTTATTTCGCCATTATGCACATTAAGCCCATTACGCAAATCATGATCGGCCTCAAGCGCTTTTTTCCAGCCCATATTGGCAATGCGTAAAGTGTGGGGTAGAGTGACATTATTGAGCGCATAAGTTGAAGTGCGCGCAACGCCTCCGGGCATGTTGGCAACGCAATAATGCACAATATCATCAATGATATAGGTTGGCTCTTGATGAGTAGTGGCCTTGGAGGTTTCAAAGCACCCCCCTTGATCAATTGCAACATCTACCAAGACAGCGCCAGATTTCATGGTTTTTAGCATGTCACGAGAAACAAGCTTTGGTGCGGCAGCCCCAGGAACTAAAACCGCTCCAATTACTAAATCAGCATTGGCAACCTGCTCAGCTAGAATTGCCTTACTCGAATAAAGAGCTGTTGCGCTTGCGCCAAAGTGATTCTCTAGTTTTTCAAGTGTCATTGGGTTCATATCTAAAATGGTTACATCTGCCTGCAAGCCAACTGCCATTTGTGCGGCGTTAAAACCCACTACACCACCACCAATGATGACAACTTTTGCTGGTTGAACTCCAGGCACTCCACCAAGTAAAACTCCGCGCCCGCCATGTGATTTTTCTAATGCGGTTGCGCCAGCTTGCACAGATAAACGACCCGCAACTTGGCTCATTGGTTTAAGCAATGGCAATGCGCCGTTCTTGTCGGTCACAGTTTCATAAGCAATGCAGGTTGCACCAGATTTTATCAAATCTTGTGTTTGTTCAACATCAGGAGCTAGATGTAAGTATGTGAATAATATCTGCCCTTTGCGTAACATTTTACGCTCAGTTGCCAGCGGCTCTTTCACTTTTACAATCATATCAGCAATAGCAAAAATACTCTTTGCGTCTTTTGCAATTTGTGCGCCAATATTTTTATAATCATCATCACTAGCGTCAATGCCAGCGCCAGCGCCAGTTTCAACACTAACCTGATGGCCAGAGGAAATAAGCTCAGCAACAGATTCTGGCGTTAGACCAACACGATATTCATGATTTTTAATCTCTTTTGGAACGCCAATGTGCATTTAAACTCTCCTGCTAGCAGTTTTTATTTTATAATAACATTCTATTCAAACCGTATAAGAAAATTTTGCAATGTTAGGTAGAAAAGTAGAAATTTTGCAAAAATATGTATAGTATGGTGCAAATTTTAGAAAATTTTAGCGTATTATTAGCTGTTTAATATAATTTT
>Ga0256839_1004460_pt1 | contig 13660 bp, 10 predicted proteins | sample 354166metaG_FD_185968 | JGI IMG/M metagenome (GOLD analysis project Ga0256839, IMG submission 185968) | Hydrothermal vent microbial communities from Mid Atlantic Ridge, Atlantic Ocean - 354-166 | ecosystem: Environmental > Aquatic > Marine > Hydrothermal vents | place: Atlantic Ocean: Mid... | reverse complement strand
CGGCGCTTGCCAATGGAATCACCATTGCCTGCGCACCGCGCCTTGTTCCAGCGCAGGCCTGAAGTCCTGAATACGATATATATTGTTGCCGGGTTAATAGTTCCCTGCCCCCGAGGGAGTGGCATGATGTGGCGCGGTCGAGCCTCGCCAGATGAGAGGAGGAACACCCCCGACGACAGCCGGGGGCAGTCACAACTCATTGTCGTATAAAGAAATTTAGTGGGAAATCAAAATGGAAGCTGACCTTTGAGATTACTCATCATGCGCCCCATGCCGCCTTTGGAGGCCTTTTTCATCATTTTCTTCATCTGGTTGAACTGCTTCAGCAGGCGGTTGACATCCTGCACCTGCACCCCGGCGCCGGCGGCGATGCGGCGTTTGCGGGAGGCCTTGATGATGTCGGGATGGCGGCGCTCCTTGACGGTCATGGAACTGATGATGGCCTCCAGCCTGATGAACTGCTGGTCATTGACCTGGTTGAGGGCCTCCTTGGGTATCTGTCCCACGCCCGGCAGCTTGCTCAGCAGGCTGCCAATCCCCCCCATATTACGCATCTGCTGCAGTTGTTCCTGGAAATCCTCCAGATTGAAACCCTTGCCGGTCTTGAGTTTGCGGGCCATTTTTTCGGCCTTGCCGCGGTCCAGCTTGCTCTCCGCCTCCTCGATGAGGCTGAGCACGTCGCCCATGCCGAGAATGCGGGATGCGATACGGTCCGGATGAAAAACCTCCAGGGCGGTCGTTTTCTCGCCCACGCCAATGAACTTGATGGGCTTGCCGGTAATATGGCGCACGGACAATGCGGCGCCGCCGCGGGCATCGCCATCGGTTTTGGTGAGAACCACGCCGGTCAGCGGGAGGGCGTCGTTGAACGCCTTGGCGGTGTTGGCGGCATCCTGCCCCGTCATGCTGTCCACCACGAACAGGGTCTCCACCGGATCTACCGCCTTGTGCAGCGCCTTGATCTCGTCCATCATCTCTTCATCGATGTGCAGTCGGCCGGCAGTATCGATGATGACCACATCGATGAATTGCTTGCGCGCCGCCCCCATGGCGGCCTTGGCGATTTTGACGGGCTTCTGGCCGGTGTCGCTGGGATAGAAGGTGGCGCCCACTTCGTCAGCCAGCGTCTCCAGCTGTTTGATGGCGGCGGGACGATAGATATCGGTACTGACCACCATGACAGACTTCTTTGTATTGTCCTTGATCCAGCGGGTGAGCTTGGCGACAGTGGTGGTCTTACCGGCCCCCTGCAGGCCGGCCATGAGTATGACGGCCGGCGGCGTCACATTGAAGGACAGCGCCTCCGCCGACTCCCCCATGATGGCCGTCAATTCATCCTTGACGATTTTGATCAGGGCCTGGCCAGGGGACAGGCTTTTCATGACTTCCTGGCCGACAGCACGCTGGCGCACCTGGTCGATAAACTCACGCACCACGGGCAGGGCCACATCCGCCTCGAGGAGGGCCATGCGCACTTCGCGCAAGGCGTCCTTGATATTGCTTTCTGTCATGCGCCCCTGGCCGCGGAGATTCTTCAGGGTGTGGCCAAGGCGTTCTGTCAGGGAATCAAACATGGAAACTCAATCAATTTCTACGCGGGGAGTGTCATGATACACACAAAGCCGTGACAAGTTAAGGCGCCTCTTTCCGCCTTTTCCCTAGACTTCGATCACCATACCTCCGGTGAGGGGCAGCAGTTCCCGGCCAGGGATGTCTGCCCTGCACTCCGCGAGGATCTCGGATTCCACGGCCGGTTTGTTGTGCGTAAGGTAGATAGTGGGACGGTGTTCCAGCTTTTTCAAGTCTTCCGCCAGCAAGCGCGGACAATAGTGACGGGACTTGAGGCTGAGTTCTTCCAGCGCATTGACAAAGGCCGCCTCGACGATGAGGTGATCCAGGCGTTCATGGGCATTGAGCCTTTCCCAGAAGTTGTCATTGGTGGTGGTATCCCCGCTGAAAGCGATCACGCCGCTTTCAGTCTCGATACGGTAACCCACCGTCGGCACGATATGGTTGACGGCGATCATCTCGAACCTGCGGCCATCGATCTCACAGACCTCGCCAGGCTCCTGGATCTCATACAACATGACGGGGTTGACGTCCGAAGGCAAGGTGGCGAAATCCGGCCAGACATGCCAATTGAAAATATGCTCCTTGAGCACGGCGATCGTCTCCGCCTGGGCATGAATGACGATGGGAACCTTGATGGTGGGAAACATACTGTCCACCATGAGGGGCAGACAGGCAATGTGGTCGAGGTGGGTATGGGTCAGGAAGACATGACGGATGCGGGACATTTCCTCCAAAGTCAACTCCCCCACCCCGGTGCCGGCATCGATGAGGATATCGTCATCGATCAGGTAGGAGGTCGTTCTCAAGCTTCCCCCGATCCCCCCGCTACTACCCAAGACTCGCAATTTCATATTTGTTTCCCAGATGATATCAATGTATGAAAAAACGTCAGTATCGTTTACCCGTTAGTTGCATAAAAACGCTGGTGTTTCCCGTAAAAACCGCTCTCCCCATAATCTCTGAAGCGCCTGACAACACAATTGCCGGACTTCACCCCAAATGCCTTCCAATGATGAACCGTAGGTTGGTGCTGAGCGTAGCGAAGCCCAACCTACTTTTTGCAATGACTGGGTTTACTCACAGACCATTCCAGCACTGTTGCGAGTCTGGCTGAAAACCGCCCCGCGCCTGAATCTCCCCAATCTCTGTCCTGTTTTGGCCTATATTAATACACTATCGACCAAAATTTTCATATCTTTTAGAATACAATTCACACTGGCCCACTTCAATGACTGTGGCCGTTATGTCATCATAGCTGCATAACAACAAATTCTATCCAATATGACCTACACCCTCATCAGCGTAATTGCGGTTCTGTGCTATCTGGCCGCCGGCCTTATCCTGGGACGCCAATTGATCAAGAAACCCGCGCCCACGACAGGCAAGAAGCTGGCGCCGCTACTGCTGGGCTTTTTCGCCGTAGGGCTGCATGCCGGCATTCTGCTCCACAACCTGTTCGGCGTGGCGGGCATCAATTTCGGTTTCTTCCATGCTGTCTCTCTGCTGTCGTGGCTCATCGCCTTGCTGTTCCTCGTTACGGCACTTACCAAGCCCGTCGAGAACCTGGGCATTGCCATACTGCCCTTGGCGGGCATCGCCATCATACTGGAATCCACCATTCCTTCGGACCACTTTCTGTCGACCGGCGCCAGGCACCTGGAGATCCATATACTCCTCTCCTTCACCGCCTACAGCATGCTCAGCATCGCAGCGCTTCAGGCACTGCTGCTGGCCATACAGGAACACCATCTGCACAACAAACACCCAGGCGGCTTCATCCGCGCCCTGCCGCCATTGCAAACCATGGAATCCCTGTTGTTTCAGATGATCACCCTGGGATTCATCCTGCAAAGCCTGTCACTGATCACGGGCTTCATCTATATCGACGACATCTTTGCCCAGCACCTCGTCCACAAGACGATTCTCTCCCTGCTGGCCTGGCTCGTCTTCGCCATCCTCCTCTGGGGCCGGTGGCGCTACGGGTGGCGAGGCAGAACGGCCATTCGATGGACGCTTGGGGGGTTTAGCGCGCTGGCGCTTTCCTATCTTGGCAGCAAGTGGGTACTCGAGATCCTGCTTGAGAAATGAAAAGAAAGCCATGTTCATCAAACCAGGCGACAGTGATCCACCATGAATGAAATTTCCCTCGGCGCCCTGGTCGGCGCCCTGATCTTTCTGCTTTTCCTGTCCGCCTTCTTCTCCGCGTCCGAGACCGCCATGATGCGGCTCAACAGGTACCGCCTCAAGCATCTGGTTCAGGCCAAAAATTCCGCCGCCATGCGCGCCGCGCAACTGCTGGAACGCCCAGACCGCCTCATCGGCATCATCCTGCTGGGCAATAACTTCGTCAACATACTGGCCTCCTCCATCAGCACCCTCATCGCCCTGCGTTATTTCGGCGAGGCCTGGATTGCCGCCGCCGCGGGCATCCTTACCTTCGTCATACTGATCTTTGCCGAGCTGACCCCCAAAACCATGGCCGCACAGCACCCGGAAAAAATCGCTTTCCCTGCCGCCTACATGCTCAAGCCCTTGCTGACACTGTGCTACCCCATGGTATGGGTCATCAACGCCATCGCCAACAGCCTGTTGAAACTGGCGGGCGTCTCTCTACAGGACGACACCATACAACAACTCAGCAGTGAAGAACTACGCACTGTCGTCAACGAGGCCGGCGCGCTCATTCCCAGAAAGCACCAGAAAATGCTGCTCAATATCCTGGATCTGGAAAAGGTGACCATCGAGGATATCATGGTGCCCCGTAACGAGATCCTGGGACTGGACCTCAACGACTCGATGGAAAGCATCATTCACCTCCTCACCAGCTTTCAATACACCCGCTTCCCCCTGTATTACGACGACATCGACAATATTGCCGGCATCGTTCATATACGCAATGCCCTGCCACTGATATCCAAAGGAGATTTCAGCAAGGAGAAATTACTTGCTATCGCCAAGGAGCCCTATTTCGTCCCGGAAGGCACGCCTTTGAACACCCAGTTGCTGAACTTTCAACGCCAGAAGCGGCGCATCGGGCTGGTGGTGGATGAATATGGCGATATCGAGGGCCTGATAACCCTGGAAGATATTCTGGAGGAAATCGTCGGAGAATTCACGACAGATGTGGCGGCCGCCATCAAGGACGTGCACCCCCAGGAGGACGGCACCTTTCTGGTGGATGGCGGAGCGAATATCCGGGTGCTGAACCGCACCCTGTCCTGGCGCCTGCCCACGGACGGTCCCAAAACGCTCAATGGGCTGATTACGGAATACCTGGAATCCATACCCACGCCGGCGACCAGTCTGCGGATCGGCGACTACACCGTCGAGGTCCTGCAGACCACGGATAATGCCGTAAAAACGGCCCGTATCACTCCGCCCGATGTGAAACCCTCAGAGGATTAGAGAACCAGACCGAATATGACCCCGGCCACATCCATATCGCTTTCCGGCTGCCATACGATGCCTGAGCCGATAGATTTGGGAGGTGACTTGCTGAAACGATAACTGTCGTAATAGAAGGTGATATAGGGTTTTCTCCCCTCGCCGCCGGCTTTCAGCGTATACGAGGCATAAGCCGACCATTGCTTGCCAGGCGACAGACTGACATCGAAAACTTCGACCTCCTCATCGATGGAAAGGGGCTTCTTGGCGCCCAGTTGGAAATAGCTGCTGGATGACGCATGCAGCCATTGCGCGCCTACTCCCACTTTACCAAAATACACCACGTAATCTTCTACGAGACCACTGATGGGAAAACCGTTGGCATTGGTGCTGTCGTCGATGTCCCGCCGCCAGGCATCCGCCCCCAGTGTCAGCAGCAGGTCGAAAGCAGCAACTGCACTGCGTGCGGATTGCCAACGGTAGCCCCCTGTCAGTTCACCTCGCCCGCCTTGATAACGGGTATTGGTGCTGGTGTAGACACCGAGGGAATCCTGCCCATCGTAGTCCACATCCCCAAGGTAACCGCGAACATCGATGTTGTAGACCAGACCAGCAGTACGCCGGTCCAAATTGAAAAGGGCGCCGCCCAATACGACACGCGGCCCCTGCTCGGTCAGCAAACGCTGGCCGCCATCATTGAATTCCTGCCAGCGGAAATTTTCAGAACCGATATAAAATGCAACATCGAACAGCCTGGCTTCACCAGGTGCAGACGCCGTTTCGCCCAGCGCGGGCTGTAACCCGGCGCACAGGGACAACACGCCGGCAAAAAACAGAACCAGGGGATTTCTTGTCATTTTTACGCATCCTTTGACAGCTGTGTATTAATCGGCCCGCCCTCTTCCACGGAGCCAGCCCCATAGTACCTGAATCAGCGTTTGTGAAAACAGCAGTGTTCGATGTCGCCTCCACGCCTTCGGACTCCCTATCGGCCTCGCACGCTACGTCTTGACCCACACGCCGCAAGCAGCCTCCCTGCAGTTTTCCCAAATCCCTGCCGATAAGCGCATGAAAACCCATGAAAATCACCATGATAAAAGATGCATTTATAATGCGTTTATTTGCGCCTTCTCTATTGCGCCCAAGCACGCCAGAATATGATTTTTTACTGACTACCTAGTAGGTTACAATTGTGATACATTGCCTCCTCGCTTTAACACCCACCTAAGAGCCTACGAATTCAGGTCGAACCTGAATGGCTCCAGGATCAGTGATGACAATACATTTGAAGGAATATGGGCATACCATTACGATTACTTTTGATTGAAGATTCGGCCGATGACGCCACCCTGCTGTTGCGGGAAATAAAGCGTGGCGGCTTCGACCCACTATGCCAGCGCGTCGACACCTATGAGGACACGGAGTCGGCACTGCAGACCCAAAACTGGGACATCATTATCTCGGACTATTCCATGCCAAATTTCAATGGCATGGAGGCCCTGAAACTGGCCAAGGATTCTGGAAAAGACCTGCCTTTCATTCTCATCTCAGGCACTATTGGTGAAGAATATGCCGTGCGCGCCATGAAAGCGGGCGCCAATGACTATCTGATGAAAGACAATCTCACCCGCCTGATCCCCGCCATCGAGCGGGAACTCAAAGAGGCGAAAAACCGCAATGCCAGGAAGCGCGCCGAAGAGACCATAGAACACCTGACCTATCACGATGCGCTCACCGGCCTGCTCAACCGCCGCGAGTTCGAGCGCCGTGTGGCATCGGCGCTGGAAAGCGCCAAGATCAAGAACCTGGAGCACGCCCTGTGTTATTTCGACCTGGACCAGTTCAAGGTCATCAATGACACCTGTGGTCACCTGGCAGGAGATGAACTGCTCAAGCAGCTCTCTGACCACCTTCTGAAGCGCATTCAGCTACAGAACAATCTGGCGCGCCTGGGGGGGGATGAATTCGGCATTCTCATAAAGAACTGCTCCCAGGAAAAGGCCAAGGCTTTTGCCGCCACGCTGTGTGGCATCGTCTCGGGCTTCCGCTTTGTATGGGATGGTGATTTATTCGAGATCAGCGCCAGTATCGGCTTGGTCAATCTCAATGCAGATACCGAGTCGCTCTCCAAGGTTTTGAGCGCGGCCGATGCCGCCTGCTACATGGCCAAGGATGCCGGCCGCAATCGTTTCTATTTGTATGAAGACAGCGATGTTGCAATTTCACAGCGCCACAACGAAATGCAGATGGTGTCACGCATCACCCGTGCCCTGAAGGGAAATCGCATGAGACTGTACAGCCAGTCCATCATGCCCCTGAAAGACCCCCAGGAACCTCCTCATTGCGAGATCCTGTTGCGCATGCTGGACGAAGATGGCAACCTCCTGGCGCCAGGACAGTTTATGCCGGCGGCGGAGAAATATTCCCTGATGCCTTCCATCGACCGCTGGGTCATCGACAATGTCTTTGCCCTCAAGGCGTATATTGCACAGAAACGACAGGCCGATATCGGCGTCTATCACCACTGCTCCATCAACCTGTCAGGCGCTTCCCTCAGCGATGATACATTACTGGGCTATATCTGTGACAAGACGCGCGAGTACGATATCGCCCCTTCCAGCGTATGCTTCGAGATCACGGAGACAGCGGCCATCGCCAACCTTCCGATAGCAACAGCCTTCATCAAAGAGTTGCGCTCCATGGGCTATCGTTTCGCCCTGGACGATTTCGGCAGCGGGCTGTCGTCATTTGCCTACCTGAAGAACCTGCCCGTCGACTTTCTGAAGATCGACGGCAGTTTCATCAAGGACATTGCCAGCGACCCCATCGACTACACCATGGTCAGGGCCATCAACCAGATCGGCCATGCCATGAACATCAAGACCATCGCGGAATTTGTCGAAGACGACAAAATCGTGAGCAAGCTGCACGAGATCGGTGTGGACTTCGCACAGGGGTTTGGCATAGACAGGCCGCGACCAATCGAAGAAATGGTGCCCGGATTTTCCAGGAGCCTGCCGCCCCAGAACGCGTAATACGTCCTGAACCGGGAAATGCAGCCCCCAGCAGCGCCGTTACTTCAAATCCAGCACGTCCTGCATATCGAAGAGGCCCTTATCTTGTTTCATCAACCACCCAGCGGCACGCACTGCGCCGGTGGCAAAGGTCATGCGGCTGGAGGCCTTGTGCACGATCTCCACCCGTTCACCCAGGCCGGCAAACATCACCTGGTGCTCGCCGACGATATCGCCGGCGCGTATGGTCTCGAAACCGATGGTCTGGCGGTCCCGCGGCCCGGTCTGCCCTTCCCGCCCATAGACGGCGCATTCCCGTAGATCCCGGCCCAAGGCCTCCGCCACGACTTCGCCCATGCGCAGGGCAGTCCCGGAAGGCGCATCGACCTTGTGACGATGATGAGCCTCGATGATCTCGATATCCACTTCATCGCCCAGAACACGCGCAGCCATGTCCAGCAGCTTGAAACACAGATTGACCCCTACACTCATATTGGGCGCAAATACCACCGCCGTGTCCTCGGCAAGGCGCGCGATCTCGTCACGTTGCGCGCGGGAAAACCCGGTCGTTCCAATGACCATGCGGCGCCCGTGAGCGGCGCAGGCCTCGAGATTGGCCATGCTCACATCCGGAAGGGTGAAATCGATCAACACATCGAAATCGTTCAGGACGGCGCCGAGATCATCCTTGATGGCGACCCCCACGGCGCCGATGCCGGCAATTTCCCCTGCATCGGCGCCAATCAAGGTGCTTTCCGCCCTTTCCAGCGCCACGCTCATCTGGATGGCCGGCGCCTGCCGGGCACAGACCTCCACCAGGCATTTTCCCATGCGCCCGCCCGCGCCGGTTATCGCTATTCTGGTCATACTCCGGCCCCTGTATCTGCGTTTGCCGACATTTCCCTATGGCTTCAGGTCTTCAAAAAACTGTTTCACGCCATCCAGCCAGGATCGCGTCTTGGGATTGTGTTTTTCCTTGCGTTCCTGAAGGGTTTCCTCGAATTGCTGCAATAATTCCTTCTGTTTTTGGTTGAGGTGGACTGGCGTCTCCACCACCACCTTGCACAACAAGTCACCGACGCCGCGTTGCTGGATGGACCTGACGCCCTTACCGCGCAGACGGAAGACCTTGCCCGTCTGGGTCTCGGGCGGGATTTTCAGGCGCACCCTTCCACCCAGGGTCGGCACATCGAGTTCGCCGCCCAATGCGGCGGTCGCGAAACTGATGGGCATCTCGCACGCAAGATCATTACCCACCCGCGTAAAAAGCGGATGGGGCTTGATGCGAACCTGCACATACAGGTCCCCAGGAGGACCGCCATTCTCGCCCGGCTCGCCCTCCCCGGCAAGACGAATGCGGTCTCCCGTATCGACACCGGCAGGGATCTTGACAGAAAGAGTCTTGCTTTCCTGGACCTGGCCGCTGCCGTGACAAGTGGCGCAGGGATCGGTGATGATCTTGCCGGCCCCCTTGCAGCGGGGACAGGTCTGCTGGATGGAGAAGAATCCCTGCTGCATGCGCACCTGCCCCTGGCCGCCACAGGTGGTGCAGGTGGTGGGCGACGTGCCCTTCTTCGCGCCGCTGCCATTGCAGCTACCGCACTTGACGTGGGTCGGTATCTTGACCTTGACGGTGACGCCCTGCACGGCGTCCTCCAGGCTCAGCTCCAGGTCATAGCGCAGATCGGCGCCCCGGTATGCCTGACGGCCACCGGAACGGCCGCCGAAAATATCTCCGAATACATCATCGAAGATATCGCTGAAACTGCCACCGCCACGGAAACCACCGCCACCGGGCGCTGCAGAAGGATCGACGCCGGCGTGCCCGAACTGGTCATAGGCCGCGCGTTTCTGGGGGTCCGACAGGACCTCATAGGCCTCCTTGGCGGCCTTGAACTGCTCCTCCGCCTTGGCGTCACCCTGATTCCTGTCCGGGTGATATTTCATGGCAAGGCGCCGGTAGGCCTTTTTCAACTCGGCCTCACTGGCGTTGCGCGCCACCCCCAGTATTTCGTAATAATCCTGTTTAGCCATACATTTATTAAATTACAGTTCCCGCTTGTTCAGGCCTTTTCAATACGCAAAAAAGCGCGGGGGTCACGCCCCGCGCCCATAACCTTCCTTATTGACACCTGAGGAAGGTCTGATTAATTCGTCATCCCGGCGAAGGCCGGGATCCAGTTATTTGATTTTCCTGGATTCCCGCCTGCGCGGGAATGACGGTTGTCGGATTAGTCGGGCCTCCCTGAATCCATGGGCTCAGGTTTATTTTTTGTCCTCTTTGACTTCCTCGAACTCCGCATCCACGACGTTTTCCTTGGGCGCCTCCTCGCCACCCTCAGCGGATGCGCGCTCTCCACCTTCAGCGGAAGCGGGCTGCTCCTGTGACTGGGCAGACTGCTCGGCATAGGCGCGCTCGGAGATCTTGCCGGAAACTTCTGCAAGCTCACGGGTCTTCTCCTCGATCAGGGGCTTGTCATCCCCCTTCATGGCTTCCTGCAATGCGGCGATGGCGGCCTCGACCTTGGCCTTGTCATCGGCCTCCACCTTGTCGCCCAGATCACTGAGGGCCTTGGTGGTGGCATGTATCATGCTGTCGGCCTGGTTGCGCACATCCACCAATTCGTGGAATTTACGATCCTCTTCGGCATGAGACTCGGCATCCTTCACCATCTTCTCGATCTCATCCTCGGAGAGGCCACTGGACGCCTTGATGACGATGGACTGCTCCTTGCCGGTGGCCTTGTCCTTGGCGGATACGTGCAGGATGCCGTTGGCGTCGATATCGAAAGACACCTCGATCTGCGGCACGCCACGCGGCGCCGGCGGAATATCCGCCAGGTCGAAACGGCCCAGGGACTTGTTGGCATCGGCCCGTTCGCGCTCGCCCTGCAGGACGTGCACCGTCACCGCCGTCTGATTGTCCTCGGCGGTGGAGAACACCTGTGAGGCCTTGGTGGGGATGGTGGTGTTCTTCTCGATGAGCTTGGTCATGACGCCACCCAGGGTCTCGATGCCCAGGGACAACGGAGTCACATCCAGCAGCAGGACATCCTTGACCTCGCCGCCCAGCACACCGGCCTGGATGGCGGCGCCCACTGCAACGGCCTCATCGGGGTTGACGTCCTTGCGCGGCTCCTTGCCGAAGAAATTCTGCACCGCATCCTGAACCATGGGCATGCGCGTCTGGCCACCCACCAGGATGATGTCATCGATGTCCGAGGCCTTGAGTCCGGCGTCTTCCAGGGCGACCTTGCAGGGCTCGATGGAACGCTGCACCAGGTCTTCCACCAGGGATTCCAGCTTGGCGCGCGTCACCTTGATGTTCAGGTGCTTGGGCCCGCTGGCGTCGGCCGTGATATAGGGCAGGTTCACATCGGTCTGCTGGCTGGTGGAGAGTTCGATCTTGGCCTTCTCCGCGGCTTCCTTCAGGCGCTGCAGCGCCAGGGGGTCGGTGTGCAGATCCACGCCCGTGTCCTTCTTGAACTCATCGGACAGGTAATCGATCAGGCGGGTATCGAAGTCCTCACCGCCCAGAAAGGTGTCGCCGTTGGTGGACAGCACCTCGAACTGGTGCTCGCCCTCCACCTCGGCAATCTCGATGATGGAGATATCGAAGGTGCCGCCGCCCAGGTCGTACACGGCGATCTTGGAATCACCGCGCTTCTTGTCCATGCCATAGGCCAGGGCGGCCGCCGTGGGCTCGTTGATGATGCGCTTGACATCCAGGCCGGCGATGCGCCCGGCGTCCTTGGTGGCCTGGCGCTGGGAGTCATTGAAGTAGGCGGGCACGGTGATCACTGCCTCCTTGACCTCTTCGCCCAGGTAGTCCTCGGCGGTCTTCTTCATCTTCATCAGAATGCGGGCGGAAATCTCGGGGGGCGCCATTTTCTTGCCATTGACCTCCACCCAGGCGTCACCGTTGTCCGCCTTGATGATGTTGTAGGGCACCAGTTTGATGTCACGCTGAACCACCTCTTCGTCGAACTTGCGGCCAATGAGGCGCTTGATGGCGAACAGGGTCTTCTCGGGGTTGGTAACCGCCTGGCGCTTGGCGGACTGTCCTACCAGTATTTCGCCATCATCCGTATAAGCGACGACGGACGGCGTGGTGCGCGCCCCTTCACTGTTCTCCAGCACCCGGGGGGTGGTCCCCTCCATGACCGCGACGCATGAATTGGTGGTTCCCAGGTCGATTCCGATGATTTTTCCCATTGATATTCTCCGTTGATGATGCCTGCCGGACAGGCAATATATTTCGATAAATCCGTACTATGATTCGTTAATTACTGATCTATATTGGGGCGCTGGCGTCGCTTTCAAGCGATTTCATCGATTTTTACGGAACTTTTCTCGTCTCCGCCGCCATCCCCACCGGATGGCTTGCCGGGCGCGGCCGACACGATCACCATGGCCGGGCGCACCAGACGGTCGTTGAGCAGGTAGCCCTTCTGATAGACCGTCAGCACCGTATTGGGCTCCACATCCTGACTGGGCTGGATGGACATGGCCTGATGCAGTTCGGGATTGAATTTCTCGCCATCGGGATTGATGGTCTTGATGCCGAATTTCTCCAGCACGTCCTGGAACATCTTCAGGGTCAGTTCCATGCCCTCGCGCACCTTGTCGGCCTCGATGCCCTGCTCGCGGACAGCCGAAATACCCATCTCCAGGCTGTCGACGATGGGCAGCAGGTCGCGGACGAAGCTTTCCAGGGCGAACTTGTGGGCATTTTCCAGATCCCGTCTGGTGCGGCGCTGGTAATTGTCAAAGTCAGCCCGCACCCGCAGCAGCTGGTTCCAATGCTCGTCGGCCTTGGCGCGCGCATCCTGCAACGTCAGCAGCAATTCTTCACGGGAGGCCTCTTCATCCTGCTGCGCGGACGCCTGCTGACTGCCGCCAGGGGTTGCCGGCGCGTCGCCCCCGTCACCGGTCTGCGGTGGCTCGGCAGCCCGCTCGTCCTGATCAGTACCCGGGTTCTTCGTCTCGTCGTTCATTGTCCTTCTCCGCTGTGATACGCCATATTTCTCATTCGTTATTTTTTTACCTGAATCCGTGGGTTCAGGCTTATGCCCGGGCCGGCAGTTACGGCCGGTCCACGCGCCAGAGCGCCAAACCCGGTGAAATGTATGCAATTTCGGGTTAAATATCAAACCCGGCCATGATCTTGGGGTGATTTCTGGGGATTTGGGGATGAATCAGGGCATTTTCAAGCAGGATTCGCGCCCCGGACAATCATTGAGACTGACTCAAGGCCGCGCTGACCATCTTGGCGGTCACATCGACGAGGGGAATCACCCGCTCATAGGCCATGCGGGTGGGGCCGATGACGCCCAGTACGCCCAGTACGCGGCCCTCCACCTGATAGGTGGAAGTGACGATACTGCACTCATCGAGGATGTCATAGCCCGACTCCTCGCCAATGAAGATCTGCACGCCCTCGGTATTGAGGCATTGGTCGAGCAGGCGCAGGACCTGGCGCTTCTCGTTGAAGGCCTCGAACAGGTCGCGCAGTGTCTCCACGTTGGACAGCTCGTTGAATTCCAGAAGGTTGGTCTGGCCGGCAAAGATGAGGTTGTCGTCTTCCTCGTTCTTCTTCAGCACCTGTTCGGCCACGGAAATGGCGTCCCGCATGACGGCATCCATGCGCGCCCGTGTATCGCGCAGTTCCTTCAGCAATTGCTCCCTCA
>Ga0256839_1004459_pt1 | contig 13661 bp, 11 predicted proteins | sample 354166metaG_FD_185968 | JGI IMG/M metagenome (GOLD analysis project Ga0256839, IMG submission 185968) | Hydrothermal vent microbial communities from Mid Atlantic Ridge, Atlantic Ocean - 354-166 | ecosystem: Environmental > Aquatic > Marine > Hydrothermal vents | place: Atlantic Ocean: Mid... | reverse complement strand
CGTGTGCGGCCAATGCCATGGCCAACGCACGCCCAAAACACTGGACATGGCTCGTCACTGGATGGAAAAAGGCCCCACTTACCGGCCCGGAGACCCACTGCAGGCCCATGTCAACCCCGTGTGGCAACACAGCGCCATCCCCAACCAGCCAGCCGACATTTTCGCCAGCCGGTTCTGGCCCGATGGCAGCCCACGGCTAACTGCCTACGAATACCAGGGCCTGATGCAATCGGCCTGTTACCAACAAGGCGAACTCACCTGCCTGAGCTGTCACAACATGCACGGTGGCGACCCCAATGGCATGATTGACGAGGAAAAACGCGGCAACGCCGCCTGCGCCCAATGTCATGAGAAACTGGTGAACAATCCACAAGCCCACACTGGCCATACAGCCGATTCAGAGGGTTCTGTCTGCTACAACTGCCATATGCCTGAACGCGTTTACGGCATCATGACCTATCACCGCGACCATCACATTAGCAATCCACAACCCAAACAGGAATTCACCCAGGGCAAACCCAATGCCTGCATCAATTGCCACCAGGATAAAACCGATGGCTGGGTGATTCGCAACAGCCACAAACTCTGGCCTGAAACCCGCCATGACAATTCGCATTTTGCACCAACAAACCGGGTGCACAGCCTGTTCACACTCCATTCCGGCGATCCGGTGGAACGCGGTCTGGCTGCCTGGAACATGGGCCGTCACGAAGCAACCCTGCCCTTTACCCGGCGCCATTTCATACTGCCCCATTTGCTTTTGGCGCTTCAGGACAACTATCCGGCCATTCGCCGCTTTGCCCACCACAGCCTGATGCAAATCGCCATGGCCTTGGCCCCGGAAAATCCGGATTTTGCCACCTTGGCGGACACACTCAAACCCTTCGACTTTATTGCCGACGCGGCCAAACGCGAAACCGTCACCACTGCTGCCCTGCGCTGGTATCAACAGGTTGACAAAAGCCACTGGCCACCGCCGCCGGAAGGCAGTCTGCTGAATGCCGCTTATCAACTCGACCTGAGCACCGTCAATGCATGGCGGCGAGAAGCGCAAAGCGCTAACAAGCGCATCGATATTGGCGAATAGCAGCCACCTCTCCGTGATAAAAAATTAAAAATATACTATTTACAAACCAGCGAGCCTCGCGTAGTATTCGCCTTGAGTATACAAATACTCTTTTTCCAAACTATGGAGGACTCAATGAAAAAACTATATGTTATCGCCTGCGCGGCGCTTGTGCTGCAAGCCTGCGCCACCCCGAAAGTCGTGGAGGTCAGCAAAGTCACCGATGAGAAACTCAGCTGCGAAGAATTGTTAAACGAGATAGAAGAAGCCCAGCATTTTGAGCAAAAAGCCCGCGATGAACGCAAGGTCACCGGCAAAAATGTCGCCGCCGCCGTGTTGTTCTGGCCGGCATTGCTGGGCACTTACGCCAATACCGAAGAGGCCATTAAAGCCGCTCAGGAACGGCGCGAGCGACTCAAGAAAATTTACGAAAAGAAAAACTGCTAAGAATCGGCCAAACAAACCCGGCGGTCACCGGCTTAAGCACCCTGGGCCGGTGAACCGCCTTTCCCCAGCGCCTGTCAGCATTCCTCGCTGGATGCAAAACCGCTGTTATACCAGCGTTTTCAGCATTTCCGGATCAAAAGGTTCCGGAGTCTCTCCCGTGCGGAGTTTATCCATCAAATCAGGGTTGGCGATAAATGGCCGGCCTATGGCCACCAAATCCGATTGCCCCGCCTGAATCATGCGATTGGCTTCCTCAGGCGTTAAGCTGCCACAGGCAATCACATGCCCGGGATAATGTTGACGCAGAAAAGCCGATGGACGCCCGCCAAGGTAATCATATTCAATGTGGTCATCAAAGGCGCCTTCATGCACATAGGCCATATCCCGGCTGCCCAATTCATGCAGTAACCAGGCAAATGTCTCCTCATCACCGGGGGTATGCTCCAGGTGCACATGCGCATTGGGCGACAGCCGTATGCCGACACGATCCGCCCCCACCGCGGCCGTGACCGCATCCACCACTTCCAGCGCAAAGCGGGCGCGATTTTCCAGGCTGCCGCCGTATTCATCATCGCGCTGGTTGGTTTGCTGGCGCAGAAACTGGTCAATCAAATAGCCATTGGCGCCATGAATTTCCACCCCGTCAAAGCCCGCCTGCATGGCATTTTTCGCCGCCTGGGCATAGCGTTCCACCATATGCCGCACTTCATCGGTGGACATGGCCCGCGGCTGTTCATATTCCAGGCCGGGTGAGCGTGGCACGCGTCCATGCCAACCGATGGCCGAAGGCGCCAGCGGCTGGCTGCCGGTATAGTGGCTGTGGGCCACACGCCCCAGATGCCAAAGCTGATTAAACATGCGGCCGCCGTGAGCATGCACCTTGTCGGTGACCATTTTCCAGCCAGCGATTTGTTCCGGCGTATAAATGCCCGGTGTATTGGGATAGCCTTGGGCTTCGGGAGAAATAATGGTCGCCTCGGAGACAATCAGCCCGGCACCTGCCCGTTTGGCGTAATAATCCGCCATCTGTTCGGTGGGCACCAGCCCCGGGCCGGCAAAACACCGGGTCAAAGGCGCCATCACCACTGAGTTTGGCAACGCCAGGGTTTCCGACAAAACCACTGGCTGAAACAAGTATGGGTAAGAGGATGCAGAGTTATTGGTTGTGGTCATAGTATGATTCCTGAAAGTGAAATTTTGTCTGAACGGATTCTCGATCGTGGCGCAGATTCTGTTCTGTCACCGGGGTGATGCAGCGCAGACAGGGCAATGCGGGTCCTTGCGCAAAGTAAGGGTTCGAAAGCGGTTTTCCAGCACATCGAAGGTCAGTAATTGACCCGTGAGTGGCTGGCCCACGCCTGTGACCAGCTTGATGGCTTCGCTTGCCTGTAAAGTGCCAGCCATGCCCGGCACCACACCAAGAACACCTGCCTGGGCGCAATTGGCCGGCTCTGCATCGCTGGCTGGCGGAAACAGGCAAGCATAACAGGGTGAATCAGGCTGGCGAAAATCAAAGCTGGCCACCTGGCCTTCAAACTGGAATACCGCCGCATAGACCAGCGGAGTACTGGTCTGCCAGCACAAGCGGTTAACCAGATAGCGGGTGGCCAAATTATCAGAACCGTCAATAACCACATCAGCCTGTTCAATCAGGAAAGCTGCGTTTTGGGCAGATAGCCGGCTGGGCACGCTATGAATATCCACATACGGATTCAGGGCCTGCAAGCGGCGCCGGGCGGATTCGACTTTGGGTTGACCAATGGCATCGGTGCTGTGCAGAATTTGCCGTTGCAGATTGGATTCTTCCACCACATCATCATCCAGCAGCGTCAAGCGGCCAATGCCCGCTGCCGCGAGGTACAAGGCGGCAGGGGAGCCCAACCCACCGACGCCAATCATCAGCACATGGGCCTGGGCCATTTTTTCCTGGGCCTGACACCCCCACTGGGGCAGCCGCAACTGGCGGTCATAACGAAGTTCACGGGCATCCACCGAGGGTGTTTCCAGTGACAAACCGGCCTCTCGCCAGGCTTGCATGCCACCGGCCACCACGGCCAGATTGGTATAGCCCTGCTGCTGGAGAATGACTGCCGCCGCCTGCGCGCGCTGGCTGGTTTCGCAAATCAGCATCACAGGAACTGAGCAGTCAACGGGCAAGGAATCAGGCAAAGACCCTCCTCCAGCTTGCAGACTCGCCAATGGCACACGCACCGCACCGGGGGCCACCCCGCTTCTCCATTCGTCGGGATTGCGCACATCCAGCATCACCGCCCCGTGTTGTTGCAACTCCCGGGCTTGGGCGACATTAATTCGGCGCAGTGGGGAACCGGCACGCATGGTTCAGACGCCATCCGGCCAGAACAGGTCACAAAACCGCTGAACGGTTACCTTATCGCCAGGCTGTAATTCGCAAGGCGTTTCATTCAAGACAATAAAGCAATTGGCCTGGCTCACCGAAGACAAGCGCCCGGAGTTTTGATTGCCACACACTGAAACCGCAAAGCCGGTGCCCGCCTCGAAACGCAACTGCCCCCTCACAAACTCCCGCCGGTAATGGCTCTTGACGTATTTTTGATCCATTCTGGCCTCACAGGGTAACGGCGACATATCCGGCTGGCCTTCCAATACGCGCAAGGCCGGTAAAACCAGCTGGCTGAAAGTGGTAAAGCTGGACACCGGATTGCCCGGCAGGGCGAACACCAGCGCGCCATTAAGCTCCGCCAGCATAAAGGGAAACCCCGGTTTCATACGCACTTTGTGAAACAGCACCTGCCCGTGCTGCTGCAAGATATCACGCACATGGTCCTTGTCACCAGCGGAAACGCCACCGGCGGTGATGACCACTTGTCCGGGCTGAGCCGCCGCCAACAAGGTGTTTGCAATGGCCTTGGGATCATCGGGCATGGATGCCGTGGCTAACAGGTGGCAGCCCTGCTGTTTGAGCAGCGCACCAATGGTCTGGCGCACCGAGTCGAAAATTTTGCCTTCAGGCAGCGCTTCTCCCGGCGGTACATCACCCGGCTGAATAATCTCGTCACCACCGGTCAACAGACTGACCTTAACCGGCGCTTGCACAGCTACCTGGGCGCATCCCACCGAAGCAATCAAACCCAAATCCTGGGCTCGCAAGCGATGGCCACTGGCCAGAATTTTCTGTCCCCGACGCAGATCTTCGCCCCGGCGACGCACAAACCGGCCTTTTTCTTCCACGGCTCGCAGGTAAACCCGTCCGTCCTTGACTTCCGCTGCTTCCCTGGGCACCACCGTATCTGCCCCGACAGGCAATGGCGCGCCGGTCATCACCGGTACAGCCTGACCGGGCTTATCCATCAACCCGGCTGTGTCTCCGGCATAACTGCCAGGCAACAGCTCGAACCAGCCTTCGCCGTGTTCACTGACATCCGCAAACCGGATGGCATAACCATCCATGGCGGAATTGTCAAAAGCTGGCACGTCAATGCGTGCCACCACATTGGCCGCCAATACCCGTCCCAAGGCTTCAGACAAGGAAACAACCTGCGGGCGGGCGGTAAAATGACGCTTGGCGGCTGCAACAACCTTCTCCCGCGCCTGCTTGAAAGACAAGCCTGTGGGCCAGGATGGCTTTTGTGTTTCATTCATGCCTGCTTTTCCTGAAAAAATTCCGTACTGACGATAGCTTAACGGCGTTTTTTCTTGCGATTGGTAAAGGCTTTGAGACGCTTGCGTTTGTTCACCTGGCGGCGTGTGAGTGTATTCTTCCTGCCCTTGTAGGGGTTTTCACTGTCCTTAAAGGCCAGTACCACCGGCGTACCCACGAGATTAAAGGCGCGGCGAAAACTTTTCTCCAGATAACGCTTGTAGGCATCGGGCAAGGTGCCCGTGCGGGTGCCGTGAATCACAATGCGCTGCGGATTTTTTCCTCCGGAGTGGGCATAACGCAGCTTGGCCGTGCGTCCATGTACCATGGGTGGCTGGTGTTTTTCATAGGCCGCCTGCAACACATCGGACAACTTGCCGGTGGGCAAATCCTTGATGGAAGCCGAATGCACTTTATCGACGGTTTCCATCAGTTCCCCCAGACCAGAACCGTGCAAGGCGGAAATATAGACCACCGGCACCCAGTCCAGCCCCGCCATTCGCCGTTTTAGTTCGTCCCGAACCCGCTGGCGGTGCTCCATGGGCAGATGGTCCCACTTGTTCACCGCCAGCACGGCCGAGCCGGCATTACGCAAAACCAGACTCAACAGGCTCAAATCCTGATCGGTAATGCCTTCCCGGGCGTCAATCACGACCACCACCACATCACTTTTTTCAATCGCCTGCAAGGCCTTGATAACGCTGAATTTTTCGATCGTATCGGTGATGCGCCCACGACGCCGCACACCTGCGGTATCAATCAGGGTGTAATCAACGCCGTTCCATTCCATGGGCAGGAAAATGCTGTCCCGAGTGGTGCCGGGCATATCAAACGCCAGGACCCGGTCTTCACCCAGCAAGCGATTAACCAGCGTGGACTTGCCCACATTGGGACGGCCGACAATGGCCAGATGCGTGCCTTTGTGGCGTGGGTCCCGGGCGTTGTCATCATCTTCTCTCGCAGGCGGATGTTCGTCAAACCATTCCTGCAAGCGCTCTCTTAACTGCCCTACCCCGCGCCGGTGTGCCGCGGCCAAGGGTAATATTTTTTCCGCCCCCAGGCGAAAAAATTCGCTGATGGCCGCATTTTCGTCCTGACCATCCACTTTGTTGACCAGCAGCATCACCGGTTTGCCGGTTTTTTTCAACTGCCGGTAAATGGCCATGTCATCATCCAGCAAGCCGTCTTTGGCATCTGCCAGCATCAAGACCAGGTCGGCTTCGTTTACCGCCTGGGTCACCTGGTCGTTCATCAATTCCGACAAATCGCCCTCATCCCCCATCAAGCCACCAGTGTCAATGAGAATGGCGCTGTCATCGCCCAGCTCCATGACGCCATATTGGCGATCACGGGTCAGCCCCGGCATATCCGCCACCAGCGCATCCCGGCTTTGCGTCAGTACATTAAACAGGGTGGACTTGCCCACATTGGGCCGCCCGACCAAAGCGATTACAGGAGTCATCACAGGGATATCCTTGTTCGTGCTGCTTGCCTCAACGTATATCACCGGCATCAGCCGGGGTATAGCGCGCCGCGATCAAGGTGCCATCCTTGTTATACAGGTAAATGATATCGCCAACCACCACCGGCGCACCGTAATAAGCCGTCTTGCCAAATTGTTTACGGGCCAGCGACTGGCCATCGGCGGTATTAAAAACATGCAGCCAGCCTTCCAGGTCACCGGTCAGTAGTTGCTGGCCATACACAGCCGGGCGGGTTAGCTGGCGATTGGCGTAACCATCACGCTGCCAGATATCGGCGCCGGTATTCCGGTTCAGCGCATGTAGCACCGAGTCCATGTCGACAAGGTATAAATGCGTCCGGGAAACCGACACGCCAGTGGCCGAACCAAGATCGCGCGACCACAGCACATTGCCCGACTCAGTGGCCACTGACAAGGTTTTATCTCCCGCGCTGGACAGATACAGCTCTGTGGCCACCAAAGCCATATCGCCATCAATGTCCACAATGCGCTCCAGTTCGGTTTTGCCGTTGGTATCCACCACCGTTCGCATCCAGATAACCGTGCCATCGTCCAGGCGAATGGCCGCCACCTTGCCATTGTCAAAGCCAATATAGGCCCGGCCTGCCCACACCAATGGGGTGGAATTTCCCCGCAGGGTCAAATTGGGAATGGTGGTGTCAAACACCCAGCGGCGCTGGCCACTACGGGCATCAAAGGCATGCACATGGCCATCGTGTAGGCGCACCAATACAATGCTATCGGCGATAACCGGCGGCGCCAGAACCTCGCTGCTCAAGCGTGTACGCCATATTTCATCGCCGGTGTTTGCGTCCAGCACTACCACATGGCCTTCGGCGCTACCAACGGCCAACAGTTGATCGCCCACACCGGGTCCGGCGCTCAGTTCCACACCAGTATTCACGCGCCAGCGGCGCTGGCCGGTTTTCGCATCCCGTTTTTCCACCACGCCGTTTTGGGCGGCCACAAACAGGTCACCATCTTCTACCGCCGGAATCAGCTTGTACCCATAAGCTTTGTCTGCGGCAGGCAATTTGGCGCGCCACAGGGTTTCAAAACGACCCTGTTGACTGATTTTTTCCAGCTCCTGGGGTTTATAACTGTCCTTTTTATTGCAACCGGTGGCCAGAAATGCCACAACCAGCGCCAGAATTACCGAATATTTTTTTATGCTCATGCGTGCTTGCCCTAAATGAAGCCTGAATAAAACCGTGAATATATGACCAGGGTCGCGCTGCAAAACCTGCTGCGAAAAAGGCCACTGCCCCCTGCGGCACAAAGTCTTGCCATTTGACCCCAATCGCTGAACAGCGGTTCAGACAATACCCGAGTTTAAGTGGTTAACCACCCGTATTGGCCAGTTTCATCTCCAGTAATGGGCCGCCACTGTAGCCTTCACCGGCGTTACTGGCATTCTGATAGTGTTCATGCGCCTGCTCGGGTTGCTGATTGACCAGGGCCACATCGCCGGAGATTTCTTCCTTTTCCGACTGCATGGGATCTGACAGAACCATTTTCAGACTTTCCAAAGCCGCATCCGGCGCATTGTTGGCCAGTTGCAGCCTGGCCAGACGCAAACGCGCCAATTCAGCCAGGGCCTTGGCGGGCTTGGCGGCGATAATTTTTTCGTACTCACCAATGGCCTTGTCCAGTTGGCCTTTGTCCAGATAATGACTGGCCAGCACCAGACGCGCTTCAAAAGCATAAAAACCGGATGGATTGGCCGCCGCCAGGGATTCGGCCAGCTTCTCCGCCTCTTCCAGTTCGTCCAGGCCAATCACCTGGGAAAATTGCTGAAACTGCTCGGCAGTGGCGTATTTCTGTTGCAATTGATGCTGTTTCCACCAGTTAATGCCATACACACCGGCCAAACCCAGACCAATACCAACAACCATGTTCAGCCAGTTGTCCTTGATCCACTTTTTGACCTGTTCTTCCTGCTCAAAATCATCCAGTTCTTGAAATGCCATGAAAATTCCTGCTGTATTATCGGGTGTCTACGCCGCAAGAGCGCCACAGCCTGCGGCCCGCCGGCTGTACCTCTTACGACCAAATAGTGTAAAGGCTGCTATGTTACCCGAATTCCCGGGAATTTTCACCCTTGAAGCACCACCTCCCGCAGGCACTGTTCAGGGTTTACAGACAATGTCATCGCGCTTCTGACCAGCAAATAATCGACAAAAACGGTCGGAATGGGGCACCAGACTTCCCATGTAAATTTCTAGTGTGATTGTGAGCCGTCCCCATACATGCGCCGGTATTCTGCATTGAACGCTCCCACACAGTCCTTGTAAGGCTCCAGGTACTCGTCCATTTTCTCCCGGCCGGCTTTGTCCAGGTCATCCCGGGTCACAATATAATGGCCATCTCTTTTCTCAACCATCAAACACTTGTCCAGAAAAGGCGGCTCATCATCCCCGATGGCGATTTGGCAAGGGCCAATAAACTCCTCAATGGCCTTCCATATCCCGTTTTCATGGACCTTCAGAAACAAATCGAAATAAAAGTTCTCATTGCGACACGCGGTGAACACGTCCTCTGGAAGGTTGGCAAAAATATTCAACAAGTCTCTGGTGAATACGATGCTTTTATTCTCTTTGACACTGGCCAGTGACATACCCGTACCATCAAGAATACCTTCCACTTCATGATCGTCGAATTTGTGCAAGAAGGTTGGGTGAATATAGTCAAAAAACCAGGTGACAAAAAAGTACAGCGCTTTCTGACTTCTGTTTTTCAATAAAAGATCAAGGGATGTTTCCCAATCCCGGGCTATCGCCATACGGGCCTCGCCTGATGGATTAAAAACAACGGCTGTCTTCATAAGATCTCCTTTTGTGATTATCAGGACATGACAGGCTTCTGTTTCAACCTGTTTTGGTTATTCTATACTATTTCAGTAGTCACAAATAAATCAAAAGCACTGCACAAGCCGACAACGCAACATTCCCAAAACCGGACTGCCTGCTCCCCATCATTCCCGCTCCCACACCGTCATTCCCGCGAAAGCGGGAATCCACACTCACCAGACATCTCGCCATTCCCGCGAACGCGAGAATCCATGCCGCAAAACGGGAAAGAGTGACACAAAAACGCTAGAAGTCCCGGTACCCGTTGGCGACGCTCTGGAAGCTGGTGGTTATGCGTCTGTTGGCTAGCCCGTGCCACCTGGGGTTATGGATTCCGGGTCTCGCTCCGCTCGCCCGGAATGACGGAGGTTGTCCGCACCCCCTGTCATTCCCGCCTACTTCCCGTCATTCCCGCGAAAGCGGGAATCCATGCCAGTCACTAATCACTAGTCACAATCAAAAGCTGTCATTTCCGCGGAAGCGGGAATCTATACTTACCGGTGATTCCATAATTTTCCGGCTTTCTCGCAAACAAGCAGTTCTACAAAGGTCGAGGCAGGGCGAGAGGGGCAATCCGGCCAGATTACCATTGGCTTTATTAAACCAGGTCCAGGACCTGGTTGATTTGGTCAACTCCTATCGTTTTCATTTTCAGTCCTTTGGCCCAGGCGCCCAGATTGGCCTTGGGCACGATGGCTTGTTTGAACCCGTGCTGGGCGGCTTCCTTGAGACGGTCTTCGCCATTGGGCACCGGGCGAATTTCACCGGTCAAACCCACCTCGCCAAAAACAATGGTGTCGCGCGGCAAGGGACGATTACGAAAACTGGACAATATCGCCATAATCACCGCCAGATCGGCGGCGGTTTCGCTGATTTTTATGCCGCCAACCACGTTGAGAAAAATGTCGTGGTCGTGAATGGGTACCTGGCACATGCGGTGCAGCACGGCCAGCAACATGGCCAGGCGGTTGTGGTCCAGGCCCACGGTCAGACGGCGTGGATTGCCCAGGGGGCTTTGGTCGGCCAGCGCCTGCACTTCCACCAGTAAGGGCCGGGTGCCTTCGCGGGTGACCATGACCACACTGCCGGGTTTGTCAGGCCGGTGTTCGGTGAGAAAAATCGCCGACGGGTTGCCGACTTCCCTGACGCCCTTTTCGGTCATGGCGAAAACGCCAATTTCGTTGATGGCGCCAAAGCGGTTTTTCAAGGCACGCAATACCCGATAGCGGCTGTTGCCATCACTTTCAAAATACAGCACGGTGTCCACCATGTGTTCCAGCACACGCGGCCCGGCAATACCGCCTTCCTTGGTCACATGGCCCACCAGCACCACCGCCACACCATGCTGTTTGGCAAAGCGCACCAATTGGGCGGCGCACTCGCGCACCTGGGACACCGAGCCAGGTATGGCGCTGAGATTTTCGGTATACAGGGTTTGAATGGAATCCACAACAATCAGGTCGGGTTTGGCCGCCAGGGCCGCGCCCATGATGTTTTCCACGGCGGTTTCGCTCAAACATTCCAGTTCTGCGGCATCCAGCCCCAAACGCTCGGCACGCATGGCGATTTGCGCCAGGGATTCCTCGCCGGTCACATACAAGGGTTTGAGCCCTGTTTCCATATTGACCATGACTTGCAGCAGCAAGGTGGATTTGCCGATGCCCGGATCTCCGCCAATCAGCACCACCGAACCTTTGACCAGACCGCCGCCCAGCACCCGGTCGAGCTCTTTCATGCCAGTGGCAGATCGGGGCTGTTTCTGGCTTTTGATGCCGCCAAGTTTATGGATGTTGCGGTCAGAAACTTCTCCGGCATAGCCACTGAAACGGCTGGCCTTTTTTCCCGCAGGCGGGGTCAGTGTCATCTCCTCCAGGCAATTCCACTGTCCACAGGCACTGCACTGCCCTGCCCACTTGGAAAAAACCGCACCGCATAGGCTACAGCGGTAGTTTTTTTTCTCCTTGGCCATGGTCACAGTGCCCGTATCATGAAAACCTGACACTTGTGATGGCCGGAGTCGCCAACACGTTCATCCAAATAAGTAAAACCATGTTTTTTGTAAAGGTTCTGAGCCGCCTGCATTTCCGGGATGGTTTCCAGGTACATACTGTGATATCCCGCTTCGCGGGCCTTGTCAATGCACAGGCTGATGAGCCGGTCGGCGATACCCTGCCCCCGTAACTCAGGCAGAAAGTACATTTTCCGCAGCTCGGCGATGCCTGGATCGTCACAGTTGTCCACTGGCGCGAAACCGGCGCCACCCATGACCTGGCCATCTTTTTCCACCACCCAGTAGGCACGGCCGGGGCGGTTGTAGGCTTCGAACATGGCCCGGGTTTCCGGGTCGGCAATGGCGTAACCTTCGCCGGTTTTTCCAAACTCCAGCAATACGGTCTTGATGATGTGGAAAAGACGCTGGTTGTCTTGGGGCGCGATGGGGCGGATGCGAATGGTCATGGCTTGGCGGAGTGGATGGGTTCAGGTTCTGCGGGTTGCGGTTGCCGAGGCATGTGCCGCTGCCCGAACACATAGGTCAATTGCTGACGTTCGTCCAGCGTTTGTTGCACCAGTTCTTGGTATTCCGGGAAAAACCGTTCTTCCACGGCTTGCAGCCTGTCGTGGTAGGTGCGGGTTTTGGGGTTGTTGCTGATCAGCGCGCAGCAGTCCTTGTAGGGCTCCTTGCAAATTTCAAACAGGCCCAAACGCTGGCTGTGGGCGATAATTTCGTCCTTGTCGTAAGCCAGCAGGGGGCGCAAAATGGGATAGTCGATGGCCTTGGTCATGGAAACGATGTTTTCCAGGGTTTGCGAAGCCACTTGGCCAAGGTTGTCGCCTGTCACCAGCGCCTGGGCATGCAGCTCATCCGCCACGCGAGCGGCCACGCGGGCCATAAACCGCCGGAACAGCATCAGGTCGTAGTCCAGGCCCTTGTCCATGAGCGCCAGGTCAAAGTGGGTATAAGGCACCATAATCAAGCGAACCTTGCCGGCAATTTCGCTCAGGCGGCGGGCAATTCGGCTGACTTTATAGGATTCCAGATCATGCGCCCGCACATGGTTTGCGGTAAAGTGAATCAGGTCAATATTGCAGCCGCGCCGGGCCATCAGCCAGGCGGCCACGGGTGAATCGAAGCCGCCGGATAAAAGCGTCAATACGCGGCCGGTGGAGGACACCGGCAAGCCGCCTGCGCCCTTGATGCGATTGGTGAATACCGCCAGCCCGCGAGAGGATATTTCCACATAAAAAAACTGGTCGGCATGCTTGAGGTTGACCGTTTTCCAGGGGGTGTTCTTCAGCAACACGGTGGCCAGGCGTTTTTCCAGCGCCTTGGAGCCCATGGCAAAACGCTTGTCAGCGCGTTTGACACGCACGGCAAAGCTGGCGCCTTCGTGGTAGGTTTCCTGCCCCAGTTTTTCCACAAGCTGGTCGATGAAAGTTAAATCCGGCTGGGGATGAAACAGGTCGTATTGCTTGGCGGAAAACCAGTACACGTGCGTCAGCCAGGCAATTCCCGGAATTTCGGCAATGGCCTGCAACACCGTTTCGATGTCCGTCTGATAATCCTCCGGGACTTCCACAAACATGCGGTCGTGAATGGCGACCACGTCCCAGCCGCTGTCTGCGCCAAAGCCCATGGCTTGCAGCTTTTTACGGACGTTCTGGCGCAGTTTTTTGACAAATTCGCGGCGATTCTGCCCTTTGAGGGTCAGTTCGCCAAAGTGAATGATAATCCGGTGTCGCATAGCGGGTTTCTGCAGTGAAAGTGGCCGTTATTGTATGGCAGCTCACCAAGGATTGAAACCCGCAGGGGCTTTTGCCACCAAAACGCTGGCACGGTGACAGAAGCCGCTGAACAGACACTGTACAGGCTGGCCAGTTCGGTGATATGCGCTAGAGTGTAATGGCCGGATCCCCGAGAATATTCCAGCCAAGAATGACGTCCAGGTCATCAGGGTGCTGAGCAGCCCAGTCGCGCTTGGCCTGTAAAACCGCTTGTCCCAGGCTCATGCCATGATGGGTCAGATTTTCCAGAACCAGTTTGGCCAAACCACGTTCGGCATCCGCGCTGGTCAATGTGCTGGCCCCTAGCACGGCCGCTGCGCCACCATTGGCGTTCAGCATAAACGCATGGGCCATGGTATCTTCTTGCGGTGAGACAAAATAGGTGTTCCAGCATCCCCATTGCGTCACCAGCGT
>Ga0256839_1004458_pt1 | contig 13662 bp, 11 predicted proteins | sample 354166metaG_FD_185968 | JGI IMG/M metagenome (GOLD analysis project Ga0256839, IMG submission 185968) | Hydrothermal vent microbial communities from Mid Atlantic Ridge, Atlantic Ocean - 354-166 | ecosystem: Environmental > Aquatic > Marine > Hydrothermal vents | place: Atlantic Ocean: Mid... | reverse complement strand
TCACCGACGCCGAGCGCGGCGCCCGGTCGAGGAGCGCCATCTCGCCGAAGAAGTCGCCGGCCTCGAGAAAGCCCATGATCTTCTCCCGCCCCTCGTCGGAGAGCTTGGTCACCTTCACCCGGCCGGAGCGGATGATGTACATGTAGTCCCCGGGCAGCCCCTCCTCCACGATGGAGGTGTTCTTGGGAAAGCGCCGCTCGATCAGATGGGAGGCGAGGATCTCGAGGTCCTCGCGGTCCACGCCGGCGAAGAGCGGGATCGCCGCCAGGGAATCGATCGCTTCCTTGCTTCGGGAGCTCGGGGGCATCGTCGCCTCGATCGCGGCGGGGTCCGCCGCCTGCTAGAGGAGCTCGGGCCGTCCGGCAGCCTCGAGCCTCGCCACCACCCGGCGCACCTCCGGGCTGCGCGCGAGGTCGGCCACGAGGAGTGCGTCGCCCGCGTCGATCACCGCGAGCCCCTGCACCCCGAGCAGCACCACCGTGCGCCCGTCGGCCCACACCAGGTTCCCGTCCGCGTCCTCGAAGAGCGCGTCGCCGGAGACGACGCGGCTCCGCCCCGAGCCCACGCCGAGCTCGTCTGCGAGCGAGGCCCAGGTTCCGACGTCGCTCCAGTGGAAGGAGACCGGCAACGTCAGGACCCGGCGGCTGCGCTCGAGCACGGCGACGTCCACGGGGAGGGAAGGCGCGCGGCGGTAGGCCCGCGCGAGTGCCTCCCGGCTCCCCCGACCCCTCGGCCGTTCGAGGACCGGACCGAGGGCCCGCGCCAGCGCCGGCTCGCAGCGTCCGACCTCCTCGAGGAAGCTCGCCGCACGCCAGACGAAGATCCCGGCGTTCCAGAGGTAGCCACCCCGGCGGAGGAAGCGACTGGCCCGGACCCGGTCCGGCTTTTCGACGAAACGCCGCACCCGATAAAGCCCCTTGTGGGGGCCGCCCACCGGCTCGCCCACGGCGATGTAGCCGTAGCCCGTATCGGGCCGCGTGGGACGGACACCGAGCGTCACGAGGGCCCCTTCTGCCGCCGCGGCGCGCGCCGCCTTCCGGATGGCTGCGGCGAAGGCCCGGACATCGGGGATGCGGTGGTCCGCCGGCAGGACGGCGAGCACCGCATCCGGGTCCTCGGCCGCGATGCGCGCCGCTGCCACCGCGCAGGCCATGGCCGTGTTCCGCCGGCGCGGTTCCACCACCACGCGGGAGGCCGCGAGGCTGCTCGCGCGGCGCACCGCGGCCGCGTGCTCGGCGCCGCAGACCACCCAGATCCGGCCCTCGTCCGCGACCCCCCGCGCTCGATCGAGGGTTGCGTCGAAGAGGCTCCGCCCCCCCTCGAGAAAGCGCAGAAAGGGCTTCGGGTGGCGGCGCCGGGAGCGCGGCCAGAACCGCTCGCCCGCTCCCCCCGCGAGCACGACCGCGTGAATGGGCGGCCGGCGCCGGCTCATCCGCGCCCCACACAGGTGTAGCGGAAGCCGGCGGCGCGCATGGGCTCCGGTTCGTAGACGTTGCGGAGGTCCACCACCACGGGCTCCCGCAGGAGATCCCGGATGCGGTCGAGATCGAGCATCCGGAACTGGTTCCACTCCGTCACGATCACGAGCGCATCGGCGCCGTCGCAGGCCTCGTAGGCGTCCTTGCAAAGGGTCACCTCGGGGAGGAGGGCCGCGGCATTCTTCATCGCCACCGGGTCGTAGGCGCGCACCCGGCCCCCCTGGGCCAGGAGTCCCCGGATGATGTCCACCGAGGGCGCGTCCCGCATGTCGTCCGTCTCGGGCTTGAAGGAGAGCCCGAGCACCGCGACCGTCTTCCCGGCCGGATCGCCGCCGAGGGCGGTGGCGATCTTCTCCACCATCCGCGCGCGCTGCCCCTCGTTGACCCGGATCACGGCCTCCACGATCTCGAGGGGACTGCCGAGCTCCCGACCGAAATGGGCCGCGGAGCGCGTGTCCTTCGGAAAGCAGGATCCGCCGAAGCCCGGGCCGGGATGGAGGAATTTCCGGCCGATGCGGTTGTCGAGTCCGATGCCCTTCGCGAGGTCGTGCACGTCTCCGCCGATCTTCTCGCACAGGTTCGCCATCTCGTTGATGAAGGAGATCTTGGTGGCGAGGAAGGCGTTGGCGGCGTACTTGGTGAGCTCCGCCGTCTGCACGTCGGTGTGGACGAAGGGCGCCTCGATCAGATAGAGCGGGCGGTAGAGGTCCTTCAGGATTGCCGCCGCCTGCTCGTCCTCGGTTCCGATCACCACGCGGTCCGGCCGCATGAAGTCCCCGATGGCGGCCCCCTCGCGCAGGAACTCCGGGTTGCTCGCCACGCTGAAATCGACCCGCCTTCCGGCCCGGGCGAGCTCCTCCTCGATGAGCGCGCGCACCCGCTTCGACGTGCCCACCGGGACGGTGCTCTTGGTCACCACCACCTTGTAGCCGTCCATGGCGCGTCCGATCTCCCGGGCCACCTCCTCCACCGCCGAGAGATCGGTGGAGCCATCCTCCCGCGGCGGAGTCTGCACCGCGATGAAGATCACGAGAGAAGCCCGCACCGCCTCGGCGGTATCGGTGCTGAAGGCGAGCCGGCCCTGCTGTACGTTGCGCTCCACGAGCGCGTCGAGCCCGGGCTCGTAGATCGGAAGCTCGCCCCGCTTGAGCGCCACCACCTTCTCTTCGTCCTTGTCGACACAGATGACGTGGACGCCGAACTCGGCGAAGCAGGCCCCCGTCACGAGCCCCACGTAGCCGCTTCCGATCACGCAGATGTTCATCGCTGCCTCCCTAGATGCCCGCCTGCATCCGCGCGGTTCGCGAAGCCGCGGCGCCGGCGAGCCCCCGGAGCGTCCGCCGAAGCCCCTCCCCGAGATCGACCTCGGCCCGAAAGCCGAGGACCTCCGCGGCGCGCCCCGGATCGCCGCAGCTGTGGCGCACGTCGCCGGGGCGTTCGGCAGCGTGCACCGCCTCGAGGGCGGTGCCACAGGCGGCCTGTACGTGGGCGAGCAGCTCCACGAGCGAGACCTGCCTTCCGGAGGCCACGTTCAGGACCTGCCCGGCCGCCGCCGGCGCCGTGGCCGCGAGCAGATTCGCCCGCACCACGTCGCCGACGAAGACGAAGTCCCGCGTCTGCCCGCCGTCGCCGTAGATCACGGGGTTCCGGCCCGCGAGGCACGCGTCCACGAAGGCGGGGATCACCGAGGCGTAGTCGCTGTCGGGCCGCTGCCGGGGACCGTAGACGTTGAAATAGCGGAGGGCCACCGCGGGAAGGCCGTAGAGCCCTGTGTACAGGCGGCAGTAGTACTCGCCGGCCACCTTCTCGAGCGCGTACGGAGAGCGGGGATCCGGCGGATCCTCCTCGCGGCAGGGCAGCCTCGGCGCCGCCCCGTAGGCCGCGGCGGAAGCGGCGAAGACCACGCGCTCGACGCCGCAGCGCCGCGCCGCCTGCAGCACGACGAGGGTGCCGCCGAGGTTCACGGAGGCGCTTCGCTCGGGGTCCTCCACGGATGCCGCCACCGAAACCACGGCCGCCTGGTGGAAGACGAAGCGCGCGCCGGCGAAGCAGCGGTCGAGCAGCTCGGGATCCCGCACGTCGCCCCGGACGAAGTCGATCTCCTGCCGCACCGCGGCGAGGTTCTCCTCCCTCCCCGACGAGAGGTCGTCCACCACGCAGACCGATGCGCCGCGCCCGAGGAGCGCGTCTGCGAGGTGGCTGCCGATGAAGCCGGCCCCCCCGGTGACCACCACCCGGTCGCCCTTCACGATCGGCTCCGCAGCCAGGCCACCATGCGGGCGATTCCCTCCGAGATCCCGATGCGCGGCTCGTAGCCGAGTGCCTGCCGGGCAGCGCCGATGTCGGCCCAGGTCCTCGAGACGTCGCCGGTCTGTCGGGGGAGCCACTCGATCTTCGGTTCGACGCCGAGGCAGCGGGCGAGCGTGTCGATCACCTCGAGCACCGAGGTGGTGCGGCCGGCCCCGAAGTTCAGGATGGCGTAGCCGAGGTCGCGGTCGAGGGCCCGCACGAGGCCATCGACGAGGTCGTCCACGTAGGTGAAGTCGCGCAGCGCGCGCCCGTCGCCGTAGACCGGGATCGCCTCGCCTCCCATCATCCTCTCGGCGAACTTGCGGATCGCGAGATCCGGCCGCTGCCGGGGACCGAAGGCGGTGAAGATGCGGGCACAGGTGACCGAAAGCCCGGCGGTGTGATGGAAGGTGTGTGCGATGAGCTCGCAGGCGCGCTTGGTGGCCGCGTAGGGCGAGATCGGGCGCTCCACCGGATCCGTCTCCCGGAAGGGCCCGTCGCTGCGCTCCCCGTAGACCGAGGACGACGAGATGAGCACCATCCGGGGCCGCTCGTGGCGGGCGCAGGCCTCGAGGAGGACGGAGCTGCCCACCACGTTCACGTCCGCGTATTCGGCGGGCCGCTCGAGGCTCGGGCGCACGCCGGCGAGGGCGGCGAGATGGACCACGCCCTCGAAGCGGTTCTCGGCGAAGAGCCGGCCCACGAGGTCGCGGTCGCGGATGTCGCCGCGCACGAGGCGAAAGCGCTCCGAGCGCCGCGCCACCTCGAGGTTGCGGAGCTTCTCCTCCTCCGGGTAGAAGGGGTCGAAGTTGTCGAGCGCGACCACCTCCCGGCCCTCCTCGAGCAGCCGCTCGCAGAGGGTGGAGCCGATGAAGCCGGCCCCGCCGGTGACCAGCACCCGCTCGGGGCGGCTCATCGGGTCTCCGCCCCCCCGCGACGCCGGCCGGAGGCGCGCTCCTGGGCCTCGAGGTCGGCCTCCACCATGATCCGCACGAGCTCGGGGAAGGGCGTGGTGGCCCGCCAGCCGAGTCGCTCTCGCGCCTTGGTCGGGTCCGCGAGGAGGGTTTCGACCTCGGCGGGGCGGATCAGCGCCGGGTCGACCCGGACGAAGTCGGCGGGATCGAGCCCGACGTGGTCGAAGGCGATCTCCACGAACTCCCGCGGCGTGTGCTGCTCGCCGGTCCCGATGACGAAGTCCTCCGGTTCCTCCTGCTGCAGCATCCGCCAGATGGCGTCCACGTACTCCGGCGCATAGCCCCAGTCCCTGCGGGCGTCGAGGTTGCCGAGGCGGAGCTCGTCCTCGAGCCCGAGCTTGATCCGGGCCACGGCCTCGCTGATCTTCCGCGTCACGAACTCCCGGCCCCGGCGGGGGGACTCGTGGTTGAAGAGGATCCCCGAGACGGCAAAGAGGCCGAAGCTCTCGCGGTAGTTCACGGTGATGTAGTGACCGTAGACCTTGGCCACGCCGTAGGGGCTCCGGGGATAGAAGGGCGTCGATTCGTTCTGCGGCGTCTCTCGGACCTTCCCGTACATCTCGGAGGAGCTCGCCTGGTAGAAGCGGATCTCCGGGTCCACGAAGCGGACCGCCTCGAGCATGCGGGTCACGCCGAGCGCCGTGAACTCGCCGGTGAGCGCCGGCTGCAGCCACGAGGTGGGGACGAAGGACTGCGCGGCGAGATTGTAGAGCTCGGCCGGGCGCACTTCCCGGAGCAGTGTGATCAGCGAGCCCTGGTCGAGGAGGTCGGCCTGGTGGAGCTCGACCCGGTCCACGAGGTGCGCGATGCGCTCGAAACTCTCCGTGCTGGATCGCCGGACCATGCCGTGGACCCGATAGCCCCGCTCGAGCAGGAGCTCGGCGAGGTAGGAGCCGTCCTGGCCCGTGATCCCGGTGATGAGGGCGACCTTCTCCGACACGCTCAGGATTCCTCCCGGGCGGGACGTCCCCCGCCGGCTTCGGCGAGCGGCTGCCGGGATTCGAGATCGAAGGCCCCGAGGTTCCGGAGCAACCGCACGGTGAGCAGCACCACCGCGAGCAGGAACGCGAGGGCGACCCAGCCCTGGAGCTCGGTATAGGAGACCGCGATCACGCAGAAGCAGGCGGTCAGGAAGTACACCGAGAGAACGGCACTCCGCTGGGAGCCCTCGGTCTCGAGGAGCCGGTGGTGCATGTGCTGGCGATCGGCAGAGAAGATTCCCGCCCGCTTGCGGATGCGACGCACCACCGAGAGCGCGGTGTCCAGGATGGGCACCCCGAGGGCGAGCAGTGGCACCACGAAGGGGAGCACCGAGGCCTGGCGGTAGCCCTCGAGGGCGAGCAGCGCCAGGACGTAGCCGAGGAGAAGCGCCCCGGTGTCTCCCAGGAAGATCTTTGCCGGATGGAAGTTGAAGGGGAGGAAGCCCACGAGCGCCCCGACCAGCGAGGCGCCGAGCAGCACGCCCAGGGGCTGCCCCGACTGCCAGCAGACGTAGGAGAGCGTGCTGCCGATGATGATGCCGACGCCCGTGGCCAGCCCGTCGAGCCCGTCCATCAGGTTCATGGCGTTGGTCACCCCCACCACCCAGACCAGCGTCGCGAGCCACATGGCCCAGGTGGGCAGCCAGAAGATGGTGCGGGAGACCGGATCCGTGATGTGGTCGAGGCGGTAGCCGTAGGAGACGGCAATTGCCGCGGCGGCGATCTGCACCGCGAACTTCGGCCCGGCACCGAGCTCGACCCGATCGTCGTAGGCGCCGAGGGCCACCAGGACCAGGGCGCCGATCACCACCCCTTCGATGTGCCCGCGGAAGACCACGCTCGGGGGCGCCAGCAGCGCCGCCGTCGCGAGCGCGACGCCGAATCCCACCAGCACCGCCATGCCGCCGAGCAGGGGAATGTCCGGACGCGTGCTGACCTTCCTGGGCCCCGGGCGATCCACCACCCCGGCGGCCCGGGCGAGCCGGGCGACCACCGGCGTCAGCAGCGCCGAGGTGCCGGCGCCGACGCCGAAGGGAATCAGCACGCTCACCAGATCCACCGGTTCCTCTCGTCCCTCCCGACCGGACCGGCGGCCCGGGCGCCTCCGCTAGTCGCGGTACTCGTAGCGCTCGACGTCCACCTCGGCGCCGTTGAAGACGAGACCGAGGATGCGACGGCGGTCCAGGATGTCGAGCGCCGCCTCGAGATCCTCCCGGGGCGTCGAGTCGGCGCGCACCACCATGACCACGCCGTCCATGAGCTCGGAAAGCGCCTTGGCGTCGGGGAGCCCGAGGGTGGCCGGGGTGTCGAAGATCACCGTGTCGTAGGAGTGCGCGAGCTCCTCGGCGAGTTTGCGCATCCGCTCGGAGGAGAGCAGCTCGGAGGGATTCGGCGGGAGCTTGCGCACCGGGAGCACGTGGAGCCGGGTTCCCTCCACCGGATGGACCGCCTCCTCGAGCGGAGCTTCGCCGAGCAGCACCTCGGCGAGCCCGGCCCGCGGTGCGATCCCGAGCGAGGTGTGGATCTCGGGCCGCCGGAGGTCGCACTCCACGAGGAGCACCTTGCGATCGAGTTCCATGGCCGTCACCAGCGCCAGGTTGAGCGCCGCGGTCGACTTGCCCTCCCCGGCCAGGGCGGAGGTGACCAGGATGGTTCGGATCGGCCGCTGGGCCGCGAGGGCCTCGATGCGCGCCCGGAGGGTGCGGAACTGCTCGGTGACGAAACTCTCCGGGTCGAGCAGTGCGATCCGCCGGCGGTTGGCATCGAGGGCCTCGTCGGGCACCGGAGCCGTGAGCGCGGCCCCGCGCCGACCCTTCCGCCGGCCCGGACGCCCCGCCCCCTCGGCCTCGGGCGGGGCCGTCGGCACCGTGGGCGCGGCCGCCCCGGTGGCCTGGCGGCCCCGCTCCTCCTCGGCCCGTCGAAGCGCGTCGTAGACCTTCCCCATGTCCTACTCCCCGTGCTCCTCGTCGGGAGCACCTCCGCCGGCCCGCCACGCGGTGCCTAGCGGAAAAGACCCAGAAGTCCCCGCCGGCGACGCACGGGGCCCGCGACGGGCTCGGTCACCGGCAGCGGCTCCTCGCCACCCGCCGGCGGCAGCTCGAGATCCCGCGCCACCTCGGCGATCTCCTCCCGGCCGATCCGCTCGAGCCCTCGGCCGTAGCCGAGCAGAAGGGCGCTGTCGCAGACGATGTTGACCAGACGGGGCACGCCCCCGGTAAGCCGGTGCACCTCCCGCAGGGCCGCCGGGCGGAAGAGTCCCTTCCCCGTGTAGCCCGCCAGCCGCAGCCGCTCCTCGACATAGCCCGCCGTCTCCGCCCCGCTGAAGGGGCGGAGGTGGTGCCGGAGCACGATCCGCTGGCGCAGCTGCCGGAGCTCGGGCCGCCGGAGGAGCTCGTTCAGTTCGGGCTGCCCCACCAGCATGATCTGGATCAGCTTCGAAGTCGGGGTCTCGAGATTGGAGAGCAGGCGGATCTCCTCGAGCATCTCCGGCGAGAGGTTCTGCGCCTCGTCGACGATGAGCAGCACCGTCTCGTCCCGCGCCAGGCAGTCGATGAGGAAGCGATTGAGGGCGAGGAGGTATTCACCCTTGGTCGAACAGGGCTCCTCGATCCCGAATTCCTCGAAGAGCATCCGAAAGAAGTCGAGGGGCTCGAGCTTGGGGTTGAAGATGAACGCCGAGTGCGTCGCGGCGTCGAGCTGGGCGAGGAGTGCGTGGAGCAGCGTGGTCTTGCCCGTCCCCACCTCCCCCGTGAGCAGCACGAAGCCCTTGCGGGCCTGCACCCCGTAGACCAGCGTCGCGAGTCCCTCCCGGTGCACCTCCCCCAGGTAGAGAAAGGAGGGATCGGGCGTCATCTCGAAGGGACGCTTGAGCAGTCCGAAGTGCTGCCGGTACACGGCGTCGTCCTCCAGCCGGCGCTAGGCCAGCCCGTCCCGGATCCACTCCAGGGCGCCCTGCTCGGCCGGCGCCGTGGTCTCCACCTCTTCGTCCTCCCGCCCGAGGACGTGGAGCACCACGTAGCCGGCCACCGAGCCCGCGATCCAGAGCGAGACGAAAAGCGCCGTGCTCGCCGCGAGCGCCACCCTCCGCCGCCGCATCGCGCGCCGGTCCGCCTCGAAGAGGATGGGCGGGATGGAGGTGAGCACCGGGATCTGAAGCGCCTGCTGCAGCGACCGGGCGTCGTGGAAGGAGGTGTCCATCGCCTCGGCGAGAAGCGCCGCGCCCGCACCGGCGGCGAGCCCGAAGAGCAGGCCGAGGACGAGGATCAGCCGCCGGTTGGGCGAGACGGGGCTCGGCGGAACGAAGGCCGACTCGAGGATCCGGAACTGCTGCCCCTTCTGACGACGCTCCATGTTGGCCGCCACGGTCGCCTCGAGGCGCCGCCGCGAGAGCTCCTCGTAGTTCCTGGCGAGCCCCTCGAGCTCCCGCTTGAGCCCGTCGAGCTGCTCGGCCACCCGCGGCGTCTCCGCGAGGCGCTGCTCGATGTCCTGGGCGAGCTGCTCGAGGCGCCTGAGCTCGGCCTCGGCGGCGGCTGCCCGCAGTGCGGCACGCCGGCGGTTGGCCTCGGCCTCCTGCTCGGCGGCGTTCGCGTAGGAGGTGTCGGGCGGGATCTCCGGATCGCCACCGCGCTCGCGAATGCGCTGCTCGAGGTCCTCGATCTCCCGGAGGGCGGCGGCCACGTCCGGGTGCTTGTCCGTGAGGCCCCGCGCGCGCAGATTCCCGAGCAGGTGCCGCACCTCGAGGAGCCTCGCCTCCGGCGTATTGAGCAGACGCCGGCCGGAGGCCGGACCGAGGGCGGCGGCGGTGGCGCGCTGCTGCCGGTAGAAGGCCTCGTCGCTCCGGGCCTCGGCGAGCTGCATCTGTACCATCCGGATGTTGTCGAGGGTCCGCGCGAGCATCCGCTGGTTGTGCTCGTAGTCCTCGGGGAGCTTGCCCGCGTTCTCGGCCTCGATGGCGGCGATTTCGGCCTCCACCTCGCGACTCCGCGCGGCGATGCTCTCGAGCTGGGCCTCGATGAACTCGGTCGTGTCCACCGAGACCTGGACCCGCTCCTTGATATGCTCGTCGATGAAGTCGGAGGCGAGGCGGTTGGCCACGGCCGCGGCCTTCTGGGGAGAGCGGCTTCGGTAGACCAGCCGGAAGGTATTGATCTCCACCGGTTGGTTGCGGCGCCGCTCGCCTGCATCGAGGATGGGCAGCACGGGATCGAGGAAGATGTTCGAGCGCATCAGCTCGATGACCTCCTCCCGGGTCATGCGCTTCGATTCCTCGGGATAGAGGCCGAGCTCGTCGATGAGCTTCGAGAGGCGCGCCCGACTCAGGATCTGCATCTTCATCAGGTGCAGCCGGGCACTGATGTCCGTCTCCTCCTCGTCTCCCTGCACCACGGCCTCGGAGATGCGCTGGGGCTCGATCAGGAGGGTGGTCCAGGCCTCGTAGGTCTCCGGGAGCACCGCCGCGGCGAGGATCGCGAGCAGGAAGATCGCGAGCGCCACCCCGCCGGCAAGCACGAGGCGGCGCTTCAGCACCCCGATCACGTCGTCGATGCGAAATCCCGGATCCGTGTTCATCGCTGGCTCCGTTCACCAGACCCTGTAGGGTCCGAACTGGTACTCCATGCCCAGACCCGCCCGAATCGTCTCCGTGCGGGTGAAGGTGTCGAGGAAGGTTCCCGCGAAGGCCGAACTCGATTCCCGCCGGCTCCGCTTCTTGCGGTAGACCGCCTGCAGGAAGACCGAGAGCTGCCGGGAGACCCGGCGGCGCACCAGCAGGCCCACGCGGTAGGTCTGGTCCTCGGCCCGGCTGCGCACCTTGTCGAAGAGGATGCCGCTCACCTGGGCCACGGGGCCGGTCGCCCCGGGGCCGAGCCCGAGCTCGGCGAGCGCGAGGGGTGCGTCGGCCACGGCGAGCAGGAAGCCGCCTCCGGTGGCCACGCCCTCGGACTCCGCCTCCACCCGCCGCGCGGCACCGGAGACCACGATCCGCCAGAGCGGATTCGGCCGCCACACGAGCCGGGTCTCGATCTGCTCCTGCTCCACCGACGATCCGAAGACCTGGGAGCCCCGCTCCGTCCGGGACAGGCGCACGGTCCACTCGATCTCGTCCCAGGTCTTGGTGATGTCGAGGTTCACCACCGGCTCGAGGGTGATCTCGCTGGCCGGGTTCTGGTGGAGCATGAGCGCGTCGACGTGGAGCGCCTCCACCTCGTCGCGGAGGTTCCCCGCGAGAAGCGGCCCCGCGTCGAGGGTGATGTTGTTCAGGGTGTCGCGGCACGCGGTGGTCACGTTCGAGCCGATCAGCGCCGGATCCATGCCGCCCCCGGCCTGGAAGGCCTCGAGGTCCGCGCGGGTGAACGGCCCGATCACCGAGAGGCCCCGAAAGCTCGAGAAGCAGCGGGACTGGATGAGCTGGACCAGGTTGCCGGGCTGCCGGATCACGAAGGGAAGGCGCGCCACGCCCGGCGCCGCCCGGTCTCGGTCGATGCGCTCGGGATCGACCACCTGGGGCCCGGCGCCGAGGGCGATCTCGAGCCCGCCGCCGAAGTCGTGCGTCCAGGTGGCCAGCGGCGTGTAGCGGTTGGTCTTCACGCCCTGCCGGGTCTGGGAGGCGGAGAGACTCACCTGCAGGCTGTCCCGCCCTCCGAGGATCAGGTCCACGGCGGCCACGGCGCTGTCCACCTTCTGCTCGATCAGGGTCCTGCGGTCGTTCTCGCCGGCGAAGACGTGCTGGAACATCAGGCTCCCGGTGGCGCGCGGTCCGAAGACGCGCTGGATGCCGATCCGGGCGTTCCAGGCCTTGCGGCGGTCCCGGCTGAAGGAGATCACCGTGTCCTCGCGCCCGGGCGCCTCGGCGAGCTCGTCCTCGGGGAAGGTGGTCAGGCGCTCCTCCTGGGCGATCAGGGTCTCGTCGCGGGCGAAGCGACCCCCGCCGAACACCGAGGTGCGACCATCCAGGAAGTAGGTCCAGCTCCCTTCCACCCGGTGGTCCCAGCCGTTGGCGCCGTTCACGGCGAGGTAGGCCTCGTAGCGCGGGCGGTAGCTCACCTCGTAGCGCAATCGGCCCTGGTCATGGCGGAGCCGGATCCACGGGCGCCCCTCGAAGAAGGCGTCGTCCTTGGTGTTCACGGGCAGGTTGCCCACGTTGTCGGTGTACCCGGGCCGGACCCAGATCCCACCGGTCAGCTCAAGGCCCGGGGCCCCGGAGGGGAGCAGGAGCGGAAGCAGCAGCGCGAGGACGGCGCGACGCATGGCCGGGCCTCAGTCCGGGACGATGATCGTGTCGCCCGGGGCGAGCACGAAGTTGGACCCGGGGGCCTTCCCCGAGACGAAGGCGTCGTAGTCGAAGCGGTACTCGCGCACCCCGCCCTCCTCACGGCGGAGGACCCGGATGTCGTCCCGGTCGGCGAAGGTGGTGAATCCCCCCGCCGCCGAGAGCGCGTCGAGGACCCGCATCTCGGTGAAGAGCGCCACCGGACCCGGTCGGGCCACCGCTCCCATCACGAAGACCCGCTGGCTGTTGGGCTGCACCACGGTGACGGTGACGTCGGGATCGACCACGTACTCGGTCAGGGCCTGGGTGATGACCTCCTTGAGCTCCCGCGGGGTGAGCCCGGCGGCCTGGACGTCGTCCACGAGCGGAATGGAGATCTTGCCGTCGCTTCGCACGGGCACCCCCTGGGCCGTGAGTCGCTCGTTCTGCCAGACGGTGACGTTCAGGACGTCTCCCACGCCGATCACGTATTCGCGCTCACCGCCGGCTTCCTGCGGGGGGGGCACCGAAGGAGTGCCGCCGGTGCGGCATCCGGAAACCGCCACCAGCGCGAGGACGGCCAGGGCCGCCCGGAGTCCGCTCACCTGCCTGCTTCCCCTCATGCTTCCCCCCTGCTTGGCGGCCCCGCCCCCTCACCGGGGGTCGCTCAAACCGCCTTCCTTCATCTTGTAGAGCAGCGCCTTGTAGCTGATCTGCAGGCGCGCGGCGGCCTCCTTGCGGTTCCACCGGGTCTGCTGCAGCACCCGCTCGATCACGCGCCGCTCGGCGAGCTGGGCCGCCCGCTTGGAGATGGCCTTGAGATCGATCCGCTCCCCGCGGGCGAGGCCCTCGGCGACCTCCGGGAGGCCGCGCAGCGGACTGTCCGGGGTGTCGTCCGGGAGGGGACCGGCGCGCAGGGCGATCTCCTCGAGAACGGTCTCCTCGCTCCCGAGGACCACCATCCGCTTCACCATGTTCTCGAGCTCCCGCACGTTTCCGGGCCACGAGTACCGCATGAAGGCGTCGAGGGTCTCGGGCGACAGCCGGTCGAGGCGCTTCCCGTATTCCCGGGTGTAGCGGCGCAGAAAGTGGTCCACGAGGAGGGGAATCGAGTCCCGCCGCTCCCGGAGCGGCGGCAGGTGGAGGGTCACCACGTTCAGGCGGTAGTAGAGATCCTCGCGGAAGCTGCCCTCGCGGACCGCCTGCTCGAGATTGCGGTTGGTGGCGGCGATGACCCGGGTGTCGACCTTCACGTCGGTCTCGCCGCCGAGGCGGGAGAACTCGCCGTCCTGAAGCACCGAGAGCAGCTTCGCCTGCAGGCTCGGCGGCATCTCCGAGATCTCGTCGAGGAAGATGGTCCCGTGGTTGGCGTACTCGAAGCGTCCGAGCTTGCGGCGCTGGGCCCCGGTGAAGGCCCCCCGCTCGAAGCCGAAAAGCTCGCTCTCGAGGAGCTCCGAGGGAAGCGCCGCGCAGTTCACCTTGACGAAGGGTCGATCCCGCCGGCTCGAGAGCCGGTAGAGGGTGCGGGCGACCACCTCCTTGCCGGTGCCGCTCTCGCCCCGCACCAGCACGGTCACGTCGGTGTCGGCCACCTGCTCCACGATCTCCCGCAGGCGGCGCATCTTGGGGTCGTCGCCCCAGAGCAGGGTGAGCTCGGTCTGCGCCCGGCCGCGGAGTTCCTGCACCTCGGCTTC
>Ga0256839_1004457_pt1 | contig 13662 bp, 14 predicted proteins | sample 354166metaG_FD_185968 | JGI IMG/M metagenome (GOLD analysis project Ga0256839, IMG submission 185968) | Hydrothermal vent microbial communities from Mid Atlantic Ridge, Atlantic Ocean - 354-166 | ecosystem: Environmental > Aquatic > Marine > Hydrothermal vents | place: Atlantic Ocean: Mid... | reverse complement strand
ATTTTGTGGGTCTATTTTGTTTTTGAGTCTGTTGACAGCTACGTTGACTGCATTGTCATTGACACCTTCACCTTCTACTCCCCATACCTCATCACGTAGGAAGTCTCGCGTGAGGTCTTTATCTATGTGTTTCATAAAGGTATAAAGCAACATAAACTCTAACTTCGTAAGTGTCACAGAGGTGCCTCCAATATAGAGGTCTTTTGTGTTTAAGTCAATGGTGAGTTCTTTATGTTTGAGTCTGTTTTGTTTTTGTAAAGCACCTGAGCGTTTGAGTAAGGCCTTGACACGAAGTGTCAACTCTTTAGGGGAAAAAGGTTTACTCATGTAGTCATCTGCACCTGCATCAAACCCTTCTTCAAGTTCTTCTTCATTGTCTTTGGCTGTAAGGAAGATAACAGGGATATCATACCCCAAATCTCTAAGATATGCCACAAATTCAGAACCTTCCATCCCAGGCAAGTTTCTATCTACAAGCATCAGAGCTGGTGCTTCTTCTTCCAAAAACTGCTCTACATTTTGTGTAGACATGAAGCCCGTTACAGCGTACCCCTCTTTACTAAGGTGATACTCTATGAGTTCCAGTATATCTTCTTCGTCTTCAATGACAACTATTTCAATCTCTTTTTGCATAGAAAGATTATAGCAAAAACTAGTGGCTATAACTTTTCGACTAGTGCTTGCCTATAGTTTCCCCCCCATACGAGCAAATATAATACGTTGTGCTATAGAATCTAATCTATCAATAATCTTAAGGTTTTTACGAATGTATTTGAGCAGATTAAAATACTCTTCTGCCAATCCATCTGCACCACATATCTTTTGAATGACCTCTTTTTCAAGGAGGGTGTAGATGTCATCTGTTTTTGAGTATTCTACATCTATCTTTGACGCAAGGTTTTTTATCTTGTCGTTGTCATCAAAGGTTTCAAACATTGTAAGTGTATACTCAAAAGCATTGACCGTACACTTGTTAATGACCAGTGAACTTTGAATTAACTCAATAATCGTTGCATTGTCTTCAAGTAACATGCCTTGCATATTTTTCAGATAATTGTTGATGTTCCCTCTTACTCTGTTCATAGCTGATGTGATTTTTAGGTACGAGACCATCTCTCGTAAATCCCTTGCTTCTGGCGTAAACTTTGCAAGTATTAGTACGATGTCATTGTCTATTTTTTCTGTGGTCTTAGAGATCTCTTTAAGATTTTTACGAGCCTCTTCTAAGGCTTGTGCATCCTTAGCCTTTAAAGCATTGAGTCCTGCTTGATTTGCTATAGACAATCCCTTAAGTACTTCTAAAACACTGTCTCTAACTGAATGTCTTGCTTCACTGTATCCTGTTAACATATTATTTCCTTATTATCCAAATCTACCTGTAATATAATCTTCTGTCAACTTCTGTTTAGGGTTGAGAAATATTGTATCTGTTTTATCAAACTCTGCTAAGTCGCCTAGGTACATAAATGCCGTATAATCACTCAATCTAGATGCTTGTTGCATGTTGTGTGTCACGATGACTACTGAGATGTCTTTTTTAAGTTCACTTATCAACTCTTCTATCGCCCCTGTAGAGATAGGGTCAAGAGCAGAAGTAGGCTCATCAAAAAGAAGTACCCTAGGCTTAAGTGCAACAGCTCTTGCAATACAAAGACGTTGTTGCTGTCCACCCGATAGACCTAAGGCTGACTCTTTAAGTCTGTCCTTTGTCTCTTCCCAAATAGCAGCACCTTTGAGAGCTTTTTCTACTCTATCTTGAAGTTCACTTTTATTTTTAAGTCCTGAGAGCTTCAAGCCATACGCAACATTATCAAAGATGCTCATAGGAAAAGGGGTGGGTTTTTGAAATATCATCCCCACTTCTTGACGTAGGTTTATGAAGTCGTTTTCTTTTTTAAGCTCCAAGATGTCTTGTTTTGTTCCATCTGCTCTATAGAGATTTATCTTCCCCTCATAGCTATTACCTGGGTAGAGGTCATGTATGCGGTTCATGGCTCTTAGCAGTGTGGATTTACCACAACCACTAGGGCCTATCATTGCCGTGATTTTATTTTCTTCTATAGGTAGATTGATATTGTTTAGTGAAGGCTTTAGAGCTCCTGCATAGGTAAAGGTAAAGTCTTTGAGTTCCATTACCAACTTGTCTTTATTCATCTTTGTGTTCCTTTACTTTTTTGTTCTTAGTGCAAATCGTCCGATGAGATTGATACATAGCACAATCGCTGTCAATATAAACGAAGCTGCCCACGCAAGCTCCCTACTTTCTGAGTCTGGGTAGGTAGCAAGGTTGTAGATACTTACGGTAAGAGAGGGAAACTGTCCAGATAAGTCCATGGTAAAAAACTGGTTATTTGCAGATGTAAACAACAGTGGTGCAGTCTCACCGATGATACGAGCAAAAGAAAGTAACACCCCTGTGGTGATACCCACTTTGGCAGCACGTACTACTATTTGCAAGACTATTTTATGTTTGGATCCACCTAGTGCCATACCCGCTTCTCTTAACTCTGTAGGTACAAGGGCTAACATGTTGTCAGTGGTAGAGATGATGATAGGTATCATCATTATAGCAAGTGCGATAGACCCTGCCCAGCCATTGTACCCGCCAAAGGGGTCAACCAAGAGTGCGTATACAAATACCCCTATGACGATAGAAGGGGCGGACATCATCACATCACTTAAGTTACGGATGATCGAAGCTCGCTTTGAGCCATGTCCATATTCACGTAAATATATACCTGCCATCATACCTATGGGTACAGCAACCACTGTAGCCATAATCGCCATGGTGAACTGACCTACTATAAGGTTACGGATACCTCCCTCTACAAGGTCATTTGTAAAAGTACTCCATTGTATACTGGTAATTCCTTTGTAAGAGAGCGTTGCTAGTATCCAAAATAGAAAACTTATGCCTATAACTGCTGAGAGTGTTGAGAGTAGCAAAATAATTTTATTGAGTACTAATCTGTTCATTATTTAACCTTTTTCATTTTACTTTTTTTCCTAAGAAATAGAATTTTGCCACTGTAATGACGGCAAAACTCACCACAAACAAAATGAGTGCTAAGAAGTACATCGAACTCATTTCTAAATCTTCTGCTTCAGCAAAGTTATTTGCCAAAAGTACTGGTATAGACGTGGTAGGGTCTGTGACTTTGCTCACCGTAGTCATCACAGAACCTATAAGGAATGCCACAGCCATAGTCTCACCTAAAGCCCTGCCAAGAGCTAAGATAATAGAACCGATGATGCCCCCTTTAGAGTAAGGCATAATGATATCTTTAATCACCTCAAATTTCGTAGCCCCCATCGCATAAGCCGACTCCTTAAGTACTGGGGGTGTAGTATTCATAGCATCTCTAGTGATAGCTGCCATAAAAGGGATAATCATAATAGCCAGAACGATACCTGCGGTTAAAAGTCCTACCCCATTGCCCCCAAATACCGACTGAACAATAGGAGCAAAATAAAACAAGCCCCACATACCGTAGATGATACTAGGAATAGCTGCAAGTAACTCAATAGCAATAGAAACAGGTTTAGCAATGTTTTGTGAAGCAATCTCAGTTAAAAAAATAGCAATCCCCATAGCCAAAGGTGTAGCGATAAGCATAGCGATAATCGTACTAAGCAAAGTACCAATAATAGGCACATACCCACCAAAGACACCTCCCTCGTCATCTTCCCCAGGTTCCCAGTCTTCTGTCCATAAGAAGTCAAAACCAAATGTATGGAGTGCGTCTTGTGCATAGGTAAACAGTATGGCGAAGATACCTATGAGTAAGAAAAAAGAAAGTGTTGCCGAGAAGAATGAAAAGTTTCTAAAAAGTGTGCCGCCCATGTCTTTTATGCCTTTAAGTATAATTTACGCGATTACAATAATCAAAGTAGTAACATTTTGGTAACCAATAACAAAAGTGAAAATTACAAAGAGAAATGTTAATGGTTACTAAAATGGTACCACATGCACCCAAAAAGTGCAATGAGTACCCTGTATTCAAGGAGAGTGAAAAGCTATTTAATCTTTTTTGCTTCCCAATAAGCTCTAATAGCATCTTTTGTTGAAGTAGGGAGTGGCACATAACCAAGTTCTGCTGCTGCCTCGTCTCCATGTGCATAGGCCCATTCCATAAAGGCTGTTACTTGTTTATTTGTTTGTGTTTTTTCTTCTGGAAGCAAGATAAATGTTGCCGCAACGATTGGGTAAGATGTAGCACCTGCTGGGTCACCTATGACTGCATAGAAGTCATTGTCTGCTGTCCATGAAGCATATTTTGCTGCATCTTGGAAAGATTTTACCGTTGGGTTAATGAAGTGACCCTCTTTGTTTTCCACTTGTGCAGCTGGAAGACCCAATTTAATTTTATAAGAGTACTCAATGTATCCTATAGAGTTTTTGATTTGTTGGATGTTAGCTGATACACCCGAGTTTGACTTTCCTGCAACCACTTTTGCTGCTGGCCATTTTGGTTTTTTACTTACTTTTACATCTGGATTGATTTTGTTTAAGAAGTAAGTAAAGTTAAATGTTGTACCAGACTTGTCTGCTCTTACACATGTTGTAATCGCCTCATGAGGAAGCTTTAAACTTTCATTTCCTTTAACTATCACTTCATCATCCCAGTGTGTAGCTTTACCAGAGAAGATAGCATCAACTGCAGCACGGCTGAGTTTAAGTTCACCATCTTTTACACCATCAATGTTATATGCAAGTACGATAGACCCAACTACTGAAGGGAACATGTAGAGTTTAGCTTCTCTAAGTTTTTTTGGTTTAAGTGGCTTATCTGAACCTGCAAAGTCTACCATTCTTTTTTTGATAGATTTAATACCATCACCTGAACCTGTTGGTGTGTAGTTTACTTTTTTGCCTGTAGCTTTAAAGTACTCTGCTGTCCATGCTTTATATACTGGACCAGGGAAAGACGCCCCTCTGCCTTTAAGCTCATCTGCTTGCACTGCTGTTAATGCTACTGAAGCAACAACTGCTGCTGTTACAAGTTTTTTAAATGTCATGTTGTTTTTCCTTTGAGAAAAGTGTGATATCCATTTGGATTGTTCGAAGTATATTATAGCTTGGAAACATTTTGGTTACAGTAAAATGTAACGTTTTCTTTTACTTTCTTTCATACGTTTCAAGTCAACCAAAATAAACCCATCAATACAATAATTAAAATGTTTGTCATAACCAAAATCCATAAAACTAACCCCACCCTCTTCACATACCTCTGCATACTGCTTATAGAGCGTGGGTATTGCATAGCCCATATATGAGAGTTCCTCTTTAAGCCTGCGTTGATCTGCACGATAATCCGTACCTATAAATATCTCTTGACAATAACTTTTCATCTCTTTACTAAGTTTATACCGTGCTTTATGCTTTACGAGTCTCTCTTGTGGAGAAAAATAAATCATATAAAAGTAAATAAGAAGTGCTTTTGCCTGTGCAGTAAAGCTATCACTAAGGCTCACGGGTCCAAACAAGTAACGTATATTTGGACGTGTCCTCACATACGCTCCTATACCTTGCCACAAATAATCAAGTGCTCGGGAGTTCCAGTATTTTGGTTGCACAAAACTTCTGCCTAGTTCTAGTCCCTGATTAAAATATGGTTCAAACCCTTCTTGATATTTAAATAGTGTACTAGTATAGAGTCCCTCTACCCCAAAATCTTCAACAATTTCTCTACAGTCTCCTATACGATATGCCCCTGCGATTTCTAAATTTTCATCATCCCATATGACTAAATGTTTATAGTAAAAATCATAACTGTCTATATCACGTTTTTCTCCAGAGCCTTCACCCACATGTCTAAAACTTATCTCTCTTAGCCGTCCTATCTCTTTAATCACCGCATTTTCGACCACACTCTCATAGAGTATGATTTTTTTTCCATCGCTTGTATTGCCTAAGAGTGTTCCCGATTTCAGTTCAGATTTTATGTCAATAGGTGATTCTGCCAAAGAGATGCCCTTTTCAACTTTTAGTATCGTTTTTTTACCTTTTGCCACCCTATAAAAGTGTCTTCTTATGAGCTTAACTACCTCTTTATGTGAAAGGTTTGGCATCGTATAGCCTTCATATGGTATGGCATTGCCTACGGTAAAGCCTATCTCTTTCCCTTTGGATTTAAACATCTCATGGGGTAAAGTTGCTGTGGCAAATCCTCTATTAAGCATCGATAACATATAAAAACTTTTAGAATTTTTTGCATCAATATATATGGGTAAGATAGGGGACTGAGTCTTAGAGGCTATCTTGTAAAATCCTGTTTTCCATGCAGTATCTCTCACGCCATTTGGTCTTGCACGACTCACTTCACCTGAAGGAAAGATAATCACTGCTTCTTCATTATCTAATGCAGTGTAAACACCATCTAGTGTAGCTTTAGTCGTTTTGCCTGTTATATTGTCTACAGGTATCACTAACTCTTGTAGATTTTCAAACTGCCCTAAAAATGCATTGGCAACAATCTTGATATCTCTACGTACCTCTTTTAGAAGATGTATAAGTGCCATGGCATCTAATGCTCCCAATGGGTGATTGGCTATGATAACGACACGTCCATAAGAAGGAATGTTTTGCATCTCATTTTTATGGATATGTATATCTACATCAAAATAGTCTACGACCGCTTCTACAAAAGAAAAAGTATCTTTATGTGCATTGTCTTCCAAAAAAGTATTGATTTGTCTCTCATGAAAAAGTCTTTTCATGCCTGAAAAGAGTAATTTTTTTGCCAATAATGGATAATGTTCTATCCTAGGATAATGGTGAACGAGATAGTTTTCTACGCTAAGTTGTTGCATTAGGCTATCCTGTAGATATCGTTTATCTCTCTTACTAAATGTTCTTTAACTGCTTTGGCTTTTTTATGTGCTGCAAAAAGCTCTTCTACCAGTTCCCACTCTTCATAGATAATCTCAAAGGCTTCTTCTGTCGAGATGGCAAGCTCTTTGCCTAACCTTTTGGCTAACTTTTCTAACTTTTTCTCAGATATTGTCATCAACTCTTGCATACATACACTCCATTATTCAAATAACCAAGTATAAATAAAAATGATAACAAAATGACAACATTTGAGAATTAAGCACTTTTCTTATCTTCAAAACGTAATCTTACTTTCTCTAAAGATTTATCAAAAGCAGGTATAGACTCTTTTAACAAAAGCTTTTCTCTCTTGTCTATGTCATGTCCTAGTTTTTTCTCAAAAGAGGCTAGTTTTATTCTTTTATACAAATCCATAATCTTTTGATTGGTCAAGCCTCCTAAGAAGTTTCTTAACAGTAAGAGTTTTTCATATCGTATCTCTTTCATGTTCAATCCACTCTCTTCTAATGCTATAAGTGCTTTTTTATACGTACTACTGTCTATCAATTCTCTATCAAAATTTTGATTGATAAAATAGTCTACGACCGTTGTAAAATAGTGTCTGAAAGGTTTTTTGATATTTTGCACTTTTTTAGCACCCCATAAATATTTTGCTGCGATGTTGTGAAAATCTTTTCGTAACTGTTCTATCTCTTTAACATCAGGGACAAGTTCTCCACGATTTGATAAGAGGAAATTTCTGTTAAAAGCCATAGAGATACTATTCATCACATTTTGAAACTCTGTTTTTGCATGACTCTCTTGGTTAAGTGATGCAATAAGCAGCTCTTTTATAGTCATCTTATCTATATGACTATCGCTTTGAAAATACGTTACGTGTACCCTACACACTTTACGTAGCTCTTTCACCCTAACTGTAGATGTGATGCCTCGAAGCAGTATCTCTTTTAACTTTTGTTTAGAATAAATGTTTAACGCATCGATGATATCTGTCACTCGATAACGGTTTTCATCAGCGATATCCATAGCCTGACACAGTATCGTCTTACTGGTGCTATTACATAGTTCTATGCCTTTGTCTCTTAGGTACTGCTCTTCTATGCTTATGGCTTGCGTTAAATACTCCTTCACATACATATACTCAGGATACTCGCTTAACTCTTTTCTACGTTTTACCAAAGAAGCCAACGCATAGTGTTTGATGTCTCTTGGAAGCATGTCAAACAAAGCATATTTTTCTATCCGCCTAAAGTTATTGAGATTGGCATTAAAGCGTATGGAGGTTTCGTAAGATTTACTTGCTTCTTTCAATGCTTTATCTAAAATCATCTCACCATCATGACTAAAGGCTGTATGCCCTATGTCATGTACCATTCCTATGATTTTAGCTATATGAAAGAAATTAAGGTTAACATCATTGCCAAGCTGCCTACTTACATGGGCTAACACATACTCTGTTCCCAACCCAACCTCAACAGAATGACTATATCTATTACGTATACTGTCTTTTGTTTTTTTAGAAAGATACATCGGTATGTCTTTCATACGTACAAAAATTTTGTGTCCCACAATGTGCATTTCGCACTCTTCAATAATACTTCTATCTACTATTTCTATCTCTTACTCCTTAAACTTTTGACAGAGAAAGTAGATTGTCATACCAAACTTCTGTACCAAGCCCCTCACACTCTTCTATTTCAATATTTAGCCCTCTACGTGAGAGGTCACTTTTAACGATGTATTTCAAAGGTATTTTTAATATCTTTACACAATACTCTTGTGCATACTGCGTATGAGAAAACCCTCTTAGACACCATGCACTGTCTATTTCCATAATAGGGATAAGTAATTTTTTATTCATTTATCGTCCTTCGCATAGGACTAGCATATAATTATTTGGTTACAAAAGGGTTTCAGGGGAGTACAGAAAAGAAGAGGAAAGAAGAAGAGCTATGAAAAAGAAGTGAGTGTCCCTACTTCCTTTTCATGATTATCAAACGTATTACGCTACTTTTTTGATTGCTTTTTTTGCAACTTTTTTTGCAACTTTTTTCTTTGTTGGAGATTTTTTCAATACAAGTTTTGTTACTTTTTTAGCAACTGACTTAGTGTTTTTCTTTTTAATCACTTTTTTCGCTACTGCTTTTTTAGTTGCTTTCTTAACAACATTTCTTACTACTTTTTTCTTAAGTACTTTCTTCTTAGATACTTTTTTGCTAGGTGCTTTCTTTTTACTTGCTGGTTTTTTAACTACTTTTGCCATGGGTCATCCTTTAATTTTGTGTTATTAATTACTAATAGTAATATAATATAGGTATTGTATAGTTTTTATTCTATCTTGTCAAGTTTAAAATGTTACCAATTGCTATAATTTATGGTATTATTATGTAATTTGATTAACTAATAAAGTGAGACTATGACATTTATAGAATTTAAAAAAATGCTTTTAGATGCAGAAATAAGTTTGCCAAAATTTTCTAAACTAATCCAAGTGAGCGAAAAAAATATTCAATCTTACAAAAAAAAGGGTGAAGTACCCAATGCCATAGCTGCAGTGGCTACATGTTTTGCGGCTATGCATCATCACAACCTTGATTATCGTACCCTCATAGAAAACTTAGAATTAAAAGCCAAAACAAAAAAAGGTGCGGGTTTTGCAAAAAAGCACAAAAAAGAAAACAGTACTACAAAAGAAGAAAGCTAGGAGAACCACCTGAACATAGGGGAACAAAACTCTATAAAAAAGGGGGGGGGTATTCAATAATATATGAAAAAACAAAACTTGATAGGTTCAGTATGGCTCTCCTAACTTTCTACATATATTGTAAATAGTTTTGGTAACAAAAGGGTAACTTTAGTCCTATAGATGTGTTATTAAAATGTTTTCAAAACTCTTTATGATTCGCCTATGAAATATTTAAAAGAAAACTACGTACTCGTCACTGCTACATTTATTTTTATGCTTGTACTCGGACTACACTACCCTTTTTATAAAGCCATTATTCTCATGCTTGAATTTATCGTTATTACAGAAGTAGTCAAAATGATTGCAGAATTTATAGAAAAGAAGCGCTTACGCTTACGTTATGTATTGGATGTGTTTATTATCTTTCTCATACGTGATGTCATTATCTTAACCACGCAACCTAGTAAGCCTTACGAAGATATACTTTTTCTTCTATTGGTCATTTTAATATTTTTTATGTTCAGAGTTTTAGCAGTCCAGTATTCTCCTACAAAATGGAAAAAATAAAAACCTAGTGCATGACATCTTAGCGTAACAGATACCCCACACCCCACACAGGTTCAAAGTATGCTTTCACTCCATCAGGGTCAATCTTCTTTTTTAGTCTATTCATCGCCACATTGATAGTCTTGTCATGAAAGTTAGCAGAGTCATCACCCCATACCTCTTCACGTAAAAAATCTCTATCAAGAGGTTGCTGTGGGTTTTTTATAAAGGTGTGCAGTAGACGAAACTCAAGATTGGTCAAGTCTATGTTGATTCCATCTATCGTGAGTATTCGCTTAGTCATATCTAAGGTTAGGTCTTTATACTTTACTTTAGAAATAGAAGTAACGCCACTACGTCGCAACAATGCCTCCATGCGTACTATCAACTCTTTACTCGAAAAAGGTTTGGTCATATAGTCATCCCCACCTGAACGAAAGCCATCTACAAGGTCACTCTCTTTGTCTCTAGCGGTTAAAAACATCACAGGTATGTCATAGCCTAGTTCCCTCATCTGGGAAACAAACTCAGAGCCTTCGATACCTGGTAGGTTTCTATCGACTATCATAAGTGCAGGTGATTCTTCTTCTAAAAACTGTTCTACATTTTGCGTAGATGTAAAGCCCATGACAGAGTATCCCTCTTTTTCAAGGTGGTACTCAAGGAGTTCCAAAATATCTGCTTCATCTTCAATGATAACGATTTCAATATCATTTTTTTCTTTAGGTGTTTGCATAGAGTATCATAGTATGCTTTGATAACATTTTGATTACAAGATAGATGTGGAAGGTGTCTAGTGAAAAAAAGTCCACAACCAAGAACAAAAAAGGGAAAGAATTGTCTGAAAATAGTATTTAGGGAAACTAAATCTTGGTTGCTTAAGTGAAGTATAGCATCTACATCGAAACACGATAAGGGCATTTTGAGAAAGTTTTTTTTCTCAAAATGCCTAGTAGATCAACCCTAGAGAGCAAAACCTTTTATAACATAAAAGATAATAGCTGAAAGTATAGCCGCTACAGGTACAGTAATAACCCAAGCCGCCAAAATCTTTTTAACCATACCACGCTTCACATAATCCTCATGTAAAGTACGTTTTAAACTCTTCACACGTTTTTTCTGAGCTTTATGTGCTTCTATAAGTTCTAGTTTTTTTGCAGGTTGATCATAAGGGCATGCTTCAAGATCAACTTTTAAGGCACGTTGCTTGTTGACTTCAAGTTGGAGTTTTTCTTGTTTCTCTCCCATCTGCTTAGAGTCTAACCATTCACGTAAAAACCCTACCCCAAAGATGGCACCTACAGCGATGTGGGTAGATGAAACAGGTAAACCAAGCTGAGATGCAATAACCACCGTGATAGCCGCTGCCATCATAATGGAAAAAGCTCTCATTTGGTCGAGTTCTGTTATCTCACTCCCTACAGTTTTAATAAGTCTAGGACCAAAAAGTGCCAAACCTATAGAGATACCCAAACCACCGACAACCATCACCCATAAAGGAATCGCTGCTTTTTTTGCTACTTCCAAGTGCGTAAGTGCATCATACACAGCAGCCAAAGGACCTACGGCATTAGCAACATCATTTGCTCCATGAGCAAAAGAGAGTAGTGCTGCAGCAAAGATAAGCGGTATAGTAAAAAGAAGGTTTATAGATGCTCTTTTATTTTCTAACCCTATCACCCTTTTAGCAATACGAGGCTTCACGATAGCATAAGTAATTCCTGCACCAATAGCACCAAAAATAAGAGCTACGACAATGCCAGGCTTTTTAGTCTGAGGCAAAAAGGAAAGTGCATCTACAATCACTGGCCATACTTTTTTAAGCCCTTTCACCGTAAGATACGTGATAAATGCTGCTGCCATCAATGCCACTAAAATAGGGACAATCTTTTTAGCCGCAGTAAGCTTGTCTTCTTTGTACATAATTTGAGATTTGATGATATACAAGAAAATAGCCGCAATCACACCACCAAGCACAGGAGAGATAACCCATGAAGCTGCTATCTTGCCCATAGTACCCCAGGAAACGATAGCAAACCCACCAGCAGCGATACCCCCACCAAGTACCCCACCAACTATGGAGTGTGTAGTAGAAACTGGTGCTTTAAACCATGTAGCAAGATTAAGCCATAATGCCGCAGCTAAAAGTGCCGCTGACATCGCATAGACAAATATCATTGGGTCTCCACCAAAAGCAGCAGGGTCGATGATGCCTTTTTTGATAGTTCCAACCACATCACCTCCTGCTATCAATGCTCCCGCAGCCTCAAAGATAGACGCGATGAGTATCGCCCCACCTATCGTCAATGCTCCAGAACCAACAGAAGGCCCTACATTGTTTGCAACATCATTTGCCCCGATGTTCATAGCCATATATGCACCAAACACTGCTGCAAGAACTAGAAAACCTCCATGGTATGTATCACCTATAATATGACTTGCATAAAAGGCTACTGCCACAGCAAAAGCTGATCCAAGTATAATCTTAAATGTATTGTTCATCAATTTACCTTCATTTTCAAAATCATAAATGGGAGTATAGAAGAAAAGTATTACAATTTTGTTACCAAGTTTTGTTCTTTTTCTTAACGCGTTAATTTACCGAGAAAATAGTCCAGTTCTAAATAGTAAGTTTTCAAATCATAATAATCTCTAAGTAACTTTTGCCGTACTTTCAATACGGCAATTTCCCGTTGGTTTAGAAAAATTAAATTTCCTATCCCCTCATGAATTTTTTTCATTTCAACCGATTCAAGTTTGCGTACAAGCGTTAACTCTTTTTTTGTAAATACAATGGCTTCTTTTTTGATGTTTATTTTTTGATAAATATTCATAATACTGGTTTGTAGTTCACGAGCAACTTGTAACTTTTCACTCTGTTTCATAAGGTTTTGTTTTTGTAAGACTTCATCCATACCTCGATATCTACTACGCTCAATAGGTAAATTAAAATTTAGTGACACCTTGTAGCCTTCTTGATTGATGGGGTCATACAAACCCGAAAACTTCATATCAAGTTTTGGGAATTGTTCTAAATTGTTAAAGGATTTCTTTAATGCAAGTTTTTCTAGTTCAAAGTCAATAATCTTTAAATCAGGACGATTTTCAATAGCAACTTGAAGTGCATTTTTAAGTGGCATTAGGGGTCTCTTTAGCATTTTTAAAGAGGGGATTGTAAACTGTTTTTCAAACGCCTCTCTATTCAAACCTAAATATTGTAAAAAAATATTTTTCACAAGTTCATAGTTGTTTTTTTCATACAAATTCTGCTGCTCACGACGCATAATCATCTGCTCTATCTCTATAAGCATCACAGAAGGAAGTTTTCCTATTTTTACTTGTTTATCTATGAATTTTCGTGTCTTTTTTGCTTTTATCAACAGCTCTTTTTGTGTAATAACCAACTCTTTTTGTAACAAGAGTTGATAATATATCTTGCTTACATTAAAATAGAGTTTTAAAAGATTTAAATTACTTTTGTGTTTTTCTTGTAGGGTACTTATTTTTGCTGTATTGATATCAACTTTATTTTTACTTATATCATAAAGGACTGAAAAAAGAGGGATTTTAACAGAGGAAAGAAACTCTCCATCTT
>Ga0256839_1004456_pt1 | contig 13667 bp, 10 predicted proteins | sample 354166metaG_FD_185968 | JGI IMG/M metagenome (GOLD analysis project Ga0256839, IMG submission 185968) | Hydrothermal vent microbial communities from Mid Atlantic Ridge, Atlantic Ocean - 354-166 | ecosystem: Environmental > Aquatic > Marine > Hydrothermal vents | place: Atlantic Ocean: Mid... | reverse complement strand
TTCGACCCTAACCCTTGTAACTCAAATTACTATTGACTTCAGTCTTTACTTAATTTAAGCGGTTTGCTATCATTTTTTCTCTCCATCCTGTTCAAAGAACGTTGCCATTAAACTTCTGCTCCGCCAATCACCAACCTAAAGCTCCCTTCGCCCAAAGGCAAAAAAACCTTTCCTTTAACCGGTGACCGGCCCTTAATGCATCATCTAATGCCTGTTGATTAAAACCTTACGCCTTAATCTTTCCTTATCCCCCCCAAAAGCGAGTGCAAAAGTAGTTATTTATTTTATAACAACAACTATTCCAAGTAAAGTTTTTGCCCTAACCCCACTTTCCCGCCACCAGCTACTTCCTTCTTCTGCCCTCTTACTTCTTAACGGGGTTGCAAAGATAACTGAAATTGTTAAATTCACCACAAGGTTATCCTGAATAAATTTTACGAAAGCACTGGTTATATTTCCCTTACCAACGGCCGGGTTAAACAGGTGGGGCCACCACTACCTTGCCGGCAAATCTCATCCCCGGAAAACTCGATCACCTCTGCCCCGGCTGCCTGTAGCCTTGCTTTGGTAACCGGGTTGCCACGCACCATAACGCATACCCTGGGGGCAATGGCCAGCACATTGCTGCCCAGCGAATCGAATTCGTGGTCGGGTACTTCCACCAGATAAATGCCACAATGCAACAAAAACTCCCGGAAAGGTACCGTCATCAATGGGGAGTAAACCACTGCCAGGTCTTTATCAACCGGGCTTAGCACCGACATTAGATGAAAAACATCTTCAGGCCCTTTATAATGAGGGGCCTCCATGACCACTACTTCCTCAACGGTGTTTTGTACCAAAGTTTGTAGTTGCTCAATTCCGGCCAGGTTAGTGCGATAGCCCCTGGCAACGGCCATTATATTTTCGTTAATCCAGGCAATATCGCCTCCTTCGAGGGTGCCCGGGGGCTGCACGGCCCCCAATACCTGCCGGTTATGCTGCACGTAAAACTGCAATTGTAGCTCCGGCTCGTGCCTGCGTTGCCTCTTGCCCATATTACAGATGATAACACCGGCATCGGTTGTTACAGAAGCATCGCGGACGTACACGGAATCCAGCCCTGTTGTTGGATGGTCTTCAAGAAAATGGGTTTCTATCCCCCGGCTGGTAAAAATCTCCACAAATTGCCCGTACTCATCTATGGCCTTATGGTAATCGGGCAATCCCAGATAGTTTAGCGCCTGCCAGTTTTTCTGCAGGTAGTCCTGGCTGCGGAAAGCCGCTTCAGGGTGTTTGAGCAGCACTGATTTCAATTCCCCATATTCTGATTGAAAGGTTATTGCCATAGTTATATTTTGGTTTGTTCAATTTTGGCCCAGATATAAAAAGGAATGCCCAATATTAACGCCATGAAGCCATAAAAAACAATTTCGAGACCTGAGCCATAAAAGGCCCACATAACGAAGCCAAATACGGGCATGCCGGCAATAAAGGCCGGAATCAATTTTTGCCGCCACCCGGCCGGTTGCTGCCGGATAAGTATTTGCACTTCGGCCAGGGAGGAGAATAAGTAGGAAATTAAGGCCAGGAAGGTACTTAGCAAAATGAGCAAGGCAAATAATTCTACCAGCCCCTTCGATTGGTTGGTTAAAACAATGATAGAGATTAGGCCACTTGAAAGAACCAGCCCCAAAACCGGGAACTTTTGTTTTGACAAGCGGTTAAAAACCGGGGGCATTAATTTATCATCGGCCATTGATAAAGGGATTTGCCCTTGCACCAGTATCCAGCCGTTGAGGGCGCCAAAGGTTGAGACCACCGCACCAACCCCTACAAAATAGGTACCGAAATCACCCCAGAGTATATAGGCGGCATCGGCTAACGGGGCCGAAGATTTAGCCAGCGCTGCATGGGGCATCATACCCATAATAGTAATACTGGCCAGTACATAAACCCCGATGGTAAATAAAGTGCCTAGTAAGGTAGCCCTGGGAATGGTGGTTTTTGGCAATTTTATATTGCCGGCCGGTACGGTAGCCGACTCAATGCCCAGGAAAGCAAATAAGGTAAGTGTTACCGAGGCCGCAATGGCCGCTAAATCCGACTGGCCGCTTTCATTCATCGGCACGAAATAAGCCGGATTAAAATAGAATAAGCCGGCAATGGTTAAGGCCAGAAGCGGCACCACTTTAAGCAAGGTAGTTACCAACTGCAATTTACCCCCGACATGTACGCCCCTGGTATTCACCCAGGTTAAACCCCAGATAGCTGCCAGGGTAATGAAAAGATGCGCAAAGTGCGAACCTTGCCAGGAGGGCAGGAAGACCAGCAGGTAGCTACTAAAAATAGTGGCTATAGAGGCATTGGTTAACAAAATAGACACCCAATATCCCCAGCCGGACAAAAAACCGGCAAATTCGCCAAACCCTTCTTTAGGGTATTGGTACGGGCCACCGGTTTTCGGCACCAATTTACTTAAGCGCCCGAATAACAGGGCAATCAGGATGGCCCCGGCCCCGGATATCAGCCAACCGAAGATACTGATGCCTCCGTATTGGGCCAGGTTGGCCGGCAGCATGTAAATACCCGAACCAATCATGTTGCCGACTACCAGTGAGGTGGCGATATAAATACCGATTTGTTGTTTACTATTGGCTTGTGCCATGCAAATAGTTTATTATTGAGTACCTAACATAAGGATTTTCCGGCTCAAACCAGCAAATCATGTATAAAGTAAATGAGGATATAACCAAAGCTACCACCCTGCCGGCAGCTTTCTACCGTGATAAAGAACTTTTTTATGACCTCACCGCCCGCATCATGGGCAGTACCTGGCAGTTTATAGGCGATACCGGCATGTTTAGTGCTGATCACAATGTTGTACCCTTTGTTTTTTATCCGCCGTTGCTTGCCGAACCCCTGCTGCTGGTTAAACAACCCGATAAAGGTGTTCTGTGCCTGAGTAACGTTTGTACCCACCGAGGATATTTGCTGATCAACAAAGCGGGGAAGCACACTAAATTATTATGTGGTTATCATGGCAGGCGTTTTAACTTAGCCGGCCAGTTTGAGCACATGCCCGAATTTGCCGATGCGCAGGACTTTCCCCGTGCCTGTGACAACCTCACCCAAATACCCGTACAAGGCTGGCAGCAGTTTTTGTTTGTTAACCTGGCGCCAACTTTTGATCTGGCCACCCTCTTCGATGAAATTGATAAACGCGTTGGGTTTTTACCTGTGGCTACGTTCAGAAAAGACAGGGTACGCAGCAAAGATTACACCGTGAAAGCGCACTGGGCTTTATACTGTGATAATTACCTCGAAGGGTTTCATATCCCGTTTGTCCACCCCGACCTGAACCAGGCGGTTGAGTACACCACCTATGAAACTATTTTATACGACCATTTTAACCTGCAAATTGGCTATAGCAAGGATGACACCGAGGTTTTTAACCTGCCTGAAGGGCACCCCGATTACGGCAAACAAGTGGCGGCCTATTATTACTGGATTTTCCCCAACCTGATGCTGAATTTTTACCCCTGGGGATTGTCCGTAAACATCGTGAAGCCTATTGACCATGAAACCACGGAGGTTTCTTTTATCAGCTATATTTACGATGAAAGTAAAATTGATGCCAGTGCCGGTGCTTTGCTGGACAAAGTTGAAATGGAAGACGAAGAGGTGGTAGAGGCCGTGCAGCGGGGTATCCAGTCGCGGTTCTATACCACTGGCCGTTTTTCGCCTACAAAAGAAAAGGGCGTGCACCATTTTCACCGGATGCTCGCCCAATTTCTTGTATAATACTACATGCCCCTTATTCTGCCGGTGGTGGCACAGGGTAATCTTTCATCATATTAGCCACAATTTTGTTTATGCGCTCCTCGCGGCCTTTGGTCTTTTCATCAACCGTACCCTGGGCTATTGACTCCCAGATCAGTTTTTTGTCTTTGGCATCATACACATCAATAATCAGCGTGCCTACCGTATAGTTATACTCATTATAAGTAGTATGCGATGAAGAAGGCCCCCAACCATAAGCCGGGCCCCAGCCATAATGGCCACCATAACCGTAACCGCCCATGTGGGTAGTATTGGCAGTAGTTTGCGTTTTCTTTTCGGTAACTATATAGAGTGTCACAATCAAATCGCCATTTTCTTCCACATATTGCAATCCCCTCTTGTCAAATTCCTCACCAAAAGCGCTTTCTATCCTGCGCTGGTCAATATCATTGAGTATTTTGTTGCTTTCTTCGGCCCAACCATAATATTGATAGGTCTTGAATTTGCTGAAATCAACACCCGTATCCATATCAACATAATATTTTGTTGACGAACAAGCGGTAAACAAGAAGGCCACTAAAACGGCAAACGATAATTTAGTTTTCATGATATTTTGGAATTATAATTACAACCCTTTTTAACTGCATCGTTTAAACAAACATGTTTGTTTGCTGTAAAGGTAGCATACTTATTCCATTTCAATTTACTGCAGCCACAATCTTAGCTATCCCCGTTACCACCTTCAATTCACATTCTGCCCTGGGTTTGGCCGCATCGGCAAGCATCCTGTCGGCACTTTGGTGCCAGGCAGCATCATGTGCTTTTGTTGAACTCAGTGCCTGCATACCCAGAACAGCAATCCCGGAAAGGCCTTCGCTTAAGGGTAATATTTCTTTTATGGCCGGATACTTATTTGCCAACTGCCGCATCTGCTTGTGGTTCTCAACCCAAACCAACAATTGTTCCTTTATTTGCTTTTTTGCCAATTGGCTGCCGTTGGCCAGATAATCGTCAACCAGCTTGTTAAAGGCCATGGCTACAAAAGCATCCGGTTGGGCAATGTCAGGCACCCGGGTAAGGGGCGACCAGGTGCGGTACTTCCTGGCCCGGTGCCGCTTATACCCTTCTATTGGCTCAAGTACATCAATCAGGGTTTTAAGTGTGGGCACATTTTCTTCCCCCACCAGCCTGCGCATCATCATCGCGTAATTCTTCCGGTGTAATAAGCCAAGCTCTTCAAGCTGCACCGAAACAATTTGCAGGCGCTGATACATATCGTCAGTATCATTTCTTCCGGCAGGCGACCAAAACCTTTCGGCAATGGCGGCTGTTCTGGGCCAGATGCGGCTGTCCACCGTTTCGGGCGACACCAACTCCGCCCACATGGTAGCTTCTCCGCCCAGTACATGTTGAAGGGCTTCGGCAGAAAGCCCGGAGCCGGCCGGAATGGGATCATTCTGATAGTGATAAGCGGCTGGCTGTACCAGATCGATGTAATACCCATTGGACAACAACACATCATAGCCAGCCTCAGCGGCATCAATCAGGGCCTGCTTGCCCCGCCAGCTTTGAATAACAATACTCCTCGGCAAGTCTTCGTCCAGGATTTCATCCCAGCCTACCATGCGCTTATTAAGTTGGGTTAGTATGGCGGCAACCTTCACATTAAAATAGGCTTGCAATTCATGATTGGAAGCCAGGCCCTGGTTCTCTTTGAATTTGGTTATCCCTGCATTGGCATTCCACTGTTTGCCATTGTTTTCATCACCACCGATATGCATGAAACCATCGGGGAATAAACCGGCCATTTCGGTAAGGAATTTTTCCAGGAACACATAGGTGTACTCTTTCGTTGGGTCTATAGTTGGGTTATGCACGCCATATTTCCGGGCAATTTCATAAGGCCCGGGGGCAGCGGCCAGTTCAGGATAGCCCACAAACCAACTGGTAGTATGGCCGGGGATATCAAACTCAGGCACTACCCTAATGCCCCGGGCAGCCGCATAAGCAACAATTTTACGAATCTCCTCCTGAGTAAAATAGTTGCCGTCAGAGCCCATTTCGTGCAATTTAGGATAGACTTTACTTTCGATACGAAAGCCCTGGTCTTCGGTAAGGTGCAGGTGCAGGACATTCATTTTTACAGCCGCCATAGCATCGAGGTTCCGCAGCACCACCTCCATTGGCAGCCAGTGGCGGCATACGTCCAGCAGCAACCCCCGCCAGACAAAACGTGGTGAATCTTTAATAGTATAACCGGCAAAATAATAACCGGCCGCGTTACTGCTTAATAACTGTAGCAGTGTCTCCAGGCCACGCATCGCCCCGACATCGGTGTTGGCTTGCAGTACCATGCCCGAGGGGGCGATATTGAGTTGGTAGCTTTCATCCGTTTGCAGGTTTAGGGCTGCAACCTTGTTGTACGATATCTGCAAGCCGGCACTATCCCCAGCTACCGGACGCCACTGGGTTATAAACAGGCCGGTACGCCCTGCTACCCGGCTGATAAACCTGGTGGCATAAGCAGACAACCGGTTGCTTGCCGGCCCGGAGAGGCTTACCGTAAAATCCTCGTTAACAGAAAAATTACCCGCTGCTTCCGCTATTTCCTGCGGCCATGGCATAAGGGCCGGTGGTTGTGCCCTGGCAGTAAATACCACCAAACACAATAAAAAAACAGTTGCTGTTCTCATCGCTTTTTACTTTGCTTGCAATGTAGCAGAGATGCAACAATAATCAAACTAAAAAAACAGGGATTAGTCGATAGGCACGTTAACATGGCGCTCGGCATGATAGCTCGAACGCACCAGGGGCGATGATTCTACATAGGTAATACCCCGTTTCAGTCCCTCTTCTTTAAAATGCGCAAATTTATCGGGATGGACAAACTCAGCCACCTCGATATGCATTTTGGTCGGCTGCAGGTATTGTCCCAGGGTGAGGATATGCAGGCCAACTGCGGCCAGGTCATCCATGGCCCGGTACACCTGTTCATCGGTTTCGCCAAGCCCCAGCATAATGCCCGATTTGGTACGCTTGCCGGCTTCGCGGGTCAGCTTTATTTGCTCTAGGCTGCGTTCATACCGGGCCTGGGGACGCACCCTGCGGTAAAGCTCCTGTACGGTTTCCATATTATGCGAAACCACTTCCTGGCCGGCATCGATCATCCGGTACAAGGCCGCCCATTTACCTTTTACATCGGGGATAAGCGTTTCGATTGTAGTTGCCGGGGAAAGTTCTTTGGTCTTGACTACCGTCTGATACCAGATTTCGGCACCTTTGTCGGCCAGCTCATCACGGTTTACCGAGGTAATTACCGCATGCCTGACCCCCATTTTCTGAATAGCCCTGGCCACCCTTGCCGGTTCAGCCGTGTCATATTCAGGTGGCCTGCCCGTAGCCACGGCACAAAAGGTACAACTACGGGTACAAACATTGCCCAGGATCATAAACGTAGCCGTACCGGCCCCCCAGCATTCGCCCATATTGGGGCAGTTGCCACTCTCGCAAATGGTATGCAACTTATTGTCATCAACAAGTTTGCGCACCCGGGCATACTCCTGCCCAACCGGCAATTTTACCCGCAACCAGGGCGGCTTCTTTGTTCTTGGTTTATCAGATAGTGTATCTTGCTCACTCATGGAAATAAATTTGGGCAAAGGTATATCACCAGCAACAATTTATTTGCGGGAACCGTAGAAAAGCGTGATGTATATCGTAGGCCAGACGGCATAGTTATCGGCTTCAGGAACCATTTGTATTTTACGGCTATAGGCATCTAAAAGGGCCCCGATTTCAAAGCCGGAAACATTACTTTTGAAGGTGCCAAACTCAAAGCTAAGGGCGGCCCGGATGTTCAATCCAAGAACTACCTTTGACTGAAAAAGACCCTGAAAGATAAACCCGGATCCGGTAATGCCTTCAATTTGGTGTTTGGCAGGATCGTACGGCTCACGGACAAACTGCTGATATTCAATATAATACGGAGCTTCAAGACCAAAGGATGGGCCAACGGAACCGGAAGCGGTAATTTGCACCCCTTGTTGGGGCGCCTTTTTAAAAATGACAATATCACGACCGTACTGACCACGGATAGCAAATAAATGATTGGTTTTGCCCACAATAAAATAATTGCCCGTACGCGAAACAACCCGTGATTCAGCCGGGTGTTTAACATTGATAAGTTCAAAACCAATGGTACGGTAATGGTTGGGCTTAACCGAGCGTGAAAAGCGGAATATAAAACCACCAATCAAACCACTGGAACTATTCTTATTAATCCCCCAAATCGACTCAGTAGTATAATCATAGTCATTTTGCTGGGCAAAAGCATAACCGGCACCAAGGGTAAGTACGAGAAATAATACAAGTAATTTTTTCATTTTTCAGCAGCACCAAAAGCCTGAAGCCCACTATTTTGAACGTAAAAATATTCAAAATAGTTTAATCCATTGACGGAACGGCTAATTATTATACCAATTGGGGCGGTCAAGGGTGTTCCATATCTCCCTTTCGCCTTTATCATACCGGGGGCGTCTGGTCTTTTCTTTAACAGCATCGGGCTGATTACTGTTTTTCTTAAACAGTTTAGCCCACCAGATTTTGATTTTCACCGGTTGCTCTTTCTCCTTAACAGAATTCCTTGACTTACCCCCTTTGGTATATGACGAACTCGGATGCAAACGCCCTCTGGCCTGGGCCGGGCTATATACCAAACCGCCTTTGGTGGGGTTACCGATAGCCCAAAATGAAAAGGTAGTTGACCGGCCATTAGCAAGGCCCGGTGAGCCTTTTATCCGGTATTTTTCTTTAGCTGACAGCTCACCAGGTAGGTTTCTGTTCTTTTTGGTAGTATGGGTTTCCTTATGCAGCCCGCCCTGGGTAGGGTTGCCCATACGCAAGAAGGTGAGCGAGCGGGTACGGCCATTTTCGGTGCCCGGACTCTGCCCGTAGCGTGTCAGCTTAACCCTGGGGCTGACCACCACTTTGTTTTTCTGCATCTGGCCCGCTGCCGGCATGTGCCCCCCTTCGGTGCCAAAATAGGCAAACAAGATTTTTTTCCGTTTACCATAATTCGCTCCCGGTGCCTGCCCCAGCTCTTTTGGCCTAACCCGGGCGTTGCCCCCGATAAACCTTTCGGTATGCGGCCCTTTACCCCTTCTATCTGCTTTTATCTTTCCCTGGTAGGCCCCTTCTTTACCCCGGCCATAACTGGGCAGGGCGCTCAGGGGCAGCTTGCCCTGGTAGGTGGCAATGGCCTCATTGGCCGGGGTTTTGCCCCGCACAGCTATGGGTTGGCCTTTGTTATTCCAATGCCCGGTGATGCTGCCGCCACCTTTCAGGGGCTTCTTTGCTTTTATGTTGCCCGCATACGTGCCTTCTTTACCCCGGCCATAGCTGGGCAGGGCGCTCAGGGGCAGCTTACCCTGGTAACTTGCCATGGCCTCGCCACTGGATGTCCTGCCTTTGCCTAACAGGGGCTGGCCTTTGTTATTCCACGGCCCGGTGATACTACCACCACCTTTTAAAGGTTTTTTAGCTTTTATATTACCTGCATAGCGGCCTTCCCTTCCCGGGCCATACTTACGCAGTTTCCTGGCCGGGATGTTGCCGCTATACTTGCCTGTCTTCCCTGGCCCGTAGGCCGGCACAGCGCTAAGCGGCAGTTTACCCTGGTACCCGGAAATTGCCTCATCATTTGCCCCGCGGCTACGGCCGAGGATAGGCACGCCACCGTTATTCCAGCCACGGGTGATACTGCCACCACCTTTCAGGGGCTTTGGGGCCCTGCGTTTACCCGCATAAGCACTCTCCCGGCCCGGGCCGTATTTACGTAATTTCCTGGCCGGGATGTTACCCCTGTACCGGCTACTATTGCCCGGGCCATAGGCCGGCACAGCACTGAGCGGCATTTTGCCTCTGTAGGCAGACATGGCCTCACCGTTAGCGCCACGGCCACGGCCTAAAATCGGCATACCGCCATTATTCCAGCCCCGGGTTACACTACCCCCCCCTTTGAGGGGCTTTTTTGCTTTGCGGTTGCCGGCATATACGCTGGCTTTGCCGGCCCCGTACCTGCGCAGCCGCCTGGCCGGGATATTGCCCGTATAAGTTCCTTCTTTACCTTTGCCAAAGCCCGGCAAAGCTGCCAGGGGCATTTTTCCTTTATAGTTAGCCGCTGCCTCGGCATGAGGACTGCGCCCTTTGCCCATGATTGGTTTACCCTGGTTGTTCCACCCTGCACGCTCTACCCGCCTGCCCCCCCGGGCAGCGTAAGATTTGGGGGTGCCTTGTGGTGCCGAACGGCCATAATAGGGCATAAACCCTCCGGTAGCATTGTTGGGCTTGCCCGAACGGTAGTTTCTGGTGCGCAGCCTGCGGCCGGCAATATCTTTGGTGGTAGCATTTTCGCCAAAATGACGGTCTTTGCCGAGGTAGGTATTCTTTTGCCGGTATTGCTTCCTGCGGGCCGAAATACTGCCCGGGGGTACCGGTGCCCTGCGTTTGCTGTAGGGGGATACCCCGGAAACCGACCGGGTGGGCCTCGGCCGGTACTTACGTTTACCAAAAACAGGCTTCTCGCCCCGGCCCGTTGGTTGTGAGGCTGAGCGCACAGATTTGGCTTTCACCACCCCGATGGTTCGGGGGGTGCGGAAGTTCTTGCGGGTGGCGTAGATATCGCTGCCCCGATAATTTTTAACCGACTCCGGTGGCCTGGTTGCCGAGCGGGCTGCTACCGGACGCGACCGGATACGTTTAAACCGTTCCCCCTCGCCCTGCCGCTGGCGCTTTTTATACGGGTTGATTTTAGCATAGGAAATCCCCCCGGCACTGGGCCTGGGGCTACGGGTGTTTTTGGTCCGCAGCTTCCTGCCGGTAATATCTTTATCCGTACTTTTCTCCCCCCCGGTACGCTCATGGCCCCGGTACACATGGCGCTTCACCCTTAACTTAGGGGCAGCCGTAGCCGTAACCGGGGTTATTTTGCGGTCTTGCTTACGGATTTCGGGTGGCCGGCTGGCACTCCGGATGCTCCGAAGCTGACGGGTATTTGATTTAGCCCGTCTTTTCTCTGTTTTTACTTTGCGGCCGATGTAAGGGTTGGGCTGCGGGTAGTTAGTCTTGCGGGCTGATTTTACCGACCGCTGCCGGACCGTTTTTTGCCCCGAAATATCCCCGGTGCGGGCACGCTCGCCTTTTTTTGTTGCTGTTCTTACGGCTGGAGCCGGTGGGCCGGCACGGCTGCGTTCGGTACGTATCCGGCGTTTCCTGTAGGGGTCGGGCTGCGGACGGGCCGTAGTAGTACGGGGTGTTTTTTTGTCTCTTACCTTGCGGCCGGTAATGTCACCCTTGGGGGCTTTTTCTACCTTTTTTGCCCGGCCACGGGTGTTTTTTCTGATCTGCTTGCGGTTAGAATAAGCTTTTTTTCCCTTTTGGCCCTTTTGGCGGGCTGACCGCTGCCCCTTTATACGCTTTTTTTTCTTTTTGTCAGGCCCCTGCTGCACTTGCTCCCGGGCAGGCTTTTCCTGGTTGCGGGAATCAATCTGGGCATAGCCCCGGTAGCCCATGAAGATGAAAGACATCAACAAAAGCACCGCGGGACCCCACTGCCCCGGCTTAAGATGGCGGTATTTACCGGTAAAACCCATTGCCTGACACCAAAGCTAACTGCAAAATACTAAAAATCAGCTAATTCAGTAAGCTTTTCTATTAAACGCGCTTTAGCCATAAAGTTGTCTTCAAGGGGCTGAATAAAAGGTACCGGAGTATCAAGGCTGGCCACGCGCACTACCGGGGCATCGAGTGAAGTAAAGCAGTGTTCCGTTACCCAGGCAGCAATTTCAGCGCCAATCCCCCCGGTAAGGGTGTCTTCGTGTAACACCAGGATTTTGCCGGTTTTAGCCAATGAGGTGGCAACAATTTCTTTATCCCAGGGCAGCAGGGTACGTAAATCGATAATTTCTACCGCAATATCCGGCAATTTTTGAGCTGCCTCCTGCGCCCAGTGAACGCCCATACCATAGGTAACCAGGGTTATATCTTCCCCTTCTTTCAGAACCTTGCCTTTCCCGGGCTCCAGGGTATAGTATTCCTCGGGGATGTCGGCCGTTACCGACCGGTAAAGTGCCTTGTGTTCAAAAAACAGTACCGGATTGGGGTCTTCTATGGCCGTAGCCAGCAAGCCTTTGGCATCATAGGGGTTGGATGGATAGAAAATCTTCAGGCCGGGGGTGTGGAAAAACCAGGCCTCATTGCTTTGGGAGTGAAACGGGCCGGCTGCCACCCCGCCACCGGTAGGCATACGGATAACCACATCGGCATGCTGGCCCCAGCGATAATGCACTTTGGCCAGGTTGTTCACCACAGGGTTAAAGCCGGTAGAAATAAAATCGGCAAACTGCATTTCTATTACCGATTTCATGCCTTTAACCGCCAGGCCCAGGCCGGCACTGATAATAGCCGACTCACACAGCGGGGTGTTTCTAATCCTCTCCGGGCCAAACTGTGCTAAAAAGCCTTCTGAAACCTTAAACACTCCGCCATATTCAGCCACATCCTGGCCCATAAACACCAGGTTGGGAAATTTTTCCAACGACTGACGCAAACCATCCGATACCGCATCCACCAGCCTTTTGGGGGAAGTTTTGGCGGTGGCCGGTGCCACTTGCTGAAATACAAAGGGGGCGTACACGGCCGCCAGTTCTTTAGCCGTATCGGGTACCGGTAATTCTTCGGCATAGGCTTGTTGTAAAGCCGCTTCAATTTCTTCTTTGATGGCAGATTTGATTTCATCGATAGCTTTTGCCGACAAAATACCCTCCTGCAACAGCCAGGCCTGGTAATTTTCAATCGGATCCTTTTTTGCCCATTCGTTCATGAGTTTTTGGGGCACATACTTAGTGCCGGAGGCTTCTTCATGTCCGCGCATGCGGAAGGTGCGCGCCTCAATAATTACCGGCTGCGGTTTTTTCCTGATCCTGCGGGCCAGGCGCTCAACGGTTGCATACACGTCCAGTACATTATTGCCATCAATGCTCACCGCATCAATACCGTAGGCGGGGCCTTTATCAACAAAGCTTTTGAACTTAAACTGCTGGCTGCTGGGGGTTGACAGCCCATAACCATTGCTTTCAATCATGAAGATCACCGGCAGGTTCCAAACTGCAGCAATGTTCAGCGCCTCATGAAAATCACCCTGGCTGGTTCCACCGTCACCGGTAAACACCAACGTAGCTTTATTCTCTTTTTTTAATAAGGTTGCCAGGCCAATGCCATCGGCAACGCCCAATTGCGGGCCGAGGTGCGAAATCATGCCAACAATATGGTGTTCACGGCTGCCGAAATGAAAGGAGCGGTCGCGGCCGTTGGTAAAACCGGATATCTTACCCTGAAACTGGGCAAACAGGCGTTGCAGGGGTAGCTTGCGGACCGTAAACACCCCCAGGTTACGGTGCATCGGCAGGATGTACTCGTCCTCTTTCAAGGCCAGGGTAGCCCCTACCGGAATGGCCTCCTGGCCGATACCCGAGAACCATTTGCTGATTTTGTTCTGCCGGAGCAACAACAGCATCTTTTCTTCAATCAGCCTGGGCTTAACCAGCGCCCGGTAGATTTCCCGTAGTTTCTTCTCCGAATAGTTTTTGCGGTTGAATTTCATAGATGAAATTTAAGCCAGCAAAGATAAGGCAATAGATATTTTCTGTGGCTATGCGGGCGTGGATTATCGGCTCCTGCTTCGGGCACTTAGCTAACTGCGCTACCGGTTAGCTGACAGACCTTAGGTATAATAGCTCTGCCTTGATGGTACAACCTCCGGCAGCCATAGGCCAGCGATCCAGCGCCATACCCTACAGAACAGGGATACGTTACCAGACTGTTAACAAACCGTAACAATTCTAATTTGG
>Ga0256839_1004455_pt1 | contig 13671 bp, 10 predicted proteins | sample 354166metaG_FD_185968 | JGI IMG/M metagenome (GOLD analysis project Ga0256839, IMG submission 185968) | Hydrothermal vent microbial communities from Mid Atlantic Ridge, Atlantic Ocean - 354-166 | ecosystem: Environmental > Aquatic > Marine > Hydrothermal vents | place: Atlantic Ocean: Mid... | reverse complement strand
CGGCAGCTTTGGCTACGGTTCCGATACCGCCGAGATGACCTACGACGCCAAGGCCACCACCCTGGATTTCCAGGCCCAGGGCGATGTTGCCGGTCGGGCCACGGGTATCTATGTGACCTATGCCAGCACGCCGAAGTCCGACAGCAACAGCCAGCTCAACTGGTACAACCAGTCGGTGGGCGGCGACAATTCGGCCTTCGCCATTCTCTGTGAGATGGAGGTGGTGCCGCGCCTATCACTGAACGTTGGCTATACCCAGGCCACCTACTGGTCGGACATGCTGATGTCCGATGGTTCCGTGATGAATTCCAGCAAGACCGAGGGAACTCTCGCTCAGTTGGGCGCCAATTACCTGCTGGCGCCCAACAAGCGCCTGGGCTTCAAGTATGCGGACTTCGGTTCCGACCTGGACAGCAATATCATGGAACTTGATCTGATGATTGGGTTCTGAGTAGTGGTGAAGGGTGGGCCGGGATGGCCCACCCCTCCCTTTTTTATGGCTATTTGCAAAAAGTAGTACGAGAAAACTTTTTGCCCGACTTTCTTGACATGCCAATACGATAGGTTAGGCTAACTAACATGTTCACCTTGCACACAGGTTTCTTTGCCCGCTTGCTCGCAGCCCTTGCCGTTGTCGGCCTGCTGCTGGGCGGGGCAACGACATCGGTGATGGCCATGTCCATGGCGCAGGACGATTTCGTCGCCCTCAGTGCCATGCCGGCGGGTGACATGCAGGGCAGCGGCATGGCTCGCCATGATGCCTGCTGCGAAAAGGCCGGGCACACCGCCAGCACCTGTCCCGACAGTGACAGCAGTACCTTCCATTGCAATGCCGGCGGCGACTGCTGTCCCCATGGAGCCTCGGCCTTGCCGCCGCAGATCGATGCGGCCTTTGCGCCATTGCCCTATGTGCAGGCCGTCGCGCCACAATGGCGTTCCACCAGTGTGACGCTCGTCACCGAGATTCGCCCTCCCATCTCCACTCTCTAAGGCCTTTGCCGGCTTCCGCCGGTCGCGGCGCGTGCCGATTTTTCCTGCGCGCTGTTTGTAGACCCCCTTGTTTGTCATTTGCTCCGGCCACGCCGGATCGACGCTCGCTTCCCCAAAGGGCTGCGATTGCTGACAACAAAATGGAGAGTGATTCATGTTTTCAAGATTTTTCCGCATTGCCGGGCTTTGTCTGTTGCCGGTCTTGGCTGGCATGGCCACAGCTGGCGACGGGCCTGTTGAACCGCGTGTGGCAACCGAGGCCTCGGTTCTTCGCCTGGCCGATGCCGTCGAGGTCGCGTTGCAGGACAATCCTGGCCTGGCCGCCATGCGCGCCCGCGCCGCGGCCGCCGCGGCGGTGCCGGAGCAGGTCGTGGTGTTGCCCGATCCGCGCCTGCAACTCAATGCCGTCAACCTGCCGATGGATACCTTCAGCCTCAGTCAGGAGGGCATGACCCAGTTGCAAGTGGCGGTGGTGCAGGCCCTGCCGTTTCCCGGCAAGCTGTCGCTGCGTGAGCGCGCGGCGGAGTTCGACAGCGCCGCCGCCCATGATGAGGTAGGCGAGGTGCGCCTGCAGCTGGAGCGTGACGTGCGCAGCCTGTGGTGGAACCTCTATTTCCTCGATCGCGCCCTGGAGATCCTGCAACGCAACCGCCAGCTGCTGCGTCAGCTGGTGGAAGTGGCGCAGACCAAGTATCGCGTCGGCCAGGGCTTGCAGCAGGACGTGCTGCTGGCCCAACTGGAACTGTCCCGCCTGCATGATCAGGAAATCGTTTTGCTGGGCTCGCGTCGTGGTGAGGAGGCGCGCCTCAACGCCTTGTTGAACCGCGCTGCGGACCAGCCGATCCGGTTGCCGAAAATGAAGCCGGCGGTGCTGGCCGAGGCGGCAGACGAGCAAATACTGCAGGCGCAGGCCTTGCAGAATCGCCCCCTGCTGGCGGCCCGGCAAAACGTCATCGAGGCGGCGCGCACGCGCCTGGACCTGGCGCGCAAGGATCGCTCTCCCGACTTCAGCCTGGGCGCCCGCTACGGCCGGCGCGTGGGCGACAACCCCGATGGCAGTTCCCGCGCCGACCTTGCCTCCATCATGTTCAGCATGAACATGCCCATCTTTACCAGCCGTCGGCAGGACTCGGCCATCGCCCAGCGTGGCAGCCAGTTGCAGCAGCAGCGTTACAACCTGGATGATGCGCGCCTGCGCATCAGCCGCGAGGTGTCCCGCGCCCTGGCGGACTATCGCGCCGCCCGCGAACAGGCACGCCTGCTGGAAACCGGCATTCTTCCTCAGGCGCGCCAGACGGTCGCCTCCATGCTGGCCGCCTATCAGGTGGACAAGGTGGATTTTCTCAACGTGGTGCGTGTGCAGGTGATGCTGTTCAACTATGAAACACGCTACTGGCGTGCCGTTTCAAGTGCCAACCAGGCACAGGCCGCCCTGCAGGCCGCGGTAGGGGTTTCCTCCGCCGCCGATTTCCTGTCTTCCCGTCCCGAATCCGAGGTACCCCATGAATAAGCAGACCATTGTCAGTCTCGTGCTCGTCGCCCTTGTTGCTGGTGGCGGCGGCTATTGGCTGGCCCAGAATCAGTCCTCTCCCACAAGCGCAACGGCGACGGGCGATGGCGCGACAGGCGAACGGAAACCGCTGTTCTATCGCAATCCCATGAATCCCGCCATCACCTCGCCTGTGCCGGCCAAGGACGAGATGGGCATGGATTACATCCCGGTGTATGCAGAGGAGGACAAGCCGAAAGAGAAAGAGGTGTTGTTCTACCGCAATCCCATGAATCCCGCCATCACCTCGCCGGTGCCGGCCAAGGATGAGATGGGCATGGACTACATCCCCGTATACGCCGATGGTGGCGCCGGCGCCGATGAACCGACCGGTACGGTCACCATCGACCCGGTGACGGTGCAGAACATCGGCGTGCGCACCGCTCGCGCCGAGCGGCGCAGCCTGAGTCACGCGGTGCGCGCCGTGGGGCGGGTGGACTTCAACGAGAAACGCCTGGCGCGCCTGCACCCGAAGACCGAGGGCTGGATCGAGGTGCTGCGCGTTTCCACCACCGGCTCGGTCGTGAAGAAGGACGACATACTGCTCAGCATCTATTCACCACAGCTGGTTTCCAGTCAGGAGGAATACCTGCTGGCCCTGCACAACCTGCAGGTCTTGAAGGACAGCCCCTACGAGGAAATCCGCCGCGGCGCCGAGGATCTGGTGAATTCGTCGCGTGAACGCCTGCGCCTGCTGGACGTGCCTGATCACCAGATTCACGAACTGGAGGTGACCCGGAAGCTGAAGAAACGCATCCACATCCACTCACCCTTCGACGGCACGGTGATCAAGGTGGGTGTGCGCGAGGGGCAGTACGTGACCCCACAGACGGAACTCTACATGCTGGCCGATCTTTCCCGGGTGTGGGTCTACGTGGATGTCTACGAGGAAGATCTGCCATGGATCAAGCAGGGTGATATCGGTGAGATGACCGTGCGTGCGGTGCCCGGGCGCATTTTCCGCGGCAAGGTCACCTACATCTATCCCTACATGGAACGCAAGACGCGTACCGCGCGCGTGCGCCTGGAATTCGACAACCCGGATCTGCTGCTGAAGCCGGAGATGTTTGCCAACATCACCTTGCGCGCCGGGCGCGTCGACGATGCGGTGGTGGTGCCTTCCGAGGCCGTGGTGCGCTCGGGTGAGCGTGACCTGATATTCGTAGTGCGCGAGCGTGGCAAGTTCGAGCCACGGCCAGTGACCCTGGGCCTGTCCGCCGACGGCCTGGTGCAGGTTGTCGATGGTTTGAAGGCCGGTGAGGAAGTGGTGACTTCCGCGCAGTTCCTCATCGATTCCGAGTCCAAGCTGCGCGAGGCCACGGCGAAGATGCTGGAAGGGCTGGCGGGTGGAGGCAGTGGTGGCGGCGCGGACGCCGGCATGGATATGAGCGACATGGACATGAGCGACATGGACATGGACGACATGAGCATGGACGACATGAGCATGGATGACATGGACATGAGCGACATGTCCCTGGAAGACGGGCAATAGGGGCGCGCCATGATCATCCAGAAAATCATCAATGCTTCCCTGCGTGACAAGTTCACGGTTCTCATTGCCACCTTCATCATGGTCGGCATCGGCCTGTGGGCGGTGAAGACGACCTCGCTGGACGCCATCCCCGACCTGTCCGACGTGCAGGTGATCATCTTCACCGAATTTCCCGGGCAGGCGCCGCAGGTGGTGGAGGACCAGGTGACCTATCCGCTCACCACGGCGATGCTGGCGGTGCCCAATTCCAAGGTGGTACGCGGATACTCCTTCTTTGGCCTGTCCTTCGTCTATGTCATCTTCGAAGATGGTACTGACATGTACTGGGCGCGTTCGCGCGTATTGGAGTATCTAAATTACGTTAGTGGTCGACTGCCGACTGGCGTTTCGCCGGCGCTGGGCCCGGACGCCACCGGCGTTGGCTGGATCTATGAATATGCCCTGGTCGACCGCACGGGAAATCACGACCTGTCGCAATTGCGTTCGTTGCAAGACTGGTACCTGCGTTATCCCTTGCAGACCGTAGATGGCGTGGCCGAGGTGGCCTCGGTGGGTGGCTTCGTCAAGCAGTATCAGGTTGAGGTGGACCCGCAGGCGCTGCTGGCCTACAACATTCCACTGTCCAAGGTGCGCCACGCCATACAACGCTCAAACAACGACGTCGGTGGCAAGCTGGTGGAGATGGCCGAGACCGAATACATGGTGCGCGCAAAAGGCTATCTGCGCGGTATCGAGGATATCAAGACCATCCCGGTGGGCGTGGGCAGCGATGGAACGCCAGTACGCATTGAAGACGTGGCCAATGTACACCTGGGGCCGGAACTGCGTCGCGGCCTGGCCGAACTCAATGGCGAAGGTGAAGTGGCCGGCGGCGTGGTGATCATGCGCTACGGCGAAAACGCCCTGGCCACCATCAAGGGGGTACGGGAAAAGCTTGCCGAGCTGGCCAAGGGCCTTCCGGAAGGCGTGGAGATCGTACCGGTTTATGATCGCGGCGATCTCATCGAACGCGCGGTGGACAACCTCAAGGAAAAGCTGGTCATGGAATCCATCGTGGTTGCCCTCATTGCCATCGTATTTCTACTGCATGCGCGCTCGGCGCTGGTGGCTATCGTCACCCTGCCCGTCGGCATCCTGCTTGCATTTATTGTTATGCGTTTACAGGGTATCGATGCCAATATCATGTCGCTGGGGGGTATCGCCATCGCTATCGGCGCGATGGTGGATGGCGCCATCGTAATGATAGAAAACGCCCACAAACACTTGGAGCATGCGGTCGAGCGCAAGGGTGGAAAACTGAGCAATGAAGAGCGCTGGGAGGCCGTGGCCAGTGCCTCGCGCGAGGTGGGACCAGCGCTGTTCTTCTCCCTGCTCATCATTACCGTTTCCTTCCTTCCGGTGTTTACCCTGCAGGCGCAGGAGGGAAGGTTGTTCGCGCCTTTGGCCTTCACCAAGACCTACGCCATGGCTGCCGCGGCGCTGCTGGCGATCACCCTGGTGCCGGTATTGATGGGTTATTTCATTCGCGGCCACATCATGCCCGAGGCGAAAAATCCGGTGAACCGCGTCCTGCACTGGTTGCATGCGCCGACCTTGCAAGCGGCCATCAACTGGCGCTGGCCCGTGGTAGCTGCCGCGGCAGTGCTGCTTGCCCTTACCTGGGTTCCGATCAGCCAATTGGGTAGCGAGTTCATGCCGCAGCTGGACGAAGGCGACATTCTCTACATGCCCACCACCTATCCCGGCGTATCCATCACCAAGGCCAAGGAGATCCTCCAGCAGACGGACAAGATCATCAAGACCTTTCCCGAGGTGTTGAGTGTATTCGGCAAGGTGGGGCGCGCGGATACCGCCACCGATCCGGCGCCGCTGGCGATGATCGAAACCACCATCCGCCTCAAGCCCAAGGATCAGTGGCCGGACCCGACCAAGACCACCAAGCAACTGATGGCGGAAATGGACGCGGCGATCAAGTTCCCGGGGTTGGCCAATGCCTGGACCATGCCCATCAAGACGCGCATCGACATGCTCTCCACGGGCATCAAGACGCCCATCGGCATCAAGGTGAGCGGACCGGATCTCAATGTGCTGGAGACCGTGGCCAATGATATCGAGCAGGCCATGAAGCAACTGCCGGATACCCTGTCCGCCTTCGCCGACAAGGCCGCCGGTGGTTATTACCTCGACTTCGACATCAACCGTGAAGAAGCGGCGCGCTACGGACTCACGGTGGGCGATGTGCAGGATGTCATCGCCACCGCCATCGGCGGCATGAACGTGACGCAGACGGTGGAGGGACTGGAGCGCTACCCGGTCAATGTGCGTTACCCGCGTGAGCTGCGCGACAACCTGTCTCAGCTCAAGGAAGTGCTGATCCCCACGCCCACCGGTACGCAGATCCCGCTGACCCTGGTAGCGGAGCTGGCCTTGCGTCGTGGTCCGCCGTCCATCAAGAGCGAGGATTCGCGCCCCAATGCCTGGATCTATGTGGACATCAAGACATCGGATATTGGTGGTTATGTCGCCGAGGCCAAGAAGGTGGTGGAATCACAGGTGAATATTCCACCCGGCTATACCGTGGTCTGGTCGGGACAGTTCGAATACATGGAGCGCGCCGCCGAGCGTCTGCGCATCGTGGTGCCGGGCACCCTGATGCTGATCTTCCTGTTGCTGTATTTCAATTTCCGCAATATCACCGAACCGCTGGTGGTGATGCTGTCGATCCCCTTTGGCCTGATTGGCGGCTTCTGGCTGGTGTACTGGCTGGGCTTCAACATGTCCGTGGCCGTGGCCGTCGGCTTCATTGCCCTGGCCGGCGTGGCGGCGGAAATCGGCGTGCTGGTGCTGACCTTTATCGACCACGAGGTGGCACGTCGGCGCCGGGAATTCGGGGGTGTATTGACGGCGGAACAGATCATGGCCGCCGTGCACCGGGGCACCTCGGAACGTGTCCGCCCCATCGCCATGACCGCCACCGCGATCATTGCCGGCCTGCTGCCCATCATGTGGGGCACGGGTACCGGTTCGGGTGTCATGCAGCGCATTGCCGCGCCCATGGTGGGCGGCATGGTCACGGTGACCCTGCTCAGTCTGCTGGTATTGCCGCTGATCTACGGCATCGTGATGCAATGGCAGGAAAAGGCGCGACGCAAAAAGCTGCAACAAACGGATGAGGCAATGCTGCACGCCGAATCCTCCCATGAACCCCGCGCCTGAAAAGGGGCATGACCGGTTCCACACAGCGGAACCATTGACCACAAGCAAGTTGAAAAGAGGAGAAAGTACCATGCGCAAGATACTGATGGCCCTGACCATTACCGGATTCCTGGGCGGTCTGCCTGTTGTCCAGGCCTCGCCAGGGCACGATCACGATGGCGGCATGAAACACGATGATCACGGTGGCATGAAGCATGATGACCACGCTGGCATGAAGCATGGTGACCATGACGGCATGCAACATGAGGACCACGGCGGCAGTGGTCACAAGATGGACGGCATGTTTCTGGAGAAGAAGCAGATCGATGGTTACCTCGTCAGCTTCCATGTCATGAAGCCCGTCGGCGGCCCCTCCATGGGCGGGAGCCATCATGTCATGATCAAGGTGGAGAGGGATGGAAAGCCGGTGGACGGCATTGTCATGAACACCAAGGTCGTTTTTCCGGATGGCAAGGACGAAACCAAGAAGGCCATGAAGATGGGTGACTGGTACATGGCGGGCTATGACATGCAGGACGGCAAGAAACACCAGTTGATGATCCTGTTCAAGACTGCAGATGGCAAGAAGCACAAGGGTGGCGTCTATTATCAATGATCTGCAATATCCCCTCGCCGGCATTGCGGGCCATGGCCGATGTGAACGGGTGGGGGTTGCGAATGGCGCCGGAATCTACGGATTCAGGTGACAAACAATGAAAACGGCGCCGGCGCCTTACCGTCCGGCGCGGAGGTGATGTCATGGAGTACCGCAAGATTACCGCCATCTTTCGCTGTGATGCCTGCAAGAAAGTGGAGCGGAGATTACAGGAAGTGGGTGTGCAGGGTTTCAGCCTCAGCCACATCGAGGGCTATGGTGAATACGCAGACCTTTACAGCAGTGACTGGATGACCCGTCACGCCCGCCTGGAGATCTTCACCGAGGCGGCAAAGGTGGATATTATTGTCGAGGCCATCATGGACTCGGCGCATGTCGGCCTGGCGGGCGATGGCATCGTCGCTGTGCAGTCGGTGGAGAAGCTGTACCGCATACGCACCCGCCGTGAAATACACGCTGATGAGCCTTGAGTCATTGGCGTATGGATAACTGGAAAAAGACGAGACGAAAGGAAAGAAAATGCCCGAAATAATTCCCAACTGGCACCCGATATTTGTGCATTTCACGGTTGCCCTCTTATCGCTGTCGGTAGCGCTTTTTTTGGTTACCCACTTCATTCACGGCGCCCTGCGTGAGCAGTGGCTGGTGGTGGCGCGCTGGTCGCTGTGGTTTGGCGCCGCGATTACCCTGCTGACCGGGCTTGCCGGCCTGGATGCCTATAACACGGTGGCCCATGACACACCTTCGCACGAGGCCATGACCGAGCATCGCAACTGGGCCATTTCCGTGCTCATCCTGTTTCCGTTGCTGGCAGTCTGGTCGGTCAGCAGGGTGCGTGCGGGGAAGAACCTCGGCAAGGGTTTTACCGCCCTGATGCTGGCGGGTGGCGTATTGCTGATGTCCACCGCATGGCATGGCGGCGAGCTCGTGTATCGCTATGGCCTGGGAGTGATGTCACTGCCCAATGTGGACTCGCATGCGCATGACGGTGGTGGCGAGCACGCCCATGACGATGCTGCGGCAGCGGCAGGGGATGATGGACACGCGCACGGACACGACGCGGGGCAGCCGGCGGACGATGGGCACGACCATGCCCATGACGCGGCTGAAATGGATGATTCAACGATGGATTTCAGTGGCATGGACGAAGGACTTGATGAGGGCCCGGCGGCCCACGGTGATACGGGCGATCACGCCCACTAGGAGGTTATTCATGTTTACGGTTTCCGAGCTGGCCACGCGTGCCAGCGTTACACCCGATACGGTGCGTCACTATGTGCAGATTGGTCTTCTGCAACCACGGCGAAACCCTGACAACGGCTACAAGCTGTTCGAGCCGGCCGACGTGCATCGGCTGCGCTTCGTGCGCCAGGCCAAGAGCCTGGGTTTTACGTTGAGCGAGATCCGCGAGATTCTCGGCCATGCCAAGCAGGGCGAGTCACCTTGTCCGCGGGTGCGTGAAATCATTCAGCGCCGCATCACCGAAAACCGCAGCCACCTGGAAGACCTGATGGCCCTGCAGCAGCGCATGGAGGCGGCGATGGACAGTTGGTCGGCAATGCCAGACGGTATTCCCAGTGGCGATTCGGTATGCCACCTGATCGAGGAAGTGATCGTTCCCACGCGTTCTCACTACGATGCTTGACCTGTGGGCGGCACACAGGAGCTAGGCTGAGAATGTAGAGGAGGGATGACGGCAAAAACTGCGGTCATCGTTTCCGGATTCATCGTTCTTTCAACCGCCCCCGGGCGCAAGGAGTTGGCAATGGCAAGAGATCCTGTTTGTGGCATGGAGGTATCGGAAGATGCCGAGCAGCGAGTACGGCACGAGGGTCAGGAATACCTGTTCTGCAGTGCGCACTGCCGACAGAAGTTCGTCGATGAGCCATCGCGGTATCTTTCTGTCGAGCCGGAAACAGCGGCGCTGACCGATCCCGTGTGTGGCATGGCGGTGACGGAGGACTCCCCGCATCATGTGATGCATGCCGGACACACGCATTATTTCTGCAGCGCCGGTTGCCAGGAAAAGTTTGTCGCTGAGCCTGAAAAATATTTGCATGAAAGCGATGAGCCGGATGAACTGGAAGCGGCGGAGGGTGATGACGACGCTGTCTACACCTGCCCCATGCACCCGGAAATCGAGCAGCTAGGTCCGGGAAGTTGCCCCAAGTGTGGCATGGCTCTGGAGCCCAAGGGCGTACCGGTCATTGCCACCAAGACCCAATACACCTGTCCTATGCACCCGGAGATCATCCAGGATCATCCCGGTAACTGTCCCAAGTGCGGTATGGCGCTGGAAGCCGTCACGGTAGAGGCGGAAGAAGACACCAGTGAACTGGACTACATGAGCAAACGCTTTTGGGTCAGCGCCGTGCTGGCCATCCCGGTATTGTTCAGCGCCATGGCGGCGGAGTTTTGGCCCGAGGGCATGGCGGAGTTGATTGATCCCAACCTGCGTCAGTGGCTTGAAATGGTGGTCTCAGCCCCGGTGATCATCTGGGGTGGCTGGATTTTTTATGTGCGCGCCATCCAGTCGGTCATCACACGTAACCTGAATATGTTTACCCTCATCGGCCTCGGTGTCTCGGTGGCCTTTACTTACAGTGTTATTGCCACCGTCTTTCCCGGTATTTTCCCGCCCGAGGTGTTCAACAAAGTAGGCGTGGTGCCGGTCTATTTTGAGGCGGCAGCGGTGATTACCACGTTGATACTGCTGGGGCAGGTGCTGGAACTGCGCGCCCGCAGCCGGACCAATGCTGCCATCAAGTTGCTGTTAGGCCTGGCGCCGAAGACGGCGCGCATCGTGCGTGAAGACGGCAGCGAGGAAGATATTCCCCTGGAGCATGTCAAGCCCGGCGATATCCTGCGCGTCCGCCCCGGGGAAAAAATTCCGGTGGACGGCGCAGTTATCGATGGCGAAAGCAATGTCGATGAATCCATGGTCACTGGCGAGCCGTTGCCCGTGGTGAAAAGCAAGGGTGAGCGTCTCATCGGTGCCACCGTCAATGGCACCGGCAGCCTGTTGATGCGGGCCGAAAAAGTCGGCGCAGATACATTGCTGTCACAAATCATCCAGATGGTTGCCGATGCCCAGCGTTCACGTGCTCCTATTCAGAGACTGGTCGACCTTGTTTCTGGCTATTTTGTCCCGGCAGTGGTCGTCATCGCGGTTATCACCTTCATCGTCTGGAGTGTGTGGGGACCGGAACCCGCCATCGCCTATGCCGTGATCAATGCCGTAGCGGTATTGATTATCGCCTGTCCCTGTGCGTTGGGGCTGGCAACCCCCATGTCCATCATGGTCGGTACTGGCAAGGGCGCCATGATGGGCGTGCTGTTCAAGAATGCCGAGGCGTTGGAGGTCTTGTGCAAGGTGGACACCCTGGTGGTGGACAAGACCGGCACGCTCACCGAGGGTAAACCGGAACTGGTCTCCGTGGTGGCCGTAGACGGCTTTCATGAACACGATGCCTTGCGGCTGGCCGCGAGTCTGGAACGCGCCAGTGAACACCCACTGGCCGAAGCCATTGTGCGCGGCGCAGAGGAACGCGGTACCGAACTGGCCAAGACCGAAGACTTCCAGTCGGTCACCGGCAAGGGTGTGACCGGCACGGTAGACGGCCATTGTGTGGCGCTCGGTAACATCAAACTGCTCACCGACCTCGGTATTGATGTGGGTGACTTGCCGGCACAGGCCGACGTTCTGCGTGCCGATGGTCAAACGGTGATGTTGCTGGCGATCGACAACAAGGCCGCCGGGCTGATCGGTGTGGCCGACCCGGTTAAGGAAACCACCCCCGAAGCGATCCGCGACCTGCACGCCGCCGGTATCAAGGTGGTTATGCTTACCGGTGACAGCCGCAAGACCGCCGAGGCCGTGGCTAGCAAGCTGGATATCGACCAGGTTCAGGCCGAGGTGCTGCCGGATCAGAAGGCTGCCGTGGTCAAGCAGCTGCAGGATGAAGGGCGTACCGTGGCCATGGCCGGTGACGGCATCAACGATGCCCCGGCCCTGGCACAGGCCCATGTGGGTATCGCCATGGGTACGGGTACCGATGTGGCCATGGAGAGCGCCGGGGTGACCCTGGTGAAGGGCGATCTGCGTGGCATTGTGCGGGCACGGCATCTGTCTCGGGCCACCATGCGCAATATTCGTCAGAACCTGTTCTTCGCCTTCATCTATAACTCGTTAGGCGTACCGGTTGCGGCGGGGCTGCTTTATCCCTTCTTCGGTATTCTGTTATCACCCATTATTGCCGCAGCAGCCATGGGCTTTAGCTCAGTGTCGGTGATCATGAATGCCCTGCGCCTGAACCGGGTGAAACTGTGAGAAAAAGGTTTTGAAGACTTGAATATTGCTTGACCTGTGTCTTGCACCTATGTCCTAACCTCTGAATATGAGCGTAAAACAGGCTTCATGAACAGGAGGATGAATCATGCAAAAGGTAGTGGATCAAACAAATCTGAATCTCGGTACAGCATCTTCAGATGCCCGCCATTTCAGTGCGCAGGTCGATACCGGACGCGCCATTGTTTCCCTTTTACTGTCCGGATACACAGGTGAAGTGGCAGTGCAGCTGTGGGACGGCGGTCTGGCTGCAGGCGACGAGGATGCCGCTTGCCGATTGGTGTTCCATCACCCCGGCGCACTGCGTGACCTGATCTTGCGCCGCAACCTCGTTCGCCTGACCGAGTTTTATCTGGCGGGGAAGATCGATGTCATCGGTGACATGGAAGGTCTGTTCAGTCTGGCGCCGCATCTTTCGGCATTGAAACTGTCGTGGCGGGATAAGTGGCAATTATTCTCTCTCGCATTGCGTCTTCCGGCCAGCCGGATGCGCTTGGCTCGGAAAGGTCTGGATCATGACAATTCCCACGCCACCATCGCCCATCACTATGACGTGGGCAATGCGTTTTACCAGCTGTGGCTGGACCCGGAAATGGTCTATTCCTGCGCCTATTTCCTGCATCGGGATGAGTCGCTGGCCGAGGCTCAACAGAACAAGCTGGACTATATCTGCCGCAAGCTGCGCCTGGCGCCGGGGCAGACGCTGCTGGATATCGGCTGCGGCTGGGGCGCGCTGGCCATTTGGGCGGCGCGTTATTACGGCGTCCGGGTGCATGGCATCACCCTCAGCGAGGCCCAGCACCATTTCGCCTGCCAGCGGGTTGCCGAGGAGGGCTTGTCTGACCAGGTGCTCATCGAGCTGCTCGACTATCGCGATCTGCCGCAGGACGCCCAGTACGATCGCGTGGTCAGCGTCGGCATGTTCGAGCACATCGGCATCAGGAACTTTCCCACCTATTTCTCGCAGGTTAAACGTGTGCTCAAACCCGGCGGTCTGTTTCTCAACCACGGCATCTCCAACGAGGCCGGCTGGCGGCGCACGCCACTGACCCGCTTCATCAATCGCTACATCTTTCCCGATGGCGAGCTGACGTCCATCAGTCACACCTCGCAGGCGATGGAGGGGGCGGGCTTCGAACTGGTCGATGTGGAGGCCCTGCGCAGGCACTATGCGCTGACCCTGCGCCACTGGGTCAAGGCCCTGGTCGAGAAAAAACAGCAGGCCGTGAGCCTCACCAGTGAGGAATCCTGGCGTCTGTGGAAGCTCTACATGGCCGGCTGCGCCTGGTTCTTCGATGCCGGTGAAATCAATGTCTATCAGGTGCTGGCCGGCCACGCCGGGCAGGCCATTGCTACGCCACTGACGCGCGATGATCTTTATCGCAACGCCTGGTCCAGGGAGGCCGATCATGTCCGGCGCTGAGTTTGTCGACGGAGCGCCTCCGGCGGATGGCGGGCGCCGCCGCCTGCTGCTGGCCGCC
>Ga0256839_1004454_pt1 | contig 13678 bp, 7 predicted proteins | sample 354166metaG_FD_185968 | JGI IMG/M metagenome (GOLD analysis project Ga0256839, IMG submission 185968) | Hydrothermal vent microbial communities from Mid Atlantic Ridge, Atlantic Ocean - 354-166 | ecosystem: Environmental > Aquatic > Marine > Hydrothermal vents | place: Atlantic Ocean: Mid... | reverse complement strand
TGCCCCCGGCATCGAGGGCAGCCGTGGTAAAGCTATAGGTGCCGTCCCCGTCATCGTTCAGGGCTTGCGTTGCGGAGAAGTCCGTGTCAAGCACCGACAGGTTGGCGGTAACCGAAAGGCCGGTTTCTCCTAAATCAACATCAAAGGTTATGGTTTCCCCGGCTTTATAGTTACCATCGCCCGTATCTCCTGTGCCAATAAAAACAGGTGCGGTTTTGTCTAGTAAAAGTTGCAGGCTATTATCCGTTACCGGGCCATTGCCGGCCACATCAGTAGCGGAGAAGGTAACGGCAATAGCGCTTCCTTCCTGCATATTGCCCCCGGCATCGAGGGCAGCCGTGGTAAAGCTATAGGTGCCGTCCCCGTCATCGTTCAGGGCTTGCGTTGCGGAGAAGTCCGTGTCAAGCACCGACAGGTTGGCGGTAACCGAAAGGCCGGTTTCCCCTAAATCAACATCAAAGGTTATGGTTTCCCCGGCTTTATAGTTACCATCGCCCGTATCCGTTACAGTGATAAAGGCGGGCGCTATGCCATCCACAACAATATTTTGATTATCCGACAATGAGTTTGGCCCTCCTGCTGGCGGCAAACCAAGCAAGGCGGGTGTAGTACCATCACTGTTATCAACAATGGTAGCCCCGCCATTGAGTGTTAGGGTAGCCGTAGTATTATAGTCGAGGTCTGATGAAACATCATTTGCCTGTACTGTATAAGAAAAATCCAGCGAGGTTACATTGGTTTGGTCCCCCCCGGTATAAGTCGCAGTTTGGTCTGTGGTGCCTGTTTCCAGCAATATCGTAATGCTGCCACCATTCAGGGCAATATCTACCGGGGCATTGTATCCAACCGTAATGGTAATGTTTTGACCGATGCCATAGGTGCCATCTGGCCCTCCGCTAACATTATCGGGGACTGGTTGGCCAAGCAGGGTGTTGAATGAAAATATTCCCAGGGCCATGAGGATGAATTGATATTGTAAGCTTTTCATAGTTGTTTAACTAATTAACTAGTTTCCCCTTAATATTTACCTTTACCAGCATCATCAGTTTCACTTCGTTGGTATTTTGCATGGTGCCGAGAAACACGAAACCCCTGTCTTCGGCCTGTACAATAGCCACGCCTGTTTCGTTACCGGTGCCGCCAATAATATTAATAAAGCCGGCATTGCCCACCGTGCCGTCAAACCCTACCTTGGCCACATAAAAATCAAGGTCGGTACGGGTGGTGCTGCCATCCAGGTGCTTGTTAGTGGCGCCCAGTACTACATATTCGCCATCCGCAGCCTGCACAATGGCATTGGCATAAACATCATACCCCTCTTCGGCAACAAACCCCGGGGAGCCGGGCGTGGTACTGTTTACCATACCGATGGCCCGTCTGCCATTTCTGATTACGGTTTGCACCACCATCAAACTATTGAAACTGATATTGGTGCCGCCCGCCAGGTCGGTGATGGTTTCATCATTTAATAATTGCCGGCCATCCAGGATCGAAATCTGGTCGCGGGGTGCGGCCAGCAGTTGCACAGCAAAATTACCGGCATCCGTGATCTGCGAGGTCCAGGTAAAGTTATCAGGGCTGTCTTCATACAGCCTTCTGGAAGCATTGCGCCTGTTGCCGTTAGAACCCCATTTGCGCACTGCCGCCCAGGAAGGGGTAAGCGTGGCATCATAGCCATATAAAAAAGTGGAATCGGCAGGGCCGGACAAATTGGCTATATAACCGCAAACAACCACCTCATTCCTGCTGCTGACTGTAATGCCCGTGCCGTGGTAATTATTGTTACTGCCCAGGCTGGTATAAAGCGGGTTTTCCCCCTGCAGGTTAGTTTTAATCAGGCTCATACTGGTAGATAGCGGATCCGTAGTTTTAATACTATCACCGATGATTAAGTAACCGTCTGCAAGAGCTGCCAGGGCGCTGCCCCGGATGCCGCCAAACCCCCTGGCCCATAGCTGGTTGCCTTGCAGGTCAACTTTTATCAGCAGGGCGGTGGTTGCGTCTTGCCGGTTGGTATTATTGCCCAGCAACAGGTAGCCGTCATCGAGTTTCAGCAAGTCGGCTGCTTCGGTGTTGCCGTCTTCACCAAAATATTTTATAAAGGCCTTGTCCTGGGCCGGCTCCAGTTGTTCAAGGTTGCAGGCCACAAGCGAGGTTAGCATGACAATAAAAGCTGTTATCCTTTGCATGGTACTAGCGCAATTGTTTAGGTATGTAAATATAGCGGGTGTAGCCGAGGGAGATGGCTACATGGTTCAGGCGGTAAACATCGTCTTGTACCAGGGTGTTAAGCTGGGCCGCGTTGGCCGGGCTTAACACCTGTCCGCTGCCGGTCAGGTTTGTCAGGCTGTAGAGGTACCTTACCTCAAAAGAGACAAACCCTTCATCCAGCTTTACGGTAGCCCCCCCGCCTGCCAGAATGCCGAAGTTGAGCCGGTTTTTATCTGCGGTAGTATTTACGGTAAAACCCACTTCGGGGTCGTTGGGCATTTTCAGGGTAGCGAGGTCGGCCGGTTTGCTGGCGTTGAGCAGGTAGCTGGCCGAACCGCCCAGGTTGGCATATAACTTAACGTTGGGCATATTTTTAAACGCAAAATTGTATTTTACGGATACCGGTAGTGATAACCAGTTTTGATTTTCAAAGTTTTCCACGGTGATGTAATCGGTACCACTCACTGCCCCGGATTGTTTCCCCACCCGGTTGATGGCCATCGATTTAAAATGGAGCTCGGGGTAAAGGATGAAGTTTTTGGCAAACGCATATTCAAAGTTCACGCCTATGCCTACAAAGCCGAACTGAATCGTATAGGCCGGCCGGCTGCCGTTAAGGTTTAAGGAACTGTTCAGGCCGGTAACCACCGGCTGGGCAAAATTAAATATATAACGTACGCCCAGGTTAAACAGCGGCTTGTAGCGGAACTGTTCGTGCAGGTTGATAAACTCTGTGGGGTCAATAGCGGGGTTTACCTTAAATTCATGATCGGTTTGCAAGAGCCGCAGCATCGTGGCTTCGGCCATTGGCTGATCTTCGAGAAATATATATGATAAGGTAAGCAGGCGCAATACTTGTGATTTCTGCGCTTTTGAATAGACTCCGCTTTCCAGGCAATCTTTCAGCAAGGCCTGAATATCCTGGATCCGGCCTTCATCATAGCGCTGTTGGGCAATCTCAATGTTTTGGATACAGGCATCGCCCTCCCCCTCCTGGGCGAGGGCCCAAAATGGCGCTATTAGTAGTAATAGAGTAACTATTTTTTTCATATGCTTATTTTATCTCACAGGTATTGCCATCAAAAGGATAATCTTCGGTTATTTCGGCCACATACATTTCCCACTCCTGGGTATTGAAATTACGGGTTAACAAGCCACACAGCCGGTTGGCCATAACTTCAATGTTCATTGGCCATACTTTTACCTCACCATGCTCGAAGCCCCCGCCAAAGAGGAACTTGCTATCGGGGGAGAAGGACAGGGAAGAGGCCCAGCCCGACAAGTAGAGGACATAGGGCTGGTCATTCAGGTTATGCATATTCCATACCCGGATGGTTTTATTCAGGCTGGCTACGGCCATATAATTGCCATCGGGGCTGAATTTAATATCGCTTATCCTGGCCAGGTTGTCGGTAAATACCCTGTCACGCGTTTGGGTCTGGGTGTTAAACAGCGAAATGGGCCCGTCTAACTCGCCAACCACCAGATAGTTGTCATCGCGGCTGAAGCGCAGGGAGGTAAACACCGATTGCGGATATTCCGGATAGGGGATAAGCTGGTTATTATTGCTGATGTCCCACACATATACTTTCCCATCGGCCCCGGCCCCGGCCAGCAGGCGGCCATTGTGGCTGATGTTCAAATCATTTATTTTGACCGGGGGGCGGATAAAGTCGTGTACTGCTTTAGCGTTTAAGTCCACTTCCTGGATGTTTTTACCGGCCTCGGAAAGGATAAAGTACCTTGAGGAAGGCTCCAGGACTTCGATATCCTTAACGGTACCCCTGAAGCCTTTGATGACGGTAACCTGCCGGTTGTCCAGGTTAATTACCTGCATAAAAGCCTCGTTGGTTTCGGGGTCGCGGAAGTCACCGGCTGCCAGCAGGTATTTGTCATCAGGGCTCATAACCAGGTCCTGGATAACGTGCGTGCCCTGCTGTTGCCGCAGGATGGTATCGGCTGTTACCACGCCATTTTCTATCTGCCAATGCAGGATTTTACCGCGGGAGTCGCCCGAATAAATATATTCCCCGGTACCGGAGCCCGTAGTTACGGCATTTACCTGTTGTTCATGGCCTTTGAGGGGGCGGGTGGTGAGATCGTTAAAGCCATTGGCCCCCAGGGCAGCGTATATCCCGGCAAAAACATCGGCATTGAAAGGATTGCCTTCATGTTCCTTATTAAACTTATAGGCTTGCATGGCCAGCAGGCCTTTTAGCTGCTTGTCGGGGAAGTTGCCGGTGGCTTTCAGGGCCAGGGCTTTGGAAAGCGACAGGTAACGCTCTTTTCGGGCCAGGGCTTCTTTTTCCCGGGCGAGTTGTTCGTTCTGTTTGGCCAGTTTTTCTTGTTCCCTGGCAATTTTAGCTTCATCATCGGCCCGCTTTTTCTCCCTTTCCGCTTCTAATCTCCTTAATTCTGCCAGTTTACTGGCATTGGTAGCACTATCCTGGGCAATGCGTGCCTTTTCCGCTTCAATTTTCGCCCGTGCTTCCTGTATCCTGGCCTCTTCAGCATTAATTTCTGCCTGTCTTTTCTGAAACTCGGCAACTGTTTTGGCCGAGTCAGCCTGCATTCGTTGAGCCTCGGCCTCCTGGAAATTTTTCTCAGCCTCTATTTGCGCTTTTTCCGCCACGGTTTTCTGGGCAAAGGCATAAATCAGGAAGATAACACTGATTACGGCCGCAGCCCCAAGGATGAGGGCAGTAATTTTTACCCGTTGCAGGGCTTTTTTAGCCTGCAACTCTTTGATTTTCTGTTCTTCTTCAAAGGCTTTTTTGGAGTACTCCAGAAACACCATGGTACGCTCGTAGGCCGGGTCATAGCGCTGGCCCCAAACCAGGGTGGGCTTATGTTTTAGTTGCCAGTTGAGGGCCAGTTGCAGATCGGGTGGGCGCCAGAGGCCCCCTTTGCCTTCCTGGTGCATGGCTGCGGCCTCGGCCAGGCGCAGGTACATGTTAATCGATTCAGCTTCCTCATCCACCCAGTTTTTCAGCCGCACCCAGATGCGCATCAGGCTTTCGTGTGAGATGTCAATCATGGAGTCGGCCGTCAGTTCTTTGCCCACCGGGGGCATCAGCAGTGAGCGGCCGGGGGCGCGGAACTTCTCAATTACTGCGGCTACTTCTTCCACCGAGGTGTCGGCAATGGCGGCAATTTCCCCCAGCAGGGTAGGGCGCCTGATACCAAAATTCTCCCCCCGTTTTTCGGTGATGGTTTTAAACAGGATGGCGCATATTTCCCGCTGATAGTCAGTAAGTTCATCGTAGGCTTCATTGGCATGCATCGATAGCGCCTCGGTCATGGTGCCAATGGCCTCATAATGTTTGAGGTCAATAATTTCTTCCCCTTCGCGGTAATGGGTCCAGTAGTCCCAGGTCCGCATCAGGGCATGCTGCAATATGGGCAACTGGTCGGGGTTATCACCCAGGTCGTTGAGCAGGCGCTGAACCAGCCGTCCGGCAATCTTACCCCCGGCTACGGCTACGGGCCCTTCAATGGCCCTGCGCTTTTGCTCACGGGTAAGCTGCGGGATAAGGTAATGGCTGTCGTTTATTTTTTTGGTAAGTTCGGCAAACTGGGCACATTCACCGATAAAATCGGAACGCATGGTAATGGTTACATAAATGGGCGTTTCCTTATTATTGATAGCCTCCATCAGCAGGCTGATAAAGTTCAGGGTTTCGTCAAGGGCATTGCGGTCAGACTTATTGGCTTTGAAGCGGAAGAGTTCTTCAAACTGGTCGATCAGCACCAGGTAGTTTTTGTTGGTTACTTTTTTAACTTGCCTGATGGCCTCTACCAGGCCCAGCGAGCTGCTCTTCATCAAGGTGGTGAGGATGGTGCGTTTCACCTTTTTTTCATCGGCATCGGCTGTTATGTACCCGGGGTCTTGTTCCAGGATGGCCTCGGCCAGGTTGCTGATGGGGTTACTGCCCGGCCGGGCCACAATTACCTCCCAGTTGGGGCCGGCATCGGCCATAAAACCACCGTAAAGGATGGGCAATACCCCACAGTAAACAAACGATGACTTACCACTGCCCGAGGGGCCGATAATGCCCACAAAACGGTGCTGCGATAGTTTCATCAACACCTCATCTGTTTGTCCCTCACGCCCGAAGAAAAGGTGGCTCTCATCAATATGAAAAGGCCTTAATCCCGGGAAGGGGTTGGCAATACGGGTATTTATAGCAATTGCAGAACTCATAATGGCTTGTTTAGGCCTTTAATAAATTTATCCAATTGGTTGGCTAAGGGCTCCTTCTTGTCCATACTAAGCACTTCCAGGTCAAAGTCCTGGTACATCTTACTGTTCATGTCCACACCTGGGCCACCTACTATTGCCTTGCCCAGTACGGGCTTGCTGCGCCCCAGGCCAGGGGCTTTCACCAGGTCAAGCAGCTTCATGCGCACCCAGTTATCATTCACCTTGCCCTTGAAAACGATGCCGATATCCAGTAGTTTAAGCTTTTGCAGGTGCATTTTGCGCAGGTCCAGGACATTGCTGTCAAAATCGGTATGCAGTACATTGAGCCCGGCTTTAATCAATTCTTTGCTCACGGCCGTGGCTTCAGCGGTATCTGTTTTATCATAAATAAGGTAAGCGTTATATTTTTTGTCGTCCAGCTTTATTTCTTTAAGCGGGGTGTCGCTTTCCTCCTGATGATCAAACAGTTCTTCGCGCAGGGTATTCTTAAAGTCTTCCAGCGGGGTTTGAAAGATTTCAGCGGCTTCCAGGTTGGTTAAATCACGTTGAATGTTTTCGATAAAGGCTTTTTGCTGGTCGCTGGAACTCTCCTGGTGGGGGTTAATCCAGATCAGCCGTTGCAGCTTACGGCCGGAGGGGTTTTCGCGCACTTTTTGCGCAGCCAGTTTATTCTGCATATCTACCAACGAGCGCTCTCCGTTAACAGGAATTTCACCATAGGAGTTGCCAATCAGGTGCACTGAAATAATACTCTCCTGCAGCATTTCCCTGATCACCTTTTCGGCAGCCGCTGCCTCCCGTGGCAGGGTGTAATCGGGCAACACCCGGAACCCGTGCCGTTGCAGTTCCCTGCGGATGACGTTACGCTGCACGTTCAGGTCCTGCCCGGTTTCGGCCAGGTAAATGGTATCGCGCTGGTAAAGGGGTTTTACCCCGTCTTTTTTGCCTGCCTCGGCCAGCATAACGAGAGACTCGTGCACATCATAGGCCAGGTCAACCATTTTCATCCAGTAAACATTTTCGGCTGCAGGGCCAAAATAATCATTAAAAACAATGGAATTACCGGAGTCATAATCCAGGTCAAAGAGTTCATAGGGCAGGGCATCCCTGAGCTTGGCGGGTTGCTCCTCATAAGGCACATTGGTTTTCAGCACTTTAAACAACCGCTTGGCCGAGGAGGAGCCGTTGGCCCGGTAGAATTCCTCGATGGCATCCAGGCATTGGCCGGAGTTGACGAAATGGGGTGATAAAACGGAGATCAGGATACCGGTGTTTTTTAATTCGGCCACCGTGAGGGACGACCCTTCCGATTTCAGGCTGATGACCGGTTGGCGCCCCAGTACCTGGGTAAGCATAATAGTAAGGAAATGGGCAAAATCACTTACCCAGCCGTTGGCTTTGCCGGCCGGTTCGTTGTCTTTTTCAGTATAATTGATGATGATATCTTGTTCCATAAAAAAATACTAAGTAATAATTTCGGTTTTCGTGTATTGGTTAGCAACCCTGTTGATAAAAGATTTTATGAGCTCGGGGTAGTTTATCAGTATGTCAAAAAGGCTGTTCAGGGAAATCCCCAGCATCAGGGCAGGGACTTGCGCTTTGGTATTGATCTCTGCATCCTCGTTTTCGCAAAAAATAGTACCCATAAGGTGGCTGTCTGCCGGGTTGCTGAACCGGGCCGTCCCGATATTGGTTTGCAGTGTACCTTCAAAAACCACAAATACTTCATGCGGGTGTTGCGAAACACTAAATTCCTCGCCTTGCCTGAGCCTGAATGAGTGCATCTGGCTGACCATCTGCGAGAGCAGGAGGCCGGTGAAGCCGGTGAATTCGGGCATTGCCTGCAATTTAATCACCACGTCAAATACCAGGGGCAGGTTGTTTTCTACGCGGTACACCATCCTTTCCAGGGCTTCGGCTTTATGGGTAAGCCTTTGTAATACGCTGCGGTATTGGGCAGGCTTGTTTTTATAGGTTATCCAGGTAGCCAGTTCCGCCAGCAAGGGGTCGGGGTTGAACATATGGGCCACAATGCTGTCGTCTAATGCAATATCTTTATTGTGGGCAATGGCATACAAGGTGCAGGCTTTGGTCCAGCGGTTGACGTTACTGCTTTCGCGGTTGAGCAGGTAATTGTAGGTTTCGCTTTCCGCATAAACCTGCCGTGGGTAAAAAACCTGCAGCTTATCGAGTTTTTCATGGGCCGAGATGTCATCGAGTAAAGGAAACAGCTTGGGTTTCATGTCCTGGGCCAGGAAGATATCCAGCAGTTCTATCGCATAGGTGATGCCTTCGGTCGTGCCCAGTTCAATATTTTCTTTTACCAGCTCTATCGAATCCGGGTCATAAATAATGGCCAGCAGCATGTAGATAAAGTCGAAATTGCTTTTAATTTCTTCATCAAGGGCTTGTTGCAGGGGCTGGTTATAGGCTTCATCGGTCAGCTCGGTTTTGGCGGTGATGTTCCACAGGGCTTTGCCGATTTCATCGTTGAGGATATCATTGAGCACAAGGGCTTCCTTGCGGGTGGCGGTATATCTGTTTTTACTGAGGGAGATCAGAATTTGCTTGACAATTTTCCGGTCGGGGAAGTCGATTTTTTGCCATAATAGCTGATGGGCTTCCTCCCCGCCAATCTCCACCATAATATTGATGAGTTTGATCATTACCGACAAGGTTTGGCCCGAGCGGTGAAAGGCATTTTCCAACACCGGCAACACCTGGTTGCCGGCTGCTACCAGGGCTGAAGCCGCTTCATAGGTAAACAACTTATTGCCCAGCAGTTCAATCAGCAGCGGCCAGGTTTCGCTGCGGTTCACCTTACGGGCCGTAATGATAGCCTGCTGCCGTACCTCGTTATCGGGGTCGCGCAACAATTCGAGTAAAACAAATATATTGCTGTTGTTCACTAAGCTGCGCAACAGCTTGGCAGCCAGGCAGCGGTCATCTTTATTAATTGACTTGGCCAGGTTATAGAGGCGGTCATCGCTAACGGATAATACCTCTCCCTGGTTGGCGCTGGCAGCCGCCTGATGGGCCAGCTCACGCAGTTCGCGGGCCCCCTCAACAGTTTCACCCTTTTTGTCGAAGTTCAGGTCGAGTTCGGCTATTTTTTTCTCGGCAAAAGCCCGCAGGCTAAGGTTGTCGGTGTTGGCCAGTTCGCGGATTTTATGCTCAAAGTTCAGCGGAGAGGTCAGTTGCAGAAATTTCAGGTGGGTTAGTTGTTCATTAACCCCCTCGGCACTCAGTTCTTCTGCCTGATGTTCATGCGTGGCTTTTTTTGTTGATTTTCCTTCTTCCAGGGCTACTTCCAGGGTAGAGCGGTAGCCGTTGTACATTTTTTGGGTAACAAAAAACCACAACAGCAACAACGGGGTTACACCCATCAGGATATAAATCAACGACAGGTTGAACTGGTTCATCAGGATAAGTATGCCGCCCGCTACCAGGCCTCCGAGGGCCGTAATAAACCCCTCTATTTTAGTGTTAACATCAAATTTGATGTTGGGGTTAATGGGCAGAAAGTAAAGTTTAAAGGTGGGGCCGTCCAGGGCGTCTTTTAAGGAGTCGATAAATAATTTGGCGGCCGCAATAGCAAGGAAGAACCAGATCAGGTCAACGCCTTCCCCCGGCTGGAAGCCCATGAAAAAACCGGTGAAAATAGCAGCCCCGGCCAGGATAAGGGCCAGCACCGGGTTGATAATAAGGGAGGTTTTCAGGCCGTAATTTTCTATTATCCAATCGGTTACGAAAGTCTGGAAGAGAAAGCTGAAGATCACTACGGTGGCTTCGAAGTTGGCCAGAAAAGAGGCTTTCTCTGCTTCTGTTTCCCACTGCAGGTTAATTACATTGAGAAAAGAATAGTCAATAAAGGTGACACACATCAGGGAGATCACTACAAAGGCGGTCATCAGCCGGGTGTAGTTATTGGTGAACAGTTTTTTCAGCGGCATGGTGCGGCTTTTTACACTGCCTTCGCGTTTGGTTTGCAGGTTGGCGGTGCTGGCAATAGCAATGGCCGAAACTAACATGCCGGTAACCCCGATCATACTCACCAAAAAGAGGTCCAGGGTTTTAATCCAGCCCCGGTCGAGCACAAAGGCAATGGAAAACAGGGCGACAATAGAGGCAATCAGTTGGCCGGTGTCGATACCCCCGATTATCCTCTTGGCTTGCTTGAGGTCAAACACCCGGCCAAAAAAGCCCCAGAACATAAGCAACGAAATATACGAGAAGGGCAGGGCCAGCACAAAGCCGGCAAACACAATATAGCCTTGCTGGGCAACAAAGGCCGATAATACCCACACCACAGTAGTGGTGGCCAACATAAAAACCATAAAGCCGTAAACCAGCCATTTATAAGGTATCCGGGCTTGCAGATAGGCATAAATATAGGTGGCGGCAATGCCAATGATACCCGAAACCAGAAAAGCCTGGGCCAATACATTTTCATCCTGGAAGTAATTCAGGAAAATAGCCGGGGCGGCAACATCGTAGGTAGCTAAAAATATACCGGTAAAAAAACCGAGATACAACATTAGCTTTACCGATGGCACCTCTTCGGGCCGGGCATTTAAAACCTTGATGATCAGGTTTTTCACGGTTGTGCTTAGATTAGTTACTTCTAAACTTTAATATTAGGGTAAATTCACAACTTGTCAAAGAAAAAACTGACTTAAATCATAGGCAAATATTGCAACATTAACGTAACAGCAAGGAACTGTCGCCATAACTAAGAAAACGGTAGTCATTAGTTAAGGCTTCCTGGTATATCTTTTGCCAGTTATTGCCAACAAAGGCGGCCACCAGCAGAATGAGGGTACTGCCGGGCTGGTGAAAGTTGGTAATCAGGCCGTCACAGACTTTAAATGTGTAACCGGGCATGATGAATATTTCGGTGTTGCCCTCTATAGCATCAAGCTGATTGTCCTCCAGGTGGGCCAGAACGCGGGCCAGGGCTTCTTTGCGGCTGGGCAATTTATGTTGATTGAAACCATAAGGGGCCAGTCTGGCTATGGTAAACCCGTTGCTGCCGGTTGTCAGGAGCTGTACCCCATACCAGTAGGTGCTTTCCAGGGTACGCAGGGCGGTGGTGCCTACTGCGGTAACGTGCCTGGCTGCGAGGAGGTTTTGCAGGTTGGTTTTGTTAATGATGATTCGCTCGTTGTGCATGGGGTGTTGGCTAACATCATCCACCTTTATCGGCTGGAACGTACCGGCACTCACATGCAGGGTAAGGAAATCGGTTTTAATGCCTTTGGCGGATAATTCCTGCAGCACTTTGCCGGTAAAATGCAGGCCTGCCGTTGGTGCGGCCACGGCCCCGGGGCATTTGCTGTACACCGTCTGGTACCTTTCCTTGTCGGCTTCTTCATCCGCCCGTTTAATATAAGGGGGAAGCGGCATGTGACCGATCTGGCTGATAATCTCCCCGAAGGTGGTTGTTGGGTTTTCCCAGGAAAATTCCACTAGTTTTTTTCCCTTGTTCACCAGGCGTACCTTGAGTAGTGTTTGCCGGTGCTTGCCGGCTATTTCACTAAGCAAAGTTTCGTCTTCGGGCCACTTCTTTAAATTACCGATAAGGCAATGGTAGGTTACTTTACCGGTGGTGTTCAGGGTGTCTTCTATGCGTTGTCCCGGGGCGGCCGGGGAGAGCAAAAAAACTTCAATTTTAGCCCCCGATTTACGTTGCAGAAAGAGCCTGGCCTGTATTACTTTTGTATCATTGAAAAACAAGGTGGTATTGGCCGGCAAAAGGCCGGGCAACTCATGAAAAATATGATGCGAAATTTTGCTACCTTTATAGAGCAATAATTTTGCCTGGTCGCGTTCAGCCAGGCCGTGCGTGGCTATTTTGCCGGCTGGCAGATGATATGTGTAGTCTGATAGTTTGATGTTCTTCACGGCCTTAACCTTTTACGCAGCAAAAATGAGATAAATTTTGATTTAAAGACAAAATATCAGACTAAATGGCCCTTGTATTTGAGATTGTTCCGTATACCCTGAAATTTAAATTTGCCGCCCGCACCTCCCGGGGTGAACTTCGTGAGCATCCTACCTGGTTTTTAAAGGTTTGGGACGAAGGCAACCGCAATGTGGTAGGTTACGGGGAATGTGCCCCCTTTGAGGGCCTGAGTATAGACCATTCCCCCGATTTTGAGCAACGTTTGCGTACCGCCCTGCGCAGGCTTGACGGGGCTGTGTTGCCGCAGTCGCTGGCCCAAATAGACAAATACGCTGGTTATATTGATGACGATTTGCCGGCCGTGAAATTTGGCCTGGAAACCGCCTTGCGTGATTTGTTCTATGGCGGGCAACAAAAAATCTTCGACTCACCTTTTTTTAATGAGCATAAATCTATTGATATTAATGGCCTGGTATGGATGGGGGCGAAAGAAGAGATGCTTGACCGGCTGGAATTGAAGATTATGACGGGTTTTGAGTGCATTAAGTTAAAAATTGGCGCCCTTAATTTAGAAGATGAACTGGATATTATTCGTGATGCCCGCTCCATGATCGGCAACAGCAGCCTGACTATCCGGGTGGATGCCAACGGGGCCTATACCGAAGAGGAGGCAAAAAAAGTGCTGGCCATGTTGGCGGAATATAATGTGCAGTCGATAGAGCAGCCGATAAAGCCCGGCCAGGTGGAGGCCATGCAACGGCTTTGTGCCGCCAGCCCGGTGCCCATAGCCCTGGATGAAGAATTGATAGGCGTTACCGGCCCCAACAAAAGAAAGCTGCTGGAGACGGTTAAACCCCAGTTTATTGTGCTTAAACCAACCTTGCTGGGGGGCTTTGCGGCTACCCGCGAATGGATATCCCTGGCCGAAGAACTTGGCATTGCGTGGTGGGTTACCTCGGCCCTCGAATCCAATATCGGCCTGAATGCCATTTGTCAGTTTACCAGTCAGTTTGCGCCTACGTTAACCCAGGGCCTGGGCACGGGCGATCTCTATGAGAACAATATCCCTTCCCCGCTGACCATCAACAACGGATGCATTTACCTCGCTAAAGATAAGCACTGGTATTTAAATATGGCCGAAAGGCAGGCCTGATAGAAGGCTTGCTCTTTCGTTAAATTCTTATACCAGGAAATTGTGTTGGCGTACAAAAATAGGGGCCGAGGTTGCTTTATAAGCTTTTGGCAAGTAGCTTTGTTTTGAAATTAATTATAATCTTTAACCAACAATAGTAAAATGAAGAAAAACACTTTTAAAGCAGTATTAATGATTTTTTTGGGTTTGGTATTAACAACTTCGT
>Ga0256839_1004453_pt1 | contig 13679 bp, 12 predicted proteins | sample 354166metaG_FD_185968 | JGI IMG/M metagenome (GOLD analysis project Ga0256839, IMG submission 185968) | Hydrothermal vent microbial communities from Mid Atlantic Ridge, Atlantic Ocean - 354-166 | ecosystem: Environmental > Aquatic > Marine > Hydrothermal vents | place: Atlantic Ocean: Mid... | reverse complement strand
ACGTGGCGCGGGCCGAGGAAAAGGCGTTCGACATCGACCACGACATCCGGCGCCTGCGGCGGGCCAAGCGCGCCCTCGAGCGGTTCACCGAGGAGGTGGCCGCTGTTTACCCGCGCGACGAGGTGGCACGGGAGCGGGCCGCTGCAGGCGAGCGCATCGCGGCCATCGAGCGCAAGATCGAAAAGGCCGAGGCCGAGGCCCGGCGGCGCGAGCAGGCGCGGATCGAGGCCATGCGCCCGAAGTTCGACCCGGTCCTGGACCGCAAGGTCGCGCGGCGAAACCGCGGCATGATGGCCACGGGCGGGGCCTTGTTCGTCCTCGGCGCCGGGGCCCTGGGGATGATGGGGGCGGGCCTTGCGATCGGTCGAGCCGCCGAGGCGGACCTCGGGGAACTGCCGGCCGGGGCCGACCTCGAAAAACGCCGCGCCGTCCTGTCGCGCGGGGACTTGGGCAACCGCCTGGCGATCGCGGGGGCGGTGACCGGTGGGGTGCTCGTTGTCGTGGGGCTTCCCCTGCTCATCGCGGGAGGCGTGTTCGAAAAGGAGCGCAAGGCCTACAAGGCGTCGTTCGTGGCGGTGCCGCACGCGGGACCGGGTGGGATCGGACTGCGCTTCGGCCGGCCGTGAGCGTGCCGACGAGACGGTCCGCTACCCGGCCACCCCGACCCGACGCCTGCGCGGCGGTGCCGCGAACAGGTCGGGTGCTTCGTCTTCGAGGCGCGCCATCGTAAGGTCGAGAAACGCCGGGTCCACGTCCACCCCGACGTAGGACGATCCGGCCCGAAGCGCGGCCACCGCCGTCGTGCCGCTGCCGTTGAACGGGTCGAGCACCGCGCCGCTTTCGGGGCACGAGGCGCGGAGGACCCGTTCGAGCAGGCGCAGGGGTTTTTGCGTGGGGTGCTTGCCGAACTTCTTCTCCGTTTTGCCGGGGGCCGACATGCGCCAGACCGTCTTCATCTGCTTGCCGCCATTTTCCGCGCGCATGGCCGCGTAATCGAAGTAGTGCTTGCTCGACCGATCGCGGGACGCCCACAGGAGAATCTCCGTGGCATGGGTGAAGGTGCGGCACGACAGGTTCGGGGGCGGGTTCGGCTTTTCCCAGACCACGTCGTTCAAGATGCGAAACCCCAGCTTCTGCATGGCGAAGCCCACCGAGTAGATGACGTGGTGTGTGCCCGAGACCCAGATCGTACCGTTCGGTGCGAGCAGGCGCCGGCACTGTTCGAGCCAGATCAGGTGAAAGGCGTGGTCGGCCTCGACCCCGGCGCTTCTGTCCCAGCGGCCCTTGTCCACGGACGTGCGCCGGCCGCTGCGGCAGGTGGTGCCGCCGTTGCTCAAAAAGTAGGGCGGGTCGGCGAAGATGACGTCGAAGGCCCCGTCAGGCAGCGTCGGCAGCACCGTCTGGACATCCCCGCACAGCAGGCGGACACGGCCGTCGGCGGATGCGGCGTGCACGAAGTCGGGGGCCGGCGCCGATCGTCGTGTGGCTCTGGGCACGAGCCGCACCATGAAGAATCGGTCGAAAATACCCAAATTTTCGGTGGGAACGGGGACCGGGAGATCGCGTGGCCGGGCGGGTTCGGGAAAAAAGTTGCCCGCCGGTCCGATGGGGTGCTAACCACCGAAGCCGTGCAGCGTGGTACCGTCCGCAACGTCTCGTGGGGTGTCGCCGCCCTGGCTGCCGGCCTCCTCGCCTGCAAACCAAAGAAGGACGCCGAGCCACCGCGGCCCGACCCGGCCGATGCGGCCCAGCGCGCCGCCCAGGCGTTCGTTCACTGTGTCGAGGGGGGCAACACGGCCTGCGTCCGAACGGGCCTGCCGCATGGCGCCTTCGACGCCTTCTTCCTCCTCGGCTGGCTTGCGACCGGTACGCCGGTGGCGATCCTGGAGGGGTTTTCACGCGAACTGGTGACGCACAGCGACGCCCGGGCGGTCCAGGGCAAGTTCGTGCGCGAGGTCGAGCGCCTCGCGGGGGCGCTGCGTGGTGCCGAGTGTGCCCCGGTGGGGGCGCAGCCCATGGGGCCGATGGCCGGACAACTCGCCAAGGCGGCCGACGGGCGCCTGCGTGCCATCGGCATGGGGTCGGACGACATGCTGCGGGTGGTCGAGGGGCTTTCGGCCGAGGCCCGCGAAGGGCTCGCAGAGGCATTCCTCGTCCGCTTCGCGTGCAAGCGTGAGCCGTACCAACTGTACCTTGCCATGGTGCCCGAGGGCGTTCGTTACTCGGCCGTGGGGTTGATGGCGTTCTTGCCCCGGTTCCTAGGGGGGGACGAGGCCGACTTCGACGTGGCCGAGGCCGCCCGCTCGAAGACGCTGGGCGTGACCGGTTCGTCGGCGCCCGTACCCGATGGGACCGTGGACCGCTACCTTCCGATCCCCATCGAGGAGTTCTAGCGATGGCTCCCACGTTCCTGTTTGTTTCGGTCCTTTCGACGTTCCTTGCCGGTGCCGCCCCCCAGGACGCGCAGGCGCGGGCGACGAGCGCGGGCTACCAGGAACTGCGCGGGTTCGCGACCGTGCTCGTCACACACGTCAACCGCGTGATGGGCACGGAGCACCTGCCGCCGTTTGTGGGCCTGCCCGTCCCTCCGGGCGTCATCGTCACGGCAGACCGGTCCAAGGTCCAGCTCTTCGATCGGTTCTCGATCCCACTGTCGAACGGCGTGCCGGACCAGACCCCCGCGCCGGCGTGCCGGAGCGTCTGCCCGAAAGTCCTGTTTGATACTTTTTTGCGCTGGTGGTTCGAGATGGGGATCGAAAGCCGAGCCCACGCCGTGCAGATCCCCACGACGGTCCTCGTGGCGGCGCACAAGGACCTGCCGGTGACGACCCTCGTCGAGATCGCCTACGCGGCCGCCGAGACGCGGCCGGTCCAGCCCCCGAACTTCGTGCTACTCACCCATGGCGGTCCGGCCGGCGTACGGGGGATCCCCTTCTACCTGGTGCGGCCGGGGGGCCTTACGCTGCCGCCGGGGTCGGGGGTCCTCGGGCTGACCGTGACGGTCCATGCCGACCGGTTCGTGATCACGGCCGCCTCCCCCCGCTTCGGGCGCACGCTCACGGCGCGCAGCGTCCAGGAACTCGTCGCCATGCTGCGTGACATCCACCGGCACCACCCGAACAAGCAGGCGCTCGTGTACCGATTCGCGCCGGAGGTGACGGTCGGAAACTTCGTCGAGACCTACGGGGCGGTGCGGGACGAGTTTCCCGTGGTCGTCTTCGGGGACGACGAACCCGTCCAGGCGCCCTGATCACGGCCCGTTCTCGTACGGCCAAAGGGACGGCACGAACAGGCGTCCGGGCGCGCGCACGAACAGGATCCCGGTGGCGAGGCCGTAGACGGCCGATAGGCCCACCAGGACCCAGAAGACCGGCCGCCGGGGGATCGTCGTGCGCGCCAGGTGCACGAGCACGAACGGCAGGAAGTCCAGGGCGAAGCGCGGCGAGGCCTGCACCTGGCCGGTGTTCTGGTACAGGAGGGGAAAGATCGCCGCCGCCACCGCGCCCGCGAACAGGGAAAGGCGCCCTTCGTAGCGCTGGTGGCGGCCGAACGCGCCGAGCACCCACGGGCAGGCGAGCAACAGGCTGGCGCCGTGGATCGAGATCCGGATCGTGTGCCCTTCCACCTTGGGCAACAGCAGGAACATGGCGTGGAGGTTGCGCGGCAGGTATCGCAGCGAGAACAGACCGTGGGTCTGGATCCGCGGCTGCCACGCCACGTCCAGGAACCGGTGCCCGAACTCGAACGGGTCGCCGAAGCGGGCGACGTTGTGCGCCGCGAGGGCCAGGCCCACGACGAGCGCGGGCAGGAACGTGGCCGCCAGGACCGAGCGGGGGGGGCGGTTGCGCAGGGCGAGCAGGCCGATGAAGACCGCCACGCCCACCGCGACGGTCGGCCGGGTGGAAAGCAGCAGGGCGAGGGCCACGCCGACCACCCACGGGCGGTGGGCGCCGAGCGCCCCGGGGATCGCCACGACGCTGCACGCGACGGCGAGCGCCTGGGCGAGGAACCACACGCCGCCGGCCGGCGCGACGAACGCAAGCGGGCTGCCCAGGCCGAGCGCCGAGGCGAGGACCAGGTGGGGCGGGTCGAGGCTGGTGTCCGGCGGGCGCAGGCGATCGAGGCCGAGGACGAGCAGCGCGGGCCCCAGGGCGCCGACCAGGGCGCAAACGAGCACGTCCGGCGTGGCGAGTCCGAACAGGGCGACCAGCGGCAGCAACAGCACCGCCGGGCCCGGTGGGAACGTGACGTAGGTGCGCGTCGTTCGGCGCCGGATCGCGCGGCGGGGGATCGTCTCCACGCGGCCGTCCAGGGTGACGACGGCGACGTGCCCGCGGGGGGTGTCCTTCGTGCAGGCGCGGGTGCGGCAGCGGATCCCCTCGACACGGCGGCCCCCGTCGAGCTCGTAGGTCGTAACGCGCCCCCAGTCGTTGCGGTGCGGCGGCGGGCCGGGCAGGTCGAGGCGCCCCGAGAGCCACGCGGCCGCCAGGTGGGAGAAGTGGTTGTCACGGCTCGGGCCGAGTAGCCGCGGTCCGGCGATGGCCGCGTAGATCGCGAACGTCAGCAGGAACACCCCGGCCGGTCGCAAGGCGGCGCGCACGATGGGGCCATGGTAGCCCAGGCGGACCGCGGCTACCGTCGGCCGAACAGGTCCGCCAGCGCCTGCCGGATCCACACCTCGGGATCGTAGCCGGGCGCGTCCGAGGCGGGGCGCGGGGCCGTCACCCGGACCACCGGGTGGCCGCGGGCGTCGGTCTCGGCGGGCGGCCGCCGCACCAGGTGGACGGCCGTCGTCTCCGGGCATTCGTCGCAGTGCGGCAGGTGGGCGCCGCGTCCGGCGTAGGCGGCGTCCACGTCCCGGTAGTGCACCTCCAGGACGTCGTCGGCCTGCCGCGCGTAGCCGGACGGATCGAGTGCTGCCTCGCGGGCGAGCACGCGGGCGAGGCCCATCAGCAGATGGGTCCCGTCCTGCAGCAGCGCCGGGTCCTTCGGCAGCGGGGCGAGCTCCAGATCGGGGACGCCGAACCGCCGCATCCCCCGCGTGACCAGCCGAATGGACCCGCTGGGGTCGCCGGAAAGGCCCGGCAGGGGCACGACGACGATCTGATCCGCGACGTTGTAGAGGTCCTTGCGGAACAGCCGCCGGGTGAAGGTGTCCGGGCGCACCGTCTCCTTCGTGTCGAAGTCGAAGACCGCCGCGCCGTAGTGGTGGGCGACCACGTCCACGATGGCCTGCAGCAGGCGAAGGCCGCGGACGTCGTGGGCGTTGCGGTACTCGCCCCGCAACAGCAGCGCGTGCGTGGCCTGGGCGAAGCGAGCGCGCTCGTCCGGGGGGAGGTCGCGGGCCAGGATCGGATCGCGCAGGAGCGCCGGGTCCACCAGCGGCGGCTCGCCCGGTTCGGCCAGGGGCAGCACCTCCACCGCCAGGCCGAGGACGTCTTTCGTGCGCAGGGCCGCCGCGCGGGCGAGATCCTCGTCGGTCTGTCCCAGACGCGCGGGGTCGATGCGCGTGCTGTCGGGATCCGTGCGCGCCATCTCGAACAGCAGCGACGCCTCCGGGTTCGCCTCCCAACGGGCGGCGTGTCGGTCGAGCAGGGCCACCACGTCGTCGCGCCCGATGGCGGGCGGGTGGCCGGCGGGCGGCAGCAGCAGCAGGTAGCCCTGGGAGATCCGGTCGGCGAAGACGACACGGTGCCGCGCATCGTCCGCCTTCGAGGCGGGGTTCGCCGCGTCCTCGCCGGGTGCCGTGGCGGGAGCGGCCTGCTGGCCGGCGCTCGGCGCCCGGTCCGCGTCCTCGCCGCGGGTGGCGGCGCATCCGACGCCCGCCAGGACGGCGAGCGCGAGGGCGGCGGGATGGGCACGGTGGCGCCTCACGGTTCGGCACCGTAGCGCCGCAGGAGCTCGGCGACCACCGCCGGCGCCACGTTGCCGCCGGACAGGAGCACGGCGACGTCCCGCGTGCCCGGCGGGAATCCGCCTGCGAGGGCGGCGGCCAGGGCCGCCGCGGCGGACGGCTCCACCAGCAGGTGCTCGTCGCGCAGGAGGCGGACGAGGGCGCGGCCGATGGCCTCGTCGTCCACGCGCCGGCACAGGGGCGCGCGTGCGGCGACGAGGGCGAAGTTGAGGGCTCCCACGCGCACGGGCTTGAGGCCGTCGGCCAGGGTGGGGCCGGGCTCGACCGCGACCCGCCGGCCGGCCTCGACGCTGCGGGCGAGGGCGTCGCAGGTCTCGGGCTCGGCGGTCACCAGGCGCGTGTCGGGGTCGGCCGCGACCGCCGCGCCGGCCGCGAGACCCCCGCCGCCGACGGGCACCACGAGCACGTCGGGCGCGTGCCCCGTGGCCTCGCGTACGGCCGCCTCGAGCTCGGCGGTGGCGGTGCCCTGGCCGGCGACGACGTCCGGGTCGTCGAAGGGCTCGAGGATCGCGGCCCCGGTCTTCACCGCCAGGGACCGCGCGGCCGCCCGGCGTTCGTCCGAGGTGGTGCCCGCGAAGATCACCTCGGCCCCGAGGGCGCGCACCCCCGCCACCTTGATCGCGGGCGCGTCCTCGGGCATCGCCACCGTCACCGGCAGGCCCACGATGGTGCCGGCGTACGCCACGGCCTGGGCGTGGTTGCCCGAGCTGTACGTCACGAGCCCCGGCGGGCGGCCGCGCTCGACGAGCCGCAAGGCGGCATGGACGGCCCCGCGCGCCTTGAAGGCGCCGACCCGCTGCAGGTTCTCGCACTTGAGCCAAAGGCGCGGGCCGCCCAGGCGGGCCTCGAGGCGATGGGCGCGCAGGGTCGGCGTGCGCACCACGAAGGGGGCGATCCGCCGGGCCGCGGCGCGGACGTCGTCGAGGGTGGGGGCGGGGGCCGACACGACCCGCCGAGGGTATCGCACGCCGGGTTGGACAGGGCGGCGGGTCGTCGGCTAGCGTCCGCCCCGCCCATGCGTTTGCGGCGCCCGAGGCCCACGACGCTCCTGGTGGCCGCGGCCGCCGCGACCCTGGCCGTCGTCTACGTGGCCTCGATCCGGGCGTGCGGGCCGTGGGACCCCTGGGAAACCCACTACGGTGAGGTCGCGCGCCAGATCCTGGTGCGGCACGACCCCCTGGACCTGTGGTGGAAGCCCGGCAGCGGCGGGCCCCACGGCCGGGCCGAGACGACCTTCTGGTCCAAACCACCACTTACGTTCTGGCTCATCGCCCTGTCGTTCGCCGCCTTCGGCGTGGGCACCGCACCCGACCCGGCCGAGCTTGTGCACGCGCCGGTGGCGGAGATCGCCCTGCGCCTGCCGAGCCTTCTGTTCGGCGCCGCCTGCGTGGTGGGGGTGGGCGTCGTCGTCGGGCGCCTCGCGTCGCGGCGCGCCGGGGTGCTCGCGGCCTTCGCCCTGGCGACGATGCCGCAGATGGTGCTGGTCTCGCGCCAGGCCCTGACCGACGTCATCGCGCTCGCGCCGGTGGTCCTCGCGCTCGGGGCCTACGCCGTCGCCGTCGCCACCCCCCCGCGCGAGCTCGCCCGCCGGCGGTTCGGCCGCTTCGAGACGGCCTGGGATCGGCGCCTGCTGCCGGCGGTGCTGGTGGTGCTCGCCTTCGGCGTCGTCCCGCTGGCGGTGCTGTGGGCCCACGTACTGCACCCGGCCACGATCGCGCGGGTGGCCCGGGCGGGCCGCGCCGACGGCCCGTACTCCGCAGCCGCCCTGCGCGCCGTCGGGTGGCAGCTTTCGATCTACGCGGTGGTGGCGCTGGCGCTGTTCGCCCGCCTTGCCCGCCTGCGCACGACCCGGGCGGCGGCGATGAGCCTCGTGCTGACCGGGGCCGGGATCTCGGCCATGGCCAAGGGGCTCCTCGGCCCGGGGATCGTGATCGCCACGGTCGTGGCCGACCAGTTCGCGGCCGGCCGGCGGCGCCTGCGCCTTGGCGAGCTCGAGCTGCCGGCGGGCCTTTTGGGCCTGGTGCTCGTGCTGTTCCCCTGGCACCACGCCATGTGGGTGTTTCGCGGGGATCGCTGGGTCAGCGAGTGGATCATGGTCAACAACCTGGCCCGCTTCGGCAGCGGCGAGCAGGCGCAGGCGGTCGGAGACGTCGTCTACTACCTGCGGATCCTCGGGCCGGCGGCCGTCCCCTTCGGCGCCGTGGCCCCCGTGGCCTTCGGTGTCGCGGCGGGCCTCCTCCTGCGGCGGGCGGGCGTGTTCGGGGCCGGTGCCCAGGCGCCGTCCTCGCGCGACGTCCTGCTGCGCGTGCTCGTGCTGTGGGCCTTCGTCGCCGGGTTCGCGATCACGGCCAGCGTGACGAAGTACTACCACTATCTGGTGGTCGCCCTGCCGCCGCTTTCCGGGCTCGCCGGCGTGGTGGCGGCCGAGCCCGCCCGCCTCGGGCTCAGCCTGCGGGGGCGGATCGTCCTGGCCCTGGCCGCTTGCGCCCTGCTGTACGGGGCCGTGCACCTCGTGGTGTCGCAGCCGGCCATCTTGGCTCACCTGACCACCTACCTCTATACGGGCATGTGGCGACGGGGCGGAGGGGATACCTCGTGGGTCGTGTGGTACGCGATCCCGTTCGCGGTGGGCCTGGTGCCGTGGGTGCTCGGGCGCGTGAACACGGCGGCGGCGGCCTTCGTGCTGTCGGGGATCTTGACGACCCACGGCCTGCTCGACGTGTACCTGCCGGCGGCGTCGGAGCACTGGTCCCAGCGGACGGCCTTTCGCACCTACTTCGGCCAGCGCGGCCCCGACGACACCGTCGTAAGCTGGTGGTTCTACTACCGCGGCGAGACGTACTTCACGAAGGGGCGGATCTGGGTCATGAAGGAACCGGACCGTTCCAAGTTGGTCGAATACCTGGAGGCGCGCGCGACGAAGTTTCCCGGTGCCCACGTGTGGTTCATCACCATCGAGGCGCACGCGAACCGCCTGGCGAGCCACCTGCCCCCCGCGCTGCGGCGCAGCATCGAGCGCGTGTACGAAAACGAGCACTACGTGCTGCTGCGCGTGCCGCTGGCCCCGTTGGCGCAGCGGCTCCGGCAGGATCGGGCGGGCTGAGAGCCTGCGAACCGTGCCGGCCGCAGCATGGCCCGCGGGGGTGGGACCGCACGCCGGCCGCGGGTCAGGCCGCGGGGGAGGCGCCGTCCGGCCGGGCGGGCTCGGCGGTCTCGTTGCCGGTCGTCTCGGGCGGACCGTGCCTGCGGATGTGGCGGTAGGACGCCTTGAAGGCGGCCTTTTGGGTGGGGGCCAGGTGCCGGGCCACGGCGCGGCGGGCGATCCCGCGGTGGTGGGCGAACAGCGCGAGGGCGTAGCAGGCCTCGGGCATCGAAAGGCCCGCCCGGATCCCCGAAAGGTCCACGCCGCATCCCCCGCCGCAACAGGCGTTCTCGAAGATATAGGCCCCGTTGGCGACCCATACGCCGAGCCCGAGGGCCGTGGCGGCGAGCTCCGCCTGCGCCTCGACCGATTCCGGGTCGGATACGACGGCAGCCTTGGCGTGGTGCAGCGCGAGGCGGCCCAGCTCGCGGGCCACGCTCGCGAGCACGAGCTGCGGCACCCGCAGCAGCGCCGGCACGAGCAGCATGAGGTAGGCGCCTTCCTTTTCGAAGGTGTGCAGGAGCTGGCCTTCGGGATTGCCGAGGGGGGCGTATCCCGGCGGCACCGGGGGGCCGTCGGCGGGCATCTCCACCAGCGTAAACTCCACGTCACCCTGGCCGATGTGGGCCTGGGTGGCGCAGATCAGCTCGAACAGCCCGTCGAGGTCGGATGGGGCGGTCACGTCCCGGCCGGAGACGAAGCTCTCCTGTGCCGTATCGGCGAGGGCGCGTGTCGCGTCGTCGAACAGCTCGGCGACGAAGCGCCGGGCGTCCTCATCGGGCACGAAGTCCACGGAGACGGACCGTTCGAGGCCGAACATGGCGCGAGCATACCGCACGGGCCGCGCGCAGGGGGGCGCGGCCGGCGTCGGGTGCGCCGTGCGGGCTCGGCTTGCGCGGCCGCGTCGCCGGCCGAACAATGAAAGTGTGGGTCGTCTGCTCGCACGCGGTTGCCTCGTCCTGTCGATGGTCGCGGCGCTGTGGTCGCAGGCGCCGCGGGCCCACGCCCGCCCGCGCCGCGGCCCGGACATCCGTGCCCGCGCGCCGGTCGCGTCCCCCCGCCCCGGCGTGGTGGTGGTTCCCGTCACGATCCACGTCACCACCGAGATCTCGGCGGGCCGGCTGGCGGCGTGGGCGATCCGTGCCAACGAGGCCCTCGCCCCGCACCGGATCGCGGTCCGGATCGCGCGCGTCGTCCCCGCCCGCGAGGGGCTGCGGCGGCTGCGTCGTCCGCGGGACCGGCGGCGCCTGGCCCGGCTGGCTCCGCGGGACGGGACCTTGCACGTGTTCGTGGTGGACGACATCGCCCGCACCCCCCGCATCGCCCGGCGCCGACGCGACGCCGTGATCCGTGGGTTGTACTGGCGGTACCGGGGGCTGGGCGCCCGCGACCGCGAGTTCATCGTGGTGACGAAGACCGCGCCCGAGACGACCTTCGTGCACGAGGTCGGCCACGCCCTGGGTCTGCCCCATCGGCGGGGCACCTCGAACCTCATGTGCAGTTGCCGGCGCGGGTTGTCCCAGACCTTCACCCGGGGCCAGGGCCGGCTGCTTCGGGCGGGGGCCCGCCGATTCCTGGAACGCGCGCGCCGTTGACCGGACGCCCGTGGGGCCGCGCCGTCGGAGTCGGTCGCCGGGGCGGGCTTGCGCGCCGGCGCCCGGCGCTGGCAACGTCGAGGGGGCATGGTCCGGTCCCGCGCCGTCCTTCTCGCCCTCGTGGTCGCGTGCGCGCCGCGGGCCGACGCGCCGGGGGCGAACGCGCCGGCGCCGGTCTGCCCGGTGCCCGAGCGCGCCGCGGCCCCGCAGACGCCCGCGGACCGGCCGGTGCCCGGGCGCACCTTCGAGCGGTTCGTGCTGCGCGACGTGGTGCTCATCGACGGGACGGGCCGTGCGCCGATCCCCGGTACGGACGTGCTCGTCGAGCACGGCCGGATCGCCGCGGTGGGGCCCGATCTTCCGGCGCGGGGCGCGGTGGCGATCGACCTGTCGGGGTACACCCTGCTGCCCGGGTTCATCGACGCCCACACGCACCTGTTGTTCGATCCGCCCAAGAGCTACGAGGCGGGGGTCGAGCGGCAGGTGCGGGAGACGGAGGCGGACGCCGTCTTGCGCGGGGTGCGAAACGCCCGCGCCACGCTGCTCGCCGGCTTTACGACCGTGCGCAACGTCGGTGGCGGCTTCGGCGACCGCGCCCTGCGCGACGCGATCGCGGACGGGCTGGTGCCCGGGCCGCGGATGCTCGTGGCCAACCACTCCATCGGGACGACCGGCGGCCACTGCGACGACACGAACGCCCTGCGGCCGGAGGTCTTCGGGCGCATGCCGGACCTCCGTGAGGGGATCGGCGACGGCCCGGATGAGCTTCGCAAGGCGGTGCGGTACCAGATCAAGCACGGCGCCGACGTCATCAAGATCTGCGCGACCGGCGGCGTGTTGTCCCAGGGCGACGGGGTGGGGGCGCCGCAGCTTACGCTGGACGAGATGCGCGTCATCGTCGAGGAGGCGGTCCGGGCCGAGCGCAAGGTGGCCGCCCACGCCCACGGCAACCAGGGGATCCGCGAGGCGGTGGCGGCGGGGGTGCACAGCATCGAGCACGGCAGCATCCTCGACGCCGAGACCGTCGCCGCCATGAAGCGCCGCGGGACGTATCTCGTGCCCACCACGTACGTCGGCCGCTACGTCGTCGAGCGCGCCGACGCGGGGGCCCTGTCCGCCGACTCGGCCGCCAAGGCCCGCGCCATCGCCCCCAAGATGCGGCGCAGCTTCAAGCTGGCCTACGAGGCGGGCGTGTCCATCGCGCTCGGGTCGGATGCCGGCGTCTTTCCGCACGGGGACAACGGCAAGGAGTTTTCCACCATGGTGGCCCTCGGGATGAAGCCGATGGACGCCATCGTCGCCGGGACGTCCGCGGCCGCGCGCCTTTTGGGGTTGCCCGACGTCGGGCGCGTCGTCCCGGGGATGCGAGCCGACCTCGTGGCCGTCGAGGGGGACCCGATCGAGCGGATCGAGCGACTCGAACACCCCGCACTGGTGATCAAGGACGGCGTCGTCTACCTCGACCGAACGGGCAAGGTGCCCCCAGCCGACCAGGAGTCGTCATGAACCGCATCGCCGGATGGATCCTCCCCATTTCGATCACCCTGTTCGGGATCCTCGCCTGGCGCAACAGCCGGGCAAACCCGGAACTCGAGGCCCTCGCCCGTGAGACGGCCTGCGGGCCGCGAAGCGGCTGCGTCCTCGAACGCACCACGCCCCTTCGCATCGAACGGGGGCCGTTTCAGCACCGCTACGATTTTCGTACGAGCCTCGGTACCGCCGTGGTCGAGTGCCGACGCGCGCAGGTGCTCGTCGGGACGTGGCACTGCGGCGTCGAGCGCGAGAAGGTCGGCGCCCCCGCCGAGGCGCCCGGCCGCTACCCGGCCGACGTCGAACGGTCGGTGGGTCGCTAGCGGAGCGTGGGCGGGGGTGAGCGGGCCGGGTCAGCCCGCCGGCGGGCAGTCCACGTCCACGAGGGTCATGTGCCCGCCGATCGTCGGAAAGTCCGGGTAGACCACGGTGCACTCACGCACCGGGTGGGTCGCCGTGATCTTGTAGGCGCCCGGCGCCATGGGCGGCACGTTGAAGTAGACCACCACGGGCAAAAGGCCCCATTGCGCCTCGTTCGAGTCGAGGATCGGGTTGCCGTCCGGGTCCGGGGCGTAGAAGGTCCCCGGCGCGGGGGGCGGATCCACGGTGATCGTGACGTTGCCCTCCATGATGGCGCTGTTCTGCAGCACCCGCACGAGCATGAACGCGGTCGAGGGGTCGTGAACGGCGGGCATCTGCGGGTCCAGGAGCATCTGCTGCGTGGCCACGAAGTCCCGTGAAATCTTGGACAACGCCTGCTCCTGCATGGCGTCCATTCCAATGGAGATCGGGATCACCGCGCCCCAGTAATCGGTGTCTTCGGGAAGGACGAGGAAGTGGTCCGTGTTTGGCGTGAATGGACCGAGTTGATACACGCCTTGGCCGTCCGCCGTGGTCGAAAGGTTCGGGTCGTCGAAGACCGAGATCTCGGCGTCGGCGATGGGCTGGTCGCTGATGTAGTCGCGGACCTCGCCGTAGAGCAACACCTCCGTAACGCCCGTCGTGCTGCCGCCGACGCTGCCCGACGAGCCACCCGAGGTCGAGCCGCCCGAGTTCGAGTCCGTGCCGGCACTGTCGGTGGCGCCCGCCGTGGTCGTCGAGCTGGCCGAGTCCGTGGCCCCCGATGAGCCGGCCGTGCCGGTGGCGGTGCCGCCGCCGGAAGGGTTTGCGTCGTCGCCGCAGCCGGTGGCGACGGAAAGGGCGAGGAGGGACGATGCAAGGCAAGAACGGAAGAAGCTAGTGGGCATGACGGAATCTCCGTTGAGAATGTCAGCCCTTAGCGTAGCACAGGCGGGTTTGTCGCATCGTTCTTGATGCAAAGGGCCGCCAAACGGTGCGCCGTCGCCGCAAGAGGGCGGGGCGTGGCTGGAGGCTAGTACATCGGATCGGAAGTTCGGTCCGGGTTTCAGTCTATGGGAGCAAGGGTCCAGCCGAAGTCCTCGACGAGGGTTTGAAGGAGGTCGAGGCGGGGTCCGCGCAGGCCGGTCTTCTGCCAACG
>Ga0256839_1004452_pt1 | contig 13679 bp, 12 predicted proteins | sample 354166metaG_FD_185968 | JGI IMG/M metagenome (GOLD analysis project Ga0256839, IMG submission 185968) | Hydrothermal vent microbial communities from Mid Atlantic Ridge, Atlantic Ocean - 354-166 | ecosystem: Environmental > Aquatic > Marine > Hydrothermal vents | place: Atlantic Ocean: Mid... | reverse complement strand
AGTAAAATACTCTCTCCTAAAAATGAAATGAAAATAGCTTTTGTTGGTAAATATTTGGATTTAAAAGAATCATATAAATCTCTTACTGAAGCACTCATCCACGCTGGTGCTCATTTAGATACTAAAGTGAACATAAAGTGGGTAGATTCTGAAAAAGTAGATGAAGATGGTGCACAGAAATATCTTAATGACTGTGATGGTGTTTTAGTCGCTGGTGGTTTTGGACTACGTGGCATAGAAGGTAAAATTAAAACGATAGAATACGCTAGGGTTGAGAAAGTACCTTTTTTAGGTATTTGTCTAGGTATGCAACTTTCTATGATTGAATTTTCCCGAAATGTTTTGGGCATTGAAGATGCAAATTCTGTAGAATTTGATGAAAACACAAGTAATCCACTTATATACCTTATCGATGAGTTTATCGATGCTTCTGGTTCTAAACAAGTACGGACAAGAACATCTCCTATGGGTGGTACTATGCGTCTTGGTGAATATGAATGTGAAACAAAAGAAGGTTCAAACCTAAGAGCTGCCTATGATGCCCCAATGATTTTCGAAAGACACAGACACCGTTACGAAGCAAATCCTAAATACAGAGAAGCTTTAGAGGCAAAGGGTATGGACATTACAGGAGAATCTCATGGGCTTATAGAAGCTGTTGAAGTTGTAGACCATCCATGGTTTTTAGGTGTACAGTTTCACCCAGAGTTTACTTCACGTTTACAAAATGTGAATCCTGCTATTTTAGCATTTGTAAATGCTTCTTTAGAACATAAAAATAAAGATGTATAATAAACTAAACCTTGATAGTTTAGATACACTTTTAAAAAATCGTTTTAAAGAAGGATTTCTTTCTTTAAAAGACCTTCCTCAACCTTCTACTTTTAAAGATATGGATAAAGCTACAAAACGCATAGTAGAAGCCATAAAAAATAAAGAAAATATAACTATTGTAGGTGATTATGATGTAGATGGTGTTACTTCTACTACACTTATGAGACTTTTTTTTACAGAGATTGAATATCCTGTTGAATGGATTATTCCTAACCGCTTTAAAGATGGGTATGGACTCTCAGCTAATATTATCCCTAAAATAGAAGGTACAGACTTAGCAATTACTGTAGATAATGGAATCTCTGCTGTCTATGCTGCTAAACTATGTAAAGAGAAGGGCATAGAGCTCATCATCACTGACCACCATTTGTTAGCTCCTGAAGTACCTGAATGTTTTGCCATCATAGACCAAAAACAAGAGGACTGTACTTTTCCTTACTCTGATGTTTGTGGTGCTCAAATAGCATGGTATCTTATAGCTTCACTTAAAAATGCACTGAACATAAAAATAAACATGATGTCATATATGGAACTTGTATCCATTGCTATCATTGCGGATATGATGCCATTACAGCACATTAATAGAGCCATGGTTGAAGCAGGATTAAAGGCTCTTAATAATAGTACAAAACCAGCTATAAAGGCGTTTAAAGAACATGCTCAAAAAGAAACATTGAATGCTGAAGACATAGGCTTCTTTTTAGCACCTTTGCTTAACTCAGCAGGACGGATGGAAGATGCTTCTTTTTCGGTAGATTTTTTAGCTTCTACAAACATCTATGATGCAAGGGTAAGACTAGAAAAACTCAAAGACTTTAACACCTTACGAAAAGCTACTGAGCAAGACATCACTGAAAAAGCCATGATACAAGTAGACCCTAAAGATGATGTCATCGTGGTTCACGCTGAGCATTGGCATGAAGGAGTAGTAGGTATAGTAGCAGCTCGTGTGGCAAGACAGCATGAAAAACCTTCCATCGTTTTAAGTGACAATGGCGAAGGCACACTCAAAGGGTCTGGCAGAAGCTTTGGAGACTGTGACCTTTTTGCTATCACAGATAGCTGTAGAATGCACCTAGACAAGTTTGGAGGACACCAAGCAGCCATTGGGCTTAGTATGCAAGAAAGTAGCTTAGAAGACTTTAAAACACAGATAAACCAGAATTTCGTCACAGCTAACTACAAAAAAAATGAGCTAGACCCAGACATAGTGGGAGAACTACAGTTAAAAGACCTCACTTTTGAGCTCACTAAACTTATAAAACAGTACGAACCCTACGGACAAGGAAACCCCACCCCAAAGTTCATCTCAAAAAATGTAGAAATCCTCCAAGCAGATACCATGGGAAAAGAGGGTGAACACCTACGTTTCTCTTTCTCACAAGAAGGTATAGTGATGGCTGGTGTACAGTTTAAAACACGTGAGGTTTATGAAGTGGAGTCTAGGGTTGATGTGGTTTATACCGTGAATGAAAATCATTTTAGAGGGAATGTTACTTTGCAGTTGATGGTGGAGAAAATTTTAACCTAAGCAATAAAACTTAGGTTATAAAACTAAATAGGCAAAACTCTAATTCTTTTACTCAACTTGTCTTGTAATGTATTGTCAATAGCATAGAGTGTTCCTGCAGTTGAAGAATCACAGCCAGAACAGGCACCTAGATAGCGAATGTAGATGTCTATGTGTTCACCGTTTTCTTTGATGTCTAAGATTTCCATGTCTCCACCATCTTTGATGAGCATTTGTCTGATGTGTTTGTCTATCACTGCATCTACTGCTTTGATACGTTGGACAATGGTCATGTCTTCAAAGTCTATATCGCTTGAAAAATCATTGCCTAAGGTTGCTTTGCTTGCTAGCCTTTCTTGTTCGGACTTTTCTAAAAGATCGGTAAGGTAAACCTCTCTGTCTTCATGCCCACCAGGTTTGATACAGGACTTACAAAAACCACCAGCTTTGGTGTAGTCTGTGATTTGTTCAATACTTGTAAGGTCATTTAGGCTGATAACTTCTTGGAGTGTATCAAGTGAGACACGTGCACATTCACATACGATGACCTCTTCTTCAAAGCTCTCTATGTCTACACCTTTGTACTGCGATGCTGCTTTTTTGATGACATCATACGCCATCACAGAACAGTGCATTTTTTGTGGTGGTACAGAGGGGACATCAGGCGTGTCTCTCATGGCTAGCTCTACATCGATGTTGGTAATCTTGACTGCTTCATCCACGGTTTTGTCTTTACAGAGTTCAGCCATGGTGTCTGAGCTTGCTATGGCTGTACCACATCCAAAACTTTTAAATTTTGACGAGAGTATTTTATCTGTGTCAGGGTCTACTGCCCAGTAAAGACGTACGGCGTCTCCACAGCTCTCTGCACCAAAGTCTGCAACGATGAGTTGGGCACCCATTTGTTCTGCTTGTTCCTCGGTAATTTCACCCATGTTTTGTGGGTTGTTCATAAGGCTTGCTACTTTATCGCTGTACTCATCCCAGATGGTACCGCCTACTAAACTATCTATTCCCATAATATATTCCTTTAAAATCTTATAAAATCGCACAAGTGCGATGAGCCAACTGCTGAAGTTAACTCAGCGTTAGCGTAGGAAAGATGGGCTTTGCCCATTTTCCGTTCTTTAGTGGGCAAGTCCGCTTTCATGACCTTCAGGTGCATATGCGTATGAACTTGATATGCCTCTAAGTCTTGCCACTGCATCTTGCACGGTTTTTAGCGTATAGTCTAACTCTTCTTTGGTTGTGTAACGGCTAAGTGAAAAACGTATGGCAGTATGTGCTAAGTCTTCTGCTGCTCCGATGGCTTCCATGACTGAGTTAGCTTCTAAGTCTTCTGATGCACAGGCAGATCCTGTACTTGCACCTATGCCTGCACGGTTTAAGTCCCACAACATTGATTCACCCTCGATACCTCTAAAAGAGATGAGGATAGTGTTGGGTGTTCTTTTTTCTCTAGGTGTTACGACAAAAGTATCTTTTATTTTGAGAAGTTCATCTTCTAGCTTGTCTCTAAGTTCACGTATCTCTGTCATCTCGAATTTAAGAGCAGAAACAGCGGCTTCTATCGCCATACCCATACCTACGATACCTGCCACGTTAAGCGTACCAGAACGGTACCCTCCCATCTGTGCACCACCATGAAGTAGAGGCATAAGCTCTTTGCCTTTTTTGACATAGAGTGCTCCCACACCTTTAGGTCCATGAAACTTATGTGCGGAGAAAGTAAGGTAGTCTACATTAAAGCTTTGTACATCTACAGGAAATTTCCCTATGGCCTGTACTGCATCCGTGTGAAAAAGCACGCCATGCTCTTCACAAATATCACCTATCTCTTCTACAGGGAAGATGGCACCTGTTTCGTTGTTCGCCCACATGATGGAGACTAGGGCAGTTTTGTCTGTAATGTTGTCCCTAAGAGCTTCTACATCTACGATGCCCTCATTATTTATAGGCAAGTAAGTTACCTTACAACCCATACTTTCTATCCACTTGGCTGTGGCTATGACTGAGGGGTGTTCAACTTCAGAGACCATAATATGGTTTTTTTTGCCAGTGAGTATGTATTCAAAGTAGATAGATTTTAGTACCCAGTTGTTACTCTCTGTGGCACAAGAAGTGATGACTACTGAGTCATCTCTATGGGCACCGATACCTTCGTATATCTTTTCCATAGCTGCTTTGATGCCAGGGTGTGTCTCTGAGGCAAATGAGTGTAAAGAGTTTGGGTTTCCATACTTTTGTACAAAGTAAGGTTCCATGGCTGTAAAGACATGTGGATCTACGATAGTGGTTGCATTGTTGTCTAAATAAACTTGCATATATAAGGTCTCCTTTTAAATAAGACCTATTTAGTCCTATTTAGTTTTATGCATAATACGCGGTTATGCTTAATCTAACATAAAAAAGGTGTCTAAAAGTGAGATGGTGCAGGCGTGTTGATGAGGTTGTAAAACTCAGACCTTGTACGTTCATCACTTTTAAATAGCCCACGTAATGCAGAAGAAACTGTGGTGGAGTTTACTTTCTCTACACCACGCATCTCCATACACATATGGCGTGCGTGAAGTACAACAGCTACACCTTTGGGCTTGATGGTCTTTAAAATAGCGTCAGCTATTTGTTCTGTCATTTGTTCTTGTATTTGTAGGCGTCTTGCATATACGTTTACAATACGTGGGATTTTAGAAAGTCCTACTACCTTACCGTCTGGTATGTACGCCACATGTGCACGCCCTATGATGGGTAGCATATGATGCTCACACATAGAGTAAAATTCGATGTCACGTACCAAGACCATCTCATCATTTGAGGTGCTAAACATAGCTTTGTTGAGTATCTCTTCTGGGTTTTGGTCGTAGCCTTCGGTGAGAAACTTCAAGGCTTTAGCCACACGGCTAGGTGTTTTGAGTAGCCCTTCACGTTTAGGGTCTTCACCTAGAAGTTCAAGTACTTTCGTTACAGCTTGTTCAAACTCTTCATCTTTTGTCATCATAGTTTCCAATGTTAATATGTTTGTATTGTATCTAAATAGAGTTTTAAAATCTTGTCATCCACTTTAGAGATAGCTAGTTTTCGTATTTCCCTAGATGTAAAATAGTTATTTTGTGCTGCATCGAGCTCATCATAAACATAGACTTTACAGATGAGTTTGAAGTGCGTATAAGCATGTGTTACTTCTCCTATGTATTCAGAAGCACATAAAGGCACTTCTGTATTTTCAAAACCCCATAAGCCATGTAAAAATATGCCTTTACGCTGGGTGAGTGAAAGCTTGTTATTATAAGCATAAAGCATGATATTTTGTTCACGTGTAGGCACTATACGTTTTTTCTTTGTGGGGTAGAGGGTAGGATTTTCTTGCCCTTGACAAATATCGCTTAGAGGGCAGGTTGCACAGTCTGGGTTTTTCGGACTGCAAAGTGTAGCCCCTATATCCATCATCGCTTGGTTATAATCAAAAGGGTTTTCTTTGTTTACCATATCATAGGCTATGTCCCATAGTTCTTTATCTGTGGGTATTTTAAGTTTATGAATGCGACAAAGTATACGCTTTACATTGGCCTCCATGATAGGCACAGGCTTTTTGTAAGCAAAAGTAGCTACCGCATGTGCCGTGTTTTTGCCAATCCCAGGGAGCTTTATAAGTTCATCAATGTTTGACGGCAAGGTAGGGGCAATGCCTCGTGCTTGCCCTTGAGATAAGATTTGAGCCGTCTTATGCAAATTTTTCGCCCTATTATAATACCCTAGCCCCTCCCACATTTTAAGTACATCATCAAGGGGTGCTTCACCTAAAGCTTGAAGTGTAGGAAACTTTTTTAAAAAAGGAAAATAGTAACGCTCTAGTACAGTTTTGACCTGTGTTTGTTGGAGCATGACTTCGCTGAGGTAGATGTGGTAAGGGTCGTCTGTTGTACGCCATGGGAGGTCTAGTCTTCCGTGGGTTTGATACCATGTTTGGATGTTTTTATGGGTTTTTTTCATGTGGAGGGATTATAGCAAAGTTTCTAGATTAGAGCAAAGTTTATACAGCTACACTCAATAAGTATCGTTTGAGTGTAGCTGTATATTAGAAATGATACACAATGATGCCTTTTTCGTCCTTTTGCTTTTTATATAACTTTAGAAGTATTATATATTTGCGTTTACCCAATGTTTATCAGGCTTTTCCTTAGTATGACAAAAAAGTGTAATGAATCGTGACGTTAAACACTATTTGTCATTGAGTGAAATAAGTGCATGACTTTCTGTGGTTTTTCCATGTTCGTCTAAAGTTTTTTGAGCCACGAGTACACCTGTTTTGAGATCAAACCACTCCCAAATAACACCATCTTTGCCCTCTATATTTGTATGTGTCCGTAAAGTATATACATTAAAATTACCTGCTTTGACTTTTTTCTTGTCATTAACAGAAGTGACGGTAATTGTATGACTATGTTTTTTTATTTTAGGGTCACTTGCTTTACCAGATTTCCCACCCAGGTAGCCTACGCTATCTACGCTGTAGATAGACTTCCATGTGTCATCTTTGCACAAGGTATTGCCGGCTAAGGATTTAGCAGGGGTATAGGTGTCAACATAGTAGATAGTCATACCATGCACTTTCATGTTGCCAACAATTTTACTTAAGAGTTTATGATTATTCTTGTGTTTAAAATGTTCTTCTAGGTCTGTGTGGATTACCTCATTTCTATTTTCAGCACTAGTAACCCTTTTGGTAGAAAGAAGGCTATGTGTAGACTTGGTGACAAGTACTTCTTCTTTAGCTTTTCCACTTTCAGAGGCTTTGTATATAAGCGTCATTGTTTTTTGCCCTACCTTTGCTTGAGGCACAGTAATGCAGTTTGTCGTTTGCATCTTTTGGCTTAGGGACGCTTGTTTAGGTAATGTCTCTGCACAAGCATTTAAAGCGATAATCACCGAAACTAGAGTGAGTATGTGTAAAGTTTTCATTTTTAAATCCTTTTGTAAATATGTCGAAATGTTGTTTATCTAGTGTATATTCACAATAAGTATACCAAAAAAGTGTAACGAATCGTGAAAACCTGTAAAACAGTTATAGTTTACGGGATATAGCCATAAAGAGTAAGCGCTTCAGCATGCTTTTTGTAGAGAGCATAGTTGTGCTTTACTGCATCGTTAAGGTCTTTATGTATAGAAGCGATACGTAACTGCTCTTTTATCCAAGTGTGCTCAGCCCAATTTTTTCCTGCTGATTTGACTACTTCCATTTCGGCATTTACTGCACTCATAGCAGAGCCCATGCCTGAAGCCATTGTCATCAAATCTGAAATAGATACGTTTTCTTTATCTTTTATTTGCCCTTCCATACTGACTTGCATTGATTCTGCATGGGTTTTTTTATATGCATTAGTTTTTTTAAGAATGGCAAGAAATGCTTCTATCTGTGTTTGTGAAACCTTCCTGTTGTCGGGAGGAGTATAGTTGTCATTGTTGGCATTTTCCATGAGCTCTAGCTGTCTTCCTATGTCTCCAAACATACTACTAGGCGTGGAGTTTGTTTTATCAGAAGATATATGGGCAGATGCACCCCCTAAACCAAATAATACACTAAACCCTCCTACTAGTAGAATAGTTGAAAGTAAAGATAAAATAAAATGAATGACTCTTTTTCCCTGGGGCACAAGTAGGTAGCTGGGTATTATTTTGTATAAATAAACCAATCCTAAAATACTTAATCCTAAAGAAATAATCATGCCTACCATAGGTAAAGTACTGACCAGTGAACCTATAGATCCAGGTATGGCGGCCAAAGACAGAGCGGCAAAACCTTTGCTGAAGGTATGTTTTCCTTCAAACATACCTGCAAGGTAAGAAAATATAAACGATGCAATTCCAATACCAATCAGTGATGTGATAATTTGGATGATGATAGCGCCTAGTCCACGCGGGACATCAAAAATGTAAGCAAATGCACCAGACAATATTGTTGAGACAACGATAAGAGGCAAGGTTAGAAACATTGCAGTTTCTTTCCAGCTATGCTTTTCTTCTAAATAGTTTTTCCATGTTTCTTGTGGGCTTAAAAGACCACCTTTTATGAGTGACAGTGTTTTGTTAATATTGAACATTCTTTATCCTTTTTATTTATATTCAAGCATCTAGAACGCTACACATTTACTGCTTTTATCATTACAATAATACCCCATTTCACATACATTACTTAGTTCTCTTCCGCAAGTCTCTCCTGCTTTTCTGATTTCTGGGTAGTCCCTACATGTCCCATCTATGCAGTTTCCTGTTTCGCACTCTGAGAAGTTGGCACATTTTTTACCTACAGGGTTTCTTGTATAACATTTATTTTTAACAGTATCACAATACTGCGAGGGATTACACTTCTCTTCCCCACACTCTAAATGCCTAGGAGGCTGGCAGGTGTCGTAGCATGCTGTAGCTGTGCCACTACACTCTAGGTGTGATGTACACTTTTCATAGTCTGCTATGCTTCCGACTATGACTTTTTCACACCCTTTAAATCCTGCGGGTTTTGTGACACGGGAGGCCATAGCTTGGCAAGATAGCTTTTTTATATTTGCCAAACAAATGCTGACCTCTTCCGGGTTGTACTTTATTTTCTTACTATCAAGAGCAGCTTTCCATATCTGTGCAGCGTCTCGTCGGCTTATTTTTTTTACACAATCTTTTACGTTTACTGTCTTACCAATCATAAGTATCTCTGCAACAGAGAAGTTGCCTGCGCAACTTATGAGTTTTTCACATATTTGTGTGTAGTAGTCGGAGTGAAACTGTGCTATGTTTGTCTCAGCCAAGAGTGTCATGTTGCCAGAGCCAAGAAGCATGAGCGTGGCGATGATTGTTTTGAGTAAATATTTCATTTTAAATCCTTTGTGTAATGATTCGTGAAAGTGCGATAACTGTATGGATAAATATACTGCCCTGCATGAACTTTGCAGGGCAAGAAGGTGTTTTAATTTGTTGTAATATTATCAGCACCATCAATATCATTAAATGTGTTGTTTGTAGCAGTAACTGTAGGTAAAGCGGTAAGAGATTTTTTAATATGTATAGCATCACGTTGGATGTGATTAAACGTGACATCATGTACATTTAACACAGTACCGTACCAAGTATATATAGCACCTTCTTGGGCTGGGTTACTGGCGTAGTTTATGTTTGCAAAGGCTATCTCATTTCGTGGGTGTGGTGAATCAATATAGATTCCCTTCCATGCACCTTTTACTTTGTCTATGCCTGTAAATGTGATGGGTTTTGCAGCGGTTCCGATAGCTACTAAACTAGGCTTAGATCCACTAGCACCTTCTACTATAGACAGATCTGCATTTGCAGCAAACTCTATCGTAACACCTGGTTCTATGGTTAGGTGACCACCACCAGCAATAACTACAAGTCTACTTTCTACATGATAAGGTACACCAAGATCTTTCCATGTAGAGTCGTTATCTATGCGATCACTATTGAGTATAATGGCATCACGTGTGTTACCAGTGTATGTTCCTCCTGTGATGGTTGTGACATATTGGGGTCCTAAATACATGGGAGCTTCAGATGTAGTAATGGTATTATTTTCTAAAGTTAAATCATTACCTCCGTAGCTCGCATTTAAACCATATGTTTTACTGTGTTGTAGGGTAGAGTTAGTCATCTTTAAAAGGGTATTAGAATATACTATGACGGAGCCTTCATCACCATTACTGTTAAAGGAACCACCTCCTGCGTAGTCTATTTGGACATAGTCTAGTTCATTTTTGACATCACTACTGCGAAAGAAAAGACCTTTCCACGAACCAGCTGTTTTGTCTTGACCTGTAAGCACGATAGGTTTGACTGCAGTACCTTTTGCTTGCAGAGAACCTCCATCTATGTTTAATCCTGCACCCGAGCCAAACTCAATTTTTACATCAGGGGCAATACTAAGATCCCCCCATATGTTCAAGCTACAAGTAATAATATAGTCTATATGGTCATTCCTGTTTACCAAAGTGCCACTTTGTCCTAGTACAACATAAGGTTGTGAACAATCATCTATCACCTGTGTAGCAAGTTCTTGTGGAGTAGGTGTTGGAGTAGTACCGCTACCACCTCCGCCACCAGAGCCACCTCCGCCACAAGCATTGAAGAGTATGAGTCCTGAGCCTAGAGCTAAGGTTTGTATGGTTTTTGTTGCGATTGATTTCATTTTGAATCCTTTTATATTTGGTTGACCCTAAAGGGCAAGATTTTTACCTTATTTAGTATAAGAAAACTGTGTTTGCTCAATGTTTGTTGGGCTAAGCTAAGTATGACAAAAAAGTGTAATGAATGGTGACGGTGCAATGGGCAGAAAATAAGAAAAAGTTACAGATGGCTGTAAAAAACATCAAAATTGGTCCAAGATGCCTCTGGAAAGCAATTAAAAAGATTGGACCAAGAAGAGGTATTCAGAGATATAAATGCAATGATTGCAACAAGCAACTCCAAAAAATTATCTACCATAAGTATATATACAAGAGAGGGGCTACCCCTTGAGACCACAGACTTTAGATGATTTGACAAATGAATATTATCGTAGTATTTCATGGATACAAAAACAAATATTTGCATGCGAGCCAAGCTATAAAATACATAATCCAAGAGCTGTAAATATAGTATGTATGTGCCGTGAACGAAGCGAGGAAATGCTCTTGGGGTGCAACTTTTTACGGAAAAAGACAAGATAAGCGAGGAATACTGTTAAACCATTAACTCTATCATGTCTAATGAGTTTTTAAATAGTTTATACGCATTTTTGTTTTTATACTTAAATCCAAAGACTAAGTCTATGTCTCCCATTTGTAATGTTTCATCTGAACTTTTTCGTTTTATGTGAAGATATGCACGTGTATATGCACCGTTCTTTGCTTGGAGTGATACCCATTTGGTAATTTGTATATCTCTATTTATATCTCTTGCTGGGTTGTTATTTTTCCCTTTTACCGTTTTTTCTTTGATGAGCTTTTCCGAAGGCTTTACAGTAAGATAATCTACAGGCTCCCCTCCCCACAAAGGAGAATAGATAAAATATTCTACACTTTTATCAGGTGAGATAAAATGAGCTTCATCTTTAGAGTAAGAAGTTACAACTTTAAAGTCTTCAGGGTAATCAATGCTAAAATAGTTTCCTTTATGTGTTTTAACTCTCATCCGATAACTGGGGGTATGTAGGTTGTCTGGGTCAATGCTTGGGTCAACAGGACAGCCATTTGTATAGCCTCTCGCAGGAAGGTCAGGGCATTTATCACAAACATCACCCACATCATCGTTGTCACGATCTTTTTGTGCTACATTTTTGATACTAATGCAGTTGTCAACATAGTTGTTGACACCATCTTTGTCCGAGTCCACTTTTTGAGCTTGTTGCATAACCTCATCCAGAGACATACATGCAGTAGGAGATTCTGCAAATAACGATAGAGTTAGAATTAAAAATAATATACTTAGCTGTTTCAAGTGTATATAGTGTTTCATGAGCTACCTTTTATATGTTTTATTATTTAGTAAAGTTTTTTGTCTTAGTCATAGCTATATCCGATGTCATCACACTGCTTGGTACAGGACGCCACTTCAGACTCCCAATGATAATCTCATCTGAAGAAGCTACAAGTTCCATAGATATGGGTACTGTACCTACGTCTCCTAGTGTTGTTCTCCCTTTTCCTCGTAAATATATATGACCATTTTTTTTGCATTTAGTAATTCTAAAGTTAACACGCATGTCACCAAATACCTTAGAGGTAAATTTCAACTTTTTGCCTTTTTTTGTAAAAGTTGCTGTGCGTATAACTATGGCAGCATCTGCACTTAGTGTTTGCTTCCTCCCCATCACAAAGATGGTGACTTTAGCAGGTCCATTTCTTATCATGTAGTCACCAACTAGGTCAGATATAGCCGTTTCAGCACAGCTCTTTTTTGCTGGCCAAAGCTTTATGGGTTTTTTAGCTTCTCCTGGTATATCTTCTATATTTATGGGCTCTCTCGCAAAAGAACTTGTGCTGATGGTGGTAAGCATAGCTATTAGTGAGAGTATCTTTCTCATTTTGTATCCTTAGTTTTTTGATGCGGCTATGACATCTTTGTCTTTTTTAAGCCTTGAGGGCAAGTAATGTATCACTTTTTTGTTTGCCTTTAGCATTTCTATGGCAAAGTCCTTGTCTTGTGCTAGACTTTTATCTAGTGCCATCATAATAGCACCAGGTTTTTCTTTAACAACACTCAAAACAAACGCTTTGTCTTTTTTGAGACTTACATCTGCTGATCTAAAACAAGAAGAGTCTAGCATGATGGCCTTATACATAAAGTCTTTGTCTTTGCGTAATGCTATGCTTGCACTAGCTATGTAGTCGTCATTTAGCTTTATGAGTTCAAGTAGAGCTTGTTTATCATCAGGATCGATGATGATTTTTTTAAAGGCAAACTCTCCTTCAATGCTATGTGTCTCTCCAGAGGGTGACTCTGTTGTAAAAGACACCGTTCCCTTTATATCTGTAGCAGAGTCTTCCGTGATTTCAACTTTCTTTTCAAGTATTTTCATTTGCTCCACAGCCATGGTTTTTATGTTCATCTCTACTTTGACAAAGTTTAAATCTTTAGCCTCATAGCTCCCCACACCATGGTATGTTCCTACGCCTTTGGACTGACCTATTAACATGACAGCCGTCTTCTGAGATTCTATCTCTAGAAAGACAGTATTTCCTCTTGTCTTTAAGCTAACAGCAGGGCTGTTTTTGTGAAATGCTTCAGTAAAGGGTTTACCATCCTTTTTCCCACTGAGTGTTCCATGCAGATAAACCTTGGTCGTTTCATTTGCTATTTTACTAGCCATCTTCAGCATGCCTTCACCTTGGCTAGTATCTGTTGCTGTTTTGTCTTTGCTTTCACATGCTACCAGAAAGAGCATGCTTCCCACTATAAGGGTCAGTTTTAATCCATATGCGATAGTATTTTTCATTTTGTATCCTTGTTGTTTTTATTTCTGAAGTTCAATCTTTACTTTAAAATTTATGCCATCAGTCCACTACTTAACAATATAGTTACTGTATGGATTAATGTCATTTTTTTAACTCTTTTATGATTATCTCTAGATTTTGTTTTGCATCATCTTTCACCTCCAATGCAGTCTCTTTTTTGGCAGTATAGTACGTAGATTTGATAACATACTTTCCTAGAGGTATTTTTAAGACACACTCTTTACTACTATAGCACCCAGCAAGGTGGGAGGTCGAAACCTCTTCATCTATCACAGGATAGACCCAATGTGCTGCATTAATGGCTTTAGCACCTTTTGACTCTGCTGCAGTGATGGTGGTTTTTG
>Ga0256839_1004451_pt1 | contig 13682 bp, 13 predicted proteins | sample 354166metaG_FD_185968 | JGI IMG/M metagenome (GOLD analysis project Ga0256839, IMG submission 185968) | Hydrothermal vent microbial communities from Mid Atlantic Ridge, Atlantic Ocean - 354-166 | ecosystem: Environmental > Aquatic > Marine > Hydrothermal vents | place: Atlantic Ocean: Mid... | reverse complement strand
CTGTTCGGCGATCTCGTTGATCAGTTCCACCACCCGGCCGATCTGCTGGGCGGAGTCGCTCAGGTTCTTCATCTGCTGGTCCGCCCCCTCGGCGTCCTGCACCGCCCGCTGGGCGATGGTGGAGGAGCTGGTCACCTGCTGGCCGATCTCCGCCACCGAGGCGGCGAGCTCCTCTGCGGCGGAGGCGACGGTCTGGACGTTCTGGGCCGCCTCGCGGGAGCTCTTGGCCATGTCGGCGGACTGGCCGCCGGTCGCTTCGGCGGTGCTGGCGAGCTGTTCTGCGGCCCGCTTGAGCTGCTGGGCGGAGGTGTTGAGGCTTTCCACCGAGCGGCCGACGGATTCGGCGAAGGCGACGGCGCGTTCGCCGAGCCGCACCTTGCGGGCGAGTTGTTCGGCCTGGTGTTTGAACACCGAGAGGGCCGCGGCCATGCGGCCGATTTCGTCGCGCCGGCCCAGGCCGGGGACGTCGACCGAGAAATCGCCGCTGCTGATGCGCTCCATGGCGCGGCTCATGGCCGCGAGGGGCCGCAGCAGGGATCGCGTAGCACTCGCAAAGAGCGCACCGATCAACGCCACCACGGCGCCTCCGAACAAGGCGATCAGCCACAGCAGCCGTATGATACCGCCACGCTCCTCCGCGCCCGCCACGGCCATCAGCGAGCGCGCTTCCATGAGCGTTATGGCGACGGCGACAGCGGTAAACAGCAGGAGTCCTGCGCCCGCCGCCAGGAACCTGGTCTTGATCCTGGTCGCGCCCATGACCATCCACTCCCGAACCACACTACGCGTTGGAGGCGGTTCTAGGGGTCATTTCTTTCTCGATTCTTAACAGAGCCCATGCGCTCTGAATAAAGATGGAGAAATCTTCCGAGCCGGATCGGAAGAAGGTCATCGTTGTTGCGTATTGATACGAATATCAATGCCTTTGATCATGATGCGGGGTCGGGGGCGGCACTGAGCGGCTCCGCGTCGAGATCGTGGGTGGTGGCGGCGGTGATGCGCACCCGCAGCCGCAAGCCGGGCTGGAGGCGGGCGGCCGGGCGGATGCGGATGAACCCGTCGATCTCCGGCGATTCCGCATAGCTGCGCGCGTAGGCCGCGCCGTCCTCGACCCGGTCCACCAAGACCTCCTCCTCACGGCCGATCCGCGCCTTGAGCTTCTCGCGGCTGATCCGGGCCTGCAGCTCCATCAGCCGCGCCCGGCGCTCCTCCTTCACCTCCTCGGGCACATGTCCGGAAAGCCGGTTCGCCGCCGCTCCGGCCACATCCTCGTAGACGAAGCAGCCCACCCGATCCAGCTGCGCCTCGCAAAGCCAGTCGAGCAGCAGCTGGAAGTCCTCCTCGCTCTCGCCGGGAAAGCCGACGATGAAGGTGGAGCGGATCGCAAGCTCGGGGCAGATCGCACGCCAGCGCCGGATGCGGTCGAGCATCCGGGCGCTCTGCGCCGGCCGCCGCATGGCCCGCAGGATGCGCGGGCTCGCGTGCTGGAGGGGGACGTCCAGATAGGGCAACACCACCCCCTCGGCCATCAGTTCCACCAGCCGATCGAGGAGGGGATAGGGATAGAGGTAGTGCAATCGCACCCACACCCCGAGCTCGCCCAGGGCGCGGGCGAGATCGACGATGTGCGCCCGCAGCGGACGGCCGCGCAGGCGCGATTCGGCATAGCGGAGGTCGCTGCCGTAGGCGGCGGTGTCCTGGGCGATCACCAAAAGCTCCCGGACCCCCGCCTGCACCAGCCGCTCCGCTTCCGCCAGCACCGAGGCGGCGCTGCGGCTGCGCTGGCGGCCCCTGAGCTTGGGGATGATACAGAAGCTGCAGCGGCGATCGCAGCCCTCGGCGATCTTGAGATAGGCGTAGTGCTTGGGGGTGAAGCGGAGCCCCTGGGGCGGCACCAGGTCGAGCAGCGGATCGTGGGGTTTGGGGGCGAGCCGGTGGACCGCCGCCAGCACCTCGTCCACCGCTTCCGGTCCGGTCACCGCCGCCACCTCGGGACAGCGGCTGCGGATGAGCTCGGCCTCGCTCCCGAGGCAGCCGGTCACCACCACCGGGCGTCCGGTGGAGGCCGCCTCCTCGATGGCGGCGAGGGATTCCTCCCGGGCTGAATCGAGAAAACCGCAGGTGGTGATGAGCACCACATCCGCCTGGCCCAGGCTGGCCGCGAACCGGTAGCCCTCGGCGGCGAGCCGGGTCGCCAACCGTTCGCTGTCCACGAGCGCCTTGGCGCAGCCGAGGCTGATGAGGCCCACCCTGGGCGGCGGCGATACCGGTCGCGGTCGGGACATCGGCCTGGTGCACGGAACTCCCGCGCCGCCTTCTACGACGCCGCGCGCAGCCGCCCAAGCCCCTCTCGCGCACGGCGCACGGGCCGCTCAGTAGATCACGATGCGAAAGCGGCGGCCGTCCAAAACCCGCTCCTCGACCCGCAGCGGTCGCGCCGTTTGCCCCTGGTCGTCCGGCCTTCGGCTGAGGGCTGCGGGCGCGCAGCTGCCGTCTGGAACACAGGGATCCACCACCTCCACCCGCACCGTGAGCCGGGCGCGTGCGGCATCCGAGGCCAGGGCGGGTGTGGTTTCGGCTGCGATGAGAAGGGCGAGCGCGAGGGCGCGCGGGATGGCGTTGCTGAGGCGCATGGCGTTTCCCCCGAGGCTTTGCGTTGTTGCGCACCTGCCATGTTATCCCAGAGCGGCCCCGCGGTCGTTGCCGCGGGTTAACCGCCCTGCGCCGGTGTTTTCGGGGATTTCAAGGGGTTAGAAGTCCACCACGACCAGCAGCTGGTCGCTGTATTCGCCCGCGGGCGCACCCGGTTGCGCCGGCAGCACCGCATAGACGGTGCGCTCGACCCGCTCGCCCGCGGGCACGCTGACCGACACCGGGCTGCCGCGGCCCTGGCCGTCGCCCCAGATGGTGAGTTCCCAGAGGGAGGAGAACAGCTCGTAGTAGAGCCGGGCGCCGTTGGGACCGACCATGGCGCGCTGGCTTCCGCCGGCGCTGCCGGTGATGGTGATGGAGACGGTGGTGGCGGCGGTGCATTCGATGGCGATCCGCCCCCGGGCGTGGTTGATGCGGTCGAGGTCGACGACGCCGAAGCGGATCGGGCTGGTGTCGACGGTGCAGGCCTGGGCCCTGAGGGCGGGAGCGACGCCCATGGTCAGGGCGAAGCTCAGGGCGAAGCGGAGCGCGCGCATCGTACGGTCCCGAGATCGGGAAGCGGATCCTCGGCCGGTGCCGCCGGCAGCGGACATCGATAGCGGGCTTCCGGTCCGTCCGCCACCACCACGGTGGGCTCGGATCCGAGGCCCTGGATGCGGGCGAAGCCGGCGCGGCCGATCAGCACCCGCACCCGGCCTGCGGCGTCGGCGAGGCGAAGCCCGGCCGGCAGGGGGTCTGAATCCTCGTCCACCAGTCGCGCGGTGGCCTCGCGCGCGGTGAAGGTGCCGAAGTCGGCCCGCACCGCGCCGCCCGCCATGGGCACCACCACGGTCTCGCTGCGGGAAAGCACCACCCCCAGCGGCAGATCCCGGAGCTCCACCCGCAGGCGGTTGGGCTCGTAGGGGGTGAGGCCGGGGACCAGCAGCCGGCCCCGGGCATCGGTGCGGCCGACCAGACGGTTGTCGAGATAGACCCGCACCCCCGGCATGCCGGGTACCTCCACCAGGCCGAAGGCGCGGCCGATCCGCCGCGTCAGTGCGAATCCACCTTTGGTGAGCACCGCGGAGCCGCGCAGGCCCAGCCGCAGGCGGCCCGCTCCATCCACCACCTCGGCCCGACCGGTGATCTCGGCGAGGCGGCCCTGGTAGCCGGCGTCCAGCTCGAGGGCGGTGCGATCCGGGCCGAGCTCTCCGGCGATGCGGAAGGTGGGGCCGAGATCGCTCGCGCCGCGGCCCTGGCGGAACTGGGCGCGCAGGCGGGGGCGGCCGTCGCGCAGGGTGAGACTCGTGGAGGCGGAACGCGCCTTGCCCAGGGGCAGGGCGTAGGTGAGGGTCAGGGTCAGATCCCGGCGGGGGGAGAGGAGACCTGTGCCGTTGAGGATCACCGTGCCCGGGCCGAGCGGCAGGCTCCAGCTGCCGCCGAACAGCAGGGTGTCGTCTCCGGCCCGCAGATCGCGGTGCAGGAGGTAGAGGCCGAGCCGCCCGAAGGTGCCGAGCTGCAGACCGAGGCGGGCCTCGTCGGTGCGCCGCACCGTTCCGTCCTCGCCGATGATGCGGAAGGCGGCGCTGCGGTAACGGCTTTTGAGGGTGAGATCGAAGCTCCGGCCCAGGTATTCGTAGCCGATTTCGGCGAACGCGCCGAGGCCGAGGCGGCGGTCGTAGCTGGCACCAAGGCCCCCGAACAGCACCCCGAAGCGGCCGATGCGGAGACTGCCCCCGGCCACCAGGCCGGCCCGGCCGGGCCGCAGCTGGCCGTAGATCTCACCCGTGAAGGCGTCGGTGAACCCATAGCGGTGGACGACGGCGAGGAAGGGATCGCCGTAGCCGAAGCTCCGCTCCCCATATCCCTCCCGCAGCCAGCCCGCGGCGTAGGAGAAGTCGTGCAGGCCCCGCCGCAGCAGCCGCGTGGACACGTAGTAGGACTGGGCGAGCGTGCGCTCGCGCCCGAGGATGTCGCGGATCCGGAGCTGCACCTCGCCGGCTCCGGTGATCACGGGCAGCTCCGGGATGGTGAAGGGACCGGTGGGCACCCGGGCGCGCAGTCTCTGGATGTCGTTCACCAATACCTCCACCACCGAGGGCTGCTCGGCCAGCGCCTCGAGCGCCGGCAGCGGGAAGGTGACGAAGCGCGGATCGGTGGCGAAGTTGGTGCCGTATTGGAGGCCGAAGAAGCGGGCCGGGGCGCCGAAGGCGCCGCCCACAAGCCAGCCGTCGCCGACCCGAAGCGTGGTGCGCCGGTCGGGGAAATCCCGCACCCAGCTGGTCTCGAGACGCAGGAGTTCGGGATCCCGAGGCAGGTTGCGCAGCAGCAGGCTCGTGCGCAACACCCCAAAGCGCCCGAAGGCGCCGATCTCGAACAGGCCCGAGGCGGAATCCTGCAGGCCGCGGCCGATCGCGAGGTCCAGATCGTAGTCCAAAAAGGCGCCTGTGACCGTGTCGGGCTTGGGCAGCGCTTCCGCTTCGGCCTCGACCACGAAGGGCACGAAGGCCTCGGCCGGCGCCTCCAACACCAGGGTCACCTCCTTGGGATCGAAGCGCACCTTCAGCTCCGGCACCGCATCGAGCGGATAGAAGGGCATGCCCTGGAAGGTGAGGATGCGCTCGCGGTCGAAGCGAAGCCGCCATCCCTCGAGCACCTCGAGCGGCACCGCGAACCGTCCGCTTCGGGGATCGCGAATCGCATAGGCGTCCTCCTGCACGAGCTCGCCGTTGATGCGCACCGCCACCAGCCACTCCTCCCAGCGCTCGTCCTCACGAAGGGGCGGTGTGATGGGATCGCGGCGCGGGGTGAGGGCGGGCCGGTCCGGGGGCGGTGCCCGCAGCCGGCCGGGCGGCTCGGGCGGCGGGGCTGCTGTGGCGGCGAGGGAGAGCGGAGACGGTGTCGCTTGCCGAGGCGGAGCGGGGCGGTCCCGGGATGGAGCGGGTGTAAGCGGCGGCGCGGCTGCGGCGGGATCGAGCCCGGGCTCCGGAAACGCCACCAGCAAGGGGGCCGGCGGGGCGAGATCCTCGCGCGCCTGCAGGGGCATCGGGCGCGCGCGCGGCTCGGTGCCGGCGCGCCGGGTCTGCAGGATCGCACCGAAGCGCCGCAGCCACTCCCGCTCGGCGATATCGGCGCGCGGGACCGGCGGCGGATCGCCGGGGCCCGAGAGGCCCGCCGCCGCGCCCATGGCGATGCCGGCCAGGGCCAGGAGCAGCAGAAGCGGCGTCCTAACCCTCCTCGAGCCGCAGCTCGACACGGATCGTGTCCTGCTGGGTTCGCAGACGCAGCGCGATTCGCTCGCCCGGGCGCAGGGGCAGGTTCGGCACCCGCCAGCGCATGCGGCTTTCGGCGAGCACATAGGCCGCCGCATCCGGAACGCGCCATGTCCCGCCGCCCGGGTGCACGAGGGTGAGCTCCTCGACCCGAAGATGCGCCCGCCCGCGATTGTCCGCTTCCAGCAGCCACCGTCCCCCGACCCTAAGCAGGCGCCAGCGGACGTCCGGGCGTGCACCCTCGGGCACCGCGAACACCGGCAGGCTCAGCCGCAGGGCGAAGCGCACCCCCTGCGCGGGCCGTTCGTCCGCTTCCACCACCTCGGTGAGGAACAAGCGGTAGCTCTCCTCCCTTTGCTCCGGGAACGGCACCCGCAGGCCGATGCGCACCAGCTGGCTTGCGCCGGGCTCGAGCCGGAAGAGGGGCGGCACGGCGATGAGCGCGCGGGTGGGCGCCAGCACATCCCGCCCCTCCTCGATCCGCCAGCGGAAGGTCTCGGCCTGCAACAGCACCGCGCTGTCGCCGTCGTTGCGCACCCGCACGCTCGCCACGGGCTGCTCCTGGAGCAGGCGGATGCGCACCGGGGAGACGGAGATGGCGGCTCCCCAGCCGGGGGAGGAGAGCAGGACGGCGATGAGCAGGACCCAAACGAGACGCATCTGCTCAGAAGTTTAAGGTGACGTTCACCGTGTCGCTGTAGGTGCCGGAAGGGACGTTCTGGCCGCCCGGGATGCGGCCGAAGATCTGCAGGGTGGTGTTGGGCGCCAGCACCTGGCCCTGGAAGGCTTGGTTGCCCTGGCCCCAGACCTGGGTGCGGGCGGGATCGCGATAGAGCTGATAGGCGAGCTGGGCGTTGCCGTTGGCCATGCGGCGGTTCTGCACATTGCCGCTGGCGCCGCCGTCGAGCTCGACGGTGACGGTGAGATTGGCGCAGTTGACCAGGGTGATGGTGCCGATGGCATCGAGGTCGTCGGGCTGGCCGGTGACGTAGTTGCCGAAATCCAGGGTGCCGCCGCTCACCGAACAGTTGGTCTGGACGGTGGCGGTAACCGACAGTTGAGCTGTCGCCGTGCCCGCCTCGGCCAGGAGAGGCGCGCCGGCCAGCCATAGCACGCCGATCAGGCGCGGAAACGGTCCTTTCATCGCCCTGCCCCGCAGCGCCCGAAGGCGCACATTTCAACCTCGGCGATAGTACCGCGGCCGGGCGGGGACATCAAGCGGAGCCGAGGGCCCGGTCCGGCGAGGGATCGGCGCCGGTGGTGCGGGAGACGAGGGTGAGGAGCCGGGTCGGGTCGACCGGTTTGGCGAGCAGCTCGCGCATGCCGGCGGCGAGGCAGCGCGCGCGCAGTTCGGGTTCGAGATCGCCGCTGATGCCGAGTACGGGCAGATGGGGCGCCTGGTCGCGCAGGGCGCGCGCGGTGGCGATGCCGTCGAGGCGGGGCATCTGGAGATCGAGCAGCGCGAGGTCGAAGCGGCGGCGGCAGGCGAGGGCGAGGGCCTCGCGGCCGTCTGCGGCGAGGTGCACCCGGTGGCCGGCGCGTTCGAGCAGGGCCTGGAGCAGGCGCCGGTTGAGGGGATTGTCGTCGGCGACCAGGATCTCGAGCCCGGGCCGGCTTTCCTCGAGGGCGTGGACGGTGACGAGATCGCCGGGCGGGTCCTGGCACAGGCGCATAAGGGCGCGGCCGAGGAGGGATTCGGGGAGGGTGGCGGGGAGGAAGGCGTCGAACCCGGCCCGATGGGCGGTCTCCGCCTCGCCGCGCAGGCCCGCTTCGGTGAGCAGCACCAGGCGCGGGGCGAGGGTGCCCGTGCGGGCGGTCACCTGGCGGGCAAAGTGGAAGGCGTCCATGTCGGCGAGCCGATGGGGGACGAAGAGGAAGTCGAAGGGCGGCTCGCGGCGCGCTTCGGCCTCCTCGAGGGCGGCGAGGGCGGCGCGGGCGGTGGGCACGGTGCGCACCACGAGACCGGTCCGGGCGGCGAACTGGGTGAGGCGCTGTTTGAGCGGCGGCTGGAACCCGCACAGCAACAACCGCCGTCCCTTGAGGTCGCCGTCCTCCAGGCGGGAAGGCCGGCCGGCGCTGGGTGGTACGCGCAGGGGCAACAGCAGCTCGGCCCGGGTGCCGCCTTCGGGGCGCTCGCAAAGCCGCAGCTCGCCGCCCATCGCCCAGGCGAGACGGCGGGCGGTGGCGAGGCCGAGGCCGACGCCGCCGTAGGCGCGGGCGGAGGGGGCGCGAAGGTAGGGCTTGAAGAGCTGGTCGGGATCGGCGCCGAGTCCGATGCCGCTGTCCTCGACGCAGAAGCACAGCCTCGCCGGGCGGGCGTTGGGGACGGTCTCGACGCGCAGCGCAATACCCCCCTCCTCGGTGTATTTGAGGGCATTGGCGAGCAGATTGACCAGGATCTGGCGCAGCCGCATCGGGTCGCCCTGCAGGCGGGCGGGCAGATCCTCGCTCAGGGCGACGGTGAAGGCGAGGCCGCGGGCCTGGGCGCGCGGCCGGAACAGGGCGGCGAGACGCTCGATGAAGGGCGCGAGGTGGAACGGCACGTCCGCGAGCTCGAGGCGGCCGGCCTCGAGGCGGCTTACGTCCAACAGGTCGTTGACCAGGTCCAACAGCCCCTCGCAGGCGGTGAGCAGCGCGTCGAGATATTCGCGTTGGGTGGCATCGAGCGGGGTGTCGGCGAGCAGCCGGGCCATGCCGAGCACGGCGTTGAGCGGGTCGCGCATCTCGTGGCTGACCACCGCGAGCAGCTCCCGGGCGCGACGTCTGCGGCGGCGCTCGCTCAGGACACGGCGTCGCAGACGGCGGATGGTGTGCGGTTCGGGCTGCGAACGGGGACGGCTGGACATGGCACGGGCGGGCCTGGCTCCACCTGAGGTTGAGCAACATCGCTATGCCATCGCCCGTCCGGCTTGTATCTAGGAACATTTTCTTATAGAGTGGGCGGGCAGTTCGCCGCCGGCAGCGGCGGGCTGCGGATCGGACCTGTCGTACGGAGTCTGTCCGATGGGCAAGACCAAAAGCGAAACGTCCCCCTCATCGCGTCCGCCGATCAACTGGGACGACGCGGCCCGGCTGCTCGCCGTCGGCCTCACCCCGGTGGAGGTGGCCCAGCTGGTCGGCACCCGTCCGGGGACCATCAATGCCCGTCTCAAGCGGGTGAAGTCCTTCCGTGAGCTTGTCGATCAGTACCGCCATGCCGGCGAGAGTCGCCCCAAGGAGGCCTACAAGCGCTTCTGTCGCCTCGTCTACGCCCATCTCGAACGCCAGGTGCGCGCCGGCAATCTCCGGGTGGTGCTGTGGATCGCCGATCGCCTCAAGCTCATTCGGCCCACCGACGCCGCACCCGACCCCGATCTCGAGCGCCTGCTCCAATCGGTGGCCCGGGACGGCGAGGAGCGGGCGCAGGATTGATCGCGACAGGGGGACCGGGGTTCGCACCCCGGTTCCCCGGGCGATCAGCGGGGCGTGCGGATCAGCAGTTCGGTGTCGGCGGGATAGTACAGCACCCGGCCGTCTTCAAAGCGCACGTAGCGAAAGCCCGAAACGTCCTCGCCCGAGACGGTGCGATGGCGGGCCACCGTTCCCCGGCCCACCACCGCGACCGCGCTCACCAGCACCAGGGTGGGCAGGCGGGAATCGTTGAACAACACGATCTCGCCGGCCGCGTCGGCGACCAGATCGGCGAGATGCAGCTCGGCCAGAAGCGGTGTGGTGTGCTGCTGGTCCACCGTCTCCTCGGCCGCCGCATTCGGCTCGCGGTCGGGTTCGGGCGCGCGGCCCGGCGTCGTAACGGTCATCGGTCGGCCTTCCCCGCTTGCGGGTCGTTGCCACATCCGGCTCGTGTTAACCCTAACGACCCCCGGAGCTTACGGGCTGAGCCCGGTGTGGCAAGAGACGGGGGATGCCGGCGGGTATGCCTCGGCGTCGATTGTGGGCCGGCGGCGCACGCGGCTATGCGGAGCGGGGCCGGTGGCGCAGGCCCTGCGGCAGGCGGCGGTAGGGAAGTCGTGCGGTGTCGGTGATCACCCAGCCCGGCGCCTCCACCACCAGGATCTCGGCCGCGATCGGTGCGAAGTCGGCACGGAAGTGCGCCGAGCTCTTGAGCACCAAAACCCGCTCCCGCTCCGGCTCCACCCCGAGATGGCGGAATAGGCTCCGGTCCGCCGCCTGCATGCGCCGGCTCGCAACCAGGATCTTCACCCCCGGTGCTTCGGTGGGGGCGAGAAGCGCCATCGGCCCGAGATCCATCCGGTTGCCGCGATACATGGGGCCGGTCGCCTCGAAGCGTCCCGAACCCAAAGCCAGCACCCTGAGGTCGGCGATCAGGGGCGTGACCCCGGGAGGACCGTGGCGTCCGCCCAGGGCGAGGCCGGAAAGCACCGCCCCCACCCCGGCCTGGTGGGCCCGTGCCGCCGCCTCGGGATCCCACAGCAGCGCCGCCGCCACCCCCTCCACGCGCCTTTCCACCAGCGCCTTCAGGAGGTCGGTGGTATCCGAGCTGCCGCCGCCGCCGGGATTGTCCTGGGCGTCGGCCAGGATCAGGGGGCGGTCCGCCCGATGTCGGACCGCCCGCTCCACCGCCTCCGCGATCGTGAACCACCGTCCGTGGAAATGCGGCTCAGAGGCGCGCATCCGCTCCACAAGCGCGCGCCCGGTCTCCTCCACCTCCTCCCCCGGATCGCCGAACACCAGCACCGAGGGACCGGTGGCGTGGCTGTCGGCGAGGGGAAAGCCCAGGCACAGGGAGGGTACGAGCGCACCCGGCCGCTCCCTGAGCGCCACCTCCCGGTAAAGCCCCGCCGCCGGCTCGAGATCGGTGCTCTGCCAGGGCAGGGGCACCAGATAGTCGAGTTTGGCGTGGAAGCTCGCGAGCGGACGCCCGGATTCGACGCGCCGCACGAGCAGAGGCAGGCAGCGGGCGCCGGTGTCGGCGAGGTCCACGTGGGGATAGGTGCGGTAGGCGACCAGGGCGTCGGCGTGGGCCACCATGCGATCGGAGACGTTCGCATGCAGGTCCAGCGCGCAGACGATGGGCAGGTCCGGATGGCGGGCGCGGATGCGCTCGAGGAGCTCCCCTTCACCGTCGTCCAGGTGGGTGGTGACCATCGCCCCGTGGAGGTCGAGGAACAGGCCGTCCACCGGCATGGCGTCGGCGAGCCGCTCCAGCAGCATGCCGACGAGCCGCTCATAGGCCTCCTCCTCCACCGGTCCCGAGGGGCAGGCGTTGGCCCAGAGAAGCGGCACCAGCTCGTGACCCTGGCGCCGCGCCTCGGCGATGAAGCCGGCCACCGCCAGATTGGCCCCTTCGCTATGGGTGAAGATCTCCTCTCCCACGCAAAGCGGCGGCCATCCGTCCGCCTCCTCGAAGCGCGCGAAAGTCGCGGGTTGCGGCGCGAAACTGTTGGTCTCGTGGTGCAGGCCGCCGACGGCGATGCGCATTCAGCCCTCCTCCCCGAGCGCACGGGAGGCGAGCTCCACCAGCCAGGGCGGGTGATGGAAGCTCGCCCAGTGGATCTCCGGCGTATAGTAGCGCAGCCCCTCGGGCAGCGGGCGGCGGCGCAGCTCGGCCAGATCCACCCGCCTCGGCGCGGGATCGTCGCTCGCCCAGCCGAGGCTCATGAAGCCGCCGATGTAGGTGGGCACGGCGCACAGGTAGAAGGACACGTCGGCGAAGCCCGCCTGCCTTTTGTGGCGCTGGGTGTCGATCAGCTCCTGTTTCTCGATCGCCGGATTGCCGGTCTGGGTGACGAGGATCCCGCCCTCGGCGAGCCTTTTGCGGCAGGCCCGGTAGAAGTCGGCGGTGAACAGGGCGGCTCCGGGGCCCTGGGGATCGGTGGAGTCCACGATGATGAGGTCGAAGCGCTCCCCCTCCTCCGCCATGAAGGCGGCGCCGTCCGCCACCACCAGCTCGTAGCGGGGATCCTCGAAGGCGCCCGCGCTCACTTCCGGGAAGTAGCGCTGGCAAAAGGCGATCACCCCGGGATCGATCTCCACATGGGTGAGACGCTCGATGTCCGGGTATTTGCACAGTTCCCTGAGGGTGCCGCCGTCGCCTCCGCCCACCACGCACACCCGCCGCACCCGCCCGTGCGCCCGCACGGGCACATGGGCGAGCATTTCGTGATAGACGAACTCGTCGGCGGTGGTGAGCTGCAGGGCGCCGTCCAGCACCAGCACCCGGCCCCAGTCCTCGTGCTCGAACACCACGATCTCCTGCAGGCCGGTGTTGCTGTGGTAGAGCACCTCCTTGATGAGCAGGGTCTGGCGCCAGCGGGGGTGCAGGGTTTCCGTGTACCAGAGCATCAAAACACCCCGCGCAGCTGTTCGGTGACGGTCATGCGCTTGGGCCGGAACGCCTCCCGCAGCACCTCGATGGCCCGATGCGGACGCGCGGCGCCGCACATGAAGATGTCGAAGGCGGCATAGCCGCGCTCCGGCCAGCTGTGCACCGAGATGTGGCTCTCCGCCAGCACCGCCACCCCGGAGATGCCCCCGTTGGGCGTAAAGCGGTGCAGGTGCAGGTGCAGGAGCGTGGCTCCCGCCACCTCCACGCACCGCCTAAGCGCGCATTCCATGTGGGCCACATCGTCGAGACGCTCGGCCTCCCACAGATCCAGGATCAAATGGGTGCCGGCGAAGCGCAGGCCGTGACGCTCGACGAAGAAATCCTTGCGTTCGCTCCGCTCGGGATGGCTGCCTTCGGTCGTGAAGGCCGCGTCGGAAACCTCGGCTCGGGTGTCCAACACCTCCGCTTCGGCTTCCACCCCGATTGGGACGAGGGAGTCGACCATCGCTCTCCTCCTCGCACCGGAAATGGAAGTGAAGGGCCGACCCCTTGCGGGGCCGGAACCGGCGGTTCCGTGGGCGGGAGCCCGAAGGCCCGAGTTGTGCTCTTGCAGCTGTGCCGAGACCGGTCGCCGGCTGCCGATCGCATCCCGCCCGATAGAACGACAAAAACGCACCCCTCGGCCGAACCGAGGCCAGTGCGCGCGGCCGCCCACGCGGCGTAGCCGCCCGCTATCTAGCCGTTTTTTCGCCCTTGACAAGGGGGCGATGCGCGGCGCGGGGCCATCCAGCGCTTGACCTTCCCACGGCTGGAATCCCCACCTCCACCATGGTCCCGGAGCGCCTCCTTCAAGGCGCACGGCTGGAGGTGCGGACGATGGTCGGTGCAGCATCGGTGGCGAGCGAACGCGCGCTTCCCTCGATGGGGCGGGCGGTGGCGCGGCTCGGCTGGGCGCTGGGCCTGTTCCTGGCCCTCACCTATGTGTTGTGTGTCGGCTTTGACCTGTTGTGGCCCCAATACGCCATGTATCCGGTCTGGAGCCGGTTGTTGCCGGGGTTTGTCTGGCTCGATTGGGGGAGCTTCTTCCTGGGGCTTGCTGAAAGTTTCCTCTACGGCTGGTATATCGCCGTGGTCTATGTGCCGCTCGAGCGCCTTGCCCGGCGCCTCGCCGGGGTGCGGTAGAGGGTCGGCGTAGCGCGTCTCTTCGCAGCGACGAAAGCGGCGGGGCCGGGCTTGTATCCCTTTGCCGCGGCGTTAGCCTAGGCGGTGCGGTTGGGTGGTGTCCCATCTGGGGGAACCGTGCTCCGTCGCTGCGCTCTCGTCTACGACACGCTCGAACTTCGGCGCCGGCCCGAACTCCGCTCCGACCCCGAGGCCCTCGAGCGGCTGTGGCGCCATCCCGAAACCCGCATCCTGCCGGTGTGTCGTGATGGGGTTGCGGTGGCGGAGGGCGGCTTCGGGCTGCGGTGGCTTTCCCCTCAAGAGCTGCCTGC
>Ga0256839_1004450_pt1 | contig 13684 bp, 16 predicted proteins | sample 354166metaG_FD_185968 | JGI IMG/M metagenome (GOLD analysis project Ga0256839, IMG submission 185968) | Hydrothermal vent microbial communities from Mid Atlantic Ridge, Atlantic Ocean - 354-166 | ecosystem: Environmental > Aquatic > Marine > Hydrothermal vents | place: Atlantic Ocean: Mid... | reverse complement strand
AAGCGGAAAGCAGAAGCGCACCGCATCCACCATCACGCCGGCGAACTTGCCGATGCAAAGCCGCACCCGCCGCACCCTGCGGCCCCGCGCGTGTTCGGCGACGATGGCGACGATGCTTCGGGTGAGGGCGAGTTCGTGAATCTCAGCAGATCCTCGGCAGCTGGTCCCCGATCAGCATGTCGACGATGCGACGGCCGCCGAAGGCGGTTTTCATCACCACGCGGCCCGGCCGTCCCTCCACCACCCGGCCCACGAGGCCACCTCCGGCAGCCTGGGGATGGGCCGAAAGCGCCGCTTCGAGGCGAGGCACGTCCTCCTCCGCCACCACGCCCACGAGCCGTCCCTCGCAGGCGAGATAGAGGGGATCGAGCCCCAGGATCTCGCACACCCCGCGCACCTCGTCGCGCACCGGCAAGGCGGCTTCCTCGATCTCGAAGGCGAGGCCGGAGCCGCGCGCAAGTTCCACCACGGTGGTGGCGAAGCCGCCGCGGGTGGGATCGCGCAGACAGCGCAGACCCGGCACCTCGGCCCTGAGATGCCGGACGAGATCCCAAAGCGGCGCGCAGTCCGAGCGCACCTCCACCTCGAGCGCCATGTCGCCCCGGGCGACCATCACCGCCGCCCCGTGATCGCCGAGCGGCCCCGAGACAAAGAGGCGGTCGCCGGGCCGGATGCGATGCGGTCCGAGATCGCAGCCGGGCGCGAGCAGGCCGATGCCCGTGGTGGTCACGAACAGCCCGTCGCAGGCACCGCGCGGCACCACCTTGGTGTCCCCGGCGACGATGGCGATCCCGGCCTCCTCGGCGGCGGCTCGGGCGGAAGTGAGGATGCGCTCGAGAAAGGCCAGCTCCAGCCCCTCCTCCAGCACCAGGGCGAGCGCCAGGGCCCGCGGCTCGGCGCCGCCGACCGCGAGATCGTTGACCGTGCCGCAGACGGCGAGGCGCCCGATGTCGCCGCCTGGAAACACGGGCGGCTGCACCACGAAACCGTCGGTGGTCAGCGCGAGACGGGCGCCCGCTTCGAGCGTGCCGGGATCGAGGCGCGCCTGGTCGTCCATTCGGGCCAGTTCCGCGTCGCCCAAGGTCGGCACCACCAGCGCCTCCAGGAGCTCGTGCATGGCCTTGCCGCCGCTGCCGTGGGCGAGGGTGACGCGGCCCGCCGCCACCTCGAACAGGCGGCGCCGGCGCTCGGCGAGCAGGTCGCGGTGTTCGCTCACGCGCGCGCCTCCATCACGCGGTCGAGATCCCCGTACTGGTACCAGGCGGCGCAGGCCCCCTCGGAGGAGACCATGAGGGCACCGAGCGGCGTCTCGGGCGTGCAGGCGGTGCCGAACACCTTGCACTGCCAGGGCTTGAGCACGCCCTTGAGGACCTCGCCGCACTGGCAGGAGCGGGGATCGGCGATCTTCAGGGCCGGGATCGAGAAACGCCGCTCCGCGTCGAAGCGGGCGTAGGCGTCGCGGATGCGCACGCCGGAATGGTCGATGGAGCCCAGCCCGCGCCACTCGAAGAATTCCCGCAGCTCGAACACCCGCTCGATGGCGGCGAGGGCGGAGGGATTGCCCTCCTCGCGCACCACCCGCCGGTACTGGTTCTCGACGAACGGCCGGCCGTCCCGGATCTGCACCAGCACCCGCCAGAGGGCATGCAGGATGTCGAGCGGCTCGAAGCCCGCGATCACCACCGGCCGCCGGTAGACCTCGGGGATGAAGCGGTAGGGACGGGTGCCGATCACCGCGCTCACGTGGCCGGGGCCGAGGAAGCCGTCGAGCTGCATGTCGGGGCTGTCGAGGATGGCCTTGATGGTGGGGATGATGGTGATGTGGTTGCAGAAGACCGAGAAGTTGCGGATGCCCTCGCGCTCCGCCTGGAGGATGGTGAGCGCGGTGGCGGGCATGGTGGTCTCGAAGCCGAGCCCGAAGAACACCACCTCCCGGTCGGGATGGCGACGGGCGATGGCCAGCGCATCGAGCGGCGAATAGACCATGCGCACGTCGGCGCCTTCCGCCTTGGCCTGAAGCAGGCTCTTGCGCGAACCCGGCACGCGCATGGCGTCGCCGAAGGTGGTGAAGATGACCCCCGGCGTCTCGGCGAGCGCGACGCAGTCGTCCACCCGCCCCATGGGCAGCACGCACACCGGGCAGCCGGGCCCGTGCACGAGCTCGATTTCTTCGGGCAGCATGCCCTCGATGCCGAACTTGAAGATGGCATGGGTATGCCCGCCGCAGACCTCCATGATGTAGAGGGGGCGCTCGCGGCAGGTGGGAATGTCGGCCACCAGACCCTCGATTGCGGCGACAAGCCGCCGTGCCCTTTCCGGGTCGCGGAATTCGTCCACGTACTTCATGACCGTTCTCCCGCCGCCGCATCGCCGCCGCGCCGATCGTCGGCCAGCAGCGTGTGCACCAGATCCCAGAGGATGTGGTAGATGGTGACGTGCGCCTCCTGCACCCGGTGGATGCTGTCGGTTTCCACCACGAGACAGTGGTCGAGGCCGAGCCGCGCCATCTCGCCCCCGGTGTGGCCGGCGAGGCCAATGGTCCTGAGTCCGAGCCGCTTCGCCTCGCGGAAGGCGCGCACCAGATTGGGCGAGTTGCCGCTGGTCGAGAGGCCGATCAGGGCGTCGCCGGGGCGGGCCTGGGCGATCAGCTGGCGGGCGAAGACGTGCTCGTAGCCGACGTCGTTGGCGACCGCGGTGATCATGGTGCGATCGCAGCTGAGATCGACGGCGGTGAGCGCCGGCCGGCCGGCGGTGATGGGATGGAGGAACTCCACCGCCACATGGGCGGCGTCGCAGGAGGAGCCGCCGTTGCCCATGGCGAACAGACGGCCGCCTCCTCGGAAGACCTCGGCGAGGGTACGGGCGCAGGCCACCACCGCCTCGGCGTTGCGGGCGAAGAATTGCTCGATCACCTGCAGGTGGTGCGCGCTCTTCTGGCGCACGGACTCGACGAGCGCCGCCTCGAGCGCCGCCGGATCCTGGCGCCGCCCGTGCAGGAAGGGATAAAGACCGGAGAGCGCCTTCTCCGACATCGTGCGTCTCCCTAGCTGCCGCTCGCCCGCATGGCGGCGAGCTCCTCCTGCACCTCGCCCAGCTCCTCCAGCACGGCGAGGGTGGCCCGCGCCTCCTCCTCGCCGATGCGGGCGAGGGCGAAACCCACATGGACGAGCACCCAACTGCCGACGCAGTCCTCGAGCGGCCGCTCCGGCTCGGCCACGCAGGCGAGGCTCACCTCGCGGCGCGTGCCGGCGATCTCCACGAGACCGAGCCGGCGCTCGGCGTCGGTCACCGCCACCACCTTGCCGGGTATGCCGAGACACATGGCTCACACCTCCTTGCTCAACCGTGCCGCCACCGCCGCAAGCTGGCCCAGGGCGAGGCCGCCGTCGCCGGCGGGCACCGCGCGGTGGACCAACACCTCCAGGCCCCGGTTCCGCAGACCGGATGCCACCGCCTCGGTGAGCAGACGGTTGTGGAAGCAGCCGCCGGAGAGAGCCACCGTTGCGAGACCGTTGGCTGCGGCAAGCCCGCTTGCAAGCTCCACGAGAGCCGCCGCCAAGGCCCGGTGGAAGCGGTAGGCGAGGCGGGCAGGCGCCACGCCCGCGGCGAGGCCTCGGATCAGCTCGTGCAGGAGCGGTGCGGGATCGAGGCGGCGGATGCCGCCGCCGTCTACCGCCACGGGCACGAGCTCCGGCCCGACCTTCTCGTCCGCTCCCGCGGCCCGGGCGGCCAGCGCCTCGAGCCACATGGCCGCCTCGCCCTCATAGGCCTGCCGTTCGTGGGGAAAACCCAGAAGGGCCGCCACCGCATCGAACAGCCGGCCGGCGGAACTTGTCCGCACAGCCGGAAGCCTTCCCGCGAGCACCGGAGCAAAACGCCGCAGCTCGCCGGCGAGCCGGTCTCCGAGTCGCTCGGGCAGTTTGGCCCAGACCTCCTCCCCCAGGCCCGAGAGGTGCGCGAGGAGCATCAGGAACGGCTCCCGGGCAGCCCGCTCGCCGCCGGGCATGGGCACCGATCGCAGAGAGGCGATGCGGCGCGGCGCAGCGAGATCGCCCACGAACGCCTCCAGGCCCCACACCGTGCCGTCCTCGCCCCAGCCGGTGCCGTCGAGCACGAGCCCCACGGCAGCCTCGCCGGGGCCGAAGCCGTGCTCCGCAAGCACGGCGGCGAAGTGCGCCGCGTGATGCTGCACCTCCATCACCGGCACGCCCAGCTCCAGCGCCAGTTCCTCGCCGAGCACGCGGCCGCGGTAGGCGGGATGGCGGTCGATCACCACCGCCTTCGGGCGAAAGCAAAACAGGTCGAAGAACAGCTCGCGGGCCCGGCGCCACGCCGCCTCCACCCGCGCATCGGCGAGATCGCCCAGATGCTGCGAGAGCACCGCCGCCCCGTCCACCAGCAGGCCGAAGCAGTTCTTGAGATCGCCTCCCACCGCGAACAGCGGCGGGGATGCGGCAAGGCGCGGCGAAAGCGGCACCGCCTCCGGTACCCAGCCGCGGGCGCGGCGCAACGGACGCGGGGCGCCGTCGATGACCCGCACAACCGAATCGTCGACCCGGTTCGCGATCGGCCGGTCGTGCATGAGGAAGACGTCGGCGATATCGCCCAGACGGGTGCGGGCCTCCTCCTCGTCGATCACCTGCGGCTCGTCGGAGAGATTGCCGCTGGTCATCACCACCGGCACCTCAAGACGCCGCATCACGAGGAGATGGAGCGGCGTGTAGGGCAGCATGAAGCCGAGGAGATCGAGCCCGGGCGCGACCTCCGCGGGCAGCCGCTCTGGCCCCGTCGCCTGAAGCAACAGGATGGGGGCCCGGGGTCCGCGCAACAGCGCTTCCTCGGCCGCGCACAGGTGCGCGTAGCGGCGGATCACCTCCGGATCGCGCGCCATCAGGGCAAAGGGCTTGCGGTCGCGACGCTTGCGCGCGCGCAGGCGCCGCACGGCGGCGGCATCGGTGGCGAGACAGGCGAGGTGGAAGCCGCCGAGCCCCTTGATGGCGACGATGAAGCCGCGCCTTAAGAGCCCCGCCACCGCATCCACTGCATCGAGCTGGCTGTAGGCATCGAAGGCGACGGTCCCGCCGCCCGCCCGCTCCAGCCACGCCCGCGGGCCGCAGGCGTGACAGGCGGTGGGCTGGGCGTGGAAGCGCCGATCCGCCGGCGCCTCGTACTCGCGCCTGCAGTCCGCACACATGGGAAAGGCGCGCATGGTGGTGCGGGCGCGATCGTAGGGGATGCCCTCGAGGATGGAAAAGCGCGGCCCGCAGCGGGTGCAGTTGAGGAACGGATACCGATAGCGGCGGTCGAAGGGATCCCGCAGCTCGCGCGCGCAGTCCTCGCAGATGGCGGCATCGGGCGGCACCACCGGCCGCGGCCCGCCGCCGCCGGCGCTCTCCTCGATCCGGAAGTCCGCAGCCTCCAGTCCAGACATCGGCTCCCGCTCGAGCGCATCGATGCGGGCGAGCGGCGGCGCCTCAAGGCGGATGCGCTCGGCCAGGGCTTGGAGCGCCGCCTCCGGTCCCGCCGCCTCCACCACCACCCCGTCGCCCTCGTTGCGCACCCGGCCGACAAGGCCGAGCTGCCGCGCAAGCCGCCACACGGTGGGCCGGAAGCCCACCCCCTGCACGATCCCGCGCACCCGCAGGCGCATCGCCTTGAGGGAGGGAGCCGGCGCCGTCACGAGGCCAACTCCCACAGCAGCACGCGGTCGTTGCCGGTATCGGCGACCGCGATCCGACGCCCCAGTGGGGAAAGGCCGTAGGGCCAGGAAAGGCTGTCCCGGGCCGGCGCCCGCCAGCGGTTGTCCCCCCGGGTGCCGGCATCCGACTGGCCGGTGAGGGCCACGGCCGGCGCGCCCGTGGTGGCGTCCGGGGCGAAGGCGAGCAGCCGGGAGTTGGCGGTATCCGCCACCAGGATGCGCCCGTCCAGGAGCGCCGCCAGCGCATAGGGCATGGAAAGCGTGTCGGCGCCCGGCTCCCCCCGCCCCCGGTTGTGCCCGTCCGAGACCGGATCCGGCTGGCCCAGTACCCGGTCGCAGGGAGCACCGTCGCGCTCGGGGATGCGGTCCCAGATCATGATACGGCTGGTTCCGGCATCGGCGACCAACAGCCGCTCCTGCGCCACCCACACCGCATGCGGCCAGCGCATGCCGGCGGCGCCCACGGCACCGCCGGCGTTCCCGTCACGAGACCGCGGATCGGCCTGGCCCAGCACCAGCTCGGCCGGCTGTGCCGGGGTCTCGGGCGGCTCCGTCCACATCAGCACCCGGCGGTTGCCGGCATCGGCCACCCAAAGCCGCCCGGCTTGGTCCAGGTGGACGCCGAAGGGCCAGTGCAGGGTGGTCGCATCGGGCGCACCGCCGCGGTTCGGCTCCCCGCACGCGAAGCCGTCCTGGCCGATCACCGCAACCGGCCTTTCGGCGGGACCTCGGGGGATCCCCGCGAACACCAGGACGCGATGGTTGAACGAATCGGCGACGAACAGCCGGCCCCGGCCGGCCGCGAGGCCCACCGGAAGCCGCAGCCCCAAGGCCCCCACCTCGCCGCCGCGGTTGGGGCGCTGGCCGCTCGCATCCTCCTGCCCCCACCAGAGATCGGCCGGCTGGCCGTCGCGGTTCGGATCCCCCCACAGCAAGAGACGGTGATGGCCGCTGTCGGCCACCAGGAGGCTGCCGTCCTCGAGCCACAGCACGCCGCGCGGGCCGAAGAGGGTGCGGCGATCGGCCGAAAGAGGTGCCACCGGTGCGCCTGGCAGCCGTCCGAGGATCACCGCGGCGCCGGCAGGATCGAGAAGCGGCGGCAGCACCGGGGCCGGATGGGGTCGACGCAGCGCCACCCGCATCATCCCTCTCCCGCCCGCACCTCGATGCGGCCGTCCACGAGCCGCACCGCCCGCACCTCGAGCTGCACCTCGGGAACGGTCAGACATTCGCCGCTGCGCAGATCGTAGCGGAAGCCGTGATGGGGGCAGACCAGCACCCCGTCCTCCACCGTCCCGTCGCTGAGCGGCAGCCCGAGGTGGGCGCAGGCGTCGACGAAGCAGCTCACCACCGGTCCGATCCGCGCCAGGATCAACCGCTCGCCGGCGATCTCCCGCACCAGGATGCCGCCGTCCGGCAGCTCCGCCACGCTTGCGGCCGGATGCCACCTGCCCGGCGCGGCGGCGAAGGGGCTCGTGAAGGCAGCGCCGCCGCCGGTCCCGGTGGCGGGCGCCTGTTCGATGTGGCGGATCTCGGGACAATGCTCCTCGATGGCCTTCTTGACCCCGGCATAGAAGGTCAGCGTCGAGGCCGGACAGCCGTCGCAATTGCCGACAAAGCGCAGGCGGACGCGATCGGGCGGGACGACCTCGATCAGTTCGACGTCGCCGCCGTGCCCGCGCAACATGGGTCGCACCGAATCGAGCGCGGTCTCCACCCGCTCCTGCAGCGAGGGGCGGAGGATCTCGAGCCGGCGCAGGGCGGCGTAGACGAAGGGATCGCTTGCGATCTCCCGCAGCCGCGCGGCACAGCATTCATCCTTGCGGAGATCGCGGATCAGCCGGCGCAGCGCTTCGCGGTAGAACTCCTCCACGGAATCGCGCCAGCGGCGGGCGAGGCGTGCCGGCGTCTCCTCCAGCTCGCCCAGGGCCGCCTCGAGCGCGGCCAGCTCGTCCAGCGTGCGCCGAAGATCCGTCACCCCAGCCTCAGCGATACTTGAGATCCCGGAACAGATACGGCTGCACCAGCCCGCCGGCGAAGCCGGCAACGGCGGCGGCCAGCCACAAGGGCGCCCCGATCAGCGCCAGCACCAGGAAGAGGACCACGGTCAGAAGGATCCCCATTCCCAGTTTCTGGAAGACCATGCCGTAGTCCTGGAACAGCTTTCCCTGGAAGAACAGAAGGATGCTGTGCTTGGCCATTTCCCACATGGACGATGCGACTCCTCGTGACGATCCGGTTGCGTGCTGCGGAGATCGATGTCGATTCACATGAACGCATAGATCACGAGACCCACCACCACCCCGCTCGCTCCGGCGAGCGGGCCGTAGAAGGCGCCCATCATCGCCGCCAGCTCCCGCCCCAGATCCTTGGCCGCAACCCACATGCCGCCGAGTGCACCGCCCACCACCGAGGCGATGAGGCCGGCGATCAGGGCGAGAAGCACGCTGGCTACGGTCATCTGGTCAGCTCCCTCCTCCACGGTCGGTTGTTCCCTGGACGTCACCATTGCCGCGGTCGACGTCCCGCTGCAGTTCGGCGAGCAGCTCCGCCACCGCCGCCGCCTTCGCCGTCTCTCCCCGCTCCTCGAAGATGCCGTGGGCCTCGAGCAGCAGGCGCACGGCCTCGCGGCGACGGCCGCGATTGCCCCGCGCGGGGCGTTCCGGATCGTCGGGAAGCGCGAGCAGGCACTGCGCCATGTTGGCGAGGGTGTTGGCGTATTCGCCCGGTGCGCGGCGGCGATCGCGCACCTTAAGGGCGGCCCGATAGGCCTCGAGCGCCCGCAGGCGGTTGGCCAGCGGATGGCCGCTGCGCACGCTCTGGAGCGCGTTGCCGAGATTGTTCTGGAGCATCGCCCATTCGCGGGGATGGCTGTCGGGATCGATGGCGGCGAGGCCGGCTTCGAAACATTGCACCGCCAACGCCTCGCGCATCGCGCCGGCGCCGTCTGCGAATCCCATGGCGAGAAAGGCGGTGGCGAGATTGTTCTGGAGGATCGCGAACTCGCGCGGGTGGCGCTCACGAGTGAACACCCGAAGGGCGCGCTGATAGGCGGAAACCGCCTCGCGCATGGCCGCGCGTCCCTCGGCGGCGAGGCTGTGGAGCACCACCCCCAGCTGCATGTCGAGATCGCCGCGCTCCTCGGGCGTCCCCTCGCGCTCCAGCACCGGTCGGGCCGCCTCGAGCAGCCGGCGGGCCTGCTCGAGCGCCCCGGCACCACCCTCCGGCCGCTCGCGCAGCACCGCCGCAAGCTGGAGCCGGATGCGGGCGGCGGCGAGGGGGTGCTGGTCGCCGACCATCGCCAGCGCCCGCTCCAAAAGTGCCCGGGCCGCATCGAGATCCTCCGGCCGGCGGGGACGGTCGCGCAACCCGCGGGCGATGTCCGCGAGCATCGCCACCCGTTCCTCGAGGGCGTAGCGGGGATCGTCGACCACCCGCAGCGCGGCGGACACAGTGGCGCTTGCCGCTTCGCCGCTCAAGGCGGAGATCCTCCCTCCTCAGCACGGACGAAGTCACTCTGCGCAAGAGCGAGCGCAGCGTCAAGAAATTTTGCAGACTGTAAATAACGTTTACACAGTGGTGGCGCTAATCATCTTGACCATGCTTGGCGAACACATTGCGCGCCACATAGGCGGCCCGTCTGGAGCACCAGAGGAAGCGGAGCCGTCGCGGCGCGGCGCCCGCGAGACCGTGGCGCCGGAAGAAGTCCACGGCCTCCACCACCCGGTCCCCGTGGGCGTTGCGGCGTTTGAAGAGCAGACCGCCGTGCCGCCCGTCGCGAAGCGGCATCAGCCACAGATCCTCCCCTTCCCGCAGCAGGGCGCAGCTCTCGAGCGCGTCGAGCCCGGCCGCCGCCACCGCTTCGGCGCTGAACCGGAGCCGGCCGTCGACGAGCTCGGCGGCAAGCTCCACATGTTCCTCAGCCATCCCCGATCCGTTCCGCAAAGCGCGCCACCAGGCGCGCCGCCGCCGCCGCCACCGGCGGCGACAGTTCCTCCCCGTAGTCGAGGCGTGCCGCCTCGACGAGATGGACCCGCACCTCCGCGGGGAACGCGGCCCCGAGCAGGCGCCGCCCCACATAGAGGGCGTGCGGCCAGCGGAAGTCGTGAAGCCCGCCGCCGGGCGGGGGGGCTTCCTCGGCTTCGTCGCCGGCGAGTTCGAAAATGGTGCCCGGGGGGCTGCCGGATGCGACGGCGTCGACGATGTCGAGCCGTTCGGCACCGCGCATCCCGTAGACCACCGCCATCCCGTCCGTGCCCGCATCGAGCAGGCGCAGACCAAACCGCTCCCCAAAGCGCGCGCGCAGCTCGGCGATCACCCTGGGCCCGATACCGTCATCGGCGCGCAGGGGATTGCCGCAGCCGATCACCACCCACACCACCGCCCGGCCCTCGCAGCTAGATCCGCCACAGCCGGCACGACCATCTGGGCTCCACCGGCAGGTTCAGCTCCGGCAGCTCGCACCAGCGGCGGTGGACCAGATAGTACATGCAGGTCTCGCAGGCCTGCTCGATCCCGCCGTGCAGCACCGGGTTGAGGGTGAAACCGGCCAGCACGAGACGCGCCTCGAGATCCTCGCCGGCCTCCTCCCGCAGCCGTTGGATCAACCCCTGCACCGATTCGGGCGTGTCCGCCCGCGGACACACTTCGGTGGCAAGCCCGCCCGCGAGCAGTTCCTGGATGCGTCGCCGCACGGCCTCCTCGCCCATCGACCCTCCTCCACCCCGTTCAGATCCGCCACAGGCGACACCACCAGTCCGGCTCGCAGGGGAGCGAGATTTCGGGAATGTCGCACCAGCGGCGGTGGACCAGGTAATAGATGCACTCCTGGCAGCGCTGCTGCTCGGGACCGTAGGGATGGTCGAGGAAACCCGCGATCACGAGCCGGCCGCGCACATCCTCGGGATCGAGGGCGCGCAGCTGATCCAGGATCTCCGCGAACTCCCGCTCGGTGCGCGGCATGGGCTCGGTTTCGGTCTCGAGCCCCGAGGCCAGGAGCTCGGCGATGTAGCGGCGCAGGGCGTCGGGATCACGCGGTGGTCGGTCGGACATGGCCCCCCCTCGGCCGGCGGGAACGGTGCTCCCGCCGGCATCCCTGGCTGGACGATGGCGCGAACCTCAGGCCGTGCGGAAGCGCGCCAGCTCGCGTCCGGTCTTGCGGTCGTAGGCGTGCACCGTGCACACCAGGCAGGAATCGTAGGACCGGCAGACGTGGCCCACCTCCACCGGATCGGTGGGATCGGCGATGGGGGTTCCGATCAGCGACTCCTCGATCGGTCCACGCTCGCCTGCGTCCGAACGGGGGCCGACGTTCCAGGTGGTGGGGGCGATGATCTGATAGTTCTCGATCCTCCCGTCCTTGACCTCAATCCAGTGGCACAGCGCCCCGCGGATGGCCTCGGTGGCGCCCCAGCCGCGCCCGTCCCGCTCGGTGGGCTTGATGTACCAGGGCTCGTCGAGGCGGAACTCGCGCAGGATGCGCTCCGCCTCGCGATAGAGCTTCACGAGCTCGTGCATGCGCGCGAAGTGCCGCAGCAGCACGCTCGGCCCGCCCATCTTGCGGTACATGTCCAGCACCAGCGGATCCTTGTGCTGCCAGGGCTCGCCGTGATCGCCCCCGGCGATCACCTGGCGCGCGAGCGGCCCCGCCTCGAGCCGGCCGAAGTGCTCGTGCCGCACCGCCGTCGCCCACGAATAGCGGCCGGCGGGATCGATGTCCGCCTTGGGCGAGGGGCGGGTGGTGCGGTCGAAGGGATGCAGCCCGGAGGGCTCGTCGTACCAGGCCCGCTGGATGTCCTCGCGCACCACCGCCTGATCCACCTCGTGATGGGTGTCGGTGTGGCCGTCGTAGACGCCGCCCTTCATGATCACGGCCCTGGCGCGCCCCTCGATGGTGGGACGCTGGTACTTGTCCTCGTGGGGCAGATAGCCCCAGGAGATGAACCGCCCGTGGCCGCGGCCGTATTTGTCGAGGCCGATGTCCACGCCCATGCGCCAGTAGAGTCCGAGGTCGGAATTGGCGTGCTCGGGTTTCTCGTCCAGCCAGGCGAGGAAATCGTCGTAGGAGCGGATCTCCTCGTAACGCTCCATGGGGCAGCCCAGCCACACCGGCTCGATCCAGGTGCGGCGGAAATACTCGAGGATCGACCAGGCGCGGGTGATGTCGGCGAGCGTTGGCGCGCACATCACACCGCCCGGCACCATGTAGCTGGAATGCGGCCACTGGCCGCCGAACAGGGCGTAGATCTCGACCGGCTTGCCGGAGATGGTCACCCCGATCTCATAGTGCTTGCCCGTGAAGGGGGCCCAGCGGCGCACCGCCTCTTCGTAGAACTTGCTCCTGGCGTAGTTCTTGTTGGTGAAGTCGATGCTGAAGAGCGCGTAGTGGTGCCGTGGCAGGCTCTGGAGGCTCTCGGTGATCTGACCGAGATTGCGGGCGAGGATGGCGTTGCGGGGCACTTCGGTCTGCCAGGCGGTGTCCACCGCCCAGGCGGCGCAGGTGAGATGGGAGGCGCCGCAGATCCCGCACGCCCGCGGGGTGACGATCAGCCCCGCCTGGGGATCCTTGCCGCGCAGGATCACCTCGAGGCCGCGGAACAGCTCGGCGCTGGTCCAGGCGTTCACCACCACCCCGTTCTCGACCTCGACCCGCACATCAAGATCGCCCTCGACCCGGCCCACCGGCGAGATGTCGAGGGTCTGGACCGCACTCTGGGCCATGATCGATCTCCCTCCCGCTTCGTCACACGACGAAAATGTCCTCTTCCGCCCACTTGGGTGCCGCCGCCTTGGCCGCCACGGTGAGCTTGATGTAGCCGGTCTTGTCGACGCCCTCGGGCAGATCCTTGGGCACCCCCATCACCGTCTGGGTCTTGAACACGGTGCCGGGCGCGAGATCGAAGAAGGGGAACTCGGGCTCGGTGCAGCCGAGGCAGGGCATGCCGGAGCGGGTCTTGGAGGACTGCCGGTTCCACAGGATCCGGTTGCAGGGGCTGTGGGTCATGGGCCCCCGGCAGCCGAGATCATAGAAGAGACAGCCCTTGCGCTGGCCGAATTCGGTCGCCGAGACCTTGTAGGCGAAGTGCATGTTGCGGGTACACCCGGTCTGGGTGAAGCTCGCGAAGAAGGTCTTCGGCCGCTGGAAGTCGTCGAGCCGGATGTCGGCGGCGCGGCCGGTTGCGACCGCCACCAGGATCTGGGTCACCCAGTCGGGATGGGCGGGGCACCCCGGGATGTTGATCACCGGAAGACCCGCCTTGGAGCGGAAGTCCGCTCCGAGAAAACCGCCCTTCTGCCGCTTGAGGAACTGCAGCCCGGTGGAATCGGTCGGGTTGGGCGCGGTCGCCGGAATGCCACCCCAGGTCGCGCAGTCGCCGATCGCCACCACGTACTGGGCCGCCTGGGCGAGCTCCGCCACCCAGTCCTTCATGGGGCGGCCGGCGAAACGGTTCCAGGCCCCGGTGCCGTCGGGCCCGCGCACCACCGTGCCCTCGAAGACGAAGATATCAAGCGGGATTTCGCCGCTCACACAGGCGCGGAGCAGGCGCTGGAGATTGTCGCCAAGCTCCATCCCGAGCGAGGGATGCCAGAGGATGTTGATGCCGAAATCGGTGACGAGATCGCAGGCGCTGGGCTCTTCGGCGTTCAGGAACGACATGGTGTTGCCGGAACACGCCCCGCCCTGCAGCCAGAGGAGATTGGCCATCAGACCCTCCCTTGCGGTGGCACACCCGCTTGTAAGCAAACGCCATGCCATCCTGGCAGAGGGCGCCGGTTCACCGCTGCCCTTGCCCTTTGCCGCTCCGCACCGCCTCGGCGGCGCGGGGTGCAAAGAAAGTTTCTGTGCAGGGGTGAAGAGGGTTGGCGGTCAGCCGCGGCGGTTGCCGCAGACGGGACACTCCACCTCGAGGGGATAGCCGTACCAGATGCCCCGGCAGCGGCTGCACCAGTGGCCGGTGAGCTGACGGTTCGGAAGCCCGATGCGGC
>Ga0256839_1004449_pt1 | contig 13688 bp, 14 predicted proteins | sample 354166metaG_FD_185968 | JGI IMG/M metagenome (GOLD analysis project Ga0256839, IMG submission 185968) | Hydrothermal vent microbial communities from Mid Atlantic Ridge, Atlantic Ocean - 354-166 | ecosystem: Environmental > Aquatic > Marine > Hydrothermal vents | place: Atlantic Ocean: Mid... | reverse complement strand
CCCACCATCACGCCGAAGGCGACGAACAGGATCCCGAAGGCCAGATAGACCAGCGCCATGCCGATCGACGGCACGCCGTAGCGGTCGATCATGGCGATGGCGGAGGCCACCACCACGAAGATCCCGAACAGCTGCTCCCACATGCTCAGTCTCCCCTGCGCCAGCCGAATGAAACCAGAAAGAACAGCGCCGCCACCAGCACCACCGCCGGCCCTGCCGGAAGATCCCACTGCAGGGAAGCCAGCAGCCCGCCGCTCACGGCGAGACAGCCGATGAGGCTGGCAATCAGCGCCATCTGTTCCGGCGTGCGCGCGAAGTGCCGTGCGGTAGCAGCGGGGATGATCAGCAGGGAGGTGATCAGCAGAATACCCACCACCTTCATGGAGACGGCGATGAACAGCGCCAGCAGCAACATGAAACCGAGCCGGGCGGGAACCACCGCCACCCCCTCTACCCGCGCCAGCTCTTCGTGTACCGTGTCCGCCAGCAACGGCCGCCAGATCAGCGCCAGTCCGGCCAGCACCAGCAGGCCGGTGGCAAGGATCCATACGATATCTCCCCTGGTCACGGAGAGAATATCACCGAACAGATAGCCCAGCAGGTCCATGCGCAACCCCTCCATGAAGGCCAGCACCACCAGTCCCAGTGCCAGCGCGCCGTGGGACATGATCCCCAGCAGAGTGTCGCTGGCCAGCCGCTGCTGGCGCTGCATCATTACCAGCAGCAGCGCCAGCAACAGGCAGACCACCACAATGGCCACGGTCACATTGGCATCGAACAGGAAACCCAGCGCCACCCCCAGCAACGCCGAATGGGCCAGAGTGTCGCCGAAGTAGGCCAAGCGCCGCCACACCACGAAGGCACCCAGCGGCCCGGCGGCGACGGCGACCCCGATCCCCGCCAGCAGGGCGCGCAGCACGAAATCATCCACGCCCGGGTCCTCCCCTCTCCTGCTCCTCCGCCGGAACGACGTGTCCGTGAATATCGTGATGATGATTGTGACGGTGGGTATAGAGCGCCAGCCCGGGGGAAGCGCCGAACAGCGCCAGATAGGCCGGGTCGCTGCTCACATCCTGCGGATGGCCGGAGCAGCAGACATGCCGGTTGAGACAGACCACCCGATCAGTAGTGGCCATCACCAGATGGAGGTCGTGCGACACCATCAGGATCCCGCAGTCGAGCCGGTCGCGGATGCGGCTGATGAGCCGGTAGAGATCCAGCTGGCCGGTGATGTCCACCCCCTGTACCGGCTCATCCAGGATCAGCAGATCCGGGTCCCGCAACAGCGCCCGCGCCAGCAGAATACGTTGCAACTCGCCACCGGAGGTGTTCTGGATCGGCGCCTCCAGCAACGCTGCGGCACCCACCTCCTGCAACACCCCCTGCAGGCGCGTCTCGCTGCAGGGTCTGCCCAGAGTCAGAAAGCGGCGCACGGTCAGCGGCAGCACCGGGTCGATGAGCAGACGCTGCGGCATGTAACCGATACGCACTCCGGGGCGCAGGTAGACCGAACCATGATCCGGCTTCATCAGGCCGAGCAGCACCCTCACCAGGGTGGACTTGCCCGCCCCATTGGGACCGATCAGGGTGACGATCTCGCCGCGATGAACCGCGAGATCCACCTGGTCGAGCACCCGCCGCCCCCGCAGGGTCAGCTGCACATCGCGGGTTTCTGCAAGCAGTTCATTCGATTTTTTCATTAGCCCTGCCGGATGTTACAAAATGTAATAAAATAGCTTGTTTAGTCAAAGCATCACAAGCATGTTACAGTTTATTTTCCGGCTGATTTCCCTGTTCGCGGTTTCAGTATCAATGATACAGGCGGCTCAACCCCCGCGCGTAGTGGTCAGCATCGCCCCGCTGCACTCGCTGGTCGCCGGGGTGATGGAGGGGGTCGCCGCCCCGAAGCTGCTGGTGCGCGGCAACGCCTCGATCCACGCCTACACCCTGCGCCCTTCCCAGGTGCGTGCGTTGCACCATGCCCGGGTGGTGTTCCGCATCGGCAGCGAACTGGAGGGTTTTCTCGACAAGCCGCTGGCCGCGCTGGATGAGAAGCAGGTCCGCATCGTCGATCTCATCGACTGGCCGGGCATGGCTCTGCTGAACACGCGCAGCGGCGGCCTGTGGGAGCACCACAACGGCCATCACGGCAACAGCGGCTACACCGATAACCACATCTGGCTGGATCCGCGGAATGCGAAAATTATTGTGTCTGCAGTGGTCGAGGTGCTCAGCGAAACCGATCCGGAACGTGCCAGCCGCTACCGCGCCAACGGTAAAAAGATACTGACAAAGCTCGATGAACTGGATCGAGAGCTGGGCACTACCCTCGCCCCGGTCAAAACGGTTCCCTACTTGGTGTTTCACGATGCCTACCACTATTTCGAGGCCCGTTACGGACTCAATGCCGCTGGTGCGGTTGTCACCAGTCCCGAACAGATGCCGGGCGCACGCCGCCTGCGCGAAGTCAGAAAATATATCCGTTCGACAGCCGCCCGCTGCCTGTTCCGGGAGCCCCAGTTCAGCCCCGCCTGGCTGAAACTCATCAGCGAAGGCACAGAGTTGAAGATCGGTACGCTGGATCCTCTGGGGGCCGAACTCGATCCGGGCCCCGACCTCTATTTCACCCTGATGCGCCGGCTGGCGGCATCGTTGACCGACTGTTTGAGAAACCCTGCATGAGCACAGAAATCACCGACCAGGTACAGCGCCGCCGCGCCTTCGCCATCATCTCCCACCCCGACGCGGGCAAGACCACGCTCACCGAAAAGCTACTGCTCTACGGCGGCGCCATCCAGCTCGCCGGCACGGTCAAGGGGCGCAAGGCGGCCCGCCACGCCACCTCGGACTGGATGGAGATGGAGAAACAGCGCGGCATCTCGGTCACCTCCTCGGTGATGCAGTTCCCCTACCGGGAGTGCATCCTCAACCTGCTGGACACCCCCGGCCACGAGGACTTCTCCGAGGATACCTACCGCACCCTGACCGCGGTGGACACCGCGCTGATGGTGATCGACGTGGCCAAGGGGGTGGAGGCGCGCACCATCAAGCTGATGGAGGTGTGCCGCCTGCGCGACACCCCCATCATCACCTTCATCAACAAGCTGGATCGCGAGGGCCGCCCGGCGCTGGATCTGCTGGACGAGGTGGAGACGGTGCTCGACATCCCCTGCGCCCCCATCACCTGGCCCATCGGCATGGGAAAGGCGTTCAAGGGGATATTCAACCTCCACACCAACCGCATCCACCTGTTCAGCCCCACCCACGGCGGCAGGATCCAGCAGGGAGAGGTCATCGACGGCCTGGACAACCCGCGCCTCGACGAGCTGTTCGGCTCCCTGGCCGACGAACTGCGCGAAGAGGTGGAGCTGGTCCAGGGCGCCAGCAACCCCTTCGATCTGGAAGCGTTCCGCGCCGGCGAACAGACCCCGGTATTCTTCGGCTCCGCCATCAACAACTTCGGCGTGGAGGATCTGCTCGACGCCCTGGTAGAGTACGCCCTGCCACCGCAGCCGCGCGCCACCCTCACCCGCACCGTGCAGGCGGACGAGGAGAAATTCTCCGGTTTCGTGTTCAAGGTGCAGGCCAACATGGACCCCCAGCACCGCGATCGCATCGCCTTCCTGCGGGTCTGCTCCGGCAGATACAGCAAGGGGATGAGGATGCACCACGTGCGCATCGGCAAGGATCTGCGCAACGCCTCCGCCACCACCTTCCTGGCCCGCGAGCGCGGCCATGTGGAGGAGGCCTGGGCCGGCGACATCATCGGCCTGCCCAACCACGGCACCATCCAGATCGGCGACACCTTCACCGAAGGGGAGAAACTGAAGTTCACCGGCATCCCCAACTTCGCCCCCGAGCTGTTCCGCCGCGCCCAGCTCAAGGACCCGCTGCGCATGAAGGCGCTGCAGAATGGGCTGATCCAGCTCAGCGAAGAGGGCGCCACCCAGCTGTTCCGGCCGCTGAAGAACAACGACCTGATCCTCGGCGCCGTAGGCATCCTGCAGTTCGACGTAGTGGCCGAGCGGCTGAAGAGCGAGTACAAGGTGGAGTGCCTGTTCGAACCGGTCAACGTCGCCACCGCTCGCTGGGTGACCTGCGACGACGAACGCAAGCTGGAGGAGTTCCGCAGCAAGGCGGCGGAAAACCTGGCCCTGGACGGCGCCGGCAACCTCACCTACATCGCCCCCACCCGGGTCAACCTCGACCTGACCATGGAGCGCTGGCCGGAGATCCGGTTCCACGCCACGCGGGAGCACTGAGTACTATCCGGCAACAGATGAAACCGGTCATCCAGGAAGAGAAAACCGGCTGCGCCATCGCAGCTGCCGCTGCCCTCGCCGGCATCTCCTACCGGCTGGCCAGAAAAGTAGCCAACGGCATGGGCATCTTTGCAGAAGACCCGGCGCTGTGGTCGGACACCAGGCCCATCCGCAGACTGCTGAACCGGCTGGGAATCTCCACCCACCCCGGGGAGACCCCTTTCACCGGCTGGGACACCCTGCCCGACCGCACCCTGCTCGCCATCAAATGGCATCTGGAAAACGGCAAGCCTCACTGGCACTGGGTTGTTTTCGTGCGCAAAGATACCCATAACAGTTATGTACTGGATTCGAAAAAGGGATTGACCAGCAACGTCCGAACCGACTTCGGCCGGATGAAACCGAAGTGGTATATCGAGATCTTCCGCTGAAAACGGCCGGAGAAAACCGCAATGGAACCAACCGAAAACCACGGCCTCATGCTCCGCACCATCGGCGCAACTCTCTTGCTGACGACATCCCTTCTCGTCACCGCCTGTTCCCCATCGAACAGCTACCGGGTGACAATAGAAAACCGCAACAGCCAACCGGTGGATGAGTTTCTTCTCAAGGTCGCAGAAGAAACGATTTCACTGGGCGAACTGCAACCCGCCGAGAGGAGAGAAAGGGAGCTGAAGATCAACCGGAACAGCACCATCGGCTACCAGTTCAAAACCGGCGACCAGTGCTACTCGGGAGTGCTGGAAGAGAGGGCGCCGGCCGGAGCAAGCGGCAACAAAACCCTCCTCATCGGGGAGCAAGGAGCGGTCACCATCATCGACGAGATCCGCCACACCGAGAACAAAAAAGCGGCAGGCGAACCTGAGAAGCAGGAGTGGGCCCTGCCCTGCATGATCCCGGGATAACTATTAACCCTGCGAACTGATTTGGGGGTGTCCTGTTATCACCCTTTATTATCGAAAGAATGACAGTTCTGAGGCTGTGGTTTCCTGCAGAAAGGATGTCTATACTTTTCTTATAGGGGTATCGCATTCTTTCAGGGAGCCGTTGTCATGGATATGTTTCTTCGTGGAGTCAAAACCCGTTCGGCTTTTTCTTTTATTCCCCGGTCATTCTTTCTCCTTCTTGCAGGTTGTGGGCTTGCCGCCTGCGGTGGCGGTGGCAGCTCTCCCACAGCTTCTCCGGGCGTTGCCTCGGTGGCCGCGAAAACCTCCACTATCCCGGCCGGTGACACTACTTGCGCCTATGGTGGCATTTTGGTCGAAACCGGCATCGACGAAAACGGCAACGGGGTGCTGGATGCCAGCGAGGTGGATGCCACTGAAAAGGTCTGCAACGGTGCTGATGGTAGTGACGGCCTCAACGCCCTCATCAACTTGACCACTGAGCCCGTGGGCGTGAACTGCAGCAATGGCGGTCTGCGCATTGATGTGGGCATCGACACCAACAGCAACGACGACCTGGATCCGGCGGAAATCACACAGACGGGATTCGTCTGCAACAGCACCGATGGCAGCATTGGCTGGCAGGTAGCGACGTTGCTGGAGAACCAACCCGGGGGTGCAGATATGCCCCAGGTATCAATGGATTCCGGGGGCAACGCTGTGGCTGTGTGGCAGCAATACGATGGCGGGCGCCTCAATATCCGGGCTAACCGCTATGTGGTGGGTATCGGCTGGGGTTCGGCAGAGCTGATCGAGACCAATAATGCCGGCGATGCAATGGGGTCCCAGGTATCAGCGGATGGCCGTGGAAACGCCGTGGCCGTGTGGCACCAATGGGATGGCACGCGCTACAATATCTGGACTAACCGCTATGCGGTGGGTACCGGCTGGGGTAGGGCTGAGCTGATTGACACCAATGCAATAGGGCCCCAGGTATCAATGGATACCAGTGGCAACGCCGTGGCGGTGTGGTATCAACACGATGGTGCTCGCTACAATATCCGGGCTAGCCGCTATGTGGTGGGTAGCGGCTGGAGTAGGGCGGAGCTGATCGAGACCGATAACGCCGGGGGTGCAGCCGAGCCCCAGGTGTCAGTGGATGCCAGTGGCAACGCCGTGGCGGTGTGGTATCAACACGATGGCACGCGCACCAATATCTGGGCTAACCGCTATGTGGTGGATAGCGGCTGGGGTAGGACTGAGTTGATCGAGACTGATAATGCCGGGGATGCAGCCAGCCCCCAGGTGTCAGTGGATGCCAGTGGCAATGCCGTGGCTGTGTGGACGCAGCACGATGGCACGCGCACCAATATCTGGGCTAACCGCTATGTGGTGGGTATCGGCTGGGGTAAGGCGGAGCTGATCGAGACCGATAATGCCGGCGATGCAATGCGGCCCCAGGTATCAATGGATGCCAGTGGCAACGCCGTGGCGGTGTGGTCACAAGACGATGGCACGCGCTTCAATATCCGGGCTAACCGCTATGTGGTAGGTATCGGATGGGGTTCCGGAGAGCTGATCGAGACCGATAATGCGGGGAATGCAACCAGGCCCCAGGTATCAGTGGATGCCGGTGGCAACGCCGTGGCTGTGTGGGAGCAAGCCGATGGCACACGCCTCAATATCTGGGCTAACCGCTATGTGGTGGGTATCGGCTGGGGTTCGGGAGAGCTGATCGAGACCGAAACCGGAGATGCTGTCCTGCCCCAGATATCAATGGATGCCAATGGCAACGGCGTAGCTGTGTGGCAACAAAACGATGGCACACGCTTCAATATCTGGTCCAATCGCCGAGAGGCACCGTAGCCGTTGTGCAAAACCAACTCAGCTATTCTATCGGGATAATTCGGCAAGGAAATAACCATGGGTGTGAGGGGCGAGAGTGAAATTGAGTTTCAGCCGGTCGGTGGCCGAATCGCCCCATACTCTCCTGCATCAGCAGGTAGAGGGGGTGGCGATCGCCATCTTCGAAGGTGATTTTCTGACCATGCGATGACGCTGTGGCAGCGGGAGTAAACCCAGCATGACTCCAGGATAGCACCAACTCCGGAGCAAACGCCCTGCCCCTGCCCGTCCAGACAGAGCAACAAATCCAACCCTATTTGCTATAAAGCCTGCGTGCGCCAAGCCGATACTAACCCAGCGAACCAATGTAACCAAGTGCAATCATATCCAGCGCCTGCGAGAAACCTATGATAGATATTGGCTATCGCCACAATCGGATCAATCAATTTGACGCATAACCATCGCTGTACCACACTGACCACTCCCACTCATAGCCGAGGACGAGGCAAGACAATGACCGATAAACTGACTACCGCCAATGGCTGTCCTGTTGCCGACAACCAGAACGTATTGACCGCAGGACCGCGCGGCCCAATGTTGCTGCAAGAAGTCTGGTTTCTGGAAAAGCTGGCACACTTCGATCGCGAAGTGATCCCGGAACGGAGAATGCACGCCAAGGGTTCCGGAGCCTATGGCACATTCACCGTCACCCACGATATCACCCGCTATACCAGGGCGAAAATCTTTTCCGAAGTGGGCAAGAAAACCGACCTGTTCCTTCGTTTCTCCACCGTGGCAGGAGAACGCGGTGCCGCCGATGCCGAGCGGGACATTCGAGGCTTCGCTGTCAAATTTTATACTGAAGAGGGAAACTGGGACCTGGTGGGTAACAACACTCCCGTATTTTTCCTGCGTGATCCGCTGAAGTTTCCAGATCTGAACCATGCAGTAAAACGCGATCCCAGAACCAACCTGCGCTGTCCGAACAACAACTGGGATTTCTGGACACTGCTGCCCGAGGCGCTGCACCAGATAACCATCCTGATGAGCGACCGGGGGCTGCCCCGCTCCTACCGCCACATGCACGGCTTCGGCAGCCACACATTCAGCTTCATCAACGCCGACAACGAACGGTTCTGGGTGAAGTTCCACTTCAAAAGCCAGCAGGGGATCGCCAACCTGACCGACCAGGAATCCGCCGAACTCATCGGCCAGGATCGGGAAAGCTCACAACGGGATCTCTACGAAAGCATCGAAAAGGGCGACTTCCCTCGCTGGAATCTAAAGGTTCAGATCATGCCGGAAGAGGAGGCCAAAACCTACCACATCAACCCGTTCGATCTGACCAAGGTGTGGCCCCACGGAGACTACCCTTTGATCGACGTCGGGATGCTGGAGCTGAACCGCAACCCCGAAAACTATTTTGCCGAAGTGGAGCAGGCGGCATTCAACCCGGCCAGCATCGTTCCCGGCATCGGCTTCTCCCCGGATAAAATGCTGCAAGGACGGCTATTCTCCTACGGCGACGCCCAACGCTACCGGCTGGGTGTCAACCACGGCCAGATCCCGGTCAACTCCCCCCGCTGCCCGGTCCACGGCTACCACCGCGACGGGGCAATGCGCGTCGATGGAAACTACGGCAGCACCAAGGGGTACGAGCCAAACAGCCACAACATCTGGCAACAGCAACCCGAAGCCAAGGAACCTCCCCTGGAACTACAGGGAGCCGCGGATCACTGGGACCACCGTGAGGATGACGACTACTACTCACAACCAGGTGCACTGTTCCGCCTGATGAGCCCGCAGCAACAAACGGTACTATTCGAAAACACCGCTCGTTCCATCGGCGGTGCCTCCATCGAAATCCAGAAACGCCACATCGCCCACTGCCTGAAAGCCGACCCGGCCTACGGCAAGGGGGTTGCGGATGCGCTGGGTATTCCGCTGGAAGAGGTCGAATAAATGCTTATGGCAAAAACAACGAAACTGTCATATTGACCTTCTTTCGATGAGAAAGGGCCGGTTCATTCGGCCCTTTTTTTTGGGCTTGCCGGGCACGGATGTACTCTTGCAGATACGGGGGTATTGAGCAAAATACCGGAATACAGGACACCCATAAATCATCCCGCTCAAGCTTGGCCGTCAGCCGGCAAAGGCAAGCTGGATACGGCATAAGGATCTATCAAAGGGCTGTCACCATCATCGACGGGATCCGTTACCCCGAGAACAAAAAAGCGGCAGGCAAACCGGAGAAACAGGAGAGAGCCCCGCCCTGCATGATCCCGGGATAGCTCTTCAATTCCTCGTCCCACAAAATCCCTAAAGCGAACAAACGCTGCTTCATCCCCACAACCAAATCCGCTTCGCCCAGACGCCGTTCTTTTGTTCTCCCCCCAAAGCTCCGCACATTATGGCTCAATAGAAAACAAACTACCATCGGATGATAGTGCCCCCGACTGGTTTCAACCCCGTTCAAAAAATCCAGCCACATTCAACCGTAGGGGCGCCTGATTATGTCGTGCCATTTGTCGGCGGTGAGCTTGGCCAGTTCCCGGGCGTCGAGGATCAGGAACTCGGTTCTGGCCGCAAGGGTGGTAGCCTTTCTCTGGAATGGGTGGCAGGTTTCGTCTGGAATACGCAGTATTCCATGGAAATCGATACTATACACCACTATCGCGCACATGCACCATATGGTATTATTGGCCATATGGAGGCGGAATTACTCTTCAGAGACAAGTACGTCTACCGGGACGGCGCTATCCGTGAAATGGTAATCTGGCGACTACCGGCTCCCGACGCGGAGCGACCCCACGGATTGAAATACCGGCTATATTACGGCCAGTCCGGCCACTGCCTGGTTCGCTACGACAATGAGCGCGGCAAAGGGGATCACCGCCATTACGGAGAAACTGGAGGACAAGAGCGCGAAGAGGATTATGCCTGGACCTCCGTACAACAACTCATCGCCGACTTCAAGGCTGACATCGAACGACTGCGAGGTGAACAACATGACTAAACAGCATATCCATATTGGCACAGAGAGCCCTGACAAAGGGTTTGATCGCTTCGTGGATGCCTGGCAGCGGGCAGAACGTGGCGAGAAAATCAATACAGAGGTCCACCTGAATTTTGAGGACCTCTCCATGCTTCTGGCAGTGATTACCCCACGGCGTCTGGAAGTACTGAGAACGCTCCGGCAACAGGGGCCGATGAGTGTGCGGGCGCTTGCGACCACATTGGCGCGTGACTACAAGAATGTCCATGCCGATACTCGCGCGCTGGAGGAAGCAGGTTTGTTGGAGCGGACGGAATCCGGCACCTTGCAGGCCCCTTGGGATGTCATCGACGCACATTTGAGCCTGGTGGCGTAATGGCTCGCATCGCCCGGTAGTCATGACTATTACGAGCACAGAGGCCTCAGCCGCCCCTGGAAAAACCGGTAACGGTCAGATTACGTCTGAACTGCTACACCTCAAAGGTCCCTTCTTCCCCAAAATCAATTACTCTGATCCTGAGCGATCCTCTGTCCCCTTTGAACGGCACACATTCGGGGGCACTTGGCATGTAAATGCCGGATTGCAAGACCTGACCCCACCCTCCCGGCTGAAGGCGTTGGTAATAAAGCGCAGGCGGTCGATCCCCTCCAGGCTCTTTTTCCAGCGTTTGGGCTTGTTGCCGTACATATTGGCGATAAAGTCCATGTAGGCATCCCCCCGCAGAACAGCCTCCAGCTCGCCGGCACAGCTACGGGCCGTCTCAAGATCCCACTGCGGCGGCAACCCGGCGTGAACCATCGCCGTATCGAGCTTCTTGTCGTAGTGCATGATCGGCCGGTGACGCAGCCAATCGATCAGCTCGTCACCATCTTTCGCCTTCAGGATCGGCTTGAGAGTATCTTTGGCCAGTTTCTTACCGTGACCGTAGGCTACCGCCAGCAGATGCAGGTCGTGGTTGCCCAGCACCGTCACCGCACTGCGCCCCAACCCTTTGACAAAACGCAGCGTCTCCAGCGACTTGGGGCCGCGATTGACCAGATCGCCAGTAAACCAGAGCTGATCGCGCCCGGCATCAAAACCGATCTGATCCAGCAGCGCCTGAAGCTCATCGAAACAGCCCTGAATATCACCGATGGCATAGATCGCCATTTACCACTCCTTACACTCTACCGGGAACCGGGGAGGCCGGATTTTAAAAAGATTCTCAGCCACGATGGCCAGGGAACATCCCTGACGAGGGAACAGCAACGGATCGCTCACACACCACCGCCGCCCGCAGTCGGCAAAGTGGGCAAACCCAACTCTTCGAGGAATTGATTGTGCTTGCCGGCGGCACGATCGATCGCCTCTTGCAGCGCCATCAATTCCTCGTGTACCGCTCCCATATCGACCGGCTCCTCCGGCTTTGCGGTGCTGACGTAGCGGGAGATATTCAGATTGAAATCGTTCTTTTCGATCTCCTCCATCGACACACTGCGAGCGTAGCGTTCTTCTTCCTTGCGGTATTGGTAGGTGTCGATGATCTTTTCAATATGCTCAGGCAGCAGCTTGTTCTGGCGCTTGCCTTTCTCGAAATGCTCGCTGGCGTTGATGAACAGCACATCGTCGGGCTTCTTGCATTTTTTCAGCACCAGAATGCACACCGGGATACCGGTGGAGAAGAACAGATTGGCAGGCAGGCCGATGATGGTGTCGATATTGCCGTCGGTGAGCAGCTTCTTGCGGATCTTCGCCTCCGCGCCGCCGCGAAACAGCACGCCGTGGGGCAGGATGATCGCCATGGTGCCCTCCCTGGCGAGGAAGTGAAAACCGTGCAGCAGGAAGGCGAAGTCGGCGGCGGACTTGGGCGCCAGGCCGTAGCTCTTGAAGCGGAAGTCCTCGGCCAGGGTTTCAGCGGGCTGCCACCGATAACTGAACGGCGGATTGGCAACCACGGCATCGAATTCGAGTTTTTTCGCCGGGTTCATTTCGTTGAGAATGTCCCAGTCGTTCTCCAGCGAATCGCCGTGGTGGATCGCAAATTCCGCATCTTTCACCCCGTGCAGCAGCATGTTCATGCGCGCCAGGTTGTAGGTAGTGATGTTTTTCTCCTGACCGTAGATCTTGCCGATGCCGTGGGGGCCCATCTTTTTGCGTACATTGAGCAGCAGCGAACCGGAGCCACAGGCAAAATCCAGCACGCGGCTCAGTTTTTTGCGCTGGCCGGTCTTCGGCTCCTGGCTGTCCAGCACCACGATGCCGGAGAGGATGCTGGAGATCTGCTGCGGGGTGTAGAACTCCCCGGCCTTCTTGCCGGAACCGGCGGCAAACTGACCGATCAGGTATTCATAGGCATCGCCGAGGATGTCGCTGTCGGTAGAGAATCTGGCAATGCCTTCGGCAATCTTCTGGATGATGGTGCAGAGCTTCTTGTTGCGCTCGGCGTATTTCCTGCCGAGTTTTTCCGAGTCCAGATTGATCTCCGAAAACAGCCCCTGGAAAGTGGTATCGAAAGAGTGGTTTTCAATGTACTTGAAACCCTGTTGCAGGGTATGCAGCAGCTCATCGTCCTGGGTGCGCGCCTGCTCGGCGATGCTGCTCCACAGGTATTGCGGCTCGATCACATAGTGCACCTTGCGGCGCATCTGTTTCTCGAAGGCCTCCACATCGTCGGGGTTCTGTTCGTACCACACCGCCAGCGGCGGGCGGCGCGGAGAACTGCCGTTGCCATAGTCACCCGGCGTCTCGGCCACTTTCGCCAGCGGCGTATCTTCCCGTGACACTTCCCCGTTCGGGAAGGCCACCACATTCTGCGCGTCCACCTGCGGGTAATCCCGGCCCAGCTCCTTTTTGGCGGCTGCCTCGTAGTTATCCGACAGATAACGCAAAAACAGGAACGACAGCATATAGTCGCGAAAATCATCAGCGTTCATCGCGCCGCGCAGCTGGTCGGCGATGTCCCACAGGGTCTTGCCGAGTTGGTTGAGTTCTTCCTGGGTCATGGTTGATCCTGATTTGAAGCGTGTGGCCGCTCCTCAACGATTTTACCGTCCTTGATATACACAACCACGGCGCCGGTTTTTCTGGCAATTTCCCGAACCCGTCTGGCGGCTCGCTTTAGTGCTACCTCCGACGCGGCAATATCCGGATCTCGTCTCTTCCCATGTTGTGACTGGCTCATGAATTTTCACCCTCTTCAATAACGATTGGCGTTTCACCGGAATTATCGTACAACACCCACTCATCCACCAAAGGGCGATATAACTGCTTGAAGTTTCTCCAACCCTTTTCAAAGCGCCGGCGGATTACCGGCTCAGGGATGTCATGCCCTCCCGCCAGGACGCGGCCTTGTACACGGGCAATTGCCAGTTCCGGCGTTTGCAGACGCAAGAAAAACAGCTTTACATGGTATCCATTCGCCTGCCATTGCGGTATTAGGCGTGCATAATGCCTGCCGCCTAGCGTCGTCTCAAAGGCAAAGCTCTCTCCCTTTCCTGACAGGCGATAAATCTCGTCCAGCATCAGCCGCCCCGCTCTGAATGCGGCACTATCGGGGGCAAATGGCGCCAGCCCGGCAGCGATCAGATCCGCATTGATGAAAGTGCCTCTCAACAATTATCAGCCAGTCGTACCGGCGCATGCCACAGGCAGAGGTTCAGCAGGCGGGCTGGCAGCTCCGGCTCCCAGAATCGCCGGTTGAAGCGGTAGCAGAATTCATCGAG
>Ga0256839_1004448_pt1 | contig 13689 bp, 13 predicted proteins | sample 354166metaG_FD_185968 | JGI IMG/M metagenome (GOLD analysis project Ga0256839, IMG submission 185968) | Hydrothermal vent microbial communities from Mid Atlantic Ridge, Atlantic Ocean - 354-166 | ecosystem: Environmental > Aquatic > Marine > Hydrothermal vents | place: Atlantic Ocean: Mid... | reverse complement strand
CAGGCAAAACTGTGGTCATTACAGGTTCATTTTCACAAATTAAACGCAATCAAGCAAAAATATTGCTGCAACAATTGGGTGCGAAAGTGGCAAGTGCGGTTTCCAAGAATACAGATATATTGATTGCTGGTGAGAAAGCGGGATCCAAGCTGAAAAAAGCAGAAGAGCTTGGTATTACCATTGTTGATGAGACACAGCTTCTAGACTGGTTGTCTTAAATCTTAAACACCAATACAAAAAAGGCTTCCGAAGAAGCCTTTTCAAGGTGAAACAAACTTGGGAATTAAGCTTTGAGTGCTTTGATTTTTGCGTTGATACGGGAAATGCGTCGAGAAGCCTGGTTTCTGTGTATGTTGTTTTTGCGACCTGCTCGTGCAATGAGTGAAGCTGCTGTACGCATCTCCGCATTCGCGGCTTCTTGGTCTCCTGCTGCGATAGCCGCATAAACGCGTTTGATTGCGGTACGCATAGCAGACTTTTGCGCGCGATTGCGATTGCGTTTCACGATATCTTGACGAGCGCGTTTTAAAGCTGAAACATGATTAGCCAATTTCTATTCTCCATAAAAAATACAAAGCTTTATAATACCAATAAATAGGTTAAGCACTGTATGAATTGGCTGCGCACTATATGAACAAAAGGTGGGTTGTCAATTACTTGTGTTGTTAGTGTTAGGAACACATAACCAGTACTTATTTGTGGTTTTAGTAAAAATATCGACATTGAAAAAACATTGGGTACATTTGCTTGCCTGATTTTATTTGGAGGTTGTAATTATGGCTCGTGTTACCATTGAAGATTGTATTCGTTATTACCCTAACCGCTTTGAAATGGTTGTTCTTGCCGCGCGTCGTGCACGCCAGTTGCAGAATGGTATGCCGAGTGTGCTTGAGGATGAAGGACATAAACCAACTGTCCAAGCATTGAAAGAGCTTGGTGAAGGCTATGTTACATGGGATAATGTGTATGAACTTGAAGCACAAGAGCGTCAGCAAGTCCAAGATGAGTTGGTTGTTTAATTGCGTTCGATGCTGATACGACTATGTAGATAGGCTGAGCCTTATTGAGATGAGTCGTATTTTTGAAATTACTAAACAAGTGCAAAGCTATATGCCCAAGGCTGATATTGAGCTCATTAATCGGGCATATGTGTTTGCAGCGCACGCTCATGCGCGGCAGCGTCGTAGTACAGGTGAACCGTATATTATTCATCCATTACATGTTGCCAAAAACCTGGTTGATTTGAAGCTGGATGTATCTTCTATTGTAACAGGCTTGTTGCACGATACAGTTGAAGATACACATATAACCCTAGAAGATATTCAAGCACGATTTGGAAAGGAAATTGCCAAGCTTGTTGATGGTGTAACCAAGGTAGGAAAGATTCACTTTCGCTCATCAGAACACCAAAAAGCAGAAAACTTTCGTAAAATGATTATGGCAACAGCGCAGGATTTGCGAGTGTTGTTGGTTAAGCTTGCTGATAGGCTGCATAATATGAGCACACTTGATGTGATGCGTGCAGATAAACAAAAGCGCATCGCGATAGAAACCATGGAAATTTATGTGCCATTAGCGCATAGATTGGGTATCCACTGGATTGCGCAAGCCATGGAGGATCTGGCATTTAGGTATATAGACCCTGATGCTTATCAAGCGTTGGAAGCAAGGTTAGCAGGAAAACTGGAGTTTTTAGAGCAAACCAAAACTCGCTTAGAAGGCATCATTCAAGAGGCTTTAAGCAGACAAGGCATTCAAGCTCGGGTTCAGGGGCGGATGAAAAATCTATACAGCTTGCATCAGAAAATGCAGCGTAAAAGTGTAGATTTTGATGATATATACGATTTTATAGCTTTTCGTGTTATTGTTGAAGATACTCCTGCTTGTTATCATGTCTTGGGTATGATTCATAGCTTGTATCGCCCTGTGCCAGGTCGGTTTAAGGATTATATTGCTTTGCCTAAAGCTAATGGTTATCAGTCTTTACATACAGCAGTGATTGGTCCAGATCATTTTCGTATTGAAGTACAAATTCGAAGTGAGTCTATGCACGACTTTGCGGAAAATGGTGTGGCATCACATTGGTTATACAAGTCCAAAGATAGTCCAGAAGAAAAAGAAATGCAGGGTTTTCAATGGCTAAAGCAATTGGCTGAAACATTGCATACAGTGGAGAATCCAGGAGAATTTCTGGAAAATGTGCGCCTAGATTTATTTGTTAAGGAAGTGTATGTATTTTCTCGGGATGGTGATTTGTTTGCCTTGCCAAGAGGTAGTACACCGCTTGATTTTGCTTATGCGGTACACACGGATGTTGGTAACCATTGCATGGGTATTCGTATCAATGGTGTGCCTGCTGATCTTAAGCAGGAGTTATATAATGGTGATGAAATTGAGGTGTTGACAAGTCCTGAGCAAACGCCATCACGCAAATGGCTGCAATGGGTAAAAACAGCAAAAGCCAAACAAAGTATTCGTCAATGGTTTAGAGCGCAAGAAAGAGAAAGCGCCATTCGTTTGGGCGATCATTTGCTGAAGAGTGTTTTGGGAAATCAAGCGATTTATCATGAACTTTTACGGTTTTCTGATTGTAAAGACGATGTAGAATTAAAAGAAAAACTTGGTCGGGGTGATATAGAGGTTTCTGCATTGCTACAGTATGTACACAAAGATGATACAAGCACGATTCGTAAACGCATTTTTGCAGAGCCAAATATACAGCCAGCCAATTGTTGTTACCCCATTCCTGGAGATCATGTTGTGGGCTCTTTTGTGGAAGGGGTGGGCTTTGTTGTACATGATATACACTGCCCGGAAGTGATGCAAAAAGATAGTGCGCAATGGGTAGAGGTAGATTGGCAAGCACAACAGGGGCAGTTTTATAAAACTGGTATTGAGGTGTTTTGTGTCAATGAAAGAGGCTCTTTAGGGTTGGTCACATCGTGCTTGTCTGATGAGGAAGCCAATATTGAAGACTTAAAAATTGAGCAGCTTCCTGGCACATTGACATTGCTATACATTCTCATTGATGTGCATGACCGCATTCATTTGGCAAGAGTGTTTAAGGCGCTAAAAGCTTTGGATCATGTATCTCGTGTGCGTCGTCACCATCCTGAAGGCTTGGGTCGCCATGTGGTAAAATATAGCTTTGGCTCTATGTTGCAAAGCGTGGCATCATTGGGTCATACACTGGTGAAGCCATTCAAGAAAAAAAGAAAGGGTAAAAAAACATGACATTACAAGAAGTTTACACATCAAATGCGCCTAAGGCAGTTGGCGCGTATAGTCAAGCGATTGTGAGTGGAGATATGCTTTATACATCAGGACAAATTGGTTTGGATCCCACTTCGGGAGAAATGGTTGCAGATGATGTGGCAAGCCAAGCTAGGCAAGTTGTGAAGAACTTAACAGCAGTGATTTCAGAAGCAGGAGGCAGCCTAAGCCAAATCGTGAAAGTGACAATTTTCTTAGAAGATATGAATGATTTTGCAACAGTGAACCAAATTTATGCTGATTGGCTGGGGCAGCACAAGCCAGCACGCTCTACTGTTGCTGTAGCATCACTTCCTTTGGGAGCAAAGGTTGAGATGGACTGTATTGTTGCCCTAGGAAGCTAGCAAACATGGCTGTTGAGAGCACACCAACATCTGCTTTTATTATCACGGTATTGATCGCCGTGGCTGCGCAGTTGGTTGCAACCAGGCTTAAGTTTCCCTCTATTATTATTTGGCTACTGGCAGGGATGCTACTGGGAACCTTTGGCTTGAATATTATTCAAGCCAATTTGTTGGAAGGTGCTTTACATACGCTGATTGAATTGGGTCTTGCTGTTATTTTGTTTGAAGGAGGCTTAAACCTTAACCTTAAAACACTCAAAGACCATGGCTGGACAGTTGGTCGGCTGGTTTTGCTTGCCCCCATCATTACGATGATATTAGGTGGTGCCATTGTGCATACACTGGTTGGGTTGGATTGGTCTATATCCTTATTGTTTGGAGCTTTGATTGCAGTGGGTGGACCAACCGTGATTATACCTATTGTGCGGCAAGTTCGCTTGGAACGAAATGTTAGTCATATTTTGACGGGTGAAGCCATGCTGGTTGATGCAGTAGGGGCAATCCTTGCCATTGTCATGTTGCAAATTGTTTTGCTGCCCGAGTTGGATGCGCTACATAGCTTTCAAGAAATCATGTTTAAGTTTGGTGTTGGCGCAGTGATTGGCAGCTTGGGTGGATGGCTGTTGGGTTTGGCGTTGCGGCATAATCTTGCAGAAGGTTTGGAATTGCGTGTCGTATTAAGCTTGGCCGCTGCATGGGGTATATTTTTATTGGCAGACCAAGTTAGCTCTCAGGCAGGCTTGCTTGCTGTGTTGGTATCAGGTGCGGTGTTGCAACGCATGGATATTTCAGACCTGCAAAACTTGAAACACTTTAAGGGCAGCTTATCCATGTTGCTTATTTCCATGTTGTTTGTTCTTCTGGCTGCTAATCTCAACCTTTATGTCATGGAGGCTTGGTTGTGGCAAGGCCTGTTTATTTTTGCCTTTCTGGCATTGATTGTTCGCCCGCTTGCCGTGTGGCTGTCCACCATTGGAGGTCACCTGAACAAAAGGCAAGCTGCGTTTCTTGCTTTCATGGCTCCTCGTGGTGTTGTTGCGGCAGGTGTCACTTCCTTATTTTCTATTCTATTGAATGAAGCGGGACATCCGCAAGCAGATGTGTTGTTAGCACTTGTTTATATTATCATTATTGTCTCTGTGTTCTTTTATAGCTTCTTGGCTAAGCCCATGAGTCGCTGGTTGAAAGTAGAGGGAGGAAGCGACCGCTCGGTATTAATCGTCGGTGGGGGGCAGCTTGGTGCGGAGTTGGGCAGGTTGCTGAGTGAAGATAGGGAGGTTCGGTTCCTAGATATGAATGGGCAGGTGGTCAACCGTCTCAAGAAAGTAGGCTTTGAGGCTGTACGAGGGAACGCTTTAGATCCCATATATATGGAAATTATTCATGCTGAGGAAATTGATACGGTGATTGTGATGACAGGCTCCTCTGATCACAACCTGCATATTGCCCGTCTAGCACATGATATGTTTCATATTCAAGATGTATATGTGACTCTAGAAGAAGGTGATGAGAAGAAGTACAGCAGCCTTATGCATCAGATTCAAGCAAAACGCTTGTTTGCGAAACCTTATACATTCAGCTATTGGCACGATCAAGCAGCACGGAAACGCTTGGTTTTTGATACAAAAACTGTAGATGAGGCGTCAGGGTTGGTGGGTAAAGTATTTCGTGAGTTAAGGATTCCCAGCGGTGTTCAGCCTTTAGCTGTTGTCCGCCATGGTTTGTCATATATTGTACATGATGACTTGGAGCTTGAGCTGGGTGATGAGATTTACGCTTTATTGCGACCAGAGCGTATCAAAGAAGGGCAGCCCATACTGATCAGTAAAGAAGCCACATAAAGCTTTGAAAACACGCTTTGCTCCTTCACCCACAGGTTTTTTACATTTGGGCAATATCTATTCAGCATTACAATGTGCTATGTGGGTCAAGGAACACCAAGCTTCTTTTCTTCTTCGGATTGAAGATATTGATTTCACACGGTGTAGAGACATATACACAAAGCAAATCATTGATGACTTGAACTGGATGGGCTTTTGCTTTGATGAAACCGTTTTGCAAAGTCAACGCCTTGGTTTGTATCAAGATGCTTTGAATACATTGATTCATATGGGTGTGCTTTACCCATGTTTTTGCACGCGCAAGCAGATACAGCACAATACAGCTTCCAGCCACGCAACGCGATTGGACAACTATCCCAAAACTTGTTTGCACTTAAGCTCTAAGGAGCGGGAAAACAAAATGAAAAACCAGCCTTTTTGTTGGCGCCTGAATACGCATAAAGTTCAGTCGATTCTGGGTGATGAGTTAGCATGGAAGGATGGGGGTTATCAAAGCCATGTGTTTTGTGTTCAAGATATTGGTGATGTGGTTATTGGACGCAAAGATATTGGTTTGAGTTATCATTTGGCCGTTGTTGTTGATGATGCGAAGCAGGGTGTTTCGCATGTGATTCGTGGTGAAGACTTGCGTAGTAGCACACCTGTACATTATGTGTTGCAAAAGCTTTTAGGCTATCATCATCCAGTTTACATTCATCACCCTCTGCTGCGTGAAAACCATGCGCTCAAGCTATCAAAGCGCAAGCAGTCGTTATCACTAAAAACATTGAGAGAACAGGGTTATGGTGTTGATGAGGTGATTGCGTATATACAAAAGGTCGACCTGCTAAGCAGCGCTCCTTCAGTAAGATCTGTATAAGAAGTGACCAAGCTGAACACTATACAGGACTTATTGAGAAAACACGAAGCAGCCAACCTTTGCAGCAAGATTGACGCGCTTTATTCATCATCATCATCGTCAAAGTCTTCGCCTGCTAAAATGCGTGCTGCGGCCTCATGGTCAACATGACGAATATCGTGACCGTGTTCAATATAGATTACCATTTCAGCAATATTGGTGGCATGATCTGAAATGCGTTCAAGGTTTTTGGCAACATTGGAAAGAATAATGGATGAGCTAATAGATTTTGGATACTCAACCATATAGGTTAGCATTTCACGGTACAAGCGTTTGTATAACACATCAATGCCTGCATCTTTTTCGATGACTGTCATGGCAAGCTCTGTGTCCCCACGAGAAAATGCCTCCAGTGCACGGTCAATTTGACGAAGCACTTTTTCAGACATGATATCAAGGTTAGAAAATACACGGGGTGGATTATCCAAAGAGTAAAGGGTTCCCTTGGCGATACCAATAGCAAGGTCGCCCATCCGTTCTAGATCTGTAACCAGTTTAATGATTCCCATAATAAATCGAAGATCTTTGGCGGCAGGTTGGCGACGCACCAACAGATCTCGTGTCATTTCATCACACTGCACCTCAAGCGCGTTAATAGCACGATCACGCTTGATCGTTTTTTTTGCGAGCTTTGCGTTTTGTTCCAGCATGGATTGAACAGAATTGCCAACAGCCCGTTCAACCAAGCCTCCCATGGCAAGAATATGCTCTTTGAGTGCGTCCAACTCTTCGTCAAAGCGTTTCATGGTATGTTGCATTGTGTGTTTCTCCTTAGCCAAAACGACCAGTAATATAGTCTTCAGTTTGCTGTTGTTGTGGTTTGGTGAAAATATTTCCAGTTTTACCAAACTCAATCAAGTTGCCCATGTAAAAGAATGCGGTGTAGTCAGATACACGCGCTGCTTGTTGCATACTATGGGTCACAATAATGATGGTATAGTCTTGTTTGAGTTCATCCATAAGTTCTTCAATTTTTGTTGAAGCAATAGGGTCAAGCGCCGAACATGGTTCATCCATTAAAATAACCTCAGGCTTCACTGCAATGGTGCGCGCGATACACAGACGTTGTTGTTGCCCCCCAGAAAGCGCAGTGCCTGGCTCATGAAGCTTATCTTTAACTTCTTCCCACAAGCCAGCTTTGCGCAGCACTGCTTCGACAAGGTTGTCCATTTCAGGACCCTTGCTGGCAAGGCCATGAATACGCGGTGCATATGCAATATTTTCATAAATACTTTTTGGGAAAGGATTGGGTTTTTGGAATACCATACCAACATGACTGCGTAATTGTACCACATCAACGCTTGGGTCATAGATATCATTACCATCTATCAAGACGGAACCTTCAATACGACAACTTGAAATATGGTCATTCATGCGGTTTAGGCAGCGCAGCAATGTGGACTTACCGCAGCCTGAAGGCCCAATAAAGGATGTGATTTTTTTTTCCGCAATGTCTAAATCAATGCCATGCAACGCTTGGCTTTCACCATACCAAAGTTTAAGCTGATTGATACTAATTTTTGATGTATTCATCTCACCACCTTATTTCAAATCGTTTTCGTAACCAGATTGCAAATGCGTTCATGGAAAGCAAGACAGTAACCAAGATGAGAATAGCTGCAGCGGTTCGTTCCTCATAAGCACGAATGGATTCACCTGCCCATGTAAAAATTTGAGCGGGAAGCACAGTTGCTGCCTCTGTAAAGCTTGAGGGCGCATCTGGAATATATGCCATCATACCGATCACCAGAAGCGGGGCGGTTTCTCCCATAGCTTGGGCTAAGCCTATAATAGAGCCTGTTAGAATACCTGGAAGCGCTAGTGGAAGCACATGGTGAAACACAGCTTGCCAGCGAGAGGCTCCCAAGCCATAAGCAGCTTCTCGAATCGTGCTTGGCACAGCCCTGAGCGCGGCGCGTGTGGTAATGATAATAACGGGAAGTGTCATCAAAGCCAAGGTTAACCCTCCCACCAGAGCGGACGATCGAGGGACACCAAAGAAGTTAATAAATATCGCCAAGCCTAATAGACCAAATAAAATCGAAGGAATCGCAGCAAGGTTGTTGATATTGACTTCAATAAGCTGTGTGATTTTATTGTCAGGAGCAAACTCTTCCAAATAAATTGCGGTCATCACACCGATAGGCAAGGCAACCACAAGTGTAACAAAAAGGACAAGAATGGAGCCTATAACAGCTGATTTAATACCTGCAAGTTCTGCCATTTTTGAGTCGCCTCTAGTGAAGAAATTGACATTAAAGGCAAGTCTTACTTTCCCTTCCTCTTGAAGCTTGTCGATTTGTTGTTTGTATTTATCTTTAAGGCGATTGGGTTTGCCCTTGAGATATTGATCCACATCTGAAGTAGCAAGCACCCATTTTTCTTCGCTTGTGCCCATCAGTTCAGGATGATCTTCCATGTACAAGGGAAGTGTGCGCAACCAACCACGACTGACAATTTTGCGATACGCTTTGTCCACAGCTTTACGGTAGCTTTTGGCACTAGCTTCATTGTAGTGCACAGTGACCAAGATTTCAGCTTGGGACAACGCGGATACACCTTGAGAAATCATATTGGTAAAAAAGAAAATCAGAAAGGATGCGGCAAGCAGCAAAGCAAAAATTGCCGAGCCTTTGAATAGCTTTTCTTTAAGGTAGCGGCGCTTTAATGCCTTGTTTAATGCGGCCTTATTCATATTGACTCCTAAAGCGGCGGGTTACATAGATAGATACAAAGTTAAGCATAAGCGTAATGACCAGGAGCACCAGCCCCAAGCCAAATGCAGACAAGGTTTCGGGAGAATCAAAGGCTTGGTCGCCAGTTAGCGCGTCCACAATGCGGACCGTTACTGTGGTCATACCTTCCAGAGGATTCCATGTTAGGTTGGGGCGCAAGCCCGCTGCCATAACCACAATCATGGTTTCACCCAAAGCACGAGACACACCCAACAAACATGCCGCAATAATGCCGGGCAGGGCGGTGGGCAAGACAATCTTGATAATGGTTTCCGAGTTGGTTGTACCCAAAGCTAAAGACGCGTCCCGTAGGGCTCGCGGAACGGAACGAATCACATCATCAGATAATGATGAAATAAAAGGAATAATCATGACCCCCATGACAATGCCAGGAGTTAATGCGTTGGTGTAGTCGGCGTGTAAACCTATACTATCTGCTAACTCAACCACCAATGGACTTACTGTGATAGCGGCAAAAAAACCATAAACTACAGTGGGGATACCAGCTAAGATTTCCAGCGCGGGTTTTGCAATATTACGAATACGGCTGCTGGCGTATTCTGACATATATACAGCAGAAAGAATGCCCACAGGTACAGCAACCAACATAGCAATCAGGGTAATCATAAATGTGCCAGCAAAGATAGGGATGGAGCCAAACATACCTGATGTATTCCCTTCTGTGGCATCATCTGGTGCCCAGTGTGTGCCTGTTAGAAACTCAAGCAGGCTAACAATTCTAAAGAAATGGATGGCTTCAAAGATGACGGCCACAACAATGCCAATGGTTGTAAGAATAGAGATGAGTGCGGCAGAAATTAAAATATAGCGAATGATGCGCTCAACTGATTCACGGGCACAAAACTCAGGGCGAATGTTTTGATATGCAAAAAAACCACTGGCTAAACTGGATACAGAAGCAAGACTAAATAAGCCAAGACCATCGGCAGTATAAAGTGAGAGGAGGTGCAGTGCTGCTGCGGAAAAGAACAGAACCATCGCAGGAATGATGATACGCAAGGCAAGATAAAAGGCATAATGGACAGGAAGTGATCGCCAGTGGGTTGTATGGAATGCTTGTTGCACGCGCTTTTTGATGACGAAGCCGATAAGGGTGGCAACAGGAAGAAAAATGAGGCAATAATAAAATGTAGCGTCTAAAATGTTCACATTAAAACCCTATTCTACCTTATTAAAATGTTTGAGCAGGTCGTATACTGTGGCAAGGAATAAAAAAGTGCCACCCTAAAGGCATTAAGGTGGCACGATGATGAAAGTCAACTACCTGACTTTAGTGTTTCAAGTCTTGTGCGGTTAACTTTTTCAGTGTTTTAACATTATGGCGAACTTGCTTGCGCTGTGCTTCAGGAAGTGGAATCAAACCAATTTCAGTTAGGTTGCCATCTTCACCAATCATATCTTCAGAAACAAACATGTTAATGTATTCGCGCATACCTTTGACTTTATCCAAGTGGTCATTTTTGGTATAGAAAAATAATGAACGAGAGATGGGGTATTGACCTGAAGAAATAGCTTTAGGCTTGGGAGCAATGCCTTCAATGGTTGCCGCAGATACACGGTCTGAGTTTTCTTCAAGGAAAGAATAGCCAAAGATACCAAAAGCATGACGGTCTTTGGTTAATTTTTGAACAATCAGATTGTCATTCTCACCTGCTGGAACATAAACACCATCCGTACGAATGGTTTTGTATTTTTTATACTTTTTGTTTTTTACAGGATCGGCTTTATAAAGCTTGGTGTACACATCCATTTTCTTGGTTAATGCTTTCATCACCAAGTCATGGAAGGCATCGCGTGTGCCTGAGGATGTTGGCGGACCATAAAAAATGATAGGGCGGTGTGGCAAGGATGCATCAATTTCGTTCCAATATTTGTATGGGTTTGGAATTAGCTTGGTGCCCGCTTTGTTTGGCACTTCTGCGGCAACAGCAAGCAACAAATGCTTGCGTGTTAGGTTGATTGGCTTGTTTGTTTTTGCTTGTGCAATGGCAATACCATCAAAACCAATCACCACTTCTGTGATGTCTTTAACACCATTTTTTTTACACAACTTAAGTTCACTTGGCTTCATGCGCCGAGATGCGTTGGTGATATCGGGCGTGTTTAAGCCATTGCCAGCACAAAATAACTTCATGCCGCCACCTGAGCCTGTAGATTCAATAACAGGTGTTTTGTAGCGGGTTGTTTGCCCGAACTCTTCAGCAACATAGCTGGCGAAAGGGTATACTGTAGATGAGCCTACAATATGGATATTGCTTTCTGCGTGAGCAGAGGTGCCTGTAAATAAACTAACGGAAGCTAGTGCAGAGGCTAAGATGATTTGCTTTTTCATCAGTTTGAACTCCTTGTTCGTATTTGTGCGCAAGTTTAACAACAATTGTGACAGTAGTGTGACATGGTGAGAGAAGCCACCACGCAATAAAAGGATGGCCTCTCTCTACATCGGTTAGAACTTAAACTGCGCGTACAGCCCTTTTGTGGATTTTTCGTTGCCGAAGAATCGCGGAAAAGCTGCGAACAAGCAATATTGTGGAGCGCCTCAACCGTGAGATTAGACGGCGAACGAAAGTGGCTACGATGTTTCCCAATGAAGCATCTTGTTTGCGCCTGGTTACGGCAGTGGTGAGTGAAATCTCCGATGAATGGGTTGCTTCTGGTAGGCGTTGGCTTATCAGAAAAACAGATGAATAAGCCTGAAGAGACCCGAACTAGCCAGTCAGTGTAGTGTGTGTAGCAAGTGTGAATGAGTGATTTTGACCTTATTTTTTTATGGGCGTGAATGCTAGAAGCCACATAGAAAAAAACCACCAGCTATATGGCTGGTGGTTTTCAGGACATTAAACCATGAGGAAGTTTAATAAGGTTGTGCTTAGAATTTCACCAAAGAGAACAGACCAACAGTTGTTGTTTTTGTGCCATTGTCATCTTTGACATCATAAGCAGCAGTTAGGGTTACACCTTTTTGCGCGAAATAATCCAAGCCGATAACAGTGTGATCTTTTTTCTTGCCATTTTTGTCTTCGGAATCACGGCGAGCAAAAGCACCAAATTCCTTGGTAAATTTACCAGTTGCCCACAAACCTGTCGCAGTGCGGTCATCACCAGTAGTGGTTTTAAGGTTTTTCACATCAATGTAGTTTGCACCAACACGGAAGTCTTTTGTGCCATAAGACACCATCATTTGTGTCATGGTGTGTTTATTAGCGATATTGACAGTGCTGTCTGTTTTCTTGCCTTTGTAGCCAGAAACATATTGCAATGAAACATCCAAGCCATCAATTGGCTTAATGGTCAAGCGTGTATTCAAGTCAACAGCACCTGTTTTGTTAGGGTTACCATAACCACCACCATTGGTTGCTGTGACCCAGTAGCTGACCAAATCATCAGCAAACTTACCTTTAAGACCAATACCATAATCTGAAGATGTATCGTAACCCATGTAGTCAGAAGTTACTTTAGACACATAACGGTGACCCCAAAGCTTTTGCTCATAATCAATCCATGGTGTATGTGACAAGCCAAGACGCAAGGTTGCGGCTTTAGAGAACTTTCCTTCAAGGTATGCGTATTTCAAGAATACATTCATGTTGCGCTTCAATGTTACATTGTTTTGCTCGTTATTTACATCTGTTGTAATACGCGCAGTCCAAATATCTTTGGTGTATTTGGCTTGGAAATAAAAGCGGTCAATATTGCCACCGATTGTTTTAACGCCAGCTTTGTCAACTTGCGTGAAGCCTAAGAAAGCTTTGCCGCTTATTTTTAATTTTGACTCGCCATCGTCTGCAACTGTTACTGCGTGTGCAGGAATTGCAGATATTGCTGTTGCAAGTGCAATCGCTGTGATTGATACTTGTTTCTTCATGTTGTTCTCCATTTTTTAACATATAAAAGCTATTCGATGTATTATCGAAAGTTTTTCTTGCGGCGAAGTTTAGTAGCTTGTGTGACACCTTTATGACAAAGGGAGCTTGATTATAGGTGTCATGATCATGTCATGAAGCTTTATAGGGTGCGGATTCATACGATACTAAATAGTCAGTTCGGAGAAAACAATGAAAAGCAATAATATGAGAGAGTTTTTCAACCAAGACATGATGGTAGCGTCACTTATTGGTAGCAGTTTAGACTTTCAAACCTTTTATACACTACCTTTGGTGGCAGATTTGGATGAGAAAGATGCAATGGTTTTGTTTAGTTGTATGACCAAGCATACCTTTCCTGAAGGTAAGATCATTTATCATTCAGGCGAGCCATCTGTTGGAAAAATGTATTTGATTCTTCAGGGTAAAGTACAGGTGAATAATGAAAGTGGATATAAGTTTCGTTGCTTAAGGCAAGGTGATGTGTTTGGCTTGTTCTCATTTTTGGATGAAAGCAGGACACATTCTGCAACACTTGTGGTTGAAAAGGAGCTTACTGTGCTGACCTTGGACAGGGCGTATTTTGATTTGATTGCTGTGGAAGAGCCCAAGCTAGGGCACGAACTGATGCGTTTTATGTTTCGTTTATTGAGTAAAAAAGCATTGGAGCTAGAAGTAGAGTATGCACATATACATAACTTTGCATTTGGGGGT
>Ga0256839_1004447_pt1 | contig 13689 bp, 16 predicted proteins | sample 354166metaG_FD_185968 | JGI IMG/M metagenome (GOLD analysis project Ga0256839, IMG submission 185968) | Hydrothermal vent microbial communities from Mid Atlantic Ridge, Atlantic Ocean - 354-166 | ecosystem: Environmental > Aquatic > Marine > Hydrothermal vents | place: Atlantic Ocean: Mid... | reverse complement strand
CCGCAGGGACATCAGGGCCGCCCTGGCCGTGCTCTCCGCCTGCGAGGTGGGCGTGCCCGCGCTGAGGCTGCCCGAGGAGGCCATCGGCCTGCCGGCCATCTTCCTCCAGGCCGGCGTCGCCGGCGTAGTCGCCACCCTCTGGAGCGTGAACCAAATCAGCACCGCCCTCCTCATGGCCCGCTTCTGGGAGCTCTGGCGGGACGACGGCCTCCCGCCGCCTCTGGCCCTCCGGGAGGCCCAGCGCTGGCTTCGGAACAGCACCTGGCAGGAGTTGCGGGACCACCTGGGACGCTACGCGGCGACGGGCCACAACCTGGCGGCGGCCGCGATCACGAAACACCTCTCGCCCGCAACGGCGCGCTTCTTCGTGCGCCGGCTCCCGGAGGCGGGCGAGGAGAGCCGCCCCTTCGCCCACCCCTTCTACTGGGCGGCCTTCACGTACACGGGCCCTTGGGGTGAGGAATGAGGGGTGAGGGGTGAGGGATGAGGGGTGAGGGGTGAGGGGTGAGGGAGGAGGAAGGTCGTGGACGAGTTGTGGGATGACGTGGAGTGGACTATGTTGGAGGCCCTGCGGGGGCTGTTGAGCGTCTGGGAGGCCCTGCCGGCCCAGGGCCGGCCTGACCGCGGGGAGATGGAGTCCCTGGTGCGCCGGGCCGAGGCCGGCGACGACGGGGCCCTCGACGAGGCGTGGGCGAGGATGCGGGGCCACGCCGCCTTCGCGTGGCTGGAGCAGCAGCGCCGGCGGGCCCTCGAGGGGAACGCCCCCAAGCGGGAGACGGGGGAGTTGACCTTGGGCGAGGACGCGGCCTTCCTGCCAGGCCCCGTCTCCCCCCACTCCCGGCCCGCCTACGTGTGCCCCCACGAGGGGTGCGAGTTCACCTGGTACCGGCGCGTGGCCGCGCTCACCCCGCCCCCCTGTCCCCTGCACGGCAAGGCGCTGGTGCGCCGGGGGCCGGGGCCATGATCGCCCGCTTCGACGCCGCCCTGGGCCAGGAGACGGCCACGGCGTGGCTGGCCCGGCTGGTGAGCGGCGCGGCCCTCTTCTGGGGGAGCGGCCTGGCGGCCTACGCCTGGCGCCACGGCGTGGCCCAAGCGCAGGCCACCTTCCTCGCCCTGCCAACGCCCGTCCAAGTGGGCCTCCTGGTGGCCGTGCCCCTGGTGTTGGCCGGCTCGGACCAGGTGGCGCGCCGCTTTCAGCTCACCCTGTTGCGCTGGCTGGAGGGGTATTGGCCCGAGCGGCTTCCCCTCGCCTGGCTGCGGCGGCGGCTGCTGGCGCGCCGGCGGGCCGACTACCGGCGCCTGGAGGCCGAGTGGCAGCGGCTCCAGGCCGCCTTCGAGGCCGGCCGGCTCCGGCCCGAGGGACGGGAGCGGCTGGGCCGGGTGGAGGTGGCCCTGCACCGCTACCCCGACGCCCCGGACGACATGTTGCCCACCATGTTGGGCACCCGCCTGCGGGCCGCGGAGACGCGCCCCCTCCACCGGTACGGTCTCGACGGGGTGGTCTGCTGGCCGGCCCTCTGGCTCTTGCTGCCCGAGCCGGCCCGGCGGGAGGTGAGCGCGGCCCGCGCCGAGCTGAACGCCGCCGTGCGCTTCACCTTCTGGGGAGCGCTCACGGCCCTCTGGGCCATTTGGGCCTGGTGGGCGGCGCCCCTGGCCGGCCTCCTGGCCTGGCTGGGCTACCGCGCCGCCCTGGAGGCCGCCGACGGGTACGCCACGCTGGTGGAGGCCACCTTCGCCGTCCACCGCTTCGCCCTCTACGATGCCCTCGGCCTGCCCAGGCCCTCCGGGCCCGAGGAGGAGCGCCGCGCCGGGGAAGCGCTCACCCGTTGGCTCTGGACGGGCGAGGCGCCCAACGTGCCCGAGAGGAGGTCCTGACATGCCCCTGCGCCCCTCGCGCCGGCTCAAGGGAAAGGTGGCCGTGGTCACCGGGAGCACGCGGGGCATCGGCCTGCTGATCGCCGCCGCCCTGGCCCAGGCCGGTGCCCAGATCGTGATCTCCTCCCGCTCGATGGAGGCGGTGGAGGCCGCCTACGGCCGCTTCGCCTCCATCCCGGGCGTCGCCGTGCTGGGCGTGGAGTGCGACGTGCGCGACTTGGCCCAGGTGGAGCGGCTGGCCGCGCGGGCCGTGGACCGCTTCGGCCGGGTGGACATCTGGTTCAACAACGCCGGCATCAGCGGCCCCTACGGCCCCGTGGACAAGGTGCCGCCCGACCGGTGGCGGGCGGTCATCGAGACGAACGTGCTGGGCACCTACCACGGCACCTACGTGGCCCTGCGCCACATGCTCCCCCGGGGGCAGGGCAAGATCATCAACCTGCTGGGCGCGGGGGACGAGGACTCGCGCCGCACGCGCTTCGAGCACCTGAGCGCCTACGCCGCCTCCAAGGCCGCGGTGCGGCGCTTCACCCTGGCCGTGGCCGCCGAGTACCGCGATTCGGGCATTTCCATCCTGGGCTTCAACCCCGGGCTGGTGAAGACGGCCATGACCACGTCCCCCGAGCCCGTGGACGAGGAGGCCGCCCGCCGGCTGGAGGGCTTCGCCACGGTGCTGGAGCAGTTCGCCACGCCCCCGGAGGAGGTGGCCGAGATGGCCGTGCGCCTGGCCTCCCGGGCCACGGACGGGGTCACGGGGCGCATCTACCGGCTCCGCCCGAGCCTGATGACGCTGCTGCGGCGCCGGCTGGCGGGGCGGTAGCCGGGAGACGGCGGGAAATGTGTCCGGCCGGGGCCACAAACGCCCCGGCCCGGTTGGGGAGAGGCGTGTACCGAGGAGGAGGGAGGATGAGCGGAAAAGGTCAAGCCCGTCACCGGCGCCTGGGCCGCGCCCTCATCCTGGCCGGCGTGGCCGTCTGGGTACCCTACGCGCTCCTGGAGCTGGCCGGAGCCGACCCCCGGCTGGAAGCCTTCTTGCCCTTCCACCTGGCCGGGGTGATTCCCGGGGCCATTCTCTCGCGGTGGGACCAGCTCCGGGGCCTGCTCCGCCGGCTGCGCGGCGGGTGAATCAGGGGTGCCCCAGGGGCGGGGGCGGGAGCCGGCGCACCACGTTGCCCCGGCCGGCCAGGCGGCGGGCCATCTGGTCGAGCCGTTCGCCGGTCAGGGGGTGGACGTAGTCGGGGGCCACCTCGGCCAGGGGCAAGGTGGCGTGGGCGTGGCGGCCCACGGCCGGGTCGGGCACGGGGGCGCCGTCCAGCTCGAAGGCCGCGCGGTCGAAGAGGACGATGTCCAGGTCGAGGGTGCGGGGGGCGTTGGGGTCCTCGGTGCGCACGCGGCCCAGGGCTTCCTCGAGGGGGCGCAGGACGCGCCACTTGAGGGCGTGGGCGTCCAGGGGCGTCTCCACCACCAGGGCCAGGTTGTAGAAGGTGGGCTGGTCCGGGTTGCCCACGGGCAGGGTCTCGTAGATGGAGGAGACGGCCACGACGTTGACGAGGGGGTGGGCCGCCAGCCGGCGCACGGCCTCGGGCACGTGGCGTTCCTTCTCGACGTTGGAGCCCAGGAGGATGTAGGCGCGGTGCATCACAGCCCGAAGTCCTCCGGCGCGCGCTCGATCTCCACGCCCACGGAGCGGGCGAAGCGCAGGGCGCCCGGCTTCTCCACGCACACGCGCACCCGCTCGACGGGGAAGCGCTCCAGGATGGCGCGGGCAATGGCCGTGGCCAGCGCCTCCACCAGGTAGAAGCTGGAGGACTCCACCAGGCCGATGACCAGCTTGCTCACCGAGCGGTAGTTGACCGTGTGGGCCATGTCGTCGGTCTCCCCCGCCCGCCGCAGGTCGGCGTAGAGGGTCAGGTTGACGATTACGTCCTGGCGGTCCCGGCGCTCCTCGGGGTTGACGCCGATGACCGTGCGCAGGAGCAGGTCGCGGATGTGGATGCGGTCGGCCATGCAGTTTCCTCCTCATTCGACAGTCTGTGTCCCCCGCACGGGGCCGAGGTGGGCGCCGCCGTCCACCACGAGGGTGGTGCCGGTGATGAAGTCGGAGCCCTCCAGCAGGAAGAGCACGGCGGCGATCACGTCGTCAGGGGCGCCGTGGCGCCGCAGAGGCACGGCGCGGGCCAGGCGTTCCAGGTGGCCCGGGCCAGCGCCCGGAGGCGGCAGGATGGCACCCAGGGCCACGGCGTTGACGGCCACCCGTGGGGCCAGGGCTTGGGCGAGGACTTGGGTGAGGGTGACCAGGCCGGCCTTGGTGAGGGTGTAGGCCACGTGATCGGTGCCCGGCCGCAGGGCCCGGTAGTCGGTGATGTTGACGATCTTGCCGGAGACGCCGGGGGGCAGGGCACGGGCGAAGGCCTGGCTGAGGAAAAAGGGGGCCTTGAGGTTGACGGCGAAGTGGCGGTCCCAGGTGGCCTCGTCCGTGTCCAGGACGCCGCCGGGCTCGAAGATGGCCGCGCTGTTGACCAACACTTCGGCCCGGCCGAAGCGGGCCACGGCCTCCTCCACCACCCGGCCGACCAGGGCCGGCCGGCCGAAGTCGGCCTCCACGGCCACGGCCTCCACGCCCAGGGCGCGGGCTTCGGCCACGACGCGGGCAGCGGCCTCGGCCGAGTGGCCGTAGTGGACCACCAGGTTGGCCCCGCGCGCGGCCAGGGCCAGGGCGATGGCCCGCCCCAGCCGGCGGGCTCCCCCCGTCACGATGGCCGTCGTGCCCCGGAGTTCCACGCTGTCACCCCCTTGACCGCTTCCGTTTGCCTTTCCCCGTGGAATGGATACCTTTTATACCACTTCCCCCGGGCGGAGGTTGTCCGCCAGGCCCCCGCCCGAGGAGAGCAGAGGAGGCATCCGCCCATGAACGGCAAACTCGACGTGATGGCCAGGAACGGGCGCATCGAGGCGCTGGTGCGCGACCTGTTGGCCGAGCTGGGCGAGGACCCGGAGCGGCAGGGCCTGCGGCGCACGCCGGACCGGGTGGCCCGCATGTACCGGGAGCTGACGGCCGGCTACACCACCGACCCGCACCAACTGGTGAACGACGCCATCTTCGACATCGAGTACGACGAGATGGTGATTGTCAAGGACATCGACTTCTTCAGCCTGTGCGAGCACCACCTGCTCCCCTTCTACGGCAAGGCCCACGTGGCCTACCTGCCCAACGGGCGCATCATCGGCCTGAGCAAGATTCCCCGGATCGTGGAGATGTTCGCCCGTCGGCTGCAGGTCCAGGAGCGCATGACGGTGGAGGTGGCCGAGTTCCTCGACGAGCTGCTCCACCCCTTGGGCGTGGCCGTGGTGGTGGAGGCCGTCCACCTCTGCGCCATCATGCGCGGAGTGCAGAAGCCCAACGTGAAGATGGTCACCAGTGCCATGAGGGGCACTTTTCGGCGCGACCAGCGCACGCGCGCCGAGTTCCTCAGCCTGATCGAGGCGGAGTTGACCTAATGGGCCGCCAGACGGCGTTCGTCACCGGTGCCGAGGGGGGGCTGGGCCGGGCCGTGGCCTTGGCCCTGGCCCGCCGGGGATGGCAGGTCGTCGCCGTGGTGCAGCGCGGCCGGGGGGGCGGCCCGGCCGCGGACGAGCTGCGCCAGGCCGGCGGGGCCCTGCGCACGGTGACGGCCAACGTGGCGCGCCGCGCCGAGCTGGAACAGGCCCTCGACGTGGTGGACCACTTCGGCGGCACGCTCCGGCTGCTCCTGCCGGCGGCCGAGGTGGTCCACCGCGCCCCCTTCGCGGAGATGAACCCGCGCCACTGGCAGGAGATGGTCGAGGTCAACCTGATGGGCCTCTTCCACACGGTCCAGGCCAGCCTGCCCCTGATGGAAGGCGGCGGCCACATCTTCCTGCCCGCCGGCGTGGCCGACGGCCGCCAGGGGGCGCCCTCGTGGGCCGTCTACGGCGCCACTAAGGCGGCCCTGCGCGGCTTCGCCGACGCCCTGCGGGACGAGTTGCGGCCCCGCCGCATTCGCGTGACCCTGCTGACCGTGGGCGGCGCGGAAGGAGAAACGCCGGCGGCCGCCTCCCTGGCGCCGGACCACATTGCCCCCTGGATTCTCCACGTGCTCGACCACCCCGAGGTGAGCGTGGAGGAGGTCCACATCCTCCCCCTGGCCGGCGGGCCCGCTGGCGAGCGCCCGCCGGCGGGCCGGTAGCCGCCCTCTACTCCGCCTCCCCAGCTTCCTCTGCCTTCTCCTCCGTCACCTCGCGGATCAGGGAGGGGTCGCGGTACTTCTGGCCTACGTCCAGCAGCATGACCGGAATCCCCTGGCGGATGGGGTACCGGTAGCCGTTCCGCGGGTTGATGAGCCACTTGCCGTCCTCGCTCAGCTCCAGGGGGCCCTTGTCGCCGGGGTCCACCAGGATCTCGAGCAGTTCGGGGTCCACCTCGCCCCCCAGCTCGTCCTCGTCGAAGGTGTCCACGGGGGACGGGGCGCTCTCGCCCGCGGGCTCTTGGGCCGGGGCAGCGTGTTGCTGCTGCTGGGGCTCCCGGCACATGTACTTGCTCACCAGGGCGATCAGGCCGGCCAACAGGCTCAGGCCGGCCAACCACTTCACGAGACGCTTCATAAGACATCACCTCCTCAAGAACTCGCACCAGTATCACAGAAGTCAGGGCCGATGAGGGCCGTCTGAAAGGCGCCCAGCCCGCCTTGTTGGACGAGGGCCACCACGCGGTCGCCGGGCTGGAGAAGTGTGTCGCCGTGGGGGATGATGAGCTGGCCGTCCCGCCGAATGGAGACCAGGATGCACTCGTCGGGCAGGCAGAGCTCCCGGACCCGCTTGCCGGCGGCCCACATGTCGGGCGTCACTTCTAACTCGACGAACTCGGCGCCCAAGTGGCGGGGGTGAACTTGCTCCAGCCGCTGTTGGAACTCCAGTCGGCGCATCATGGCCACGTTGTAGGCTTTGAGGATGTCCCGCCGGCGAAGCAGGCCCACCAGCTTCTTGGGATTCTCCCGGGTGACCACGGGAAGCCGGCTCAGGTCGCGGGGCGCCATGCGGCGCAGGGCGTCCCACATGGTCTCGTCGGGGTAGGCCACCACCGGCGGGTGGGTGGCGATGTCCCGCACGCGCAGGCGGGCGAAGTCGGGGCGCGCGAGGGCGCGGTTCAAGTCCTGGATGGTGACAATGCCGAAGAGCTCGCCCCGCTCGTCGAGCACGGGAAAGCCGTGGTGGTGGGTCTGAGCAAAGAGCCCAGCCAGCTCCTCGGCGGACATGTCGGCGGAGACGGTCTCCACGTCGCGGGTCATCACTTCGCCCACGCGCACGCTCTGCATCACGTCCACGTCCCGTCCCCGCTCCAGGCGGATGCCCCGGCGCACGAGCTTCAGGGTGTAGATGGACTCGCGGTGGAGCCGTTGGGCCACCAGGGTGCCGATCACCGTGGCCAGCATGAGGGGCAGGATAATGCGGTAGTCCCCGGTCATCTCGAAGAGGATCACGATGGCCGTCATGGGGGCGTGGGCCGAGCCGGCGAAGACCGCGGCCATGCCCACCAGGGCGTAGGCGCCCGCCGGCGCGGTGAGGGCCGGCAGCCACGAGTGGACCACCTGGCCGAAGACCCCACCCAAGGCCGCGCCGAGGAAGAGGGCCGGGGCGAAGACGCCGCCCGACCCGCCGGAGCCCAAGGTGAGGGACGTGGCCATGAGCTTGAAGAGGAGGAGGGCCAAGAGGGTGCCGATGACCACCTGGCTGGCCAGGACGCGCTCGATGACGGCGTAGCCGCCGCCGAGGACTTCCGGGAACTTGAGGGCAATGAGCCCCACGCCCAGGCCGCCCACGGCCGGCTTCAGGTACTCGGGGGCCTGCCAGCGCTCGAAGAAGTCCTCGGTGGCGTAGAGCACGTGGATGTAGAACACGGCCACCAGCCCGGCCAGGATGCCCAGCGCGGCGTAGAGCGCCAGCTCCCAGAAGCTCACCAGCTCATAGGCCGGCACGCGGAAGGCGGGGAAGCTGCCGAAGACAGCCCGGCTGACCACGCTGGCGGCCACGGCGGCCACCACCACGCTGGAGAAGTTGCCCACGTTGAGCTCGCCCAGCAGCACCTCCACGGCGAAGAGGACGCCCCCAATGGGGGCGTTGAAGACGGCGGCAATGCCGCCGGCCGCGCCGCAGGCCACCAGGTTGCGGATGCGCGCGTTGGAGAGACGCAAAAATTGGCCCACGCTCGAGCCCAGGGCCGCGCCGATCTGCACGATGGGCCCCTCCTGGCCGGCCGAGCCGCCCGTGCCAATGGTGATGGCCGAGGCCACTGTCTTGACCAACGCCACCACGGGCCGGATGCGCCCCCCGCGCAGGGCCAGAGCCTGCATCACCTCGGGCACCCCGTGGCCCTTGGCCTCCCGCGCGAGGAGGTAGGTCAAGGGGCCCACCAGCAGGCCGCCCAGGGCGGGCACCAGGACGAAATAGATGGCCGGAAAGGGCACCAGGCCGGGCACGCGCTCGAAGGCCAGGGCGGAAACGCCCTCGGTCAGCCACCGGAAGAGCACGGAACCCAGCCCCGTGCCCAGCCCCACGAGGATGGACGTGCCCAACGCCAAGCCCAGTTCCGACGGCTGGGCGCGGTCCACCCACGTGTGCAGACGCCCTTCCAGCGCCTGCCACCACGCGGTCACGGGAAAACGCCTCGCTTCCCCCTCGACGTCCTGAGTGACATCCATCGCGTGCCTCCTCGACAGATCGGTGACCGTGCAGGTGAGGTGACCACCACTCCCGTGACCGCCACCCCACCTCCACCGTCTCCCACACCTTTGACAGCCGGTCAGTTCCGCGTACAATCCCAGCGGGCCGAGCCCGGAATACGCCGAGCTCGGCCGCCCTTCCCGATTGTAATCCATCACGCGGTGGCGACAAGTTGCGGCACAGTGCCGCGCCGCCGCACCCCACCGAGGAGACAACGATGTTCTCCAAGCTACTCGTGGCCAACCGTGGTGAAATCGCCGTGCGCATCATCCGTGCCTGCCAGGAGCTGGGCATCCGCACGGTGGCCGTCTACTCGGAAGCCGACGCCCACGCGCTCCACACCCTCTTGGCCGACGAGGCCTACCCCATCGGACCGCCCCCGCCCACCGAATCCTACCTGCGCGGCGACCGCCTCGTCGAGGTGGCCCTGGCAACGGGATGCGAGGCCGTCCACCCGGGCTACGGCTTTCTGGCCGAGAACGCCGCCTTCGCCGAGGCCGTCGAGGCGGCCGGCCTGACTTTCGTGGGCCCCCCGGCCGAGGCCATCCGCCTCATGGGCGACAAGGTGGCCGCCCGTGCCCTGATGGCCCGGGCCGGCGTGCCCGTGGTGCCCGGCTACGACGGCGAGGGAGAGGTGGAGGCGTTCCTGGAGGCCGCCCGCGCGCTGGGCTATCCCGTTCTGGTGAAGGCCGCCGGCGGGGGCGGCGGCCGGGGGATGCGCGTGGTTGCCAGCGAGGCCGACCTGCCGGCCGCCCTGGAGGCCGCCCGCCGCGAGGCCCGGAGCGCCTTCGGCAACGGCCGGGTCTACCTGGAGAAGTTCCTGGAGCGGCCGCGCCACGTTGAGTTCCAGGTGCTGGCCGACCGCCACGGCCACGTGGTCCACCTCTTCGAGCGGGAGTGTTCGGTGCAGCGCCGGCACCAGAAGATCATCGAGGAGAGCCCCTCCCCCCTGTTGGACGAGGAGCTGCGCCGGCGCATGGGCGAGGCGGCCGTGGCCGCCGCCCACGCCGTGGGGTACGTCAACGCCGGCACGGTCGAGTTCCTGGTGGACGCGGAGCGCCGCTTCTACTTCCTGGAGATGAACACCCGCCTCCAGGTGGAACACCCGGTGACGGAGCTGGTGGTCGGGGTAGACCTGGTGAAGGCCCAATTGGCCGTGGCAGCCGGCGAGCCGCTCCCCTTTGCCCAGGAGGAGCTGAGCCAGCGGGGCCACGCCATCGAGTGCCGCATCTACGCCGAGGACCCGGCCCGGGGCTTCCTGCCGGCCACGGGGCGCGTGGCGCGCGCCGTGGAGCCGGCCGGCCCGTGGGTGCGGGTGGACGCCGGAATCACCACGGGGGACGAGATCACCTACTACTACGACCCCCTGATCGCCAAGCTCATCGTCTGGGGGGAGAGCCGGGACGATGCCCTGCGCCGCATGGCGTGGGCCCTTGACCGCTACATTCTTCTGGGAGTGACCACGAACATCGCCTTCCTCCGGGAGGTGGTGCGCCACCCGGCCTTCCGCCGAGGGGAGGTAACCACCGACTTCGTGGCGCGCCACTTCGCCGGCTGGCAGCCCCCCCAGGAGGAAGTGCCCGACGAGGTGCTCATCGCCGCTGCCCTGGCCGACCAGCTCGGGGGGGCTTCCCCGGCCGACGACCACCACCCCGCCAACAGCACGGGGGCCGGCGACCCCTTCAGCCCGTGGGCCGTGGCCGACAGCTTTCGCCCAGGAGGGCGGTGAGGAGGGAGAGCGTGGAACTGCACTACGAGGTCAACGGCATCCGGCACGCCGTGCGCGTCGAGCCGTCGGAGGATGGCTACCAGGTCACCGTGGGCGACCGCACCTACGTGGTGCGCGCCCGGCAGCGCGAGGAGGGCGTGATCGACTTGACCATTGGAACGCGCCGCCTGCGGGCCCACGTGGTTGCCGAAGGGCCGCGCCGGCTGGTGGCCTTGGACGCCACCACCTACGCGCTGGAGCGCGTGCGGCCGGGCGGGCGCCGGAGGCGCCTTGGGGCCGAGCACACAGGCCGGCTGGAGGCCCAGATGCCCGGCCACGTGGTGGCCGTGCTGGTGGAGGAGGGCCAGGAGGTGGAGGCAGGGCAGACGCTGGTGGTGCTCGAGGCCATGAAGATGGAGCTGCGGGTGGTGGCGCCCGTCGCGGGCCGCGTGCGGGCCCTGCGCTGCCGGCCCGGCGACGTGGTGGAGCGGGGCGAGCGCCTGGTGGAGCTGGAGTAGCGCGCCGTCACCGGCCGGCCCGCGCCAGCAGGCGCTTGGCCGCGCGGACCATGGGCATGTCCACCATCTTGCCCTCGTGGGCGAAGGCCCCCTTGCCCTGGGCCTGGTGGGCCTCGAAGGCCGCGATGAGCCGCAGGGCCCGCTCCACCTCCTCGGGCTCCGGGGTGAAGGCGTTCAGGATGACGGCCACCTGGCGGGGATGGATGGCCAGTTTGCCGTCGAAGCCCATCCGCAGGGCAAACTCCGCCTCGGCGCGCAGGCCGTCCAAGTCGTGCAAGTGGGTGAAGACGGTGTCGATGGCCTGGAGCCCGTGGGCGGCCGCGGCCACCACCACGGCGCTGCGGGCGTAGAAGACCTCCCACCCCTCGCGCGTGCGCGTGGCCCCCACGTCGCCGGCGAAGTCCTCGGCGCCGAAGATGAGCGCCTCCAGGCGGGGCGTGGCCGCGGCAATGGCGCCCGCGTGGAGGATGCCCCGCGCCGACTCGATGATGGCCAGCAGGCGGATGGAACCCTCGGGCCAGCCGCGCGCCCGCTCCTCGGCCGCGAGCCTCTCGTCCAGCCAGGCGAGCTGGTCGGGCGATTCCACCTTGGGCACCACGTAGCCGTCGGGCCGGCCCTCCAGGGTGCCCTCCAAGTCGGCCTCCTCCAGGCCCGAGCCCACCGGGTTGAGGCGCACCAGGCGCTCGGTGCGGCCGAAGGAGACTTCTCGCAGGGCGGCCCGCACCGTCTCGCGGGCCACCTCCTTGCGGTTGAGGGCCACGCCGTCCTCCAAGTCCATGATGACCCCGTCGGCGCCCAGGGCGGCCCCTTTCTCGATCTTGTGCCGGTCGTCGCCGGGCATGAAGAGCAGCGCCCGTCGCGCGCGCATTTCAGCTCCCTCCTGAGCCGTGCGGCTCCCGCCGCTTGAAGAGCACCGTGCGCACCACTTCGATGACCACCTCGCCGTGCTGGTTGCGCCCCACGTGCTTCAGCTTGACGATGCCCCGGTCCGGCTTGGAGCGTGAGGGGCGCTTCTCGAGCACCTCCGTCTCCACGTAGATGGTGTCGCCGTGGAAGACAGGCCGCGGGTGGAGCACTTGCTCGTAGGCCAGGTTGGCGACGATGGTGCCCTCGGTCAAGTCGGGCACGGTGATGCCCACGACCAGCCCCAAGGTGAAGATGCCGTTGACGATGGGCCGGCCGAACTGGGTGCGGCCGGCGAAGTCGGCGTTGATGTGCAGGGGCTGGGTGTTCATGGTCAGGGCGCAGAAGAGGATGTTGTCCACTTCGGTGACGGTGCGGCCCAGGGCATGTCGGATGCGCTGGCCGGGTTCCAGGTCCTCGAAGTACTTGCCGGGCATGTTTCCCCCTCTCTCCCGCCCGGGCTCAGGCGTACAGGAACATGGCCAACTTGGCGCGGTACGCCTGGGTGAGCGGGTGGTCGTCGCCCAGGATGTTGAAGATGCTGAGCATGGCCTTGCGGGCGGCGCCGTCGCGGTACTCGCGGTTGCGCTGCACGATCTGGAGGAACTCCTCCAGGGCCTCGTCGTACCGCTCCTGAAGGGTGAGCCGGCTCGCCAGGCGGTAGCGGGTCTCCAGGTCGTCGGGGTTGTCGGCCAGCCGGCGGCGGCACACCTCCTCGTCCTCGCACTCGGCGGCCGCCCGGCGAAATTCGATCTGCGACAGCCACTTGAGGGCCTCGAGCCCTTCAGGGGCACTCTGGGGCACGCGGCGAAGCAGCTCCTCGGCCTCGTCGAAGCGCTCCTGTTCGAGGAGCAGGCGCCCCAAGGCCACCGTGGCCGCCCAGTGGTCGGGATCGCGCTCGATGGCCCGCCGGTAGGCGCGCTCCGCCTGCTCGAGCAGGCCCTGGGATTCCAGGCGTCGGCCATCGGCGAAGTCGTCGTCGGCCGGCGAGGGCAGGATGTTCTCGATGAACTGTTTGACCAGGGCCTTGGGCTGGGCGCCCACGAACTCGCCCACCACCTTGCCGTCCCGGAACGCCTTCACGGCCGGAATGCCCTGAATGCCGTACCGCGCGGCCAGGGCCGGGTTCTCGTCGGTGTTCACCTTGGCGAGCACGAAGCGCCCGCCGTACTCCTCGGCGAGTTGCTCCAACACGGGCCCCAACATGCGGCAAGGCCCACACCAGGGCGCCCAGAAGTCCACCACGACCGGCACGGTGTGAGAGCGCTCGAGCACTTGAACGCCAAAGTCCCGTTCGCTCACGTCCACGATGTAGGGTGATGCCATGAGTCTCCCTCCTGCACACTTGGTCTCGGGGCGGCGAAGGCACGTTCGCCCCCCGGTGGCGTGCTCGCCTGATACTGGGGTGGAGTAACCCCCGGAAAGATTATACACGAATGGGGCCGGCGTCCAAATGGCAGGGTCGGGGGGCGCGGTTGACGCGGCGGAAAATGGGGATAGTATTAGGAGGTTGCGCCCGAGGAGACGGCAACGCCCCAACAGGCGCGGAGAACAACAGGGCCGGAGACCATCTCCCGGAGGCGGAGGATGCAAGCGGTCATCATGGCCGGCGGCGAGGGCTCCCGCTTGAGGCCGCTGACTATTGGGCGGCCCAAGCCCATGGTGCCCCTGGTGAACAAACCAATCCTGGCCCACCTGTTGGACCTGCTGAAGCGCCACGGCATTACCGAGGTGGTGATCACCGTTCAGTACATGGCCGAGTTGGTCCAAGGGTACTTCGGGGACGGGCGGGAGTACGGCATGTGCATCCAGTACTCGCTGGAGAGCGTGCCCTTGGGCACGGCCGGCGGGGTGAAGTTGGCCGCCCACCACGTTCGCTCGGACCCCTTCCTGGTGATCAGCGGCGACGCCCTCACCGACTTCGACCTGCAGCGGGTAGTGGAGTTCCAC
>Ga0256839_1004446_pt1 | contig 13689 bp, 10 predicted proteins | sample 354166metaG_FD_185968 | JGI IMG/M metagenome (GOLD analysis project Ga0256839, IMG submission 185968) | Hydrothermal vent microbial communities from Mid Atlantic Ridge, Atlantic Ocean - 354-166 | ecosystem: Environmental > Aquatic > Marine > Hydrothermal vents | place: Atlantic Ocean: Mid... | reverse complement strand
CGCGCACAAAAAAACCCGCCGGAGCGGGTTTTTTGCATCGGTCAACCGATGAGGTTCTGCTTATGCAGTGACGCTGGTCGCCTGCGGGCCCTTGGGACCGTTTTCCACTTCATAGGTGACCGGCTGGCCTTCGGCCAGGGTCTTGAAACCGCCGCCCTGGATCGCACTGAAATGCACGAACACGTCGGCGCCGCCATCATCCTGAGAAATGAAACCAAAACCCTTGGCTTCGTTGAACCACTTTACTGTACCTGTAGCCATGTGACTTTTTACCTGTAACAAAATTAAACAATCGAGGTGTTGCGTACAGGTAATGAAACGGGGAATTCGGAGGGTAACGCGGAGGGAACAACCAAAAGTGCCAATCGCAATATCTGTAGCTGGAATGAACTATAGAGGAATCTGCCCCGTTTGGCCAGTGAATTCTCATTTATTTCCGCGCCGGCGGTACCCGAGTCCCCCGCTGGGGTGTAATCACACCCTGTGTGGGCTATAAAAGGAAAAGAACAGCGCACTACCGCTTCGCCGTCTGCGCACCGCGCCTGTTCGCTGCCTTGTTCGACAATTTTTTCACGAAATTGCAAGAGGTAACGCCATGAAACAGAAGTCCTGCATCACCCTCGCCGCACTCACCACCACGGCCGCGCTCCTGCTTCCCGGCACAACCCTGGCCACCGATTACCGGCCCGCCATGCTGGCCAACCCCTGCGCCGGCTGTCACGGCCCGGACGGGGACAGCCCCGGCGCGATTCCCTCCCTGAAGGGCCTGTCCGCCGACGAAATCGCCTCCAGCATGAAGGCCTACAAGGCAGACCGGCGCAAGGGCACGGTCATGAACCGCATCGCCAAGGGCTACACCGACGAGGAAATCGACCTCATGGCCAGCTATTTCGCCCGCAAGCCGTAGGGCATCGCTGATCGCTTCGTGAACACGAAACACACAGGAGAGTCGTCATGAACAACATCAGTCGCCGCCGCTTCATCCAATGGCTTGGCGCCACCTCGGCACTCGGCGCCCTGGGCGCGCCTTCACTGGCCTTCTCCGGCAGCAAGGCCCGCATCGTCGTGGTCGGGGGTGGCTTTGGCGGGGCCACCTGCGCCAAGTATCTCAAGCGCTTCGATCCCTCGCTGGACGTCACCCTCATCGAGCAGGACAGGCAATTCTATACCTGCCCCTTCAGCAACACCGTGCTGGGCGGGCTGCACGACATGGACTTCATCCGCCACGACTACGACAAGCTGCAGTCGAAACACCGGATAACGCTCATCCAGGACAAGGCCAGCACCCTCGACCCCGTGAAGCAGACGCTGCGCACCACCGCCGGGCGGGTGCTGAGTTACGACCGCCTGGTGCTGTCACCGGGGATCGATTTCCGCTGGAACGCCATCGAAGGCTATGACCCGGCCGCCAGCACCATCATGCCCCACGCCTGGAAGGCCGGCGAGCAGACGCGCCTGTTGCGCAGGCAGCTGCGCGAGATGCGCGATGGCGGCGTGGTGGTCATCGCCCCGCCGGCCAACCCCTTCCGCTGCCCGCCGGGACCCTATGAGCGGGCCAGCATGATCGCCCACTACCTCAAGCAGCACAAACCCCGCTCCAAGGTGCTGATCCTCGACGCCAAGGATCACTTCTCCAAGCAGACCCTGTTCCAGGACGCCTGGGACGAATTCTATCCCGACATCATCGAATGGGTGCCCGGCTCACAGGACGGCAAGGTCACCGCCGTGGACCCGAAGCGCATGACGGTGATGGCCGGTGACGAAAAGATCAAGGCGGACGTGGCCAACATCATCCCACCGCAGCTGGCCGGTGACATCGCCCACCGCTCCGGGCTCACCAACGACAAGGGCTGGTGCCCGGTGAACCAGAAGACCTTCGAGTCGACGATCTACAAGAACGTGCACGTCATCGGCGACGCCAGCATCGCCGGCAAGATGCCCAAATCCGGCTTCGCCGCCAGCAGCCAGGGCAAGGTCTGCGCCGCCGAGATCGTCGCCGCCCTGCACGGTGATACGGTGGGCACCTCCTCCTGGGTGAATACCTGCTACAGCCTGATCACGCCCGATTACGGCATCTCCGTGGCCGCCGTGTATCGCCTCGGCGACGAGGGCATCGTCGGCGTCAAGGGCGCCGGCGGCGTCGGCCCGCGTGACGCGCCGCGCTCGACCCGGCGCATGGAGGCCATCTATGCCGAGGGCTGGTACCAGTCCATCATGGCCGACATTTTTGGTTAGACAGGGAGCGACCAGGCGGCGACACGGGATGTGGAATCGACCACGAGATTCAACGCAAAGAACGCCAAGGCGCAGAGAACGCAAAGGAAACCCTTTCAATAAATCTTTGCGTCCTCTGCGCCTCCGCGAACTCTGCGTTTCATGCCATTCCCGGCGACAACCCCGGATTTCACGTCGCCTTATTCCGGTCTATATCGCTGGATCGCACTAACAGTGAACGCCCGCAGAAAGGGCGCCACATGCAGTAACGCCCGGAAATACCAGGATGTGCGCGATTTTTGATCTGTTTTTTTCTGCAACTAACGGGTTGATACTGCTTCGCGGCTGAAGCCGCCCCCATATCAAAGTAGACATTTCTAGTTATGCTTCTCTGCGATGCAACACCAAGATCAAATGTGAATCGGCCGTCCATCCACCGCCAGGGCGGCCTCGTGGATAGCCTCGGAAAGGGTGGGATGGGCGTGAATGATGCGCGCCAGATCTTCGGCGGAGGCGGAAAACTCCATCGCCACCACCGCTTCGCCGATGAGTTCCGAGGCATTGGCGCCATAGATGTGCACGCCGAGGATGCGATCCGTGCGCGCCTCACTGAGGATCTTCACCATCCCCTGGGTATCGCCGGCGGCATGGGCGCGGCCATTGGCGAGAAAGGGAAACACACCTGACCTGAAATCGATGCCGTCGGCCCGCAGCTGTTCGCTGTTGCGGCCCACCCAGGCAATCTCCGGCCAGGTATAGATGACGAAGGGGATGGTGGCGTAATTCACCTCGGGCTGCTGGCCGGCGATGCGCTCGGCCACCGCCACGCCCTCCTCCGCGGCCTTGTGCGCCAGCATCGGGCCACGTACCACATCGCCGATGGCGTACACCCCCGGCAGGTTGGTGCGGCAGGCGCCGTCCACGGCAATGAAGCCGCGCCCATCCAGTTTCAGGCCGATGTCCTCGGCGCCGATGTCGCCGGTATTGGGCCGCCGCCCGGCGGCCACCAGCAGGCGGTCTACTTGCAGTTTGTGTTCGCCGTCGCCATCCGCATAGGTGACGGTGATCAGCTTGGCGCTCTTCTTCACCGCCACCAGTTTCGCCCCCAGGCGGATGTCCAGCCCTTCGGCGGTCATGTCCTGTTGCACGGCGCCGGCGATCTGCCGATCGACATTGGCGAGGAACTGCGCGCCGCGCACCAGCAGCGTGGTCTTGGCGCCCAGCCGCGACCACACGCTGCCCAGCTCCAGGCCGATGACGCCACCGCCGATCACGCCCAGGCGCTTGGGCACGGCATCGAAGGCCAAGGCGCCGGTGGAATCGACGATACGCTCGCCATCGAAGGGCGCCTCCGCCAGTTCCACGGGCGTGGAACCGGTGGCGACGATGATGTGTTCTGCGCTGTATGTCTGCTCGTCGGCCGCGTCGGCGGCGGTCACGCGCACATGCCGCCGGGCCTGCAGGCAGCCTCGGCCCTGGATGTGCGTGACCTTGTGCTTGGCGAACAACAGGGCAATGCCACCGGTGAGGGTCTTCACCACCTGCTGCTTGCGCTGCTGCATGGCATCGACGTCGATCCGCACCTCGCCGGTGCGGATGCCATGGGCGGGGAACTCGTGCCGGGCGCGATAGAAATGATGCGAGGTTTCCAGCAGGGCCTTGGAGGGAATGCAGCCGACATTGAGGCACACGCCGCCGAGCGAGGGCTTGCCCTTGTCGTCCACGCGCTCGTCGATGCAGGCCGTCTTCAGGCCCAGCTGCGCACAGCGGATGGCCGCCACGTAACCACCGGGCCCACCGCCGAGAACAATTACGTCAAAGTCCGCCATCGCTGAACTCCTTCTTTTGCGCCGTTATGGCATAACAGTAAAAAGAAATCTTTTTGTGCTCTTCGGGCAAGACCCCGCGCACCTGTTCTTGCTCACCACAGAGGCACAGAGCTCACAGAGGAAGCCGTATGGCGATTCATGCGCACAGCATATGATGAAACTGCTCGACGGTTGGAAAGGAAGAGCTTTTTTGGTCATTTTCCACCGCCATATTCAACCAATGCATCCCCTGTGTTCTCTGTGCCTCTGTGGCAAACAATCACAGCTCCAACAGCATCCGCGCCGGGTCTTCCAGGGCGTCCTTGACCGCCACCAGGAACAGCACTGCGTCCTTGCCGTCGATGATACGATGATCATAGGACAAGGCAAGGTACATGATGGGGCGGATGACGATCTCGCCGTTTTCCACCACCGGCCGCTCCTGGATCTTGTGCATGCCGAGGATGGCGCTCTGCGGCGGGTTGAGGATCGGCGTCGACAGCAGGGAACCAAACACGCCGCCGTTGGTGATGCTGAAGGTGCCGCCGGTCAGCTCGTCTAACGTCAATTTGCCGTCCTGGGCGCGCTGCCCGAAGTCGCGGATGGTCGCCTCGATCTCGGCAAAGCCCATCTGCTCGGCGTCGCGCAGGATCGGCACCACCAGTCCGCGCGGCGAGCCGACGGCGATGCCGATGTCGTAATAGCCGTGGTAGACGATGTCCTGGCCATCCAGCGAGGCGTTGATCACCGGGAACTGTTTCAGCGCCTCCACCACCGCGCGGGTGAAGAAGGACATGAAGCCCAGGCGCGTGCCGTGCTTTTTCTCGAAGCTGTCCTTGTAACGGCTGCGCAGGTCCATCACCGGTTTCATGTTGACTTCGTTGAAGGTGGTGAGGATGGCGGCGGTGTTCTGCGCCTCTTTCAGGCGCTCGGCGACGCGCGCGCGCAGGCGGCTCATGGGCACGCGCTTTTCGAGGCGGCCGTCCGCCGTGGCCGTGGCGCTGGCCTGCGGGGCCGGCGCTTCGGCGACGGGCTGCGGTCGGCCGCTCTTGCCACCGCGGGCATTGAGGTATTCGAGGATGTCGGCCTTGGTGATGCGGTTGTCGCGGCCGGTGCCGTGGATGCGCGCCGGATCGAGGTTGTTTTCCACCACCAGCTTGCGCGCCGCCGGGCTGAGGGACACCACGTCCGCCGGCGCAGGCGTTGTCTTCGTGGCCGGCGCGTTCTGCGCCGTTTCCGCCGGCGCCGCCGGTGTGGCCGCCTCGCCTTCGCTGTCGATGATGGCGATGACCTCTTCGCTGTTCACCACGTCGCCATCGCCGTGGGTGATTTCCTGCAACACGCCATCGGCGGGGGCGGTCACTTCCAGCACCACCTTGTCGGTTTCGATGTCCACCAGGGTTTCATCGCGCTTCACCGCCTCGCCCGGCTGCTTGTGCCAGCTGAGCAGGGTCGCCTCGGCCACCGATTCCGACAGGGCCGGCACTTTCACTTCGATCTTCATTCAGCGTCCTCCATGGCGCGCCCGAGCGCCGTGTCCACCAGTTCGTGCAACTGCTCGATATGTTTGCGGTAACAACCCACCGCCGGCGAGGCCGAGGCCGGCCGGCCGGCGTAGAGCAGGTTCTGTTCGTCGCGTTTGCTGTCGCGCAACATGGGCCAGATGTACTGCCAGGCGCCCTGGTTCTGTGGCTCTTCCTGGCACCAGACCACCTCGCCGGCGTTCACATAACGATCCAGCTCGGCGCAGAAGGCTTCGGTGGGAAAGGGATAGAACTGTTCGATGCGAATGATCGCCACATCATCCATTTTCCGTTTGCGCCGCGCGTCCAGCAGATCATAGAACACCTTGCCGCTGCACACGATCACCCGCCGCGCCTGTGCCGGATCGTCCATGTCCGGGTCGCCGATCACCAGGCGAAAGCCGCCCTCGCTGAGATCGGCGAGCTGTGAGGTGGACAGCTTGTGGCGCAGCAGGCTCTTGGGGGTCATGACGATCAGCGGCGTGCGCAGCTTGCGCTTCATCTGCCGCCGCAACAGGTGAAACATCTGCGCCGGTTCGCTGGGCATGCACACCTGTACATTGTCTTCCGCGCACAACTGCAAGTAGCGCTCCAGGCGCGCCGAGGAATGTTCCGGCCCCTGGCCATCGAAGCCATGCGGCAGGAACATCACCAGGCCGCTGAGACGCCCCCACTTGGCGGCGCCGGAGGTGATGAACTGGTCGATCACCACCTGCGCGCCGTTGGCGAAGTCGCCGAACTGTGCCTCCCAGATGTTCAGCCCGTAGGGCGCGGCGGTGCTGTAGCCGTATTCGAAGCCCAGTACCGCCTCCTCGGAGAGCAGCGAGTCGATGACCACGCAGTCCGGCTGGCCTTCGTAGAGATGCTGCAGGGGCACATAACTGTCGCCGGTCTGCTGATCGTGGAGAATGGCGTGGCGGTGAAAGAAGGTGCCGCGGCCGCTGTCCTGGCCGGACAGGCGCACCGGCACGCCGTCCTCCAGCAGGGTGGCATAGGCCAGGGTTTCGGCGAAGCCCCAGTCCATGGGCAGCTCGCCGCGGGCCATCTTTGCGCGGTCGTCGAGGATGCGCCGCACCTGCTTGTGCAGCACCAGGCTCTCCGGCAGGTGGTTGAGCCGGGCGATCAGCGCCTCGACCCGGTCGGCGTCGACGCAGGTATCCACCTCCTCGTCCCAGCGGCCGTCCAGATAGGGCCGCCAGTCCACCCAGTAGGGCTTGTCGAAGGCCTCCGTGACGATGCACGGGGCCACGGTCTCGCCGGCGTCGAGGCGTTCGCGGTACTGCCGCGCCAGGGCGTCGATGTCGTCTTCCGTCATCACCCCCTGGTCCACCAGCAGATCGGCATAGAGCTGGCCGACGCGCGCATGGTTGCGGATTTTTTTGTACATCATGGGCTGGGTGGCCGCCGGCTCGTCGGCCTCGCTGTGGCCGTGGCGGCGGTAGCAGACCAGGTCAACCACCACGTCCTTGCGGTACACCATGCGGAAGTCCAGGGCGATGCGCATGGCGCGCGCCACCGCCTCCGGATCGTCGCCGTTGACGTGCAGGATGGGCGCCTGGATCATGCGCGCCACTTCCGTGCAGTAGGTGGTGGAGCGGGAGTCCAGCGGGTTGCTGGTGGTGAAACCGATCTGGTTGTTGATGATGATGTGCACGGTGCCGCCGATGCGGAAACCGCGCGCCTGCGACATGTTGAAGTTTTCCATCACCACGCCCTGCCCGGAGAAGGCGGCATCGCCGTGGATCAGCACCGGCAGCACGCTGCCGCCGGTAACGTCCTTGCGGCGATGCTGGCGCGCGCGCACCGAGCCACCCACCACCGGGTCGACGATCTCCAGGTGCGAGGGATTGAACAGCAGGGCGAAATGCACGATGCCGCCCGGGGTCTGGATGTCGGAGGAGAAGCCCTGGTGGTATTTCACGTCGCCGGAGCCGTTCTTCGCCGCGCCGGCGGACTTGCCCTCGAATTCCTCGAACAGGTCGGCCGGGGCCTTGCCGAGAATATTGGTCAACACATTGAGGCGGCCACGATGGGCCATGCCCAGCACCACCTCGCTGACGCCCTGCTCGCCGGCCTGCTGCACCAGCTGATGCAGCATCGGGATCAGACACTCGGCACCCTCCAGGGAAAAGCGCTTCTGCCCCACATAGCGGGTGTGCAGGTATTTCTCGAATTCGCCGGCGGCAACGATGCGTTCCATGATTTCGCGCTGCGTGTCTTCCGGCAGCAGGGTATTGGCCTCCGGCCCCTCCAGGCGCTGTTGCAGCCAGCGTTTTTCCTGGGTGTCGGTGATGTGCATGTACTCGACACCCAGGTGTCCGCAATAGGTGCGCTTGAGGCTGCGCAGGATGTCGCGCAGCGGGGCGCGCTCCGGGCCGACCAGGGAGCCGGTATTGAACTCCCGGTCCATGTCATCGTCATCGAGCTTGTGGAAGGCCGGGTGCAGTTCCGGCACCAGAATCTTTTCGCGCAGGTGCAGCGGATCGAGGTCGGCATTCTGGTGGCCGCGAAAACGGTAGGCATTGATCAGTTGCAGCACCGCCACCTGCTTGGCGTCGACACAGGTGGCGCTCGGCGGAGGCGCGGCCGCGTATGACGGGTGTGGCCGGCGGGCAAGACGCGCGAACTCCTCGCGGATCATGGCCTGATCCGGCGCCGTCTCGGGCGCCAGTCCCTGTGCCTGCAACTCACGAAAGAAATCGCGCCAGTCCTCGCTGACGGCGTCCGGATCGAGCAGGTACCGGGTATAGAGCGCCTCGACGAAGGGCGCATTGGCACTGTATAAATAGCTGTTTTCGGAAAGGTCTTTCATCATCACTCTGGATGGCATTGTTGTGGTTGAGCCCAACGGGTTATGGGCAGTTCATGGATAGCTGACCTATCGGCATGGGCCATTGAAGCTTTACTCGCGGGAAGGCCGGCGTTTCCAGCAATTGTCCGCAGGGGCGGACCCGTGGGCCGCGATGGTTTTTCCACCCTTGGCATCGCGGCCCAAGGGTCCGCTCCCACAACACGGTATCTCGTCTGCCCGCCTAAAGCGCCTACTTTTGGTGGTGCTGCGGGGTGCTTTTTGTGTGATTAGAAATGCCGCGACAATTGCAGCACCGCCCCACCCCGTAGAAGTAGCACATCGACCCGCGTGACGCCATCCGCCAATACCCCTTCGCGCAAGAAGGCATCATTGACGAAGGCGGCGACGAAATTGCCCAGCGCCGCGCCGGCCAGCACATCGGAGGGATAGTGAACCCCGGCCTCCACCCGCGCCCAGGCGGTGGCGGCGGCCAGGGAAACGGCGCCCGCATCGAGCAGCAGGCGCGTCGACGCCGGCAGGTCCAGGCGGGCGAGGTTGCGCCGTGTCAGGGTGGCGCCGGCAAAGGCGGCCGAGGCATGGCCGGAGGGAAAACTGAGGGTATCGGAATCATCGGGCCGTGCGCGGCCCACGCCAACCTTGATCAGCTGTGTCGCCGTGGCGGTGGCGACCACCGCCCCCAGTTGGACGGCCGGCCGCTGGCCTTGCGCGGCGCCTTCGCTGTCCCCGGGCGGCCACAGCGAGCTGGCGAAGGCGGCGCCGAGGGAGGTGTACAACAGTGCATCGCTGGCCCGGCGGGCCGCCGCCGTGGAGGCGAACACGGGCTGCTCGCGCCGCGCCCAGTCCGACCACACCCGGTCCCGGTCGCTGACGAGGATCAGGGTGGCGCCGGCGGCCGGCAGCCAGGTGTTGGGATCGGTGGCCGCGCCCAGGGCCGCCCGTTTCATCTCCGCCACCGACGGCGTCGGCATCGACGGCAGACTGCCGCAACCCTGCAGCCCCATCAACAACAGGCCGGCACAGGCCAGCCGTCGCCATCCCCCGCGCCCACCCTTGCCGGCCCCGCTCATCCCCCTTCAGCCCAGCGCCGGTTTCTTGATGGCATGAGACACCCGCTGGCGGGCGATGCGCGACAACAGGCCGCCCAGCCGGACCGGGTCCAGCGGCTTGTATAACAGGCTGTAGGCGGTGTTGCGTATTGCCTCCCGGGCCAGTTGCTCGGACTCCGCGCCGCTGCTGCTGAGCATCACCACCACCGCCTCCGGGGCAAGCTTGCGCAGCGCCAGGTACAATTGCAGGCCGTTCATCTCCGGCAGCAGCACATCGATGAGGATGATGTCGAAATGGATCTGTTCCGCCAGTTCCAGCGCATCACGGGGCGATCCACTCGTGGTTACCCGATAACCCTGTGGCCGCAGCGCGGCGCGCACCACCTGGCTGATATCGCCGTCGGCACTGACCACCAGCACAGCGGTATCGTGCACATCCTCGATCAGGTCGATGACATTCTCGATATCCAATGGCTTGGATAGAAAGGCCACCGCGCCCTCTTCCAGTGCGGTCTGCTTGAGGTCGTCGCGCCCATAGGCGCTCATCATCACCACGCGCAGGTCCTGGCGCTGGCGGCGGATGCGGCGAAAGGTCTCCACGCCATCGATACCCGGCACCCGCACATCCAGCAGCACCACGCTGTAGGCATGGCGCGCGCACATGGCCACCGCGGTCAGGCCATCGGCGGCGGTGTCCACGGCAAAACCCTCGTCGCGGAGAATGTCGGACAGGGTGGTGCGCATGTGGGTTTCGTCATCGACAATCAAGACACGTTTTGCGGATGTCGCCAAGAGAGACTCCTTGTTGGCTTCCTGTTTATGGCTTCTTGTTGCTTGTTTCATCGGCTCGGGGGGTTCATTGCGAATCATCATGCGCCACGCGGTTCGGCAGCTGAACACGGAAACAGGCGCCACGCAATTCCCCCGCCACCAGGCTCAACTCTCCACCGAGCCGGCGCACCATGTCGCGGGCGATCCACAGCCCCAGGCCATTGCCCCTGGGCTTGGTGGTGAACAGCGGCTCGAACAGCCGCGCACCATCGTCCTCGCAGACGCCCTCGCCGCTGTCCGACAATTGCAGATCGATACCGCCGCCGGACACGCGCGCGCGCAAGAGGATCTCCCCCTCACCGGAAATGGCCTGCACGGCGTTGACCAGCAGATTGCGCAACACCTGACCCAGCAGCTGAGGGTCCGTGTACAACGTGAAGGGCGTCTGCGCGGGCCGGTAGCGCCAGCTGATACGCGCAGGCAGGGCGATGTCCGACAGCACCTTCTGCAACAGCCGCTCGAGATCGACCGCCTGGTATTCCGGCGGCTGAACCCGCGAGGCGGTGAGTAGGTCGTCGATGATACGGTTCGAGGCCGCCAGCTCGGATTCGATAATGTCGAGATATTCCCCGGCCTTCGCATCCAGCCCGCCCGCACCAGCCAGCCGACGGCGCAGAAAATAGACCGCGTTGTGAATCACCGACAAGGGGTTGCGCAGCTCGTGGCTGACCGTGGCCGTCAACTGTCCCAGCGTCACCAGGCGCTCGCGCAGCAACAGATGATCCTGCGCCTCGGCAGCCCTCCCATCGACCTCTTTGGCGTCATGCATGCGGCCGTCCCGCCTCCCTGATGGATGTTCCGAAAATATCTGATGCAGCCAAACGTCCCCGGCGCACGGCACCGTTTCCGGGGCCAACCTTAGCAGATCCGGCCCCGCAACCCCACCGAAACCGGCCGCCAATGACCGCCATAAACACTTGGTTTTACTAATGAATTCAAGACGCGCGGGGTTCCGCCCGCCCTGAATGGTGAATATCTTCTTGATTATTCATCATTCACCGCCTACAGTTTCACGGCATGAATGCACGCACCGCCGCCAGCACACCCGATGTCCGCGAACAGATCCTCGCCGCCGCCTTCGAGCGCTTCGTGCGCTTTGGCTACAACAAGACCACGATGGCCGAAATCGCCGGCGACTGCGGCATGTCCGCCGCCAACATCTACCGTTATTTCGACAGCAAGCTCGACATCGGCGCCCAACTCGCCAGCCAGTGTCTGGCGCAGCTGGTGGCGCTACAGGGCGAGATTGTCGCCCGCAAACAGGCCAGCGCCAGCGAGCGCCTGCGCGAGCTGGTGTTCGCCACGCTGCGCTACACGCATGACCAGTGGCTGGACACGCCACTGGTCAACGAGCTGGTCACCGCCCTCTGCGGCGAGCGCATGGACATCGTCGAGACCCACAAACAACAGGAACGCGCCGTGTTCATCGCGCTGCTGGAAGACGGCAACGCCAGTGGCGAATTCCGGGTCGCCGATCCGCAGGACACCGCGGCCGCCCTGCAGACCGCCATGACCCTGTTCAGCATGCCGCTGCTGATGCCCGCCTACCCCCGCGAAATCTTCGAGGAAAAGGCCGAATCGCTGGTGCGCCTGCTGCTCACCGGGCTGCTCGCACCAGAACAGAAAACCGCCAACTGATCCCGTCAGACAAGGAAGCCACGCATGAATGCCCCGACGCGCGTTACCCGCTATGCCCAATGGGTCGTCAGCCACCCCTGGTGGGTGATCCTGGCCAGCGTGCTGCTGGTGATGGCGGCGGCCAGCGGTGGTCGCCTCCTCGGCTTCACCACCGATTACCGCGTCTTCTTCAGCCCCGACAACCCGCAGATGCTGGCCTTCGATGCGCTGGAAAACACCTACACCAAGAACGACAACGTGATGTTCATCCTGGTGCCCAGGGATGGCGACGCCTTCAGCGAACAGACCCTGGCGGCAGTGAAGACCCTGACCGAAAAGGCCTGGCAGACGCCCTATTCCATCCGCGTCGATTCCCTTTCCAACTTCCAGCACACCGAGGCGGTGGAAGACGACCTGTCGGTGCACGACCTGGTGGACGAAGAACTGACCCTGGACGAGGCCGCCCGCCAGCGCATCAAGTCCATCGCCCTGCACGAGCCCATCCTGCTCGACAAGCTGGTGCCCGAACGCGCCCACGTCACCGGCGTCAACGTCACCGTGCAACTACCGGGCAAGGACCTCGGCGAAGTGCCGGAGATCGTCGCCTTCGCGCGCGGCCTGGTGGAAGAAATGCACGCCCTCTATCCGGATATAGAGATCCGTCTGTCCGGCATGGTGATGATGAACAACGCCTTCTCCGAGGCCTCCCAGGGCGACATGCAGACCCTGGTGCCACTCAGCTTCCTGCTCATGCTGGTGACCCTGGCGCTGCTCACGCGCAGCGTCAGCGCCACCGTGGCAACCCTGTTCGTGATCCTCTTTTCCATCCTCACGGCGATGGGCCTGGGCGGTTATCTCGGCTTTCCCATCACCCCGCCCTCGGCCTCGGCGCCGACCATCATCCTCACCGTCGCCATCGCCAACGCGGTGCACATCATCGTCGCCTTCCTGCACGAAATGCGCCTGGGCCGGGAAAAACGCCAGGCCCTGGTGGAAAGCCTGCGCATCAACATGCAGCCGGTGTTCCTCGCCAGCATCACCACCGCGCTGGGCTTCCTCAGCATGAACTTCTCCGAGGTACCGCCCTTCCAGCACCTCGGCAACCTGGTGGCCATGGGCGTGGTCGCCTCCTTCATCTTCGCCGTCGCCTTCCTGCCGGCGGCGCTCAGCCTGCTACCGGTGCGGGTAAAACAGATCGGCAACGACGACAGCCACCTCATGTACCGCTTCGGCGACTTCGTGGTGCGCCGCCGCACGCCCCTGATGTGGGGCATGGCCACGGTCATCGTGATCCTGGTCGCCGCGGTGCCGCGCAACGAACTCAACGACGTGTTCGTGCACTATTTCGACGACAGCGTGCCGTTCCGCCAGGACGCCGACTTCATGACCGAAAACCTCAGCGGCCTGTACATCATCGACTACTCGCTGGATTCGGGCGAGCCCGGCGGCATCAGCGACCCGCAGTTCCTGCGCGAGGTCGCCGCCTTCGCCGACTGGTATCGCGCCCAGCCGGAAACCATCCACGTCAACAGTTTCAGCGACATCATGCTGCGCCTCAACAAGAACATGCACGGCGACGACCCGGCGTGGTACAAACTGCCCGAAGAGCGCGACATGGCGGCACAATACTTATTGTTATACGAGATGTCCCTGCCCTACGGACTGGACCTCAACAACCAGATCAACATCGACAAATCCGCCACCCGCTTCACCGCCACCCTGCAGACCCTGTCCACCAACGACCTGCTGGCGCTGGAGGAACGCGCCCGCCTCTGGCTGGCGCAGAACGCCCCGCACATCGCCAACGCCGAAGGCACCGGCACCTCGATCATGTTCGC
>Ga0256839_1004445_pt1 | contig 13691 bp, 8 predicted proteins | sample 354166metaG_FD_185968 | JGI IMG/M metagenome (GOLD analysis project Ga0256839, IMG submission 185968) | Hydrothermal vent microbial communities from Mid Atlantic Ridge, Atlantic Ocean - 354-166 | ecosystem: Environmental > Aquatic > Marine > Hydrothermal vents | place: Atlantic Ocean: Mid... | reverse complement strand
GCCTTGAGGGCGTCGATCTCGGCGACGAATTCGCCCAGTTCCGCCTCGCTCACCGAGCCGGAGGTGTCCAGCACCACCGCCACGTCGATCTGGGCGCTGCGCAGGCTGGGGTAGATCACCGGGTCGCCGCGCCGCGTGGAGGGGCGCGAGAAGCTGTAGTCGTCGCGCGCCACGTTGGAGACGTGGTGCGCCAGCAGGCTGCGCCAGGGCAGTTGCGGCTGCAGCAGGTGGTCGATGAGGCGCTTCATGTTGTCGCCCAGGCGGCCCGCCTGCAGGGCCATCTGCGCGGCGCCCGCCAGGCGCTGCTGCCACTGCGCGGCGAGGGCGTCGCGCTCGGGCATGCTCAGCGGCGGGGGCTGGCCGGCGCCACGGCCCTCGCGCTCCCGCGGCTGGCCGCCCCCGCCGCCCTGACCGCTCTTCTGGGTCTGCTCGCCGCGCCCCTGTTCGGGGTCGTCCTGCGGGGGCGGCGGCGGGTCGGGGTTCTCCTCGCCCGTGCCCTGGCCCCGGTCGGCCTGGTCCTGCTCGTCGTAGACGTGCCGGTCCATGGGCTCGTCATCGTCGTTGGGCTCGATGAAGGGGTAGATCTCCTCGGCGGTCATGCCCTCGAAGCCCATGTCCACCAGGGCCCCGGGCGGGGCCTGCAGGCCGTCGGCCACCAGCAGGGCGTTGACCGCCAGGTCCGAGGCCAGGTCCCAGCGCCGGCGGTTGCGGTGGCCGCGGCGGGCGAAGTGCGACAGGGCGCAGTGCAGGGCCTCGTGGGCCAGCACGAATTGCAGGTGGGTGGGCGACAGGGAGGCGATGAACGCGGGGTTGTAGTAGAAGCGGCGCGCGTCGGTGGCGGTGGTGGGGCACCACTGCGGGTCGGCGGCCTGCAGCGGCAGGCGCAGCACCAGGGCGCCGAGGAAGGGGCGATCCAGGATCAAGCGGGTGCGCGCGGCGCTGAGGCGGGTTTCGATGGGGTCGGTGGACATGGTGGTTGTCGGGTCACTGGCGCCTGGAATGGATCATCATGGGTCCCTGTCCGCGAATGAACGCCAATGCACGCGAATGAAAAACGGCGGGCTTGTTCCTGGAAACCCGGGATCTGGCACGAGTTCCCCCCGGGTTTCGTTTCACTCAACCCAGGCTACCGGTCTTCATTTCATGCCATTCGCGTTGATTGGCGAACGCCTCAATCGAACAACATCACGTCGGCGATGGCGTTGGCCCAGGCCTCGAACTCGGGCACCGCGAACAGCTCCTCGCCGATGGCGCGGTGCATGTCGGAGACCAGCATCACGCCCATCTCGCGGGACGGGAAGCGCGCCGCGTAGTCGAGGATGCGGCCGTATACGGTGGCCGCCTCGTCGCTGCCGCGGGCGCGGATGGCGTGCCCCACCAGGGCCGAGGCCACGGCGTATTGCAGGTCGGTCTCCGTGGGCACCGGCACCGCCTCGCCGCGCACGATGGCGTCCAGGTCCGGCAGCTTGTCGAGGTTCTGCACGAAGGCGTGCAGCTCGACGCCGGCGGCGGGGCCGACGCAGGCCTGCAGGGTGCCGGCCAGCAGCGACGGCTGGCCGGCGAATTTCTGCAGGGCGCGGTGGGCGAACTCCCAGGAGCGCGGCGAGGGGAAGGCCACCGGGTTGTGCGCGGGGTCGAAGTCGAACAACAGCTCGGGACGGAAGCGCAGGAAGGCGATCACCCGCTCGTCGATGCCGTGGGCGTAGGCCCAGGCCACCCAGTCGTCCAGGTGCACCTCCACCTCGAAGTGGGAGAAGCGGTTGGCCAGCGGCGCGGGCATGGAATAGGTCACGCCGCGGTCGCCCTGGCGGTTGCCGGCGGCGAAGATGGCCCAGCCGTCGGGCACCCGGTAGTCGCCCAGACGGCGGTCGAGGATCAGCTGGTAGGCGGCGGCGGAGACGCTGGGCGGGGCGGCGTTGATCTCGTCGAGGAACAGCAGGCCGCGCTCGCCGTGGCGCGCGGCGTCCGGCAGCATGGCCGGCGGCGCCCAGTCCACCCGCTCGCCGTTGCGGAAGGGGATGCCGCGCAGGTCCGAGGGCTCCATCTGCGACAGGCGGATGTCGATCACCGGCACCCCGTGGCGCTCGCCCACCTGGGCCACCATCTGCGACTTGCCCACCCCCGGCGGGCCCCAAAGCATCACCGGGGTGTGATGCCCTTCGAGGGTGCTGTGGAATTCGGTATCGAGGATCTGGCGCAGCAGTGCGGGGCGCATGGTCGGCCTTGGCGATGGATGAAACGGCGGGGAGCGTGGCGCGCGGGTCACGATCCCGAGTGGTGAACCATGTTATCCACAAAGCGCGGATGGCCGAATATCCCAAAGGGGGAAGCGTGGGCCGTCAGTCGTGGGCCGGGCCGGACTCCTGGCTGGCGGCCTGGCTGGCGGGGTGTCTCAGCAGGCTGGCCTTGATGTCGAGGATGTCCACCAGATCCAGATCCTTCAGCTTGCCCTCCTTGTAGATGCCCTGGAGCTTCATCACCAGGCGGCCGCCGGTGTTGCGATACATGCTGCCGTCCAGTTCAAAGACTTTCGGCTGATGCTCGGTGCCGAGGTCGAAGCGCAGGGTCAGGCGGCGGAATTCGCTGAGTCTGTCCAGTTCCTCGCTGGTTTCGTCGAGGTTGAGCTGCACCGACTGTTCGGCGAAATCCCGCAGGGTGCAGGCATAGGTGCCGCCGTCGCGCAGACTGAGGGTGGCGGGCAGGCGGGTGTTGACACGGTAATGGCGGCGCTGGTCGGTGAGCGTCAGGCTGCTCGGCACGACATCCAGCACCACCACCTGATGACCGGCATAGATGCCGTCGTTCACCGGCATGACCTTGTGCACCAGGCTGTCGAGGTGACAGAGAACGCCCTCATCGGAATTGGCGGTGAGGGTGATGGTGTTGTGGCGGCGGAAGGGGCCGCGCGGGCCGAGTTCGGCGCGGCGCACGTAGTCGCGCTTGTTGTCGTCGTCGGGGTTGAAGGGGATCAGCAGGCTGAAGCTTTCCAGCTCGGTGATCAGGGTGTGCTCCTCGCCGTCGAACAGGCGCAACACGCCCGGCGTGCTGCGGATGTCCATCGGCGAATAGATGAAAAGGCCGTTGATGGCGTAGCCGAGGATAATGGTGTCGAGGGCGCAGTCCTTCTGGTATTCGGGGTAATAGCGCACCTTCTCGCCGATGGGATAGTGCTGGATCAGTTCATTGATCTTGGGCAGTTCCAGCGGCTCGTCCACCATGGAGAGGCGCTGCCCACTGGCGGGCGCGCCCTTGTCGGTGCTGAAGACCTTTTTGATGAATTTGACCATGGGCCTGACGGGTTTCCGTTGGCAGGGGGCTTTTCGACGGCAATTTGCAAGAAGTTTGCAAGAAATGTGCCGGGTTGGAGCAATGGTCGCAAGTGACGATGGGCGAAGGTGGAGGCAAGAGGAACCGCTCGGCGGCCGAGCGCGGTGCCACAAACCAAAATGTGGGAGCGGCTTCAGCCGCGAAGGTTTTTCTTGCTCTCATTCGCGGCTGAAGCCGCTCCCACACTTTCTTGCCCATCCCTGCGCGCCCACTAGGAGTCTGTCGGATTTGGGCAATCGTAGCGAGCATGGTGGGAGAGCGCGTCAAAATGTTACCGATTTTGAGGCGAATAGTGGTTCTATTTAACGAAAAATCGGGAATATTTTGGCCGCTCTCCCACCAGCGCAGTAGATTGTTCCCAAACCCGACAGACTCCTAGCCCACCGCCACGCGGGCGTTGCGGAACAGGCGTAGCCAGGGGCCGTCCTCGCCCCAGTCTTCCGGGGCCCAGGAGAACTGCACGGTGCGGAACACCCGCTCCGGGTGGGGCATCATGATGGTGAAGCGGCCGTCGGCGTTGCACAGGCCGGTGATGCCTTCGGGCGAGCCGTTGGGGTTGGCGGGGTAGCTCTCGGTGGCGCGGCCGTGGTTGTCCACGTAGCGCAGCGCCAGCAATCCGGCGTCGCGCGCCGATTGTTCGCCGCCGCTGCGGGCGAAACTGGCGCGGCCCTCGCCGTGGGCCACGGCAATGGGCAGCCGTGAGCCGGCCATGCCCTGCAGGAACAGGGAGGGCGAGTCCAGCACCTCCACCAGCGACAGGCGCGCCTCGAACTGCTCCGACAGGTTGCGCTCGAAGTGTGGCCAGGCGGCGGCGCCGGGGATCAGCTCGTGCAGGTTGGACATCATCTGGCAGCCGTTGCACACCCCCAGGCCGAAGCTGTCGCCGCGCCGGAAGAAGGCCTCGAACTCGTCGCGGGCGCGGGCGTTGAACAGGATGGACTTGGCCCAGCCCTCGCCGGCGCCCAGCACGTCGCCGTAGGAGAAGCCGCCGCAGGCCACCAGGCCGTGGAAGTCGGCCAGCGACACGCGCCCGTCGATGAGGTCGCTCATGTGCACGTCCACCGCCTCGAAGCCGGCGCGGTCGAAGGCGGCGGCCATCTCCAGCTGGCCGTTGACGCCCTGCTCGCGCAGCACCGCCACGCGCGGCCGCGCGCCGCGCTGCACGAAGGGCGCGCTGACGTCGTCCTGTGGATCGAAACTGAGCACGGCGTTGAGGCCGGGGTCGGCGGGGTCGAGCCGCGCGGCCTGTTCCTGCTCGGCGCAGGCGGGGTTGTCGCGCAGGCGCTGCATCTGGAAGGTGGTCTCGGACCAGGCCGCGCGGAACGCCCGGCGGTCGGCGCCGAGGAACTCGCGGCCGTCGAAATGAAAGCGGATGCGGTCGTCCTCGGTGGGGGTGCCGATGACGTGGCTGTGACGCCCCAGACCGGCCTCGCGCAGGCGCTCCAGCACCTCGTCCACGTCGCCGTGGCGCACCTGGATCACCGCCCCCGGCTCCTCGCTGAACAGGCTGGCCAGGGGGTCGTCGCCGAGGTCGTCGAGCAGCACGCTGAGGCCGCAGCCGCCGGCGAAGGCCATCTCGCACAGGGTGGCGAACAGGCCGCCGTCGGAGCGGTCGTGGTAGGCCAGCAGCAGGCCGTCCGCGTTGAGCGCCTGGATCACCGCGAAGAAGGCCTTGAGGGCCTGCGGGTCGTCCAGGTCGGCGGGATGGTGGCCCACCTGCTTGTACACCTGGGCCAGGGCCGAGCCGGCCAGGCGGTTGGCGCCCTTGCCCAGGTCGATGAGGATCAGGTCGTCGTCGATGTCGCTGCGCAGCTGCGGGGTGAGGGTGTCGCGCACGTCGAGCACCGGGGCGAAGGCCGTGATCACCAGCGACAGTGGCGCGGTCACGGCCTTTTCTTCCGCGTGGCCGTCCTCGCGCCACACGGTCTTCATGGACATGGAGTCCTTGCCCACCGGGATGCCGATGCCCAGCGCCGGGCACAGCTCCAGGCCCACCGCGCGCACCGCGTCGAACAGGCCGGCGTCCTCGCCGGGGTGGCCGGCGGGGGCCATCCAGTTGGCGGACAGCTTGAGATCACCGAGCCGCTCGATGCGCGCGGCGGCGATGTTGGTGACCGCCTCGGCCACCGCCATGCGCGCCGAGGCGGCGTGGTGCACCAGGGCGATGGGGGTGCGCTCGCCCATCGCCATGGCCTCGCCGGTGTAGCCGCGGTAGTCGGTGGCGGTGACGGCCACGTCGGCCACCGGCACCTGCCAGGGGCCCACCAGCTGGTCGCGCGCCACCAGGCCGGTGACGCTGCGGTCGCCGATGGTGACCAGGAAGCCCTTGTCGCCCACCGTGGGCAGGCGCAGCACGCGCAGCGCGGCCTCCATAGGGTCGATGCCGGCGGTGCTGAAGTCGGGCTTGTGGAAGCTGTGGTGATGCACGTCGCGCAGCATCTTCGGCGGCTTGCCCAGCAGCACCTCCATGGGCATGTCGATGGGGGTGGCGTCGGGGGTGCCGTCGAACAGGCTGTCGCCGAGGATCAGCCGTTCCTCCTCGGTGGCCTCGCCGATCACCGCGAAGGGACAGCGCTCGCGGGCGCAGATGGCCTCGAACTCGGCCAGGCGCTCGGGCGCCACCGCCAGCACGTAGCGCTCCTGGGACTCGTTGCACCAGATCTCCATGGGCGACATGCCGGGGTCGTCGCAGGGGATGGCGCGCAGCTCGAAGCGCGCGCCGCGGCCGCAGTCGTGGACGATCTCGGGCATGGCGTTGGACAGGCCGCCGGCGCCCACGTCGTGGATGGAGACGATGGGGTTGTCCTCGCCGAGGCTCCAGCAGCGGTCGATGACCTCCTGGGCGCGGCGTTCCATCTCCGGGTTGCCGCGCTGCACCGAGGCATAATCCAGGTCTTCCTCGCCCTCGCCGGTGGCCATGCTGGAGGCGGCGCCGCCACCCAGGCCGATGAGCATCGCCGGACCGCCCAGCACGATGAGCGGCGCGCCGGGCGGGATGATGTCCTTTTCGACGTGTTCTGCGCGGATGTTGCCGAGGCCGCCGGCGAGCATGATGGGCTTGTGGTAGCCGCGCACCTCCTCGCCGGTGGGGCCGGGCACGCGCTCCTCGAAGGTGCGGAAGTAGCCGGCGATGTTGGGGCGGCCGAACTCGTTGTTGAAGGCGGCGGCGCCGATGGGTCCTTCCAGCATGATGTCCAGGGCGGAGACGATGCGTTCGGGCCGGCCGTGGTCCGTCTCCCAGGGCTGGGGGGCATCCGGCAGGTGCAGGTTGGACACCGAGAAGCCGCACAACCCCGCCTTGGGCTTGGAGCCGCGCCCGGTGGCGCCCTCGTCGCGGATCTCGCCGCCGGCGCCGGTGGCGGCGCCGGGGAAGGGCGAGATGGCGGTGGGATGGTTGTGGGTCTCCACCTTCATGAGGATGTGCACGTCCTCGGCGTGGTAGCCGTAGGCGCCGCTGGCCGGGTCCGGCAGGAAGCGCTGCCCACGGTGGCCGCGCATCACCGCGGCGTTGTCCTTGTAGGCCGACAGGGTGCCCTCGGGGCTGGCCTGCTCGGTGTTGCGGATCATGGAGAACAGCGAGCGGTCCTGCTTCTCGCCGTCGATGACCCAGTTGGCGTTGAAGATCTTGTGCCGGCAGTGCTCGGAGTTGGCCTGGGCGAACATCATCAGCTCCACGTCGCTGGGATTGCGGCCCAGGGCGGTGAAGTTCTCCATCAGGTAGTCGATCTCGTCCTCGGCCAGCGCCAGGCCCAGTTCGCGGTTGGCCCGCTCCAGCGCGCTACGGCCCTGGCCGAGCAGGTCGACGCGCCGCAGCGGCGCCGGCTCGGCCTGCAGGAACAGGCCCTCGGCCTCCTCCACGCCGTCCAGCACGCGCTCGGTCATGCGGTCGTGGATCAGCGGCCGCAGGCGGGCCAGTTCGTGCTCGTCGAGGGGCCGGCCGTCGGCGCTGGTGAAGCGGTACAGCACGCCACGCTCGATGCGCCGCACCTCGGCCAGGCCGCAGTTGTGGGCGATGTCGGTGGCCTTGGAGGACCACGGCGAGATGGTGCCCAGGCGCGGCACCACCAGCAGGGACTGGCCGTCTTCACCGGCGCCGGCGTCGCTGGCCTGGGCGTCATTCGGCCCATAGCGCAGCAGCTGCTCCAGCACCTCGCGGCCGCGTGCGTCGAGGACGCATTCCAGGTCGACGAAATGAATATATTCACTGGAAATCGCCGCCAGCCGGGCAACCTCCCGCCGCGCACCGGCAAGCAATTTGTTGACGCGAAACGGAGACAGGGCGGTGGCGCCACGGAGCTGAAGCATAGGTCTTTCCACTGTGGTTCGGGGGCGGTTTGCGGAAAACGGTCGGCGTCTGCCGGGATGCCCGAAAAAAGGGGGCAATGATACTGTATTCGCGCCGTTTTTGCCCGACCACAGAGGGGTGGAAAAGCGGTTTTCCCGCGACGGGGATCAGACCCGGAACTGCCGCACCATGCCGGAAAGCTGCTCCGACAGCTGGGTGAGTTCATTGCTGGCGGAGGCGGTCTGCTGCGCGCCGGCGGCGGTCTGCTCGGTGATCTCGCTGATCGCCAGCACGGCGGTGTTGATCTCCCCGGCCACCGCATTCTGCTCCTCGGCGGCGCTGGCGATCTGCTCGTTCATCTGCTTGATGACGGCCACCGCCTCGGAAATGGCGTCCAGCGCGCCTCCTGCCCTGGCCGCCTGCTGTACGCTCTCGTCGGCGCGTGCGGTGCCCTGTTGCATGACCTGCACTGCCTCACGGGCGCCGCTTTGCAGGCGTTCGATCATGGCATGGATCTCGGCGGTGGACTCCTGGGTGCGCGAGGCCAGGGTACGCACTTCGTCGGCCACCACGGCGAAACCGCGCCCCTGTTCACCGGCGCGGGCGGCCTCGATGGCGGCATTGAGGGCCAGCAGATTGGTCTGCTCGGCGATGCCGCGAATCACGTCCAGCACGCCGCCGATGGATTCGCTGTCGCTCTCCAGGCGGCGAATGACCTCGCCGGCACGCCGCACTTCCTGCGCCAGGTTGTCGATCACTTCGATGGTCTGTCCCACCACCTTGCGGCCGTCATTGGCCGCGGTATCGGCATTCTGCGCCGCCTCCGCGGCGGCGCCCGCGCTGCCGGCCACGTCGCGGCCGGTGGTGGCCATTTCATTCACCGCGGTGACCACGTCATCGGTGCGCTGTTGCTGCTGTTCGGCACCGCGGCTGGTCTCCTCGGTCACCGTTGCCAGCCGCTCCGCCGATTCGTTGAGACGCCCCGTGTAACCCGCCATCTCGCGGATGATGCCGTGCACCAGGCCAGCAAACTTGTTGAAGCCCCGCGCCAGCTGGCCGATTTCATCGCGCCCGCCCGGCGCCAGCCGGCGCGTCAGATCCCCCTCGCCATCGACGATGTCCTTCAGTGCGTGCAGGGTACGGTGCAGTGGTTTCACCACCGTGGAGACGATCAACCACATGATCAGCCCGCCCAGCAACAGGCCGGCCAGCAACAGTGTCGCCACCAGGGTATTGGTGCCATGAACCTGCGCCACCAGATCATGCACCGTCGCCTGCGCCAATTCATCCAGGCCAAGCACCAGCTCCTCGACGTTACGGCTGACGGCCTCCAGCAGGGGCCCAACCTCGGTGCGGATCAAGTGGGCGTCGGTGCGCCAGGCGTCGCTGCCGTGAATCGCGATCAGCCTGCCCAGGTGGGTGGCGAACTGTTCCTTCAGTGGCAGAAACTGTTCCAGGGCGTCGAGCTGGTCCAGGGTCAGCAGGTCCTCCCTGGCCTGCAGACGCGCCAGGCCGCTGTCCACGCTGCCCAGGTAAAGGTTGATCTCCTGCAAGGCGGCGTCCTGACGGAAGGCCAGATAGGCGCGCACGCCATTCATGACATTGGCCCAGGCATAACGCACGCCCTCGATGTCCATCAGCAACTCACGGCGCTCGACCGTGGCCTCTTCCTCTCCCTCGGTCTGGATCATGCCGCTGAGCAGTTGCAGCAGTTGCTGGCTGAGCGGATTGATGTGTTCGGCGGCATAGGCAAGGGCGGGAATATTCCTGGCGGGCTGCTCCGCCAGCTCGATCATGCGTGTCTGGTAGGACTTGTAACCGGCAATGTCCGCGGCAATCGCCTCGACCTGGGACGAGATGTCCGCACTGGATGACACCAGCGGCATGGCCTTCAACTCATCCAGCAGCACATCGATGTGCTGCAGATTCGTCTCATAGGCCTGGCGGTGGGACGCCTCGTGACTGAGCAGATAAAACCCCAGGGCGCTGTTGGCCTTGTCCAGCCGGTGTTCCAGCTCACCCGCCTTGAGCACCGCCGGCTGGATGTCATCGGCAATGGTGACGACGCTCTCTTCGGTGTCGGAAAGGCTGATCAGGGCGCTGCCCGCGATCACGGCGATGATCAATTGCATCAGGCCCAGCCCGGCAATGATCTTTGTCCGGATCGAAAGGTTGTTGAGGGATTTCACGGCGATTCCATTCTGGCAGGGGTCTGGGGACGACTGCCTGGGAGATCGGCAGGCCGGGGAAGAACTTTAGCCGTGAAGTCGGGATATGTGACGCCCGCGCAGGACGAATGCGCGGGCGGACAGGAACAGGGGCATGACGCCCCCACGGACGATCAGGAAAGATCCACCCCCAGACGCCGGGCCACTTCCTCGTAGGCCTCGACCACGCCACCCAGGCCCTGGCGGAAGCGGTCCTTGTCCAGTTTCTCGCGCGTCTCGGCATCCCACAGGCGACAGCCATCCGGGGTGAACTCGTCCCCCAGCAGGATCTCGCCCCGGAAGCGGCCGAACTCCAGCTTGTAGTCCACCAGCAACAGGCCGGCATCGGCGAACAGCCGGGTCAGGGTATCGTTGACCTTGAAGGTCAGCTCCTTCATCTTCGCCACGGCCTCGTCATCGGCCCAGCCGAAGGTGCGAATGTGATATTCGTTGATCATCGGGTCGTGCAGCGCGTCATTCTTGAGGAAGAATTCGAACACCGGCGGCTCGAGGTCGATGCCCTCTTCCACGCCCAGGCGCTTGCACAGGCTGCCGGCGGCGATGTTGCGCACCACGCACTCGACGGGAAACATGTCCAGCTTCTTCACCAGCGACTCCTGCGCCGACAGCAGGCCCTCGTGGTGGGTGGGCACACCCGCCTGTTCCAGCTTCTGCATGATGAAGGCGCTGAACCTGTTGTTGACCTCGCCCTTGCGTGCCAGCTGCTCGATCTTTTCGCCATCGAAGGCGGAGGTGTCGTTGCGGTAGTGCAGGATCAGGTGGTCCGGGTCATCGGTGAGATAGACGGACTTGGCCTTGCCGGCGTAGAGTTGTTCGCGCTTTTGCATGATGATCACTCTTCAACATTCTTCAACATTCTTCAAGAAACATTGTTCACCACAGAGACACGGAAGACACAGAGAAAAACCCGCTTTAGCGCAAAGGTCGTCAAGGAACGCAAAGACTTCCATGTCTTTAACTGGGCATTCCCCGGCGTCTTTTGCGGTTATATCTTTCCTTTCTCCGTGTCCTGCGTATCGCGGTGGTGAATAAAAAATCTATTGGTGTCAGACCTCGCGCCAGTCCAGGCCAGCATCCTGGTCCGCGACGGCCACCCAGTCACTTGCACAACCCAGCGCGGCGGCCAAGGCGGCACGCGCCAGCTCGGGTGTATTGTGTTTTTCGCTCAAGTGCGCGGCGACGATCTGTTTCAGTCGCCCGGTCTCCAGCCGGCGCAGCAGGTCCTCTGCCTGGGCATTGCTCAGGTGGCCGTGCGCACCGCCCACGCGGCGCTTCAGCGAGGGAGGATAATTGCCGTTATCCAGCAGTGTCTTTTCATGGTTACACTCCAGCATCAGGGCGTCGCAACCATCGAGCTGCGCGGCGATATGCGGGGTGGCGCTGCCCACATCGGTGAGGATGCCGAGGCGCCGCTGGCCATCACCGAACACGAACTGGCAGGGCTCGCGGGCATCGTGCGGCACCGGAAAGGGCTGCACCAGCAGATCGCCGAGGGCAAAGGCCTGGTGGCTGCTGAAACAGCGCACGTCGGCCACCTTGCCCAGCCGGTCCACGGCCTGGGTGCCGGCGGTGGCCCAGACGGTCAGGTCGTATTTTCGCGCCAGCGCGCCGACGCCGTTGATGTGGTCGCCGTGCTCGTGGGTCACCACGATGGCGCTCAGCCGCTCGCCGCTGCGGCCCAGCCGCGCCAGGCGCCGCTCGGTCTCGCGCACGGAGAATCCGCAGTCCAGCAATACGCAGGTGCCGGCGTGCTCCACCAGGGTCGCATTGCCGCGGCTACCGCTGCCCAGCGAGGCAAATCGCACCGACGGACTGCCGCGCGCTCAGCGCAGCTGGCCCTGGATCTGGGTCAACAGGTGCCGCGCCTGCTCGGAGTTGTCCGGGTTGCCGCTGGCGTCGAACACGCTGACCACCGTTTCCTGGCCCAGTTCGCCGATCTTCAGGGTGAAGGCCAGACGCACCGTGGCGCTTTCCGGCTTGCCGTACTTGACCTCCTCTTCCGTCTTGCCGGAGGCGATCTCGGTGTAGATCGAATAGAGGCGGTTGGCGCGGTCGCGGTCTTCGATGACGAAGCCCAGGTTGTCGAGGGCCAGGCCAATGCGCCGCCACACGGCCTCCCAGGGGGCGGCGATGCGCAGGCGCACGTTGCCGTCTTCGTCGCGGTCGATCTGGCTGTCCAGGGCCTGCAGCGGCGTGGCCTGGCCCACATCCTCGTTGCCCAGGTAGCGCGCCAGGCGGTAGAGCATCTCGGCGGCGCGTTCCTCGTCCGGGTTGCGCAGCGCCCACTCGCCGTCGCCGCGGCGCTCGCCCAGGGCCTGACTCAGATAGACCTCGGTGCTGCCGGGTACCTGGCCGGGCTCGATGCGCAGGCGCAGGCGTTCACGCAGGCTCGGTCTGCCGTCGGCGCCGCTCTCCAGCGGCTTCCAGTCCGTTTCGATCAGGCCGATGCCCGGGTCATCCACGGCGATGCGATAGCCGCGCTCGACAAGAAACTTGCGCGCCAGCGGCCACAGCTGCTCCGGCTCCACCTCCACCATCAGCCAGCGGTGGCGGCCGTCGCGCACGATGCGCACGTCTTTCTGCGGCGGCAGGACACGCTGGTCGATGCGCGCCAGCTCGGCCGCGCCGGGGGCGCAATCCGCCGCCGCCTTGGCCGGCTTCACCTCGGGCACCAGCAGCGGCGCCTTGCCCTGCGGCTTGACCAGATCCGGCGGCACCTCCAGCGGCGGCAGCGCCTCGACGTTGACTTCGTCCGGCTTGTTGGACAGCCAGCCGCACGCGCCCAGCGACAGGGCCAGCAGGAAAACAGGGGCGATACGCAAACCGCTTCGGGCCACGCAGGAAAGGGGAAATACCGGCATGGGATGTTCCAGCTTAGGAGATGACGCCCGACTGCCGCATGGCATCACGCAGCGGCCCTCGGCAGGATTCGGACAGGGGTGTGAGCGGCAGGCGGATGCCTTCCGGGATCAGGCCCATTTCGAACAAGGCCCACTTCACGGGAATGGGATTGGACTCCAGAAACAGCTTCTGGTGCAGCGGCATCAGCTGCTGATTGATGCGCTCCGCCTCGGCGCGATCCCCCTTCAGCGCGGCGGCGCACATGGCGTGCATGTCACGCGGGGCGACGTTGGCGGTCACCGAGATATCGCCCTTCGCGCCGCGCAGGATCAGCGCCATGGCGGTGGCGTCGTCGCCGCTGTAGACGTCGAGGCGGTCGCCGCAGCGGCGCATGATCTCCTCGCCACGCGCCAGGTCGCCGGTGGCCTCCTTGATGCCGACGATGTTGGGGATGTCGGCCAGACGCTCGACGGTCTCCGGCAGCATGTCCAAGGCGGTGCGGCCGGGCACGTTGTAGAGGATCTGCGGGATCGAGACCGCCTCGGCGATGGCCTTGAAGTGCAGATAAAGACCTTCCTGGGTGGGCTTGTTGTAATACGGCGTCACCAGCAGGCAGGCATCGGCGCCGGCATGCATGGCGCAGCGGCTCAGGTCGATGGCCTCGCGGGTGGAATTGGAACCGGTGCCGGCGATCACCGGGATGCGCCCGGCGGCGCGCTCCACCACGCGGCGCACCACGTCGCAGTGTTCCTTTTCGTCCAGGGTGGCGGACTCGCCGGTGGTGCCCATGGCGACGATGGCGTCGGTGCCATTCTCCACATGGAATTCGACCAGCGCGTCCAGCGCCTCGTTGTCCACCGCGCCATCGGGACGCATGGGGGTGACGAGGGCAACCATACTGCCGTGAAACATGGGGATTCTCCGCCGTGACGGGCGCAGTCCACGCCCGGAAACCAAAAGGGTGTCAATGGTACTGAGGGCACCGCCCCATGACAAGCAAGGGCAACCCC
>Ga0256839_1004444_pt1:0-10000 | contig 13698 bp, 15 predicted proteins | sample 354166metaG_FD_185968 | JGI IMG/M metagenome (GOLD analysis project Ga0256839, IMG submission 185968) | Hydrothermal vent microbial communities from Mid Atlantic Ridge, Atlantic Ocean - 354-166 | ecosystem: Environmental > Aquatic > Marine > Hydrothermal vents | place: Atlantic Ocean... | reverse complement strand
TCAAGGTGAAGAAGGCCAAGGAGTTCCTCAGCAAGGGGCACAAGGTGAAGATCAACCTGATCCTCAGGGGACGGGAGAAGGCCTTCGCCAACACCCGCGCCCTGGAGAGGCTTAAGGAGATCCTCACCCGGTTTGAGGGGGAGGCCAAGGTGGAGCAGATGAGTAAGAAGCTCACCGGAGACCGGATCTTTGCTATCCTAACGCCCCTTTCCCACCACTGAGGGTAGGTATAGAGCCATGCCCAAGAGGAAGATGAAGACCCACAAGGCGACCGTCAAGCGCATCAAGGTGACCAAGACGGGAAAGCTGATGCGCCTTAGGACCAATGCGCGCCACAAGCTGGCCAAGAAGTCAAGCAAGCGCAAGCGCCGCAACGAGAAGCTGGTCCTGGTGGCCAAGCCGGACCGCAAGCGGATAAAGAGGCTCATTGCGCCGGCCCTAAACATCGGGAGGTAGGTGAGAGATGGTTCGGGCAACCAACGCAGTTGCCAGGCGCAGAAGGCACAAGAAGTGGCTGAAGCTGGCCAAGGGCTACCGCGGGATGCGCTCGCGGAGCTACAAGGTGGCCAAGGATGCGGTGATCAAGGCGCTGGCCTATGCCTACGTGGGCCGCAAGCGGCGCAAGCGGGACTTTCGCCGGCTGTGGAACGCCCGCATCAACGCCGCCAGCCGCGCCCGGGGGATGAACTATTCGCGCTTTATCAACGCCCTCCGGCGGGAGGGGATCGCCCTTAATCGCAAGATGCTGGCCCTCATTGCCAGCGAGTATCCCCAGGTGTTTGACCGCCTGGTGGAAGAGGTCAAGAAATAGCTTCCTTTCCGCCCTGGGCCCTCATCTGCTAGCCTAACTTTCGGTGTCTACCGAAGCGCTGAGTATTGAGCAGCTGGAGGAGCTTGCCTCTCGTGCTCGAGAGGAGGTCGCCGCGGCGTCAAACGAGGACCAGCTAAACCGCGCGGCGGCCAAGGCGCTGGGACCTGAGGGGTGGCTTTCCAGGGCCACCCGCACCATCGGCAGCCTGCCCAGGGAGGAGCGGCCCCGCTTCGGTCAGGCGGTAAACCGGCTCAAGAAAGAGCTTGAGGATCTGGTCAAGCAGAAGCGGGAGGAGCTTCGCCGCAGGAGGGAGATGGCCCGCTCCTACCTTGACCCCACCATCTCGGGGGACCTGCCCCTGGTGGGTCGCCTCCACCCCATCACCCAGACCCTGGAGGAGATGGTGCAGATCTTTGTGACGATGGGGTTTGACGTCTGGGAGGGGCCGGAGGCGGAGCTGGACTACTACAACTTTGAGGCCCTAAACATCCCCGAGCACCACCCCGCCCGGGGGGAGGTGGACACCTTTGTGCTGGCCCCGGGGATGCTGCTTCGCACCCACACCTCGCCGGTCCAGATCCGCGCCATGGAGGAGCTGGGCGGACGGCTTTTGCGCGGAGAGGTTGACCGCATCCAGATCATCAGCCCGGGCCGGGTCTACCGGCGGGACCGCCCCGACCGCACCCACCTGCCCATGTTCCACCAGGTGGAGGGGCTGATGGTGGGGGAGGGGATTAGCTTTGCCGACCTTCGCGGGGTGCTGGCCGAGTTTGCCCGCCTGCTGTTTGGGCAGGGGACCAGGGTGAGGCTGCGCCCCGACTACTTCCCCTTCGTGGAGCCGGGGGCGGAGGTGGCCATAAGCTGTCCCTTCTGCGGGGGTGGGGGGTGCAGGGTGTGCAAGCAGTCGGGCTGGATAGAGATCCTGGGGGCGGGGATGGTCCACCCTGAGGTGCTGAGGAAGGTTGAGATCAGCCCCGAGCGCTACAGCGGCTTTGCTTTCGGGGTGGGGGTTGAGCGGGTGGCTCAGATCCTCTATCAGGTGGATGATGCAAGGCGTTTTGTGAGCGGCAACTTTGAGTTCCTCAGCCAGTTTGTGGGCTAGCGCAGGGCGGCGGGCGCCTTGGAGAGCATGATCTCGTAGAGCTTTCCCTCCCGGTTGAAGACCAGGCTCATCCTCAGGCCATGGCGGTAGAGGTAGATCAGCATGGTGCCGGAGCGGGGAAGCTCCATAACCTGGCTGGGGGGGCCGTAGAGGCGCAGGGCCTTGGTGAGGGGGTCGCCCAGGGAGAGGCCCCGGCGGGTCCTCACCAGGGGGTCAAAGTAGCTTGGCCGCTCGGGGTTTAGCCGGCGGGCGTGAAGCAGGGTGATCTCGCCCCCGCTTAGGAGGTAGTGGAACTTGACCTCGCCGGAGCGGTTGACGAAGAAGTAGCTTCGGCGGGAGCGCTTGCTGGTCAGGCTCAGGTAGGTCCTGATCCAGGTGCTGTTTTCCAGCTTTACTGCTCCCACCTCCCCGATCCCCGGCCCCAGTCCCAGGTCCTCCTTGAGGATAACGCCTGGGGAGCGCCAGTAGTAGAGCAGAGCGAGGGAGAGGAGAATAAGAGTGATCAGCCCAGCCCAGGCGAGGTGGCCCAGGCGGGGCAGGCGGGGGAGGGCGAGGGGAGCCGATACGGCGGCGGCCGAGGAGGCGATGAGGGAAAGCTCGCTCTGTCTGCGTCCCGCCAGCTGGCCGGAGGGGGCCATTATCACTACCTCCGTGGTATATATAACCGATTGGCGGGGGATTAATTCCCCTCACCGAAGCAGGGTGCAGAACTGAGCAGGATAGGAGGAGGCGCTAGATGCCCATCTACGAGTATGAGTGCCGCGAGTGTGGACATCGGGTTGAGCTTCTGCAGGGCTTTGACGGCCGGGCGCCCGCCCGCTGCGAGCAGTGTGGGGCCCGGGGAACCATGGAGAGGCTCATCGGCCACGCGGCGGCCATCTTTAAGGGCGCGGGCTTCCACACCACCGACTACGGGCGTTCGGGCAACGGCTCCCAGCCGGCGGCAAGAAGCGGCGAGGGAGTGGACACCGACGGCGAGGCGGCGGGGCTGGGGGGCTGTGCCTGCGGCGGCTCCTGCGCCTGCAAGAGCGATAGTTAGGCGCTAGCCCAAAGGACAAGGCAGCCCTTTTCGCGGGGAAGGCGGGAAGGCAGGCTCAGCGGTAGGAGTAGAAGCCTTCCCCCGCCTTGCGGCCGGTCTTTCCCTCCTTAACCAGCCGCTTAAGTAGCTCGGGGGGGGCAAACTGGGGCTCGCCCAGCTTCTCGTAGAGGTGCTCGCAGACCCTGAGGTGGGTGTCCAGGCCCACCAGATCAAGGAGTTTAAGCGGACCCACCGGCACCCCGGTGCCCAGCTTCATGGCGGTGTCCACCTGCTTGGGGGAGGCCACCCCCTGCTCCACCAGGCGGATGGCCTCGTTCACCATGGTGACCAGGATGCGGTTGACGATGAAGCCGGGGGCGTCATTCAGCACCACCGGGGTTTTGCCCATCGCCTCAACCAGGGAGGTGGCCATGGTGAGCACCGATTCATCCAGACCTGGGTGGCGCACCACTTCCACCAGCTCCATGCGGGTGACCGGGTTGAAGAAGTGGAGGCCTAGGAACCTTCCCGGGCGGCCGCTGGCCTCGGCCAGCTCAGCGATGGGCAGGGAGCTGGTGTTGGTAGCAAAGACGGCATCGGGGTGGGCAAGCTGGTTCAGCTTCTTAAAGAAGTCAACCTTTACCGCCCGGTCCTCCACCAGGTTCTCCACCACGAAGCGGGCCTCGGCCAGGCGCTCAAGGTTGGTGGTGGTCTCAAGCAGCTTAAGGCCCCGCTGGCGGTGCTCCTCCGGGTGGTTCTGCTGGCGGGAGATGAGCCGCCTCACCCGGGGAACAAGCTTCTCAAACCGCTCCTCGCTCCGGTTCCAGGCAATCACCCTGAAACCGGCGGCGGCCAGGGCGGCGGTGAGCTCTGAGCCCATGGTGCCAAAGCCGGCCACCCCCACAACTAGTTTCTTGCGCAGCTCCTCTGGGTTCATGCTCCCTCCTCGGGGCCTAATCTTATAATCAGGCCGGTGAAGCCCCCCAGCCAGCCATTCCGGCGCTCGGTGCACATTGCCGCCAACTGGAAGCTGAACCAGAGCCGGGCCGAGGCGGCCGCCTGGATGCGGGAGTTTGTGGCCCATCTCAGGCAGGGGTGGGATGAGCTAAGCCCGGAGAGCGCCCGTCTACTGCAGACCTTCCGCATCCTCATCTTTCCCACCCTCACCCTGATTGAGCCCCTCCAGGAGATGGCCCGGCGGGCGCGCATTGAGCTTGGCGCCCAGGACGTGAGCCGCTTTGAGCGGGGGGCCTACACCGGAGAGGTGGCCGCCTGGCAGGTGAGGGAGGTGGGGGCGGTGTGGGCGCTGGTGGGTCACTCGGAGCGGCGGCGCATCTTTGGGGAAAGTGATGAGGTGGTGGCGGAGAAGCTGGGGCGGGTGCTTGATGCGGGGCTTCGGGGGATGCTCTTGGTGGGGGAGACGCTTAAGGAGCGGGAGGCGGGCCGCACCGAGGAGGTGCTGCGCCGCCAGCTCTCCACCGCCCTGGAGGGGGTGGAGCCGGCCGACGCCATCCGCCTGGCCCTGGCCTATGAGCCGGTCTGGGCGGTGGGCACGGGAAGGAACGCCGACCCGGAGCTGGTCAGGGAGGCAGCGGCCTTTATCCGAGGAGTGCTGGAGGAGATCCTGGGGGAGGATGCCCGCTTTGTCCCCCTCCTCTATGGGGGAAGTGTCAACCCAGAAAACCTGCTTGGCTATCTGGTGCTGGAGCAGTTGGACGGGGCGCTGATCGGAGGGGCGAGCCTTGACCCGGGCGACTTCTGGGAGATGGTCAAACTGGGCGCCGCAGTTCACCTGAGAAGATTCCAGGGCTAGATGGCAGCGCGCGGGGACAGCCCGGTCCCCTCCCGCAGGCGCCGCCGGGAGGGGTGGTGGGGGACCGACCCGGTGGTCACCGCCTGCTTTTTCATCCTCTCCCTCACCGGCCTGCTCTTTGTGCTCAGCACCACCTGGGACCCCCTGGGGGAGCTTTCCCTGGCAGCGGTATGGGTGAGCTTCCAGTCCACCATCAAGCAGCTCGGCTTCATCGTGGTGGGCACCCTGCTCTATTTCGGGACGGCCAGACTGCGCCTGGAGCGGGGGAGCATCTTCCTCCCCCTGCTCATCCTCACCGTGGGGATGCTTCTGGTGGTGCTCCTGTTTGGCCACACCCAGTTCGGCTCCACCCGCTGGCTGCGCATCGGGATGCTCAGCCTGCAGCCGGCCGAGTTTGCCAAGCCGGCCTTCATTCTGATGCTGGCCCATCTGCTATCTCCCCGGCCGGGGGAGAGCCGGCTGCCCTCGCTTATTCCCGCCCTGGGGCTCACTCTGCTCATCTCCCTCCTGGTGGTGCTGGAGCCCGACCTGGGCACGGCGATGATCTTTGTCGCCCTCTTCTTCGTTGGGGCGCTGGTGGCGGGATATCCCCTGGGAAGGCTTGCCACCATCGGCGGGGTGATGGGGGTGCTTGCCCTGCCGGGATGGTTTCTGATGCGTGACTACATGCGCCAGCGCATCCTGGGCTTCATTGAGCCCGGTTCCAGCGCCTACTGGCAGGTGCGCCAGGCGGCCATCGCCATCGGCAGCGGGGGGCTTTTGGGCAAGGGGCTGTTTAAGGGCTCCCAGAAGGAGGGGGGGTTCATCTTTGGAGCCCACAACGACTTCATCTTTGCGGTCATCAACGAGGAGGCGGGGTTTCTCGGGGGGGTGTTTGTACTGCTGGTGTTTGTGGTGCTGATCGGACGGCTCCTCTGGCTCAGGGTGGGGGAGGGAGACCGCTTTGTAATCCTGGTCTCCGCCCTCACCGGTGGACTTATCGGGCTTCAGATGATGGTGCATGTGGGGATGAACCTGGGGCTACTTCCGGTCACCGGCATCTCTCTGCCGCTGGTGAGCTACGGGGGAAGCTCATACCTAGCCACCGCCCTGGCCCTGGGGCTTGCCCAGGCGGGGATGCGCCGCTAGGGCATGTCCAGGGGGGCGGTTGTCGGGTAGGATATGGCACCATGGAGGTTAGAGGAGAACTTAGAAACTGCATCGTTACGGGAAAGCTCTTTCTGGACACCACGGGAAGCAAGATCAGTCCCGAGGCACTGAGGGAGATCGCCTCCACCCAGGAGTACAAGCGGGCCCTGAGGGAGCTGAGGAAGATCGTGCGCGAGCGGGAAAAATCTGGCGAGCTTATGACCGTTTCCCAGGCGGCCCAGCAACTGGGGGTGGAGGAGCATGTGGTGCTAGCCATGATCTACCGGGGGGACATTGACACCTACTCCTTCAACGACCCGGAGGTGCGCGATTACCTGCGCCGGAGGGCCAAGCTGGCCCGAACCGGACCGGCGGGGGGAGCCGGCGGCGAGCAGGCCGGCGGGGGAGGGCCCAGCTTCTACACCCGCGACCGGGAGTAGTGCGGGCCGGAGCCGGCTAGAATAGGCAGCACCTGGCAAAGGGAGGAGCAGGATGAGCTGGAACCCAGACGACCCCGGCCAGACGGTAGTCATCTACCTGAACCTGACCGGCAAGGGAGAGGAGGACTACCTGAAGCTCCACGACCTTCTGGAGAAGCACCGCTTCGTTGAGCTGGCGCCAAACCTTTGGGGGACCACCGAGTTCTTCTACGACATGGCCACCTTTGACAAGCTGGTCAAGGAGTACCTCAAGCCGGGGGACACCTATCTGGGCCTCTTTAGGGTGAACCTGGACCTTGCGGGGTGGAGAAATCTCCCCGCCTCGGTGGCGAAAGAGTGATCCGGTTCTCCGGCCCTGGCTAGCGAGGAGGAGGAGGAACCAGGCTGGGGGACTTCTTCTTGAGCTCGGCAAACTGGGCGATGGTGAAGCGGTCAAGCACCTTGAGAAACTCTCCCAGCGCCTCGTCCCACACTTCCCTCAGCTTGCACTCGTAGTAGAACTCGCCACAGTTCTGCTTGCCGTACTCGTGGCAGTGGGAGTCCTTGATCTCTCCCTCAATGAGTTCTACTACCTGCCTCAGGGTGATCTCCTTGGGATCACGGGCCAGCCGGTAGCCCCCGTGGGCGCCACGCTCTCCGTCCAGGAGCCCGCTCTGCTTGAGGGTGGCCAGGATCTGCTTGAGGTAGACTTCGGGGATGTTCTGGCGGTGGGCAATCTCGTGCGAGGGCAGCTTCTCCTCGCTCACCGCAAGCTCAATGAGAGCCCGGATCGCATACTCAGATTTGGCGGTGACAATCACTGAACATTATCTTACCTCAACTGGTCACAATAAACGGGGGAGGCGAGTGATAGAATTCTCCCTCAGCCTGAAAAGCGAGGTGAAAGGACCGCCATGGTTTCAAAGGGACTGATTCGTACCGGGACCGTCATCGTCGGCCTGCTGGTGGCGCTGGGGGCGGCCTCCTGCCAGCCCAGCCCCGACCAGGTTGAGGTGGCCAGGGTAAACGGCAAGCCCATCTTCCTCAAGGAGGTGACCGCAAACCAGCAGTTTAGGAACGCAGTGGAGAATGCGGTCATGGCCCATTTGCTGGAGGAGGCGGCGGCCAAGGAGAACATCGTCATCACCGACAAGGAGATTGACGACTGGATCAAGGACTACCGGGAGAAGAACGACAACTACACCGATGACCTGGAGTGGAAGAAGTTCATCTACCTCCGGCTGCAGCTTCCCTCCGAGCAAGACCTGAGGAAGCTGGTCCGCCTGCAGCTCATCCAGGAGAAGCTGGCCGAAAAGCTGGTTGACCTCTCCGAGGAGCGGCTCAAGAAGGAGTGGGAGGAGAAGCAGGCTTTCTACAAGACCCTCTATGCCCAGATGAACGGGCTTTCGGTGGAGGAGAAGCAGAAGCTCACCTTTGAGGACGTCAAGGACTTCATCCGCGACAGCATCAAGAACCAGGAGAGCCAGCAGAAGCTCTCCGAGTACATGCGCAAGCTCCAGGAGGGGGCGCAGATTGAGTACACCTACATCCCCCCCGAGCTTAAGCAGATGCGCGAGCAGCTCCAGAAGCAGATTGAGGAGAAGGAGAAGGAACAGCTAGAGGCGTTGAAGAAGGCCCGCGAGGAGGTGGCGGGGAAACCAGATGACATTGTGGCCGAAGAGCCAACCGGGGCTAATGAAACAGGTACTCAAGAACCAAACTCGAAGGGAGACGAGACAGGGGAGGGGAACCAAGAGAGAACCGAAGGAGAGGGGACAGAATAGACCACAGGTTATTGGGAAACCAACCTCATGAGAGGGGAACGGGAAAATGGCACTAAATAGGCGTCAGAAGAGGGAGCTCCTGATTCTGGCGGTGGTGATGGTTTTTATTGGCTTCGCTCTCAAAGCGATTGATTCCTACCAAGCCAAGCTGGCGCCAGTGGGGAGCATGCAGATGCCCCCTGTGGGAGGAGCTGGAACAGGTGAGTTGGCTGATCTCTCTTGGCTCATTGCAGGTGAGGAGGAGCAAGTTGCCATGCGGGTAAACGGCGTGGAGATCACAGTGGGGGATGTGCGCACTGAGATCCGTTCCCTGGTCATCGGGGGTTGGCCGGGAGGACCCAATAAACAAGCTCTGCTTGCCGCAGCGGGGGAGCTGGTTCAGCGGATTTTGATGCCCGATGTGGCTTTGCGTGAGGGGGTCTCGCCTGATGAGGAAGAGATCAATCAACAGGTAGAAACGATGATTGAGAACCTACCTCCGCAAATGCTTGAGGCCAAGTCGGCCATCGCCGGAAAGGAGGTCAGCCTGGACGAGCTTCGCCAGAAGATGATCGCCAAGGTGAGGGCGGAGCAGTCCATCGCCCAGCTCAAGGAGAAGCTCTACCCCCTGGAGGAGATTAGCGACCAGGAGGTGGAGGAGTTTTTGAACTATGTTAACGACAACTATGGAGACTTGCTGGCGAGCTGGGAGCTTTCCCCCGAGGAGGTGAAGGTGGCGGGTCGGCTGGCGGTGCAGGATCGCAAGTTTGGTCGCTGGTATCGCAAGAACGTCCTTTCCCAAGCGGAGATTGAGATCCTCTCCCCGGAGCTAAAAGAGTTTGAGCTGGAGCTTACCGGCGGCGAGTACAAGCAGGAGGAGGGGGAAGGTGAGGCGGAGGCGGCCGGCCCCTCGCAGGAGGGGAAGGGCGCAGGCGGGTAGAGCTAAGATCTCCTCACTTTCTTGGCGGGAGGCCATCTCGTGAGCAGGGTGGCCATTGAGGAGATCCGGGCACGCTTCGTGCTTGACAGCCGGGGAAATCCCACCGTGGAGTGCGAGCTTTGGCTTTCCGGGGGAGGCCACGGGCGGGCCATTGTCCCCAGCGGCGCCTCCACCGGAACCCACGAGGCACTGGAACTCAGGGACGGGGGCAACGCCTGGCTGGGCAAGGGGGTGGAGCTGGCGGTGGCCCACATAAACGGCATCATCCGCGAGGAGCTGGTGGGCGGGGAGTGGGACCAGTTCTCCCTTGACCAGCACCTGATTGAGCTTGACGGCACCGAGAACAAGTCCAATCTGGGGGCCAACGCCACCCTGGGGGTGAGCCTGGCCTTCGCCTGGGCGGTGGCCGACCGCCGGGGGGTCCCCCTGTGGCGGGTGATCGCCGGCCTCTCGGAACGCTTCAATCCTTGCCTGCCGGTCCCCCTGCTCAATGTGATAAACGGCGGGGCCCACGCCGACAACCGGCTGGACATCCAGGAGTTCATGTTGGTGCCGGCCGGTTTGGAAAGCTTCCCCCTGGCCCTCAGGGCGGCGGCAGAGACCTACCACCACCTAAAGAGGCTCCTCCGCGAGGGGGGGCTTTCTACCAACGTGGGAGACGAGGGAGGCTTTGCCCCCGACCTTGGCTCCAACCGGGAGGCGCTGGAGCTTCTCCTCCAGGCGATGGAGCGGGCCGGCTACGGGCCGGGGGAGGAGATCCTCTTGGCCATAGACGCGGCGGCAAGCGAGTTTTACTCCCAGGGCCAGTACCTCCTGGCGGGGGAGGGGAAGTCGCTCCACAGCGAAGAGCTCATCAGCCTCTACCGGGAGTGGGTGGAAAGCTATCCCATCTCCATCATTGAGGACGGGCTGGCGGAGGACGACTGGGAGGGCTTTCATGCTCTCACCCGCAGGCTGGGGGATCGGGTGCTCATTGTGGGGGATGACCTTTTGGTCACCAACCCGC
>Ga0256839_1004443_pt1 | contig 13705 bp, 16 predicted proteins | sample 354166metaG_FD_185968 | JGI IMG/M metagenome (GOLD analysis project Ga0256839, IMG submission 185968) | Hydrothermal vent microbial communities from Mid Atlantic Ridge, Atlantic Ocean - 354-166 | ecosystem: Environmental > Aquatic > Marine > Hydrothermal vents | place: Atlantic Ocean: Mid... | reverse complement strand
CTTGGTGAAGCCCTGAAGGCTGCTGAAGATTTAGATGCATTGGGTCTGTCCACCACAGTCGCTGATGCGCGCTTCATTAAACCGCTGGACAAAAAACTCATCAGGCGTTTAGCGGATGAACACGAAGTCCTTATTACCATTGAAGAAGGGGCTATGGGGGGATTTGGGGCGTTCGTTATGAACGAATTGGCGGAAAGCGGGCGCCTGGAACGGGGCACAAAAGTCCGCTCCATGGTGCTGCCAGATATTTTCATAGATCACGACACGCCAGAGCTTATGTATAAGCTTGCTAAACTCGATGCCCAAGCGATTGTTGAAAAAGTGTTTTCTGTGATTGGGCGAGATATGGCCGAAACCGCGTTTTTGGCTTAACGATTGTTTGGCGATCGCGCTAGGTAGGCCGGGCGGCCATAGCTTATATTTGATCTGAACCTGTTATACCTAGGATTATAGCCAGATGTTGAATAGCGACGTCCGTAATTATAACGGTTGCGGCGTGGGCGATGTTTCTGTTGTGCTTTGTCATAACCTGCTTCGAAGCCTGCATCATAGCCGCGTTCGAAAGCTTTAAGTTTCGCCTGTTTTAGGGATTGCCTTTGCCGCATTTGGTAGACTGGGTCGTGCAGGCGCTGGCTTGCCATGGATTGAACACGGAACACCCTGACCCCGTTCTCGATTTTATACTGTCCTGGTTTTGCTGTATAATCCGCTAGCGTCCCTGCCGTCGCGGGTATATAGAAAACAGCCAAAGCCAGTCCCAAACCGAATATTCTTAACATGCGCATACAACCTCACAATCTGTGTGGGGCTTGTTAACCTTTTATTAACGGTTTGGCAAATGCTTGCCCGGCGCAAGGGAGAGGCGCACCCACGTTACCCCCATTAGGGGCATAAAACAGGCTCGTCCAAGAACGGCCTGTTTTATTCATAGCGCCCACACAAGCTAATGGCGGCAATGTCTGTTATGTACATGGTGGTGATGATGGCGTGGACGATGTGTGCGTAAACGATGCACGCGCCGAGGCCGATAATTATAAGAACCAAAGCCACCATAGCCGGAACTTATGCTGAAGTTGACGTGCGGACGGCTATTGCCGTAAAACCCGCTGCCATAATTGCCGCCATAATAAGAAGTTCGCGGGAAATAGGCCTGATTGAACCCACCGCCATAATAGGGCTGCCGGTATCCGTAATTGGTATAGCCAGTACCGTAATAGTCTTGTCTATAAGCTTGCCTATAATAGCCGCCATTATTATAAGTATTATTGTTGCCGCCCGCAATGGCCGCGCCCGCAAGACCGCCAATGACTGCGCCAATTGCTGTGCCCTCATCTTGCACGCCACCACCAGCTACGTTTGAGCCAATGACCCCGCCAACCACTGCGCCGAGCAGGCCACCGACCAATTGGTCACCACTATTACTACGGTGACTGTGGGCATAGCCGTTATCATGAGCATTGGCTACCATAGGCGTCGCCAGTGCTATTGCGGTTACCGCCGCTAGTTTTAGAATGATTTTCATATTGGTTCCTTTCAGGTCCATCGTAAAGACACATTTTCATACGCCGTTAACATATCCAAGATGAACCTTAGCTGAAGCTATAGTGATATATCATAACAAAAATCTACCTTCTAATTACAGCTTGCCCCTTCAACTAGATTACCTAAATAATCATAGCGCTTATCGGATCCTGCATAGCAATATGTACCAGTTGGTGCCGGCAGTGTCTTTGTAATTGGCTCCGGATCGGGTGTATAGACATGCTCGTATTGAATTTTGGGAGCTGGTGCCGGATGGACAATCCGCTTGGTGATTGTCTCTTGTGGCGTATATATATGCTCATATTCAATTTTTGGCGCAGGCGCAGGATGAACAATCCGTTTAGTGATTGTCTCTTGCGGCATATAAACATGTTCATAATTGATCTTAGGTGCCGGCGCAGGGTGGACAATCCGCTTGTTAATGACTTGTTGCGGTTGATAGATATGTTCATATTTAATCTGAGGCGCCGGAGCTGGGTGATAGACTTTGTACGTTGTTTGCGGCACTGCATATGTGTTCACCACATTACCGCCTTGGATATATTGAGTGGCTGACATCGGAACTGGCATTGCATACCCACCGCCATAGGGAAGTGGAGCAGGATAACCGCCACCAAAACCATTTGCACCACCACCAACTTGCTGGCCAATGCCATATCCAACCAAACCGCCAAGCACAGCACCAATAGCCGTACCCTCGTCTTGCACGCCGCCGCCAGCTAAATTCGATCCAAGCACACCGCCTGCAATAGCCCCAAGCCCTGCGCCGATTAGGCCATTATTGCCACCGCTAAATCCAGCGCCCGGCGCACCGTATCCATAGGCAGGTACATAACCACCATATCGGCTTGAGCTACCGTAGCGGCTAGCACCGCCATTAGCGAGAGACGCACCAACCAGCCCTCCGAGTGCGGCGCCAATGGCCGTACCTTCTTGCTGCACACCTGAGCCAGCTAGGTTCGAACCTAAAACACCACCAAGACCAGCGCCAATACCAGCACCGAGTAAAGTATTGCCGTTATTGCCACCAAATAGCTGTGCAGATGCCGATGTTGATAGCATCAATGCACCCGCAAATACACTGGTAAATAGCACAGTAGAAATTGTTTTCGTTGCCATTAGTCTCTCCATTTCTCAGTCACCCCCGACCCCACCAATCTAGGTATAGGAGCTTGTCCCATTGCGGGACATTTACTTTATTGGACAAATTTAGTGCAATTTTTACACCATTTCACCTAATTTCAGCAGTCATAATGTAAAACCTAAAGTTCTTCGCTTTAGAGGAGAATATAAAAAAACGGGCTCGCACAAGCGAACCCGAATCTTGGTATATGTAAACCTAGTAGTGGTTTCTATTTTGCTTGCGCAGACGCTTTTTCAAGCGGTGCTGTTTGCGCTCTAATCGCTCGATCTCATTGCAAACCCGATCCCAGCGACGTTCAAGACGCTGACTATAGCTATAGCGCATTTCGCGTTTCAACCAACGCTCTTCCCTGCGTAAGTCCTGCAGGCGGTAACGCACGTCTTCTAGCTGAGCCCGCAAACCGCTACGCTGATTGTAGCCATAACTACCATAATTATATCCGGCATTGTTATATCCATTATTGCGGTAATAATTGTCATGATATCCATTGTTGCGATATGTGCGGTTCGGCTGGTAAATGCGGCGCGTTGTTACCGTGCGATCATAAATAACGGGCGCTTGGCGACCATATGTCTGACCACTATAGGGCGCATTATAACGCCGATTACGTTTTTTGTCGCAATCAACACTTTCGTCACCAATGGCAGCACCCGCTAGGCCACCAAGTACGGCACCAATAACAGAACCTTCGGTACGTGCGCCGTTTTCAGCTACTTGTGACCCTGCGACACCGCCAACGACAGCGCCGAGCAAGCCGCCGACCAATTGGGCATCATTTTCGTTTGAACGGCACTTTTGATTCGGATCATAATAGCCTCTATTATAATCTGTAGCCTGAGCCACAACAGGCAGAGAAATTGCCGCACCTGCGAGGGTCGCAAAAGTGGCGGCGCGTAAGGTTGTAAGCATTTTCATGTCAAACTCCAAAACTAGAACCCGGGCGGCGGAATTGCCTGTCGGTGTTCCCAGACTCATCGTCTGTGTAGGATTGCTTTATAGAAAATCTCGTCTGAACCCTTTCTGAGGTAGAAATTTATATTGGGTTCATAATCAAATTATGTAAAATATCACGCTCTTACACCGAAGATTCCTATATAGATAGTAAGTACACAACAATGGAGATAATCATGCGCACACTATCATTCTTCTTTATTATGCTGATGAGTATTTTTATTTACAATACCAATGCCTACGCCAGCTATACTTGCAATGTCACAATTACGGCCATTTATTCTGATAATGGTACGGGACGGACATATACTGTTTATGATAAGTCTTTCTCACAAAGTGGAATAGCAAGATTTGACGGCGGCACACCCTCACGGACTCAGAAATGCATGAAGACAGCCTGGGAATCAACATTTCCCAACTACCTAAATGAGACTGCAGTCACAGATTTGCTCAATCAGTTTTCACTGAGCACTGCTACCAAAACTTATTTTTGCAATGGGGGTGGTTTTAAAGGACGAAGCACACCGCCCACTTGGGCTAATTCAGATAATGGTTTCTTTGTGAAAATGGATGCGGACAAAATTCTTGGCAATGGCACACGAACAACACGTAGTGATGCTTGGATTCCAAAGAAGTGGTGTGCCGATTTTGAAGCAGCACAAGCCGCTGCACAGGCTGAACAAGATGCGGCTCAAGCGGCTGCGGATGCCGAACAAGCTGAACAAGATGCATATAATGCGGCATGTCTGACATGTTTGTACACATGGGATAAAAAATATCATTCCTGCGCCATAAAAATGGGCTTCAAATATAGTTCTACTGCTAGCATAAGCCTTGCTGGGTCAATAGGCGAAACAGCCGCAGATGCCATTTCCGAAGCCCAATGCAAGCAAAGAAGCAATTACATCCGAAGGCACAAACCAGACACTTCTACGCTGCCATATGATGTTACGATACCACCTGTAGAGCCTATATCAGCTACGAATAGCCTTATAACATCCACGGTGAAGCCCGTGTCGCCAACTCAGGCATTGTCTGAGAAAGCTTCCAAGATAGAGAAGAAAAAATGATTATACCAAGCGCCCTTTATAGGCAATTAAGCGTCCTAAAAGCGGGAGGCGGACTTCCACATCAAAGATGAATTTTCCGGCTTCAGCTCGCTCATGGGTAATAGATTTGGGGAGGAGAAATTTTGGGAACGGGATACCGAGCATTTTAGCGGAGATTATATCATAGTGAAGCTTTTCGTCTTCTATGCGGAATTTCATTTTGAATTTTATGGGGCCAAAGCGTTCATATATCTCGAAAGGGTTTGAGGCTTTGGACAGAGCCGAACAAAATGATTGACCGTCAATTGTCCGCGTCCATATTTCCATGCCGTCCAGAACCTCCATAGAAATAGTTATAGGCTTGTTACTTCCAGTCTTAGCAAACCCGATAATATTGGCCGCCAATTGTGCCAGTGGATTTTTACCGCGCACCACATCAACGCGTCCGCGCATAGTTTTTGTATTAGAGACTTGGTGGCCACTGCGAACAGCAGCGGGCAGTTCTTCAAAGTCAGCACCCAAAACCTGCTGAAATAAATAGGGCGCAGCTTGCACATCTTCAAATTCTGATTTGATTGAGAGGCTGGTAAATACGTGTTCAAATTCGCTCAGCGTAATTTCGCTGAGCGCTGCGCGGGCACCAGACTTTGGTTTCGCCGCAAGCCAATGTCGGGTCAATATTTCTGCTGCTAATGTCGGAATAAATGGACCATCCCCTTCTTCAGCTATGAGGTGCCATTGTTGGCTTATGGGATTGCCGTCATCATCAATGCCTAAAATGCGCATATACATACCACCGCGCTCAGAAGCGAAACGGCCAAATTGTGTACCAATCCAACGCAATATTTTTGCATGGTTTTGCAAATTCCGCACAATCCCGCGCTTTTGCAGCCAAGCTAGAATGCGGATATTGATGTGTATGATCCAAAGTTCTTGCGAGCCGTAAAACCGCACCGTTTCAACCCCGTCATAATGCTCTGGGAACAACAATAAGTCCGGCGCATCACACAAACCAAATTTCCGGCACAAAGGTTTTTCGCCCTGTAAAGCAATTTTGTGGACATGGACGCGGCTATAGCCTAGCTCGGTCGTCCATGCCCCAGCCCGAAAAATTTTGAGCGGTTTACCCAAATAGGACAGCACGGCTTGGGTCACCGACATGCCAATATCAATTTTCCCGCCAGGAGAGATGCCACCTTCTATAGACGTTATTTGCGTAAAATTGGGCATTGCGGCATCCACGACGGCTGATGACAATGCGGGAACCGAACTCGCACCGCTCACCACTGCAACCCCGGCCGCCTGCGCCCTCGCGTCCAATCGGCTAATGCCTTGGGTGAATGTGCCGCTATCTGACAGGTCTATATAATGCGCGCCGTGCCGTATACAGGCTTTGGCCAATGTATAACCATGGCCAAAAACACTTTGGAACGGCCCCGCCGCATCTATGACCAACCACGGTTTAAATTTATCAAGCTGTGTGTCCAAATCTTCACTTCTATCGAAATACACGGGGCGGAGATTGCCGCCATACTGTTCGCACAAAGCTTCCGCCTTGGACAATGTGCGCCCGGCCACCAAAACCGTAATATCCCCTATGTCCGACAGGCGCCGCGACAACCGCCCCCCAAATTGCCCATACCCCCCAATGATGAGAACTGTCTTTATCACGGCATATCCAGCAGGCGAGATTTCATGTCGGGACTTGGTATCAAGCAAACCTTGCTTTTACCGAACCAGTTATAGCGGTTACGAGCAAAGAGTTTATAGACCCCATCCGTGACAGGGCGCGGGATTATCCAAAACACCCGCACCAATGTCGGCCAGCCTTTTAAGAGTTTTGCCAAAGCGAAGACGGCGCCGGACGATGTCCAGACTTTCCCTTGATATAAAAATAAGAACGAGCTTGGGTCGTCCGGGTCAAGGCCGTGTTTGGCAAGTAATGAGTGACCTAAACCGGATTGGGTCGGGGTAAAGTATATGGGGATATTTTTTTCATGAGTATAGACAATACGCATGGAGCGGGAACAAAAATGACAAACGCCGTCGAAAACCACGAGCGGGTTTTGGTCGTCATATTCCGGCATTATCCAACTTGCCCCCTATGGCGCAATTTATGATCCGCGAGCACACAGGCCAGCATGGCTTCGGCCACAGGCACGGCGCGGATACCGACGCAGGGGTCGTGACGACCTTTGGTGCGGATTTCGGTTTCCTCGCCTTGGCGTGTAATGGTCTGGCGCGGGGTTAGGATAGACGATGTTGGTTTAATGGCCATACGGGCGACAATGGTATCGCCGTTGGAAATACCGCCTAATATACCACCTGCATTATTGGTCATAAACATGGGCTTGCCATCTTTCATGCGCATTTCGTCCGCATTGTCCGTGCCGCTAAAGCTGGCTGTGGCAAAGCCCGAACCTATCTCTACGCCTTTGGCCGCATTGATTGACATCAAGGCTGCGGCAATTTCTGTGTCCAGCTTGGCATAAATGGGCGCGCCCCAACCAGCGGGAACCCCGTCTGCTTGCACCTCGACAATAGCGCCAACCGAATTACCATCTTTGCGAATGGCGTCCAAATAGTCTGCCCATTCTTCGGCCATGGATTTATCAGGGCAAAAGAACGGATTGTTTCCAACTTCGTCCCAATCCCAATTATCCCCGTCAATCATCTTACTGCCCATTTGGGTCAGTGCGCCGCGTATAACAATTTTATCTCCCAGCACTTTGCGCGCCACTGCCCCTGCCGCCACCCGCATAGCGGTTTCGCGGGCACTGGAGCGGCCACCACCGCGATAATCCCGAAATCCGTATTTGGCATCATAAGTGAAATCAGCATGCCCCGGGCGGTAGACATGTTTGATGTCGCTATAATCGCGGGAGCGCTGGTCGGTGTTGTCTATGCGTAAGGATATGGGCGTCCCCGTCGTTCGCCCCTCAAACACACCGGATAATATTTTTACCTGGTCGGCCTCTTGGCGTTGGGTGACAAATTTTGATGTACCCGGACGGCGGCTATCCAAGAATTTTTGGATATAACTTTCGTCCAAATCCAACCCTGGCGGACAACCGTCCACCACACAGCCAATGGCTGACCCGTGGCTCTCACCCCAGCTGGTAAATCTAAACATATGTCCGAATGTGTTATGCGACATGAAGCCTAGCTACAACAACAGCGCCAGCCGTGCCAGTCAATTCTGAAACTTCCGAACTTAAACCGCCCGCGAGCGTGCTTGTACGCGGATGGATTGCGGCGCGGGCGGGATAAGGGTTTCATAAGCGCGCTTGCACTGCAAGAACGCATTGGCGCTACCATAAGGGCTATCGGGGTGATAGAATTTTGCTTTTGTGCGCCACGCAGCACGAATATCCGCTTCACGGGCGCTCATATTTAGCCCCAATGTCATCATTGCCTGATGCCGTGTCATTTGTTTCTCCCTTTTATCGCCCACCATTATAGACAGACATAAATATCCCTCCTATGGTAAACACCTCACTAACAAGCATGGTTAACAATGAAAGAATCAGATAAAAATTACGCGTCCCAAGCGAAAGCAAACACGCAAGCAATGTTTCGCGCCAACGACCCTTATATATTGTTTAAGGCTTGGATGGCGGAAGCCAAGGCGGGCGAACCAAATGACCCCAATGCTATGGCTTTGGCCACCGTGGACGAGACCGGCTTGCCTGATGTGCGCATGGTTTTACTTAAGGGCGTAGACGCGCGCGGGTTTGTGTTTTACTCCCATGCGTCCAGCGCCAAAGGCGTGCAGTTAAAGCATAACCCCAAGGCCGCCCTTAATTTTCATTGGAAGTCTTTGCGCCGACAGGTGCGCATACGCGGTACGGTCGAGACCCTCTCTAAATTGGAAGTGGGAAAATATTTCGCCTCCAGACCCAGAGATTCCCAATTGGGAGCGTGGGCGTCTCAGCAATCCAAAACCATGAAAACCCGTCATTTGTTTGAAGAAGCTATTGAAAATGTGCGCCATAAATTTTCAGGTGCCACTATACCCTTACCACCCGGTTGGACAGGCTGGCGGGTCGTGCCAAGGTCGATAGAATTTTGGCGCGACCGCCCGTTTCGCCTCCATGACCGTTTGTTGTTCGAATGGGATATGGATAAGAAGCAATGGACAAAGCGCCGACTTTACCCTTAAAGTGAAAAGCTAAGCTACGGATAAACAGGAGAAAGAGATTATGGACGGTTTTATATTTTTTCTCATCTTCATTTTTGTGGTCATTCCTATCTTCAAGAATATTGTCGGCGGCACGTCCACAAAGAAACCCCACCGCAAGCCAAGAGCTGGCTCAGGCCAAAAAAACTGGGCTGAAGTACAAAAACTCCTACAACAAAAAACCCAAGAACAGTCGACCCGGCAAGCTTCAGGCAAGCACGCGAGCGTTTGCGAACCGGTAAAGGTGACAGCAATGTGTTCCCAGAATCACATATGGAACGTGTCCGCAAGCGCGACCAACGCGACCATTCCGAACGCAACCGCATAGAGGCCATGCTCCATAGTCAGACGAATACGAGTATTACGCGCGTTGGTAATAAAAGTGTCGATAGTTGGGGCGCACGCGGCGATGCCAGTAGCGGCGGCAGATTTTTGTTTTTATTAGTTTTTGGCCTCATCGCTTTTCTTATACTGAATAAAGTCATGCCAAATTTGTGGTCAGAAATTATGGGGGAACTCAGCAGTAATTAAAACAGACCCTAAGTTACATTGAAGGTGCAATTTTCTTCTCTTTCACATCCGGATCACCGTCCGCAGACAACATCACCGCAATCCAGCGCGTGGTCGAGAACTGTGCCAAAATAATCATCAATATGACGGTGAGCGGTGCCGATAAAAATGCGCCAACCCCACCCCACATAGCCTGCCAGAGCACCAGCGATAATATCACCACCAGTGCCGATAAATTCATACTATCCCCCATCATTTTGGGCTGTACGGTGTTGGAAATAATGAACTGCACAAAAAACAACAGCCCGGCCATAATGCCAACAGGCAGTAAAGTATCAAATTGCACCAGCGCGAACATGGCTGGCAAAATCCCGGCCAGGACAGAGCCAACCACCGGGATATAATTCAAAATGAAAATCACCAAGGCCCAAAACAAAGCATTATCCAGCCCGAACATTTTCATCACGATAAAACTCAGCACGGTCATAATAATGCTCATCAAAGTTTGAATGCCTAGATATTTCTCGATACTGACCCGAATACGCTCTCCGACCCGCGCCGCCTGTTTGCGTTTCTCTGGATCCGGCCACAGATCGTTCATCTTCTTGCCAAAGGAATTTTGCGCCGCGAACAAGAACACCACATAAAGCGCGATAAACACAAAGCTCGACATCACACCTTGCACAGATCGAGCAAAACCACCGAGCAAAGCTTGCACCCGTGTGGATATTCCAAAGCGCTCATCAAGTCCGTCCCAACTACCATCCCCGAACCGCTCTATAACCGGATTGACAATCTCGCCGAGCCGATGCTCATAATCATTCGCATTGGCCGCCACATCAAAAGCCGTATCGGCAATTATCAAGCCAATCCCAACCATGCTGGCAATCACAACAAAAAACGCAATGCCGAGCGTAGCCATATAAGGCAGGAAGCTAATCTTTTTATCCAGCCATTTGGCAAAGGCATCAATGATTAACCAAAAGAATACAGCCAACGCAAATGGTGCCAAAATATCCCGCATCCAATAAAGCACCCAGGCCCCAAGCACAAAGGCCATAAACAAAACACTCGCCCGCATAGCTCTATCCATTTTCTTCTCCCCAATTGGCGTTATGCCGCTAAACAGTTTTCCATAAAGCAATCTAAAAATTCATCTGTTACACCACGAATTTTACGGCGCTCACAAATTGAATATAGTTCCATCACTGCTGAATATGGGAAAAACTTTGCATTTAACTCTGCAAATTGAGGGGCTTGTGCCTTGCGAATCACCTTACCTCGGTCACCATCAGGCGCAACGATAGTCCATCTTATATTGCGTGTTTGCGGCCCAAGTTCATAAAAACCCTTCATTCTATTTAAACCACTTGTAACACCCGTACTATGCTCAATTTCCATCACTGCAGGCATTAAGCGCCCATTCTTAAACCAAATACAATCTATCATTTTTGCAGCCTCAATGCCTTTTGGGTATGACGCAACAACCTGTTCTGACGCAAGCCTTTCAATCACTCCGTCCATCTCTGATAATCTTTTCCCCGCATATTCTATGCCACGGTCATTTTGAGCCACCCAAGTTCGAAACCCTAATTGTTTACCAATAAGAACCAGAGCAACTTGAATCCTTGCATGCTCTCTTTTCTGTTCGATAGTCATTTCTTGGATTGGCATAAAGTCATCTAGCTCAATCCCGCTTTGAACAATTTCGTGTGAAATTTCAGATATTACATAATTAATATCTGTTTTGTAGAGCACCCCATTTTCATGCGGTTCATTTGGCTTATAAACAATATATTTGTGCCCCTTTTTCAACTCACTGCGACCATTGGTATATTGAATGCGACCAGGCTTACAGTGGTAAAATTGGGGCGTATGGGCAAGCAAAGCCTCTAAAACAGACCTAGTATTGTAACTACCATTAAAAACTCTATCAATATTTAAAGGAGATTCTTCACTAATCGCATTCGCAAGTCGCCAAATCATAGAAGAAGACATACTTTCTATTTTTGCATTCTCGAGGGTTTCCCCCTTTGTTGCATCATACCGTTTTATCTGAATTGGGCCTTCCGGCAGGACAACATTGTATACAGCTATCCTGCCTTTATTTTGTGGGTTTATATAATTGTATTCACGATCACGCGGCAGTTGATTGATTGCGGCGACTAAGTTGCTCGCTGTAACTCTCATGATGTTCCCTTATATGGTTATGAATTGATGAAGCGAATCCTTTTGCGGCTAAAAAAGGCACCCCATTACCAATGCACTTAAACATATTTGTAAGGGTCATGCTCTCTGGCAATTCAAATTCAGCAGGTAAGGATTGAATTGCCAATGCCTCTGCGGCTGAAAGTCTTCTTGCTTTGTAGGGGTGTAAATGAACTTCATTATTTCCGTAAGCCGCAGTTGGCGAATATCTCCAACGGTGTAATCGCTTATAAGATTTCTTCTTATCATCCCCCTCGCCAATCACCTTAAACTTCGCTTTACCTGCACGAGGGGTGAATGCGTGATTCGCATTTGGATGCTTTTCCACATTGTTTTTATCAAACCAATGTTGAACGGTTAATTCTAAAGGTATATGATTAGGTACGGGCTTTGCCACATCAGGAACAAAGCTTTCAATTCTCGGCCACGAATATTCAAAAGCCGTTCGGTTAGGATATACTAGCCGCCCCCAATCTAGTGGAACCGCTGGAAAACAATCTCGCCTGAAACCAATAAGAATAATTCTGTCTCGGTCTTGTGGTGCTCCGTATTGTATCGAATTAATCAGGCGTTCATTTAAATGATAAAAACGCCCAAGCTTCTGTTTCAAATATTCAAAAAATTCTCGGTGTTTGTGGGTGCGGTAAAGGCCTTTAACATTTTCAAATAAGAAAAACTCAGGCTTTCTATCACACACCAAATTTGCATAAATTTCAGAGAGTTTGCCATTCTCACCCTTCCTGCCTTTATTCTTCCCACCTACAGAAAAGTCCGGGCAGGGAGGCCCACCAATGAAGCCGCATATATTACCATATTTGCATTCCATCTCAATTGCGCCAATAAGTTTTTCATTATCGGCTAATGCTTCAATACTTTGATGAGAATACCCATACGTTGGCGGCGCCATTTGCATCACGCGCCTTGAGTGAGCGTATGCCTCTAAGAAAGGTTTATGCAATTCATTAACATAGCAAATATTGAAACCTGTTTTTTCAAAACCTAAGTCTAAAAAACCAGCGCCCGCGAAAAAAGAAAAAATACTTATATTTTGGTTTTTTGCCATATTGGTCAATTACTCACTAAATGAAAAATAAATACTGCCGTAATTTGCATTCACGTTCAATATTTATTTCACTCTGGATTTATTTCACTCTGGCTACATTACCACTCCCCTAATCCCATTGCAGGGGTGGGGCGTCTTGGCTTAGTTCTTCTATGGTCATGCGTAGGTTTTTCATGAATGTGTATTTTTCTCCATTGCCCTCGTCAGACCATTTTATTGGTTTGCCAATGACGGCAGTGCAGTTGAACGGAACCAGGAGTTTAGAGCCGCGCGGCATGACCCGGCCTGCGCCTTGGATATAGACGGGGGTGACGGGGGCGTCCGGGAACTCTGCGGCCAGCCTTGCGACTCCTGTTTTGAAATCTTCCATTTCTTCGGCTTCGCCGCGTGTACCTTCTGGGAAGATCACCAGGATTTTTCCGTCTGCCATAGCGGTTTTACAGTCTGCCAATAAGTCTTCGCCGGAGCCTGCATTTTTGCGGTGAATAGGTATCATGCCGATGATATAGCGCGAAATCCAGCTGAGGGTGCGGGTGCGCAGGAAATGATCCGCTGCACCTACGGGGCGTACATCTGGCAAAACCCGCGACGAAAACAGGGACAGTAAAATCAGTGTGTCAATATGGCTGTTATGGTTAGCGGCGACAATGGCGGGGCCTTTGGTCGGTAAGTATTCCTTGCCAATAACGTCGAGCCCAATGAGCAAATGCGCCACAGGGCGGGCGATAAAAATCTGAATGGCTTGTCTAAAATATTTTTTCATATCTAAAACCGCCCACTAAAACCGCTCTAGCGCAAAATAAGCCAGCATATGAAAATACCACGGCGCGGTGAACATCAAACTATCGAGCCTATCCAGCGCACCGCCGTGACCGGGGATGAGCAGGCTGGTATCTTTGACGCCTAAATCGCGCTTAATGGCCGACATGGTGATGTCGCCGAAAAACCCAAGCACGGGTAAGGTCACACCAATCCAGACGCTCGGCCAAAATGTGAGCGGTGTAAAATACGGAGCCAGCACAACAAACAAAACCCCCGTGGTGACAAAGCCGCCTATG
>Ga0256839_1004442_pt1 | contig 13705 bp, 10 predicted proteins | sample 354166metaG_FD_185968 | JGI IMG/M metagenome (GOLD analysis project Ga0256839, IMG submission 185968) | Hydrothermal vent microbial communities from Mid Atlantic Ridge, Atlantic Ocean - 354-166 | ecosystem: Environmental > Aquatic > Marine > Hydrothermal vents | place: Atlantic Ocean: Mid... | reverse complement strand
CCACCATTTATCTCGGGGTTGTCTAAGATGTTGAACTGGCGGTTACGTAACAATACCGGCTGGGCGAACCCGGTTGAGTTTGCATTTTGGTCAAAGTTATTAAAGGTATTCTGCCAGAAGACTTGTTCAGATGCATCGTACGGATCAAATACCGGTATCCAGGTAGCACCACCATCTTTAGACACATCGAAGGCTACCTTATCTACCCCGGGTTCTACCAAAACCACTTCATCATAGCTCACCATTGCCATAGCCTGGTTAAGGGTTATGGGATATTTCAGCAGGTAGGAGATTTCGGTAGTACCAAAGGGTCCGTCAGGATAAGGGCTGGCCGAAACCAAAGCGGGTGTGTCAAACCTGTCGGGTTGGGTAATGCTGAAATTGACCCCGGCAAAATCATCTGTGGGGGTGTTAAAATCATTTATATACATTGTTCTCGCACTACCTATTTCGGCCACGGGCACTTCAAAATAACCGGTAGCCGGGGCAATTGTGGTATTGGGGTATTTTGCTTTATCCACGGCAATAATTCTGTATTTGAAAACATCAGTGGCAGAAATTGCCGGAGAGAAAGTTAAATTGACTGTATACTGGCCGGCTGAACCGGGTAATGAAAGGTATTGGATTGTCCCATTCAGGTCAACTTCATAAATCACCGAGTCTAAAACCGTATTGTCGGTTACTTTGGCATTAAGTACTATCTCAGTATCACCTACAAACATATAATCGGGGGTAACCTGGGTTATAACCGGAGGTTTTTCATCAACTTGAATTTTTAAATTATCGATAGCCCAGCCCCACCCATGTACAAGTTGGTCAGCATAAATTTTAAACCTGATCAGTAGGGTGTCGCCAGCGTTGAAGTTCCCATTGGCGGTCATATTAATTTCTTTGTTTGTAAAGAGGGTTTTGTCGCCAAGAGCAATTGAGTTACCATCGGTATCTTTGTCGCTGTTCCACTGGTCAAGCCAGGGCTGGTTTTCGCGTGAATCATAACCATCCGCCAGCGGCAGCCAGGAGTTACCTAAATCGGTTGAACCTTCTACAACTACATAATCCCAGAACTGGTTATCGCCATACACGGTACCCGACTCCCCGGGTTCAACCAGTACCACTTCGTCAAAACTAAGGCTGGCATCCAACGAAGATAAAATTATAGGTTTTTTTAGCATGTAGGTAAGCTCCAGGGTATCATCATGAGCCACTCCGTCAACAATACGATAGGGATGATCAGACTGAATAGCATCACTATCAAAGCCGGTTTCCGGCCCGATTCTGAAACCAAGGCCGACAAAGTCGCTGGAAGCTGCGTTAAAATCATTTTCATAAAATGTAACAGCCGGGCCTATTTCTTCAACTGTAATGGCATAAAAGCCGGGTGCAGGAAGCGTAGTGGTGTTGGGTACTGCGGCAATATCTTGTGTAGATAAGGAATATTCAACTATATCACCCTGAACTACGCCAAGGGCACCGATATCCCAGTTTAGGCTATATTCACCTTTATATTGGCCAGCTATAGTGCTTGAGGTTAAGGGTATGGCTACGGTGTTAGTAGCTCCGCCATTAATCCGGTAGGTTAACGTTAAGCCGGTAACCCCCATATTGTCTGTTACCGTGGCGGTTATAGGAACTACGGCATCGTGAAGGAATACGAGACTAAGCGAGTCATGCTTTATGGTGGGGGCAATGGTGTCTCTGGCCATAACAAACTGCCAGAAATATTGTGGGGCCTCTCCCGGGCTGGTATACGTTTTTCCCCCCTGGGCATCCACATTAATGTAGTAACTCACTTTTTCCCCATTGCCCGTTGCCGGAATGGTGCCCGTGTACTCGTTGGCCGTACCTGTTGGTGTCATATTTACTATCACCTCGTTGGTGAAGTCGGAGTAGGTATAGTGAAGGTTTACGCCCCCTGTAAGGACGGCACTGTCGCCTTTGGCGATTACGGTGATTACCCGGTCGGATACGGAGTCTTCTGAGTCTAATAACTTTTGATGGTTTATTTGCATGGCCACCCATCCCATATCCTCAAACATTTGCAGGGCAATACCAGGGTCGTGGATAGACTCTCCATAACTAAAACGGGGCGACATCAGTGAGTTGGGGTCGCCTGCGGGATAGGTAGCCTCATCGAGGTGGGCAATACTTGAGCCGCTGCTCCATCTACTGGGGGCGTAGAGTTTAGGGCGGTCATCAGCGGTAGGGAAGGCGAAACTGTTAAAAAACAGATTGCCGCTTACCAGGGCATCGCCCAGTTCGGTGGTTCCGGTAGTAAAAGTTTCAACCAGGTTGCTGCCATCGCCCAGTTCAATGTGCCGGTCATAAACCATAGGTGCACCATACACGGTATAGTAACCCGTGCCATTGCTGTTAAAGGTACCATCGGAGAAACCCAGGCCATGGCCGATTTCATGGAGTATTACAGAAACAAAATCGTATTGTGTACTGGGCGTATTGCCGTCAAGGCCATAGTACCAGGAAAAAGTGCTGCTAAACTCCATAAAAATATCGGCATCGCCTGGGTTATTTAGCTCCTTGCCGGCAATTTTTTCAGCCATGGCCACTACATAAAAAGTATTTATTTTCTGGGCGTTATCAAAATTGGCATAACGTGCCGTTGCCCCGGCCTGACCGAGAACACCTTCATCCAGCGGGCTCATTTTGGCATCGATGCGTATGGGTACATCCGATTGGATTAAAGAAGACCAGATATCAACAGCATATTGGAATGCCGTTTGCTGTTCCTGGGTAAAATCAGTATAGGTTACCTCAAAAACGGCTGCGTTAGAACCGGATACTCTGGATGATGCCGCAGAGTTAAGGTCTCCACGAAAAGGCACCCTTGTATTGGCGTCAATAGCATCACCGTAATCAACTATAATCCGGGGCTTATTATTAACCAAAGGCTTAATGTCGCGCATCGACTGGGCGAAAGAAAAGAACGGCAGGAGAACCATAATCAGGATTACACTCCTTTTACTAAGATTACAATTGTGCATAATTAACTAGTCTAAGCTGCTAATATAATAGCAATTTTGTAGAACAGGTAACCGAAACTTTCTATATTAGCTTAAAATTTTACCAAAAAAATATGCGGCACCTGCTTATTTTACTTCTATTTGTTACGTTAGGTTGTAAATCCGGCCAACAAGCCAAAAGTAATGCCTACCCGATAATCAGCTATGAAAAAACCGCTTGCATGGGGCCCTGCCCGGTTTACATTTTTAAAGCTTACCCCGATGGCCGCGTAACCTACACGGGCAAGGAGTTTGTTGACCTGAAAGGGGAGTTTGCTGCCGTACTCTCGAGAGAGGAGTTAGCTGAACTCACGGGTTATTTTGACGCAGCCAATTTTTTTAATTTTGCCAATGTATATTCGGCTAATGTTAAAGATCTGCCCACCAAATTTTTGTATTACGATGATGGCCGGCAAAATGCCAAGGTTACCGACTACTACGGGGCCCCGGAAGCGTTGAAAAAGCTGGAAAAGGAGATTGAAGCCTTTATCAAAAAAATTGTCTGGCAACCGGTTGACCGGTAACCAATACAGCCGTGAAAGGGCGCCTAATTCCCCCTGGCATAGGCTTCCACCGCCCGCCATACCCGGAAGTTGTTCCGGTAGCAGATTTTGGCAATATCGTCTTCCGAATAACCCCTGCGTAGCAATTCGGCAATTAAATTAGGGTAGCCGGAAACATCTTCCAGCCCGCGGGGCACACTGCTTACCCCGTCAAAATCGGAGCCGAAGCCAACATGGTCAATGCCGGCTACCGTCACCACATGGTCAATATGGTCGGCCACCATTTGTACGGTGGTAAATAAGGTAGAATCAACGTCTTCTTGTTGAAAGGCCTGATCAAGGAAGAAGGAGCCAAAAGTTACGTTAATTACCCCGCCATGTTCGGCCAGTGTTTTGATAATTTCATCGGGCATGTTACGCTGAAAGCCGGGGGTAAAATGCCGGCAGGAAGAATGGGAAGCGAACACCGGGGCTTTGGCTATACGGATAACATCGTAAAAAGCGCTGTCGGTTATGTGCGAAACATCCACAATGATGCCCACCCTGTTCATCTCGGCTACTACCTTTTCGCCAAAAGGGCTGAGGCCGTTCCAGGTTTGGGTGGTGTCGTAAGAAGAATCGCATATATGGTTGTCTTTGGCATGGGTCAGGGTAATATAACGGATACCCCGGTCATAGAAGTACTTTACATTGGCCAGGTCCCCTTCCAGGGGAGCGCCATTTTCCATCCCCATGGGCAGCGAAATCAAGCCTTGTTTAAACTGGGCCTCAATATCATCAGGCGAGGTCGCCAGGGCAAACTTGTTTGGATGTTTAGCAACCAGGCCTTCAACCAGGTCAATAAGGCTGTCGGCCAAGGCTTTGGCGCCATTATTTTCCCGGTCAGCGGGTACGTATATCGACATAAAGGGCGCATCAAGCCCACCTTCTTTGGCCCGCACATAGTCGAAATGGCCACCTGTCCGCTGGCTAATATCTTCGGGGTGTTTGCGTAGCCGGTAGGGGATATCAATATGGCCGTCAACAATAATATTTTTATGGGCTAATTCGTTGGCCCTGCCTAAAATTTCTTCTGCCGTCATCTTGGTTTGGGTGTTGGGTGAACTGCAAGCGAACATAGCTGCCAGGGCAGCGAGCACGGGGAGGGTACCGGGGTGTTTCATGTAGTTGGTTTTAAACGCCAAGTTTAGGCAAACGTAGTCAAATACTGATGGCAAATGTGATAAGAGGCAATATTTGCTGCCCGAAACAGGTGTTGCCCAAGGGGGATAGGGGTGCTGCGGGAAAAATACGCTAAAGGTAGCCCGGGCTAAGTATATTTTTGGCAATTTTACTTTTGCAATGGCATTACCCGAAATAGACATCCTCGGCACCGGCAATTTAGCGTATAACCTGGCCCCGGCTTTGGAGCAGAGCGGGTTTATTATTAACCGGGTTTACGGCCGTTCGTTGAAGGCGGCTAAAAATCTCGCCAGCAACCTTTATCAGGCAGCGCCTACCGATAGTCTTGATTTTAGCGACAGCAGGTCGTCTGTGCTGCTGCTGGCTATCAGCGATGACGCCCTGGAAGAGGTTTCGCGTGAGTTGGTTTTGCCGGACAATGCCCTGGTGGCACATACCTCCGGCACCCGGCCGCTGGCCGTATTGGGTTATACGGCCAGCCCTAATATTGGTGTTTTCTATCCCCTGCAAACCTTCTCTAAACAAAAGCGGGTGAAGTTTTCCGGAGTGCCGATACTGATTGAGGGAGATAATACCTATGCCGAGAAAACCTTAATAAAAATAGCCGGTAAAGTCAGCAACAAGGTGCAAAAAGCCAACTCCCGCCAACGTAAGCTCATTCACCTGGCGGCCGTTTTTGCCGCTAACTTTACCAATGCCATGCTGGTGCATGCCGAAGAGTTAATACAGCAGGCCAATGCCGACCTGGCGTTGTTGGCACCTTTGCTGGAGGAAACCCTTGGCAAAAGTATGTTGCTGGGCCCGGCTGCAGCCCAAACCGGCCCGGCTGCCCGGGGCGATTTGCAGGTGCTGGATGAACATATGCAAATGCTGGCCGCCACCCCTGCCCGGCAGGAAGTTTACCGGTTAATCAGCCAACAAATACTCGACAGGAGAGATGAAGAATAACAGTCTCATCATCAACATGCTGCGCCTCCTGCGCTGGCCAAACCTGCTGATTGTGGCGGTCACCCAATATGCTGCCGCTTATTTCCTGATTCATGATATGCAACTGCCCGTATTGCTTGGCGATTGGCGTATGCTGGTAGTAAGTATGAGTACGGTACTCATTGCGGCTGGTGGTTATGTGATCAATGATTATTATGATGTAAAAATAGATTATATCAATAAGCCCGAGCGGGTGGTTGTCGGCCGGTTTTTAAAGCGCAGGACCACCCTTACCCTGCATGCCGTACTCAACGGGCTGGGTATCCTGGGCGGTTTTGCGGTTTCCTGGCAACTGGGGGCAATAAATGTTTTGGCTGCCGGGCTGTTATGGCTGTACTCCAACCAATTGAAAAGGCTGCCGTTGTTGGGCAATATAATTGTGGCCCTGCTTACCGGGGCGGCCGTTTTCGTCCTCTTTGTTTTGTACCGGCAGGCCTTGTTTTTATTTGCAACCTATGCTGCCTTTGCTTTCTTTATTTCACTGATGCGGGAGATTGTGAAAGATATGGAGGACCTGGAAGGGGACAAAGAGTTTGGCTGCCAAACCCTGCCGATTGTTATTGGCCTCAGAAGGGCTAAAGTGGTGATCTATTTTATCAGCCTAACCTTTCTGCTGGCAGTGGCGGCCCTGATGCAACATGAAGCCCGGTTTTGGTGGGTGTTTTCAGGGTTGGTGGTTATGCTTTCCTGGCATGCCTATAAACTTTACCGGGCCGACAAGAGCAGCGACTTTGGCCGTTTAAGCACCTTAAATAAACAAATAATGATCCTGGGGCTGATTAGTATGCTATTTATGAAATAATGATGAAGAACTGTAAACTGGCCCTATTTGCTTCGGGCAACGGCAGTAATGCCGAAGCGATCATAAAATATTTTCTTGCCGACAAGCACGTTGAAGTGGCAGCGGTTTATACCAACAACAAAAACGCTTTTGTTTTGCAGCGGGCGCATAGGTATGGCCTGGCCGCCACCGTCTTTACCAAAGAGGAATTTCATGCCCCTGCCTTCACCAGGCAGTTGCAGCAGCAAGGGTTTGATATGCTGGTGCTGGCTGGCTTTATGTGGCTGGTGCCCCCGGCTTTGGTAGCGGCCTTTCCTGATAAAATCATCAACATTCACCCTGCCCTGTTACCGGCCTATGGTGGTAAAGGGATGTACGGCCATTTTGTGCATGAAGCGGTAATCCGCAATAAAGAAAAAAAATCGGGCATCACCATTCATTATGTAAATGAACAATACGACCGGGGCGATATCCTGTTTCAGGCCGAATGCCCGGTATTGCCGGACGATACCCCCGACACCCTCGCCAGGCGTATCCATCACCTGGAACACCACCATTACCCCAGGGTAATAGCGGGGCTGTGCAGAAAAATTTAGCCTGCCGGCAAAAAAGCTGTTCGCTATAAGGGCAAAAAGGTTAGCTTTGCAGCAGTAAATTACCCAGCCTGCCATGACGAAAAAGATTTCTGCTGCCCTGATCTCGGTTTACGCCAAAGACAACCTTGCGCCACTGATTAAACTACTTGATAGTCAAGGAGTTAAACTTTACTCAACCGGGGGCACCCTGAAGTTTATCAACAATCTGGGCCTGGCGGCCACCGCGGTGGAAGACCTGACACAGTACCCGGCTATTTTTGGCGGCCGGGTAAAAACCCTGCACCCCAGGGTATTTGGTGGCATTCTCTATCGCAGGGAAAACGAAGGCGATGTCAGCCAGGCTGCCGCCTATGACATTCCGGCTATTGACCTGGTTATTGTTGATCTTTACCCTTTTGAAAAAACCGTAGCCAGCGGGGCCACAGAAGCGGAGATTATCGAGAAAATAGATATTGGCGGCATAAGTTTAATCAGGGCCGCGGCTAAGAATTATAACGATACGGTAGTGATCAGTTCACAAGCGCAATACGATGAACTATACACCATTTTACAGGCTTCAGGAGGGGGCACCTCCCTGGCCGAGCGGCAACGCTTTGCGGCCTATGCCTTTGCGGTAAGCTCACATTACGACACGGCTATTTTCAACTATTTTAACCGCACGGCAGGATTTGCCTTTTTGAAGCACAGCCTGCTGCACAGCCGGGAGCTCCGCTATGGGGAGAACCCGCACCAGCCGGGCCGTTTTTACGGGCACCTGGAAAGCTTGTTTGAGCAACTCAACGGCAAGGCCCTGTCGTACAACAACCTGGTAGATATTGATGCAGCCATGAACCTGATGGCAGAATTTTCCGGCACTCCCGCCTTTGCCATATTGAAACATACCAATGCCTGCGGGGTGGCTACGGCAGCCACGGTGCAGGAGGCCTATCAAAAGGCCTTTGCGGCTGATACCCTCTCGGCTTTTGGCGGGGTGCTGATTACCAACAAAACCATTGATCTGGCTACGGCCACCGAGATGAGTTCCTTGTTTTTTGAGGTACTCCTGGCCCCTGATTATGATGAAGGGGCATTGGCTTTGTTGCAGGAAAAGAAAAACAGGATACTGCTGCGGGTAAAAGAGGGGATAAAGGGTGCCAGGCAGTTCAAAACCCTGCTTAACGGGGTAATCGAGCAAGATATGGACTCCCACACCGATACGGTGGCCGATTTACAGTACGTTACCGGTAAACAACCTACCCCTGCCGAGGTGGAGGACCTGCTGTTTGCCGCCAAAATAGGTAAGCATTCTAAATCAAATGCTATTGTTATTGCCAAAGGCGGGCAGATGCTGGCCAGTGGCGTGGGGCAAACCTCAAGGGTAGATGCCGTAGAACAGGCCATTGCCAAAGCCCGCAGGTTCGGGTTTGACCTGGCCGGGGCGGTGCTGGCTTCCGATGCTTTTTTCCCTTTTCCGGATAGTGTAGAAATTGCTGCAAAGGCGGGGATTTCATCGTTCATCCAGCCCGGGGGCTCCGTTAAAGACCAGTTGACTATAGATTTCTGTGATGAAAACGGCCTTTCTATGGTTTTTACCGGCAAAAGGCATTTTAAACACTAAAACCGAAGATAAATCTTGAAAAAATATAACAAATTTGTATTTTAGAAACTTCTGCTAATTCGTGCTTACAACTACTGGAAGGCCTGAACAAATAATTGACTAAAAAGTAATCATGGGATTATTCGATTTCTTCTCGAGCGACCTGGCCATTGACCTGGGTACCGCCAATACCTTAATCATTAAGAACGAAAAAATTGTTGTTGATGAGCCTTCAATAATTGCCATCGACCGCAGTTCGGGAAAAGTACTGGCGATCGGCCGGCAGGCCATGCAAATGCATGAGAAGACCCACGACCATATCAAAACCATCAGGCCGTTGAAAGATGGGGTAATTGCCGATTTCCATGCAGCCGAGGAAATGATCCGGGGGATGATCAAAATGATTGAAGACAAACGCTCCTGGCTGCCGTCATCGCACCGTATGGTAATCTGTATTCCTTCCGGGATAACCGAGGTTGAGAAAAGGGCGGTACGCGATTCTGCCGAACATGCGGGGGCCAAGGAAGTTTATATGCTCTACGAACCCATTGCTGCGGCCATTGGTACCGGTATTGATATCGAAGAGCCGATGGGCTCGATGATCGTGGATATTGGTGGTGGTACCACCGAAATTGCCGTTATCGCCCTTTCGGGTATTGTCAGCAACCAGTCCATCCGCATTGCCGGGGATTCCTTTAACAAAGATGTGTTGGATTATATGAGGCGCCAGCACAACCTGTTAATCGGTGAGCGGTCGGCAGAAAGGGTGAAAATTGAGGTTGGCTCTGCACTTACCGAGCTTGATGATGGCCCGGAGGATTTTGAAATAAGGGGGCGCGACCTGATGACCGGTATTCCGAAGGTAATTAAAGTTTCGTATTCTGAAATAGCTTTTGCCCTCGACAAATCGGTTTCTAAGGTAGAAGAGGCCGTGCTGAAGGCGCTGGAAATGTCGCCCCCGGAGCTATCGGCCGATATTTATGACCGGGGTATCCACCTTACCGGAGGCGGGGCATTATTACGGGGCCTGGATAAACGCCTGGCCTTAAAAACCAAATTGCCCATTCATATTGTGGAGGACCCGCTGAAAGCCGTAGTGCGTGGCACTGGTATTGCCATGAAAAATCTTAATCAATTTAGATCTGTACTTATGACCTGAAATGAAGAGCCTTTTACTTTTTCTTTACCGATTCAGGGCCTTCATTACCTTAATATTGCTCGAAACAGCCTGTGCCGTATTAATTATTCAGAATTCTCATTATCACCGGGCGTTGTTCTTCAATTCTTCCAATAATGCTATTGCTTCGGTACTGGTGGTGGCCAATAATATCACCAACTACTTTCGCCTCAGGCAAATCAACGAATCGCTGGCCGGGGAGAACCTCCGTTTAAAAAACAGGCTGCATAACCTTGCCCGGCTGCCGGACTCGCTCAAGTATGACTCGCTCAGGAATTTTAATTTTATCAAGGCCAGGGTTATCAGCAACTCGGCCGACTTGCGCAATAACTTACTTACCATCGATATTGGCCGCAGCCAGGGGGTAAAAAAAGATATGGCTGTAATTGGCGGAGGGGGCATTGTTGGCAAAACGCGCTATATCAGCGATAATTTCACCGTGGTCACCTCTATCTTACATACCGAAAGTATGGTACCGGCCCTTATTAAAGGGAAGGTGAATATCTGTATCCTACAGTGGGACGGCACCAACCCCTATTATGTGGATTTGCTGTACGTGCCCCGGCATTATGTGTTGGAAGTGGGCGATACGGTACTTACCAGTGGGTATAGCGGCATCTTCCCTCCCAACTTGCTGGTGGGCAGGATAGCGGCCATCAACTTGTCGGAGGATGCCCCTTTCTTTGATATTAAGGTGAAACTGGCGAATGATTTTTATCAACTTGATTATGTTGAAGTGGCGGAAAATATGCAGTTGCCGGAAATTGATTCATTAAAAAACCTGGCCGAATGAACCGGTATTATCTCTATAAAATAATCACCTTCTTCCTCTACCTGTTGGCCCAGGTGCTGGTTTTCAATAAAATGGTGCTTTTTGGCACAGCCCACAGCTTTGTTTATGTGGCTTTTTTGCTCACCCTGCCTTTTGAGTTGGCGGTTATCCCGGGGATGTTTATCGGCCTCGCCCTGGGGCTGGGCATAGATGCCTTTACCAACACCTTCGGTTTACATGCTGCCGCCAGTGTGTTGTTAATGTATGTCAGGCCCATGCTGATTTCCGGCCTGGCGCCACAAGGGGGCTATCAGCCGGGGGCTGTGCCGCGTCCTGGCTCTATGGGGTTTGGCTGGTTTATGCCTTATGCCCTGATGCTGATTTTTATGCACCATCTGGTAGTCTTTTTTATCGAGTTTGGCGGCTTTGCTTTGTTCTGGGGTACCTTGCTAAAGGTTGTCGCTTCTACCGGTTACAGCTTTTTACTTATCGTGATTATTCAGTATATTTTCTTTGCCCGGGGCAGAAAATGAACGACAACAGAAAATATATCATCCAGGGAATTTTTCTTTTGGTCGGCCTTATTTATTTGCTGCAATTGTTTTCTATTCAAGTGGTTGATAAAAGCTACCGCGATGCCGCAGAGCACAATATCATCCAGGAGGTAATCGAATATCCCTACCGGGGCCTTATCCTTGACCGTGACCAGGGAATAATGGTGTATAATGAGCCCCTGTTTGATATTATGGTGGTGCCCAGCCAAATTAAAGACTTGGATACGGCTGGTTTTTGTCAGCTAATCAAGATTCCCCGCCATGACTTTGACAGCCGCTTGCAAAAAGCCCGGGAATACTCTTTGGTAAAACAGTCGGTTTTTTACAAGCAACTGGCCAATGCTGAGTTTGCCCGTATTTCCGGTAAACTGGACGAATATAAAGGCTTTACCATTCAGCCGCGAACGGTACGGGCTTATACTTACCCGGTGATGGCCAACGCCCTGGGGTTTATCAGCGAAATCAGCAAGTATGAACTTGACCGGGACACCACCCGCTACTATCATCAGGGCGATTACATAGGTAAAAGTGGCCTCGAATCGTACTATGAGGTTTATTTACGCGGTAAACGGGGAAAAAAATTCAGGATACGCAACGTACGGGGCATAGAGCAGGGGAAATTTAAAGACGGGGCTTATGATACGCTGGCCATTCCCGGGCAAAACCTGGTCTCCACTATTGATATTGCCTTGCAGCGCTATGCCGAAAAGCTGATGGCCGGTAAGGCCGGTAGTGTTATCGCCATAGAACCGGCTACCGGTGAGATATTGTCCATCGTTTCTGCCCCATCCTATGATCCGGCCCTGTTGTCGGGTCGTAAGTTTAGTGAGAATTTTGCGCTTATTAGCCAGGACACCAATAAACCCTTGTTCAACCGGCCGCTGATGGCGGCTTACCGTCCGGGCTCAATATTTAAGATTGTGCAGGCCCTTATTGCTTTGCAGGAAGGGGTAATCTCTCCGCATACTACGTTAGAGTGCAATACGGCCCTGATAGGGTGCCATAACAGTGCCAGCCACCCGTTTGGTACTTCCGAGGACCTGGTGGGGGCCATTACCAATTCCTGTAACCCGTATTTTTATCAGGTGATGAGGCGGATGGTGATGCAGGGCCAGGTGGAGGACCCGTACCAGGATTCGCACCTGGGCCTGGATAAGTGGCGGGCCTATATCGACAGGTTTGGCTTTGGCCGGCCGCTGGGCATTGACCTGCCAGGGGAAAAAGCCGGGATGATACCCGATGCCGCCTACTATGACCGCGCTTATGGAGGACGGCCATGGAAGTATTCGAATATTTATTCGCTGGCCATTGGCGAAGGGGAGAACCTGGTGGTACCCCTGCAAATGGCTAATTTTGCCGCTACCGTGGCCAACAGAGGCTACTATTATACCCCGCATCTGGTAAAAGAGATAGGGGAGACAGGCCTGCCGTTGCCCCAGTATGAGCAGCGGCATGATACGGGCATAAAACCCGAATACTTTGAGTTGGCCGTAGCGGCTATGGCCGAGGTGGTGAAGTCGGGTACCGGCCAATACCGCGCCAAACTGCCGGATATAGAAGTATGCGGCAAAACCGGCACGGTGCAAAACGACCCTAACCCCGACCACTCGGTGTTTATAGCTTTTGCACCCCGGGACAACCCGCAAATTGCCGTATCGGTGTATGTTGAGAATGCCGGCCAGGGGGCCCGGGCCGCGGCAGCCATTGCCGGCCTGATGATTGAAAAATATATTAAGGGCGACAGCGCGGTGCTGCGCATGGAACCCTACGTACTTAGAGGTGAGTTTTTGTATTGAACAGGAGAGGCGACATACTAACCAATATTGACTGGCTGACGGTTATTGTTTATGGCCTGATGGTGCTTTTGGGTTGGCTGAATATTTATGCCTCCGAATACGACCCGCAACAGGCCAGCGCTATTTTTGATTTGTCAACCAGTGCCGGTAAGCAATTGGTGTTTATCGGCCTTACCTTGTTGGTGATAATAATTATTTTGGTGGTGGACGACAAACTTTTTGATTCCCTGGCGTATCCGGTTTGGGCTTTCTTTGTGCTCACCCTGATTGTGGTACTGTTTGTGGCCCGCGAAGTAAACGGGGCCCGGTCGTGGATAGAAATCGGGGCTTTCCGTTTTCAGCCGGCCGAGTTTACCAAGTTTGCCACTGCCCTGGCCGTGGCTAAATTTACCGGGGCCACCACGTTTAAAATGGGGCGGCCCAAAGATATGGCGGTGCTGGCCATGTTGGTAGGTGTGCCGGCTGTCCTGATTACCCTGCAAGGCGATATGGGTACGGCCCTGGTTTTTTCGGTATTTGTTATCGTACTGTTCAGGGAAGGGCTTTCGGCCTGGCCGTTGATTATGGGGATAATCCTGGCCGCTATCTTTTTGTTGTCATTGTTGGTGCCGGAGCACATTTACTTGTGGGTGGGGACAGCAATTTTTGTTGCCCTCTTCATTTTGTTCAACCGCAAATCACCTAGGCGTATAGCCTTTGCCGTATTGCTGGGCCTGGTTGTGTCGGGAATGTTTGAAGGGGTTGAGTTTGCCTTTGATAACTTT